>JACXTT010000232.1_pt1 | contig 90841 bp, 91 predicted proteins | sample 9270951 | NCBI WGS metagenome assembly JACXTT01 (sample SAMN15532306, study PRJNA645909) | rock metagenome | isolation source: weathered quartz diorite | place: Puerto Rico | collected 2017-06-21 | reverse complement strand
CTGAATCCTCAAGTCAAATATAGAGGGGTCAATTCAGTGAAATTGAGGGGGTCAACTTCCTGAAATCAGGGGGGTCAGTTCGTTGAAAACGAGGGGGTCAACTCGCGTGAAATCGGGCAGTTGATCTCTGAAGCTAAAAAAAGAAATGCCGTAAAGATTCATTTGGGTGCTACTGAAGATGGTAAAGGGATTTACGAAAGTGTCGGATTTAAGGCTGTGAAATTTGCAGCCTTAGAGTTAAAGCTCGGTCCTTCTACTTAGCTGCGTTTTCTTCGCGCAACTTCCTATCACCAATTGCTTTAAAGTGAAATGATACAAAAAATACTGCTATAATTAATCCAAGGTATAGTGGCCCCCAAGGAGTTGCATCACTTTTTGGCTGAGCGTGAATGTTTCCGCCAGAATCAAGTACGTACAAGATATGCACTGCTTGTCCGACCTTTGCATCTTTCACACAACCAAGATCCAAAATAATGCCTGTTCTATTAATCTCGATAAAATATTTAGCCCTACATTCGCCCTTGCTAATAACAGGGTGAGGGACTTCAGTGATACGGCCTGCTGTTTCTTGGTCCCTTTTTAGGAAATCAATCTTATCAAGACTCATTCTAAGACCCATTAAAATTGCCAACATCGCGAAGAAAAAGCGGTAATATTTTAGCACAGCCTTTACAGTTTCCATGCGCCTACGACTGTTTCTTTACTAAAACAATAAATTGAAAAATTATCGCAACGATTGCACAAGTGAGACTCAAGTAAAATACATCCCAAGGGTTTGCGTCTTGCTTGATCTGATAGTCTTTCATCTCACCGCTCCTAGTGAGGCGGTAAAGCACCTCGACTGTGCCACCGACTTCTGCAAAGGCACCGCACTTACTGGTGCCTGCATACTTTTTGTCACCATATGCGAACTCGTAGACTTGATAGCAACTACGGCCTGGATGATTCACTTCCACAATCAATCCAGTCGTTCTATTTGCAGTTTCTAAATAGTGCTTTTGAAATACGCTATAAGTAAATCCTACTCCAAGAACAATCACTGCCAAGATTAGGTAAAGATATCGAATCACAAATTCTTTAATTTTACTCATAGGTCACTGTCCAATCAGGTTGATCAAAAAGGTTCAGATGCAAGGCAGAGAGGTTCATTGGCAGTGAGGCCTACTGGTCAGTAGGTCGCAACGAAGAATGGTCTAGCCAACGAAGCAAATGAGTCTTTATCATCCCTTCCTCTAGGCGGCTTTTAAGTTGAACTCAATTTGATCATATTCAACAATCGGTGTTTTAATCGATCTGCCAGACACCGTTGAGGTTTTGATTTTAATGACACCTACGTCTTCAAAAAACAAAATTATTTTATTCAGATTTGAAATATCCATTTCGACTAGCTTTGCCAACTCATAAACCGATTTCGGCTTTTGATTTAAAATCACAGCCAGAATCCCCATGTTTTTTACGAATCTATCGAATCCCTTTTTATCCTCAAAGGACACTTCGTAATGCTCGCCCTTAAGCTTGCCTTTTCTTGCACTCTTTAGAGCCTTCTTAAAATCCGAAAGCGCTTCTGAAGATGATTTTACGGATATAATTAATTTCTTCATAGCTGAACTCCTAACTCTTTTAACACAAGTTCTTTAAAATCTTCAATAAGCTGGTCATCATTCAAATAGCGATACTTAAACTCTGCTTCATTGATATGTATATGCGGACCCTTCGGATGATGGTTATCCATCAAAACATACTCGCCTGACTCTATATTCCTACAGATAAGGCCGTACTTAATTCCATCTGGATACTTGGTGCTTACTTCCAATTCGTGGATCAAAAGTTCAACCAAATATCGGTCGCGTACAATTTGTTTAATATGATATCTGACTACTGCCTTCACTTCTTTTTACCACCTATAATGGTATTTATCAACCAATACTGGTCATTAAATACCTATAATGAATAAATCACATCCTCAAAAACAATATTTTGCCCCCGACCGAGGACGCTCCGAGCTTGCTCGGCGGGGGTAAAATAGAGCACTTTTGGCATTGCTTGCGCTATTTACCGACGAGGCAAAGCCGATCAAGAGGCATGACAGGCCTGCAAGGACTGGCGGGACTCTGTGAAAGGTAAATAGCATCTGCAAGCTGTGCCAAGAGTGGTCCGATAAGCAGATCAAGCTTGCGAAGCAAGCTTGTCCGAATCGCGTAATCGCGGCAGCAGCCGAGGAGAACTGCAGTTGAACCACCTACTAATACAAAGGGTTGTTGGCGATGGGCCATAGCCAAAAGCGACGGTCCATGTAGGTCGGGTTGTCTTAAGTTCCTACTTAAGCCCCTTCGGGTTACACTTCAGAATAGCGTCCTACTATTCTGATCGCGCACCAGGCTTTGCCGCACACTCAGACCCTTTCGGATTGTCTACGATGATAGGATTTTTCAGGGAATTCATTTTCTTCGGATTGATCAAAAGGCGTCAGATGCAAGGCGAAGAGGTTCTTACGGCCAAAATAGTAGGATGCTATTTTGGCGTGCCAATCCGAAGGATGAGGGACAGGAGTCCATCACAACCGAGGCATAGTTACCGCTATGTCGCAGCGAAGAAAGGTTCTCGCCAACGCAGTCACCGGCATAGCAGGATGCTATCCCCGGCGCGTAGCCCGAAGGGATGAAGGCAGGAGCCTGAATCAGATGGTGCCTTTTTCATCAATCCCCCATCTGCACGTCGACGACGTGGGATCTCGCTGTCGGATACTTCTTCACCACCACACACCTCCCCACCGGTAGACTCTTAATAACGTTGGGATGGATGTTAAATTCCTCCGTCTCACGAAGACTTTTCTCTCCTGTCGGCATATCCCAGAATAGCATTCTGGTTGTTCTTTCGGTCTCTTTCATAACCGTCCTTGTTCCTGCCCTAGCAGCGATGTTGTCAGCACTTTCTGGATTTGATTGCAAAAACGCATATAGCGTTTGCATATTGGCAGTGAGCCTTTTTGCAAAATGCTCGTCTACTTGGTTAAGATCGGCAATCTCTTGGTGTGACAATACCAAACACATTTTTGAACTTCTTGCCCTGTCCGGAAAGGCTACGAAGTCCACCTGAGCTAGATCGGCGAATTCGTCGATCATGATTGTGAAAAGCTTTCTTTGTGTTTTTGGAATTTCAGCATCTATCCTTGCTGAAGTTGCAATGACATCTTGAACTATGAGTCTACCTATCGCTTTTGCGGAAGCCTTATACCGTCTCGAATCCAAAAAGATAAATATGATTTCTTGATTGTTTACAGCCTCGAACAGATTTACGCCATTTCTATCGTCTTTTAGGAACTTTCCAAAATTAGACAGGACAAGTCCCTCCAGATGCCCTCTTAACCCTGCGAGATTGTCGAAAGATGACTTGCTATTAAGATAGCTATAACAATCCTCCATGCGTCTTTTAATGACCTCCCCCTCAGGAATCTTAAGGCATAAGCCTTCAAGAAATTCGACATTAGAAGTGGCCTCTAAGACCACTTCCAAATCGAAACTCAAATGTTGATGGTCTCTCAAATACACGAGACCCATCATCAGCTTTAAAAGGTAACTTGCTGCCTGCACCTTATAAAACTCATTATCCCACTCAAAGCTCCCCATGATCTTATCCCTAAGCTCCGTCGCATCCCCATTTTGGAGCAAGTTATAAGAGTGAGATATCTTCGGATGAGAGATCGAAAAGACTTTTAGATCCTTTTCACGGTTACAACTCTTCACCGCATCAATCATTGAGTTAATGGTGTCGATGTCACCTTTCAAATCTATCCACAGTAGACCCTGACCTTTTTGCAGTCTGCTTTTCATGATCTTAGTCAGTAATACCGTTTTACCAAAACCGCTGGCCCCCACGATATGAACGTGATGGTTTAGCTCTTTTTCTGATAACTTTTCTTTTTTAAAGAAAGAGCCCACTACTGCACCAATTTCAATAGTGGGCTCCAAGGAAGAACTTCTTAAGAGGGATTTAAGAAGTTCCTTTGTGTTTTTTAGTTTTAACATTTTAATGGACGACTTTTTCGGTCGTCTTTTCTTTGGGCTTTTCAAAGTACTTATAATAAGGCATCACGGAAATCCCTTTAGTGTCCTTTGGGATTTGCTTTTTAATTACCTCCATCACCTTCTCATCTGTACAAAAGAAGATGACTCCAGTAATTCCTGAATCCTTAAAATCTTGAATCTGTAAAACCTTAAGATAAGTCTCAATGCGGTCGCGGTATGCTTTTGCATTTTTCATCGCTACTTCCAGCTCCAAAAAATACCCCTTATCGTCCTTTTTCTTACATACCGCATCCGGAAGGTCTGTAAAGGTTCTTAAAAATAAAGGCACTTCCTTTAACGACTGCTCAGATCCCCATTGCTTTAAGAAATTTAAACTCTCAAAACGAATGCGAAGCTCATTTAGAAGTAAATCATGGTTAAGTCTTCCTGGCATAACTGACTTCGTAATCTGCGGAATGCGCTTATCGCTCCATTCCTTCTGAACATGCTCCCAACCTTTCTGAGTCACCATAAAGATTGAGTCAGCCGTATACTTTTGATCCTTACACTTTAATAGCTCCAGATTCATAAGCTTCGTAATACTTGGCTCAACTCTTCCCTCATCATAGAATCGCCTAATCATCTGATCGAGGTTCAAATATCTCATCTCCAAAATGAACTTAAGCATTTCCAATTCGTTCATCGTTAGAATTGCCTCTACTTTTTCTTTCGGTTCTTTCTTTGGAAAAGCATAGTTTAATGTCATCAATAATTCCTTTCGTTGCCCTCTAATGAGTGCGTTTTAAAGTTTTCGTTGAACTACTGATGCTGCAAAGCTTGTTCATTCTTAAAACTTCAAAAATTGGAATTAAGAGATTCGGCCAGAGCCGAATGAGACGGACTACGGAAGCTGTTTTTTGAAGAAATCATTAAAATGATTTACTTCAAAAAGGCTTCCATAGATTTTTGTTTCACTTTTTAATATTTCGAAGACTTTGTCTTTTGCGCAGACGAAAAGCACTCGATCAAAAGTCTTATGTTTCACATCCGCTGCTCGCATATGTTGCACATACTTTTTGATCTTATCCTGATATCGCACTTTCGATTTCACAGAGATCTCAATCTCAATTGCAGTTTTGATATTGTCTTCGGTATAAATACCATCAGGGATATACTTCTTCGAAAGCCCTCCCGCTAACTCGGTACTGCTTCGAAGCTTCCTATCAGAGATCCAGCAAGTTGCTGCCCTCTGATTCTCCAAGATGATTCTTGATTCCAAAACCATCTTGTCGTGAAGGAAAGTCTTTAAATCAATTGTCTGTAATGGTTTCGAAACGAAATCTATTGGCTTTCGGTCTGAAACAGCCCGGTAGGCTTTTACTGTCGCTATATAATAGCGTCTTCTCTCTGAGAATGAATGAGCTGACTTCACGAATTTAGCTTTTTCCAACTGCTGAAGTCTTCTTATCGCCCACTCATTACTTCGCGCGGGCTCCCCCGTTAAAGTAAAAGCAAAAAATCGCTCAAAGATATCTTTGAGCGATGCAAACTTCATATCCAATAGAAATTCTAAAATTGTTAAATCTCGGTCTGATAAAATAACTGACCGAGATTTAGTTGTTTTTGGATTTACCGAAAGTAAATCATTTAACTCTAATTGCATCCCCACCCAACCCTCCCCAGGTACAAACCTGAAAATTGAAAAAATAAATCCTGACCCACTCCCAAGTTTATCCTCTCCCCCGACTGCGATACCGGCTGACCCACTGGCTGCTGAAAACTTCCCGATCTCGTAGAGAGTGGGAAGTTTTCAGCAGCCAGTGGGTCGGACGGGAGCCAGGCAGGCAGACTCACTTGGGAAAATTGGGAGTGGGTCCGATTTGGGGAACCTACAAAATGGGTGCGCGGTTGGATGTTCAAAATAATGAACTCGAGACGTGCTGATCCGGAAAGCCGGATGTCATCACATTCAAAATTGAGCTTGGGGAAGATACTTGCGAAGAACTGAAACTCTTCGCATCGATAGACTGTGAGTGATTATATTGAAGATGAGAGCGCGAACATTACAAATTTTCGTGTCAGTCCGGAAAAGACCCTCTGAAAAACCTGTCATCACGGTGTCATCATCTGTCATCAAGTCGTGAAATATTGGGAAATTTCGCGACATTTCTGTGACTTGAAAATACTCTCGTTATTGTGTTTTCAACTACTTAGAACGTTTGTTGTTTTTTATTTTTGCGACTGAAATGAAGAAGAAAATTGGGGTGACTGACGGGGCTTGAACCCGCGACACTCGGAATCACAATCCGATGCTCTACCAACTGAGCTACAGCCACCACAAAGGAGTGACTGTTATAGGGTGTCCTCAGAAAAAGTGCAAGATCAAAAAAATAGCAAACTGGCGATTTTTTAAAGAAATTTAGTAATCACAAGGGGCTACAACGGGTTGTACTTTACAGGAGATGCTGCTTTTTTGCGCATCAACGGCACTTTCCTCGGCCCATTGACCATTGGCGTTACAGCGTCGACGGACGCAGGACACTCCCTCCTGGGCCACCAGGCAGTCCTTCTTTTCTTTTTTTGGATTGTTCAAACAAACCCAAACGCATTGATTGAACTTCGCGGATGGTGCCGAACAAATAGCTCCCGACTTAAGAGTCTTCTCGTGAGCTCTCTTTTCCTGAGCCTTACGGGCAGCGGCAGCTCGCTGATTCTTTTGAGTCACACTCGAAAATGCCAACAATTCCTTTTTATCAATGGCCGTTACTGGAGTCAGATGCCCACGGGGAATCTTTTTTCCTTTTAACAAGACATCATAAGCGATGTCCTTTCCTTCAAGTATTCCTTGAAAGCCCACTTCCTGCCCCTCTTTAACAGGCGCAACTTCTTCGCCATTCAAGGCCGAAAACTCAATGTAACCCTTTAAGACTTTAACTCCGGCAAAGGCCTTTTCAGGATTCATAGTAAATACAAAATCCCCTTTAGGAGCCAAAAACTCATAAAGGTCTGATCTTAAAGCAACATTGTAAGCGGGCCTCTCATTAGAGAGCTGCTGCCAACGCAAACTTCCACTCGAAAGAATAATAACTGGAGCTTCCCCACCCTCCCAACTAATGGTCGGCAAAAGAACTTCAGAACCACCCAAAATAGTAAAACTGCGATGGGCATCAAGATTTACTTTAACTATCCCTGAGTCTGAAGTTTCAATCAAAGCCCGCTCAATCATTGAAGACTTAGATGTCAGAGTTTGCTTCTTATTATCCTTACCACTGATCCAAGCTTGGCCACGCACTTCTTGAATTGATGGATACTTGAGCGCCGCCAAAGAGTGAGCCCCGCTCAGAATTAGCGCTGCAAAAACAACCGACTTTAAAATGCTAGGAAGACTTTTTACGAACACGTTGCAGCTCCCAGAGTTTGGCAAAACGTAAGAAAATAGAGTAGGCGGCTCCCACCGAAATAATGAATCCCGGCATCCCGTCCAAAAAACCTTTCTTAAAAAAATAGGTCTCAATGAACTTCGAAATGGGTTTGGTGACCAACTTAAAATAAGAGAATTTCTTCCCCATCTCATGGAGCTGCTGGGCTCCTAGAGTCGAATAACGATCGTTAGTAATAACTTGATCACTTAAATTATCGAACACCCAATGCAGCAAAGGAGCCTTCATCGCAAGGCGTGCCTTTACTTCTACTTTTTCATGCAAGGCTGCGGAATTCCACTGGGATTTTTCTTTATTAAACAATCTCAGTTGATAGTCAGGATACCAGCCACCATGGCCAATCCAACGCCCCAAGTGAAACGACTTGCGAGGAAACAGGTAGCCCGCTTCAGGATCCAGGGTCGCAAATTCCTCGGCAATCTCAGCCGCCAACTCGGGACTTAATGCCTCGTCCGCATCCAAAGAGATCACCCAAGGATTTTTAGCCTGACTGGTTGCGAAAGCCTTTTGTGGACCGAATCCTTTCCACTTTTCCTGGAAAACCCGGGCTCCACATTGTTTAGAGATTTCGACAGTGCGATCCGTCGAAAAGCTATCGACCACCACGACATCGTCGGCGAAGGGGGCGGAACGAATGCAGCGCTCAATGTGAGCCTCTTCATTCAGGGCAATGATCACGAGGGAGATGGGAAGTTTCGTCACTCTTTTAGGGTCTCTTTGGATCAAGGTCTTGTCAAATGATTCGCGAATCGCTAACATTTTTGAAGTGTGAAAGGTTTTACTCCATGAATTTTGCCAAGATCGTTACCAGCTCCTTCGTTTTAGGTCTTTTTTTAAGCTCCACGGCCCATGCTTATTTGAGCATCGCGGAATCAGGAGAAGTACTTCCTCAAGGTAAATATCAAGTGGGTATCGAGCCCCAACTTCTTACAAGCAAAAACAGCGGTGGGAATTTTGATTTGTTCTTTGATACAAATGTCAATGAGTCCACAAGTGCGCGCGTTCTTTTGGGCGGTGGCTCCGTCGACTTCAATGCCTTCGCCAGTGTAAAATGGGTTCCTTTTCCAGATGTCGACAAACAACCCGCAATGGGTCTTCGCTTCGGCGCTGGTATTGCTCGCGATGAAGATGAAAACATCATCCAATTGCAAGTTGCTCCCCTTGTAAGCAAAAAATATGACACAGACTATGGCTTGGCAGTTCCTTATTTCGCAGTGCCATTTACATTTCTTAACACAAAAGACGAAAATTTTGTGGCAACAAACCTGGCTGTGGGTTCAGAATTTCACTATCACGAATGGAACAATATGACTTTGGGTGGAGAGATCGGATTGGATCTTAACAAATCTTGGTCTTACATTTCCATCTTCGCCACTTTCCCTTTCGAGAGCAGCAAAGGATTCGGTAAATAATATGTTTTCTTGGTTTTTTCGAGACGAGGCTGGAACAGCCGCCGACCTTTACGTTGACTTGGGCACTGCGAACACACTGATCGCAGCGCGCGGCAAAGGCATTATTTTAAATGAGCCTTCTTTGATCGCTTACCAACAAACAAGCCCGGGAAAAAAACGCGTTATCGCTGTTGGTACGGATGCAAAAGAAAAGCTCGCCAACAATCCCGGAAATATTTTTGCACAAAAACCTATTCGTGACGGTGTCATCGCTGACTTCGAAACAACAGAAGTGATGTTAAAACATTTCTTGAGTCAGCCTGGTGTTAAATCAGCTTTCTCGCGTCCTCGCGTGGTTGTATCTTTGCCCTATGGTGTAACTGAAGTTGAGAAAAAAGCAGTTATTGAGTCTTGTAAAACTGCTGGTGCAAAAGAAGTTTTCTTGATCGATGAGCCGATGGCTGCTGCGATTGGCTCTGGCTTGAATGTCAAAGCTGCTGAAGGCTGCATGATCATCGATATGGGTGGTGGTACAACGGAAGTTGCAGTAATCGCTTTGGCCGACATCGTTTATTGCCAAGCAGCCCGCGTGGGTGGCCACAGACTTGATGATGCCATCATTGAATACTTCAAACGCTACAAGAAGTTTATCATCAACGAAACCACAGCAGAATATCTTAAAGTGACCATCGGCACAGCCGTTCCTAAAAAAGATATTCGTGTGGCAACAATCACAGGCCGCGATGCCGACACGGGAATGAATAAATCCCTTGAAGTCAGCTCTGAGGATGTGGGCCTTGCGATGAATAGCTGCTTACAAGAAGTTATCAACGCAGTCCACAGAGCCTTAGAACACACTCCTCCAGAACTGGTGTCAGACATCATCGAAACGGGAGTTGTTTTAGCTGGAGGCGGAGCTTTGATTCGTGATTTCGATCTTCGCATTCAAAATGAAGTTCGTCTTCCTGTGCGTGTGGCCGAGAATCCACTGATTGCCATCGCCAAAGGTGGCGAAGCAGTTTTGAGTGATCCAGATCTTCTGGATAAAATTCAGCTCGAAGTTTAAAAAACAATTAAGAGCCAGCCCGATTAAGCTGGCGCATAAACTGATGAAACTGGGGTCGCTTTCGGCCCCTTTTTTATATCTTCTCTTAAGAGCATCAAAAGTTTTTTAGCGACAGGGCCTTGATGCCCATCAGCAATTTTCGCACCTTCAAAACTTGATACCGGCAACACATCAAGTGTTGTTCCGATCATCATCACTTCTTTGGCAGAGCGAACATCTTGCTCAGTCAAATCTCGCTCTTGAATCGAAGCGATTGTTTTGTCGGCCAACAACTGCTGAGCAAGATCAAACGTTCGCATCATCGTCGTGCCTTTTAGAATTTGCGCAAGCTTTGGTCGAACCAAGTTGTTGTCCTTATCAAGGATGACTATGTTTTCAGTGCTGGATTCCGTCAGAATTCCTGCTGAATCAAAACCCACCGTGAAATCCAACTTACGATCGACGCTTTCTTTTTTCATCAAAACATTTTGCAAATAGTTGCAGCTTTTAATTCGTGCAAACCAAGGATCCTTCGGCGGAATCGCACTTCGCCCCACACTCACACCACTTGCGTATTTTTCATCGGGGATGGGCTTTAGTGTGGTGATGACCAAGTACATTTGCGAAGCCACTGTTTCATATGGATTGGTGGTAAACCCGCCTGGACCTCGAGAAATATACAACCGAAGAATCGCTGAGGCCTGTTTAGCAATCGCCGTGGTTTCAAGAATCACTTTCTTCATGGATGCGATGTCCATTGGCAAAGGAAGAGATATCAGTTCCGCCGACGAAACTAGACGTTGTAAGTGTTCGTCCAAGAGAAAGACCTTCCCATCAACCACTTTAATGGCTTCAAACACGCCATCTCCACGATGAACGATATGATCGTCAATCGGAACAAGCATCAAAGAGGGATTCTCAACGACACCTCCCAACCAAGTGCTATACATGGCGTAATAGGAATCTTGCGCCGGATAAGATCTTTCCAGAAGTTTCTTTTGAATTTGTTCAGGACTTAGTACAGCGATGGGCATGGATAAACTCCTTTAGGATCCTCGAGATTATTCTATTTCCGTCCTTCCATGCAGGAAAGTTTTTTTGCTTTTTAATTTGACCTGACGCAATGGAAATCCCGAAAATAGATAAGTCACATCAGGGAGGATGTTCATGCTTATTCGTATGTTACTCATTTTATCGCTCGTCAATCTTTCAGCTTGTTCATATTTCACAAAACGCCGCAATCCAAATCAAGAAACCAAAGTCATGTTGAAAGACGAACAAGGCAATACGAAGGAAGCACCAGCACAAGCTTCTGTCACCGGCCCGAAGGAATTAACTCCGATCAGTCCGAACGATCAAGAAGCTGAAACCCAAGCTCAAGAAATGAAAAATGCCGTGGCCGAAGCTGCGGAACATATTCAAGCCACCCATGGAAAAGCCGCCCGTGAACCGGGCCCGGTTTCTGCTGAAAAATCATTGGGCTGGTTGCGCAACGGAAACACTCGCTTCATGAAAGGCAGTGTTCGTAAAGATGGTGCTTCTTCTAGAGACCGCGCTCGTTTAGCAAAGGGCCAGCTGCCCCACGCTGTGATCTTGTCATGCAGTGACTCTCGCGTTCCGCCTGAAGTTGTTTTTGACCAAAAATTAGGCGAGGTTTTCGTTATCCGCACGGCTGGTGAAGCCTTGGACAACAATGTCATTGGCAGCATTGAATATGCGGTGTCACATTTAGGTTCAAACCTGGTTGTCGTTATGGGCCATGAATCTTGTGGCGGCGTTCGCGCGACTCTTGAATCTCTTTCTGGAGCGCAAATGGAGAGCCCTGCTTTGACGGGCCTTGTAAATGACCTCAAGCCTCGTCTTTTGAAATATAAAGGTCTTCCTCAGTCACCAGGCCTTGTCGAAGAAGGTTGGACAAATGTTGATGGTGTAGCGCGCGATCTTCTTGTGCGTTCAGAAATCCTTCGTGACGCTGTCACCTCTGGTGAGGTAAAGATTGTCAGAGCGATGTACCATCTTGAATCTGGAAATGTGGAGTTTAAGTAGTTTATGCCAAATGTTCAGTCGCAACGTAAAATTTTAATCACAACGGCCCTGCCATATGCCAATGGTTATATTCACCTTGGTCACTTGGTGGAATATCTTCAAGCGGACTTCTGGACAAGATTTCAGAATATGCGTGGCAATGAATGTGTTTATATTTGCGCTGATGACACCCATGGCACACCAATCATGGTGAAAGCTCGCGAAATGGGCATCACTCCCGAGGCCTTGATTGCACAAAGCTATAAAGAGCACACCAAAGACTTCGCTGATTTCCAAATTGAGTTCTCTCACTATGGTTCTACGAACTCTCCAGAGAACAAAGCTCTTTGCGAATTCTTTTATGAAAAAATGGTTGCGGGTGGTCACACTCGCAAGCAGGGTATCAAACAACTTTACTGCGAACACGATAAGATGTTCTTGCCGGACCGCTTTGTAAAAGGGACTTGCCCTAAATGCGGCTCGAAAGACCAATATGGTGATTCCTGCGACGTGTGTGGCTCCACTTACGCTCCAAGCGACATGAAGGACGTTCACTGTTCTTTGTGTGGAACAGCACCAGTTCTAAAAGACAGCGAAAGCATTTTCTTTAAGTTAAATGATTTCAAAGCCTACTTGGAAGAGTGGATTCCAAAACATTCTTCTTCAGAGATTTCTAAGAAAATGCTTGAGTGGTTCAACGAAGATCTTCATGACTTGGATATTTCCCGCGATGAACCTTATTTTGGTTTTGCTATCCCAGGGACGAATAATAAAAAGTTCTTCTATGTTTGGGTGGATGCTCCGATGGGCTATATGTCTTCCACAGAGCAATGGGCGAAGGCCCGTGGCAAAACCTTGATGGATATCTGGCAAGACCCTACCCGTGAAATTTATCACTTCATTGGAAAAGATATTGCCCGCTTCCATACAATCTTCTGGCCTGCGTTCTTGAAGGCCGCTGATTTGCGTTCGCCAAACCAAGTCTTTGTTCATGGTCACTTGATGGTGAATGGCGAAAAAATGTCGAAGTCCAAAGGGACTTTCATTGCCGCGCGCACTTACTTGAATCATATGAACCCTGAACATTTGCGTTATTACTATGCGACGAAGTTGTCGAGTTCAGTCGATGATATCGATTTGAACCTAGAGGACTTCGTAAATCGTGTGAATTCAGAGCTTGTGGGTAAAATCACAAACTTAGGTTCTCGCGGCGGCCAAATGCTTAAAAAGAAAATGGACGGTAAGATGAGCACTCCGGATGCGGAAGGTGCCAAGCTTATCATTCACGCTCAGGAAAAAGGCGAAGTGATTGCTGGCCACTTTGAAGCTCGTGATTTTGCGAAGGCTATCAATGAGATTCGCTCTTTGGCCGATGAAGCTAATAAATATTTTGATGAAAAAGCTCCGTGGAAAACTTTGGAAGCGGATCCTGAAGGAACAAAACAAGTTATCACGACGACTTTGAATATGTTCCGCTTGCTTGCGATTTACTTAAAGCCAGTTCTTCCGTTCTACACCGAGAAAGTTTCTAAACTTTTGAGCGAAGCGGATTACAAATGGTCAGACATCAAGACCGTACTTACAAACCGCGAGATCAACGACTATGAACACCTTGCGGTTCGTATCGAGGCAGACAAAGTAAAAGCCATGGTGGAAGAAAGCCGCAAGATCAATGAAGAGATTCAAGCTGCGAAGAAGGCTTCTTCCACAGCCGTAGCCGCACCTGCCGCGAAAGCTAGTGGCAAAGGTGCCGCTGCGGAAGATCGCAATGCTGAAAAACCTGCAGAGATTGAATTTGCGGATTTTGAAAAAGTAGATCTTCGCATTGGACAAATTGTTGAAGCTGAGGAAATCAAAGAGGCCGACAAGCTTCTTCGCTTGAAGGTTGATATTGGCAACGGCGAAACTCGTCAGATTATTGCTGGGATCAAATCAGCTTACAAAGCGGAACAACTCTTGGGTCGTAAAGTTTTGGTTTGTGTGAATTTGAAACCTCGCAAGATGAAGTTTGGTATGTCTGAAGGCATGGTGCTTGCTGCTGGCAGTGGTGGATCTGATTTGTTCGTTCTTTCCGCTGACGATGGAGCCCAAGTCGGCCAACGAGTTAAATAATGAATCCTGAAGATAAAAAATCCCTCGACGAAATTCATAAGCTTTTTTTGGAGCTTGAGAAATCCTCGGGGGATTTTTCTTTTGATGCCATCAAGTTAAAACAACTGAAGGCACGCATTCAAGAATTGAGTGCCTCAGAAAACACCGAAGTGGCTCGACTGGCTTCACTGGAAAAGCATCTTGTTCCAGACATGACTTTAAAACACTTTGTCAGCTTCTCTATCCCTTTTGAGCGGGCTCTGCATAAGACTTTGCAAGATGATGAGTTCCTTATTGTGGAAAATGACAAGCTCGCAGCTGGCGATCAAGAAAAAATCCCCCTCGCTTTTGTTCTTGATAATATTCGCTCCGCTTTCAACGTGGGTTCTATTTTTAGAACTGCTGAATGCTTGGGTGCCGAGAAGGTCTATCTTTGCGGCTACACGCCTTTGCCAACTCAATGGAAGGTTGAAAAGACCGCCATGGGGACGCAGGAATACATGGACTGGCAAGAAGGTGGAAAACTTTTTGAATGCCTAGAAAGTCTTAAAGAAGAAGGCTACCAATTGATTGCCTTGGAAACTGCAGCTGGCGCCGTGGATCTTTATGAAGAATTCCCGAGTGAACCCACTGCTTTCATTTTAGGAAATGAGCGTTTTGGTTTAGATCCAGAAATTTTAAAGTTCATTGATGAAGTTCGTATTGTTCCTTTGCGCGGCCGTAAGAACTCCCTCAACGTTGGCGTCACTGCTGCTGTTGCTGGCTTTGAATGGATGAGGCAATGGCGAACGAGAAAATAGAATTCACTCCCATCGGGTACTTTCGTAGCTCGCAGGTTCATCCCTACGAAGCGGGTCGCCAGCCTGATGCAAATCACTCGGACGGTGTTATTGAGCTCTTACCTGGCAATAACTTTGAACAGGCCTTAACTGGTCTTGAAGGCTGCGAACGCATTTGGATCGTCTTTCTGTTTCATCATAATAATCATTGGAATCCGATGGTTTTGCCCCCACGGGGAGTGAATTCCAAAATAGGAGTCTTCGCCACCCGCTCCCCCTATCGCCCGAATCCCATCGGCATCAGCTGTGTGAAGGTAACGAAGATTGAAAAGTTAAAGGTCACCGTGGAAGGCGCTGATATTTTAGATGGCTCGCCCATTCTTGATATCAAGCCTTACGTGGCCTATGCTGACTCTTTCCCCGGCAGCGAACCTGAATGGTTGCAGTCAGCAGAGAAATTTGACATCGCTTTTTCAGATTTGGCCCAACAACAGCTTGAAGAACTCGAAACTCAAGGATTGTCTCAGCTGCGATCTTTTTTACTTCATCAACTTGAGTACGAACCTACAAACACGAAGAAGAAACGTGTTAAAGAAGATGGCGCTGGATATGTCATTGCCTATCGTACTTGGCGCGCTGTTTTTATTTTAAATGATTGTCGATTAGAGATTCAAAAAATCTATTCTGGGTATTCTTTAGAAGACTTGCGGAAGTCAGAAGACCCTTACAATGACAAAGAACTTCATCGTCAGTTCAATAAAAAATATTCCTAAGAAATCTATCACGCTTCTAAATTGTATCGTTAATACTTCTTCGCGCATGCTTGGCTTTTTCGATTTCAACTTTACATGCTGAAGTTAGTTTGTCTGCATTGTCACGAAGACATCGAATGAGTCGCCCCTCTCCGGGTTCTTGGTTGTCACACAGCTTTAGAATATCGTTGTTGCAGGATTTTTTCAGATCCGAAAGGATCTCCTTTATTCGCAGCACCCGCACACGACAACCCGAAGTCAGGTTGTCTTTATTATCAAGAAGGCAGTTCATGATGCGGCCTCCGCCTTGTTCAACATGAGCACAATACTCTTTAAGATCTCCTAAACAGGGATCTGCCAAGCCTTGTGCTATAGAATATTGAACTCCTAAGAAACTCATACAAAGACTTAGGATGAGGACCTTTACCATGAACTCCTCCAATTGAAACATTGAGCGTAATCAGAAACTAAGCGCCCTTTTTACCTTTTTTGTGCTTCATTTTTGCCATTTCATCTTTGCATCCTTGAGACACTTCATCTTTGTGCTCTTTCATGCATTTCATGACACGGCCTTTGCCGGGTTTCACTTCACTACAGAATTTTTCGAAGTCATCATGACAGGCTTCTTTCACCTCTTTCATCGCGGCTTTCATTTTATCGCGATGTGCTTTACATGCTGGAGAAAGTTTATCTTTATTCTCGGACATACACTTCATCATACGACCTTCGCCAGGCTCCACTGAACCACATAACGTCGTCATATCTTGTTCACAGGGATTTTCTGCATGGGCTTGAAAGCCAAAACCAAGACAGATCAAACTGACAATGAGCCATTTAGTCATACTGACCTCCTATTAGAAAAATATTAGTTGGAAAGTCTGACAGAGACAAAGAGCTTGAGGTCCTGTGGCAGAACTGACACTCGAGCAGTCCGCACGTTAGTCGACTAAAATAAATGTTTTGCACCCATGGCAATTGAAAGAAAGAAACAAACAACAACAACGGTCCAAAGATAACTAAGCAAAATACACAGACCATCTTTTTCGACATGTCCTAAGGCACAAAGAACAATCGCGATCCCTGGAACGCTATTGGTGAAAGGAATGGGCAACGGCAGCGCAAGCAGGAATGCGTTAAGAATAAAAATACATAAGTTGATGGAACGAAAGATCGACTGGTCATGGAAGAAAACCCAGCGCTCTTTCACAAGATGGGAAATCTTCCTCCAGATTTTTTCGGCCATCTCTGAAACTCTTAAGACGGTCTTAGTAGAAATCGTCAAATTTTCATACCGCTTTGGAATCCACGGAGGACGATGCAAATAAAGCATAATCGCCACCACCACGATCAAGATTCCACCTGGAGTCGACAAACCAGGAACGGGAATAGGAACAATGTATGGCAGGGAAAGAAAAAGCAACAGGACTGCATGACATTCTTCTCCTAGAATATCTACGACTCGACGAAGAGTGACCCCACCCCGCCCCTCGTTCAAAGATGTGTTCTTCTGCGCTTCTTCCTGCAAAAGATCCATTGCTGCAATAAACTGGCTTTTCAAATAGACCTCTTTCCTTCAAGTTATTCTAAAGATCCCGTCTTGGATTGGAAGATTTTTTCTTCTGACTAGAGGCGTTTGTTCGTTAACATTTGATTAGATTCTCGAACAGGATTCTTCGTTAGCATTAGACTCTTCCCTGCTTCAGTATATGGATAGATCGAGTTTTCGGAAAAATCTTTATGCGTAACGGAGATATTATGAAAATCTATCTTTTCCTGATGTGCTTTCTTTTCGCGACATCTGCCTATTGCCAAACTCAAACCCAAAGTGAATGTGTCGGCACCGTTCAGGCCCGTGCGGCAGTATCCTTAAATTCCACTCAAACCAAAAAACTTTGCGCCAACAATCCAATGGAAGTTGTTAACTGCGCTATCACACTCATGCAAGGGGCTCGATTTTCAACAACACTTGAGAAATCACTGAAGCAATGTCGTCTTGAATGGACGACGACGACCGTCAACGGACAAGGTGTTTTCTAGAAGGATAAGAAAGATTTTTTATCGTACGAAGTTTACGACTGTACAAACAAAAACACCCCGCTTTTCAGTGGGGTGTTTTTTAATCGTTACAGATTTTTATCCGCTCCAACAAAGGAGTTTAAGACAGATTAACCAATAGTAGCGATCAATTGAGCGATCAACAAAGATACGACAGACATAACTTTGATCAAGATCGCAACGCCCGGACCTGAAGTATCTTTGAACGGGTCACCAACAGTGTCACCAACAACCGCCGCTTTGTGAGCGTCAGAACCTTTTGGATGACCTGGCAATCCACCTTTTTCGATGAATTTCTTAGCGTTATCCCATGCTCCACCAGCATTCGCCATGAATAGAGACATAGTCGCACCAACGGCCAATGAACCAGCCAACATACCTGCTAGAGCTTGAGGTCCAAGAAGGAATCCAACTGCTACTGGAGCAAGGATCGCAATCATGCCTGGCAAGATCATTTCGAAAAGAGCTGCTTTCGTCGCGATATCTACGATTTTCGCTGGTTGAGGTTCTGCCTTACCATCACGAAGACCTGGGATTTCAGCAAACTGACGAGCGATTTCTTTTACGATTTTTTGAGCCGCTTTACCAACCGCAGTCATTGTTGTTGAACCAACAAGGAATGGAAGGATTGAACCGATCAAGATACCGATCAATACGCCTGATGTAGTTAGCTCCAAAGACATAGCTGCCAAACCAGCCTTAACACGAACGTGATTTACTTCCATGTTGAATGCAGAGAATAGAGCCACAACCGTCAAGATCGCAGAACCGATAGCGAAACCCTTACCGATAGCTGCTGTTGTGTTACCAACTGCATCCAATTCGTCAGTGATGTCGCGAACGTTTTTACCAAGACCAGACATTTCAGAGATACCACCCGCGTTGTCAGCGATAGGACCGTAAGCATCTACAGTCATAACAACTGCAGTACCTGCAAGCATACCAACTGCTGCGATAGCGATACCATATAGACCCAACGCTTGGTCCGCGAAGTAAGCTGCAATAACAACGATCAACATAGGGATCGCAGTTGATTCCATACCTACTGCCAAACCACGGATCACGCCAGTTCCTGCACCAGTCAAAGCTGCTTCTGCAACCAAACGGATAGGACGAGCTGCTGTGTAGTACTCAGTGATCAAGCCGATCAATGCTCCACCAAATGCACCTGCTGCCAAAGCAACAGTTACTGATTGGTTGATACCGAACATTGGCAATACGATGTAAGCCGCGATTGTCAAAATGATCGGCGGAACAATAAGCGCATTACGAAGAACCGTTGCTGGTTTTCCGTTCTTAAAGATACGTGCCGCGAAGATCACAACGATAGAAATCGCAAGACCCAAAGTTGAAAGAAGCAAAGGAAGAATAACACCTGTCATACGAGTTGCTGCTGCATCTGCGCCTGACATAAGTTTAGACAAACCTTCTACTGGAATAGTCAAAGCGATCGCCATTGCTGAAACGATTGCCGCAACCATTGACTCATAGATGTCTGCGCCCATACCTGCAACGTCACCGACGTTGTCACCAACGTTATCGGCAATAACGCCTGGATTACGAGGGTCATCTTCAGGAATGTTTTCAACAACTTTACCAGCGATGTCAGCACCCACGTCAGCGGCTTTAGTGTAGATACCACCACCGATACGAGCGAACAAAGCGATAGATGAAGCACCTACTGCGAATGAATGAAGAATTGTACCGATAACTGGAGCGCCGTTAGCGTCTACAGCAGCACCGAAGAAGTGCCACAAAACACCAAGACCGATCAAACCAAGACCAGCAACAGAAAGACCCATTACAGCGCCGCCGTCTAAGGCCACAAGCAATGAAGCTGCTTTAGAACCAGTTGCTGCCGCTTGAGTAGTACGAACATTGGCATAAGTTGCCGCTTTCATACCGAAGAAGCCCGCTAGCAAAGACAAGAATGCACCAAGGATGAACGATCCCGCTGCAATTCCGCCCAAGGCGAACCAAAGAGCTGCGCCTACGACGATAGCGTAGACAAAAAGAACCTTGTACTCACGAACAAGGAAAGCCATTGCGCCTTCACGGATATAACCCGCGATGCGATTCATCGTCTCATTGCCTGCAGGTTGTGCCTTCACGCGAAGGTACAAGATGACTGCTAGGACCAAACCAACTACTCCAGCGATAATTGGAGAAATTAGCAAAGATTCACTAAACATTGTTGCACTCCATTTTGATTTCTCGTTTAAATTACGAAGACTTAGGATTAATTCAAAACATTGCGTCTAGTCAATGAACGGAAAGGGTACGCCGTACCTTTTTGCCACGCGGCGCGTGACAAAAAGGTACGGCGTACCCTTGGCGGGTTTAATAGGTTCTGGAGGCGGGATTTAAAGCAACGGCGCAAGGAACGCGAAGAAAAATCCGATCAAAAAGATTATCACGGATAAGAAATAAATTCGGGATGAATACTTTCTGCCTGTTATGCAGGCATCTCTAAGAGCCGGATCAATGGGACATGGAGCATTTCGGTTTTTCCACATCCACAATCCGTTGAAAGCAAGCATAATTGCTGCGAATGCGAAGACCTGGGGTTTGTGCTCTGAAATCCAAATAAGGCCGGGAACTTTAGTAGCAACTCCGGCAAGCACAGCTCCCATGCCAAGACTAACGAACAACGCCGGCAGCGCGCAACAAATCAAGGTGCTCGCAGAACTAAACAGCGTGAGATAATTGAAAAAACTATTTTTGGTTGAAGCTGACTTCATAACCCGCCTCTTTCAAAAGAGTTTCAATTTTTTCGTGGGAAAGCTTTTGCCCTTCTTTATAAGTCAACTTCACGAATTTCTTTTCAAGACTGACTTCGATATTAGCCACTTCAGATTGCTCCTGGAATTTTTTAGTAATTCCTTGAGCACAGAAAGAGCAAACCATGCCTCGCACCCCGACTGTCTCTGATTCCGCTGCATAGCCAAGGGAGCTCACTAAAAGAATCGCTGATATAATAAATGCTTTCATAAATTCTCCTGTCGCGCTTCGTTTTCCCGAAGTCGTTTTTAAAAATGAATCATGTAGTTAAATGCCATACCACCATCAAACCCCGCACCAATTTCAATCAGAGCATTTTTATAAAACAGTCTGATAAACTGAGTTAATTCGACGGGTTTATCGTTCATCTTTTCCGCTTGCAGAATGAACCAGGTGTTGATCTCGCTGTACTCTGCCAGATAGGGCGCAAATCCCGCGCGAAGTTTAATGGTTTCAAAATCCGGCCGACTTGCAGCATCCGTATCTTTTCTTAGAAAGCGATTGTACTGAGCAGAGGTGTAGTACTTGCGCGATTCCCAATCCGCTTCCACAGAGCCGAATCCGACCCCCACCGTTTCGTTGAAAGATCTTTCATAGCCATAACCGCCACTTACATAAAGATTCGCTTGCGAGTCTTCATTATTCCATCTCTTCGCGAGCCAATTAATTCTTGGTACCGTGTAGTTCACGTCACCTTCTCGGAAGTAATAAAGAGCTGCGGCAAGGTAGGACTTAAATGAGTAAGTCAGAAGAATTTCATTCTCGTCTTCTTTATTGTAGGACATCAGCGACACCGCTCCTTGATAGGACACCGGATGCGCGAAGGCATTGCCACTTAGGCACAGCAAGCCAGTTAGAAAAATCATTACTTGTTTTTTCATCAATCAAACTTTCTGACAAATCTCTCTTGTTTGTTTCCCCGTGGCTCGCTAAGATAAATTCAGCAATTCCCTCAACGATGCCTCAGTGGTCTTTCACAAACTATTAGGACGGGCCACCAGGCTTTGTGACAAAACTATGAATAAAAAGCTTTCTGACTCAAATGACGAAGACCTTCTTTTAGCCCTGGCAGAGGGTGAGGAGAAAGCCTTGGATCTTCTCTACTTGAGACACTCTGGGCGCGTTTTGAGTTATGCTTTAAAGCGTGGGCTCACTCGAGAACAAGCTGACGACGTCCTACAGATCGTTTTCTTGCAGCTTTTCCGAAAAAAGCACCTTTATGATCCTCAACATAAGGCCTTAGCCTGGCTTTATGTGATCACGCGCAGCGAACTAAAGGACTATAGAAACCGAGAAATTAAAGATTTTCTCGAATGGGACGATTCTTTGTCACAAAGTACCTCGATGGATCCTAGTCTAGAGAATAAGGATGAGTCTGAGTCCTTACTCAAAGAGCTAAAACCTCGAGAGCAAGAAGTAATGAAGCTTCGGTACTTGGATGAACTGGAGTATGATGAGATTGCTGAAAGGCTGCAAGAATCCCCCAGCAATATTCGTCAAATAGTCAGCCGCAGTTTAAAGTTTTTAAAAACGAAGAAGAGCACAAAGAAAGCAAAGGAGGAAATATGACAGACTATAAAAAAGATTTTGAATCTTTCGCGAGTGATTCCTCTGCCTCTGAAACGGCTGGCTCTTCTTTTGTTCTTCAAAAAATTCATAATGAAATTGCTAAGACCGCCCCTAACAAAGGTGGCGTAGCCGTAAAACTTGGACTTATTCATTTAGGCAGCTCGGCGCTGACTTTGATGGCTTGTCCTCAATTTGGTTTGCGCTTATTTTTCCAAGGTGACGGATTGATGCATTACTTTATGAAAATCAGTCCGACCTTCTGCCAAGCTTTCTGCGGAGCTTTGTATTTGTCTGCAACCTTTTTATTAGCTCGCATCGTTTTAAAATATGATGAGTGGCTTGTGGTGCTTCGCTCTCGCACTTTAAGTATTGCGACCTTAGCGCTGCTATCGTTGGGAACTTTTGCGATGCTCAATCGCGGAGTCTCTTTCGAGGCGGGACTTTTCTGGGTGTTCGGAGCCGCACTGGGTGCGGAAGCCATGTCTGCTTCGAAGCAGACTTTCAAAAAGATTTTCTCTTTTGGAAGAGCTTAGATCTTAACTCTGAATAGCCTCGCAGTTGATGTACCTTTTTGAACCAAAGGGAAGCAGGTACCTTTCGGGTTCTTTAGAGCTTGAGTTTGATTTCCAATGGGAAGTGGTCGGAGCCCATCACTGTGTGGTGGACTTCGGCTTTTAAGACGTCAAAGCCTCTGACGAAAACGTGATCGAGTTTTAGTAGGCGTCCGTCATTTTCTAAGTCTAAATGTTCTAGTTTTAAATCTCTGAAGATACTCTTCATGATCATGTAGCGTTTTACGTTCCAAGTGTTGAAGTCCCCGGCTAAGACGACCGGGCCTTCGAAGTGTGAGATCTTTTCTGCGATTTCGTACAGGGATTCTGAAAAAGCGGATGTGGTTACGAAATTCAACACGTGGGTGCAAACGAAAAGAACTTTTCTTCCCTCAAATTCGTATTCACTGAATAAAGTTAACTTTGGGGTGAGCCAAAAAAATTCTCGCGCTTTGGAACGAATGAAGTCCACTGAGGTTGGTGTGAACTTTGAGCCGATGGCAACGCCTGTGCTACTCAGATCTTTTTTATAGTGAAAGCTTTGCGCTAAATGCCACTCGTAGGCCGAGAAATCTTGTTTCCACAAGAGTGGCATTTTGTTATCTACAAGGGCTTCTTGCAGCAGGATAAAATCCTTGCCGCTGCCGTGCTTTTTAAAATCGTTTTCGAAAATATTGGCTTTTTGTCCCTTATACACATTCCAAACAAAGATGTTCAAATCCGGTCGCGCCAGAGGAGAGTTGTCACCCTCCCCTATTTTTACTAGAACCTTATCTTTTGCTGGAATAAAAAATGGGACCATCTCTGCCTTCTACCTAGCTCTACTTGCTTTTACTTAACTTTGCTCAAGTACTGTTCGTTGACTTCCACAACCTTCAAAGCTTGCGCCTCCGCGCGCTCTTGCTCTGCCAACAAGGTTGAAAGATATCTTTCCGTATAGCTAGGAACGATGACAACAATATTCTTGTTACGATTTTCTTCCCGAGCCGCTTGACGAAGCCCTGCCGTGATCGAAGCGCCGGATGAAATTCCCACAGGAATGCCTTCGGTTTTAATTACTTCGCGAGCCATCTTTAAAGACTCTTCCGATGAAACTTGCTCAATCCCGTCGACTACTTTTAGATCCATCACCGAAGGTATGAAACCAGCGCCCAAACCTTGGATCTTGTGGGGGCCTGGCTTACCACCGGAAAGCACGGGGCTTTCTGAAGGCTCTACGGCAATCATTTTTATAGATGGCTTTTTAGATTTTAGAATGTGCCCCACACCAGTAATTGTGCCTGATGTTCCAACGCCGCTGATGACCATATCAACTTGGCCGTCGGTGTCTCGCCAAATTTCAAGAGCTGTGGTTTCTTCGTGGATTTTTGGATTTGCTGGATTATCGAACTGCGCAGGCATCCACGAATTTTTTGTGGTATCGATCATCTCCATGGCCTTGGCGATCGCACCTTTCATTCCCAAAGGTCCCGGCGTAAGAATGATTTTGGCGCCCAGAAGCAATAGCAATGTTTTTCTTTCCTGCGACATTGTTTCAGGCATCACCAACGTGATGGGATAACCTTTTGCTGCTGCCACAAAGGCCAAGGCAACGCCCGTGTTACCGCTTGTTGGCTCAATGATTTCCATTCCTGGTTTTAATTTCCCATCAAGTTCAGCTTGTTCGATCATCGCTAGACCAATTCGGTCCTTCACAGACCCCAGAGGATTGAAAAACTCAAGCTTTAGCAAAAGTCTTCCCGGCAACCCCCTCCCAATCCTTTGCATTTCGACGAGTGGGGTTTGACCTATAGTCTTTGTGATATCAGAATAAATTCTCATAGCCGTCCTTTTGGTCTATAACGAAGATGTGTTTAGACTCATAGTGTACTCCTATGACTGAAGTCTTTAAAGACCTCAAACCGAAAAAACAGGAGCTTTTTCATATGATATCTCAAGTCTATACTAGTCGTTTGACAAGTTTCTGTTTCCGTTTGAGACCGGGCCAGGATCTTAAGACCGAGCTTTTACAATATGCGGTTGTGCAGCAATTAAAAGCGGCTGCAATGTTAAGTGCGGTGGGCAGCCTCAAGGTCGCCTGCCTAAGATTGGCAAATGGCAAAGATATCACAGAGTTCGTAGGACCTTTTGAGATCGTCTCTTTAATTGGAACTGTCAGTGCTTCGGGAATTCATATGCATCTTTCAATTTCGGACGCTCTTGGCAAGGTCTTCGGAGGACACCTCATGGAGGGCTGCGTGATTCATACGACGGCAGAAATTATTTTACTCGAAAATTCAGATTTAATTTTCAATCGTGAGATCGATGTTGGGACTGGGTATAAGGAGTTGGTTGTTGCGGCGAGAAAGGCATAATTTTGAAGTTTTGAGCACTAACTACTTTGCTAAAGATCTTCTTTCGCTTTCTTTCCTATCGCAAGACCACACAGTTAGGAATATCAGCAAAGTCATTATCCAGAGTTAACAACTGAGTGGCATTCCTGACCGCGCAGGCTAACACAAATGCATCGGCCATTGCGATAGAATGATCAATTGAAAGATCGGCAGCTAACAAGGAAATATCTCTATCAATATCGATAGGTGAATATTGTGATAAACTTCCCACGACTTCTAAAGCAGCTTCATCTGAAATGCTTCTTTTAACTTTTCGATAGACTTCAAAAATAACTGTCGCTGGAACCAGGATTTTTTTTCCGTGGATGTAACTCTCACATTTTGAAGCCAAGCGTCCTCCCGTAAGAATTTCAATCCAGACTGAACTATCAACTACCATTATACTTTCCGGTCTTTCTTATCTCTCAAAGGCTTGTTGTCTAAAGAGCCATACTTCTTAAAGCTCTCTCTCAAAGTAGCCATGGATTTGACAGGAACAATGTAAGCCACCCCGTTCTTTGCAATAACGTCAACATCAAGACCTGGCTTAATATTCAACGCCGAACGGACTTCCTCTGGGATCACAACTTGATATTTTGACGATACTTTTACTGTCATATGAATATGTTAAACTAATATAGTATCGATGTCAATATCGTTGAACTAACATCCCCCACACTTGATCTCGAGATCGATAGCATTAATAAAGTGAAATAACCCCGGACACCAATTGATATGAGTTTAGTCACTTTTGAATTTAATGCCTGTATAGAATCCAAACAGTCGCGTTTTTTGGCTCTTGTCGGGTATAAGGAGTACGAACTTTCTTTCTTCAAACCTGCGGAGTTTGTGTGGCGTTAAAAAATCTCGTTACTATTGGACTTTGTTTTTCATTAGGAGCTTGTGCTTTTAAGAAGAACGACGCGCAAGAGAAAGAAAAGGCTCAGAATACCACTGAGGCTTTGGATCAGTTTCAGAAATCACAAGATGAGAAGAGACAGCTTGAAACCAAGGCAGGAGTATTGACAGCTGAGAATGTTTCCGTGGAGTTTATTGAGCAGCCACAGCCTGAGCGCTATAGAATGATCGTGAGCTGGCCTAGCTCAGTCCCTTCTATGATTGTGCAAATTAATGATGAGTTTGAAACAACGACGACATCGTCAAACTCCTACCAACGTGACGTGCGCTCAAATACTACATATCGTATTAAATTGATCTCTAAAGATTCTCAAGGGACCGACATTACTCGACGTGAATTTGTTAAGGAGTCTCCGAAGGATTTGATTATAAAAGATACCATCAGCCTTAGCAAAAATAGCAACGAAAGTGTAAATCGAATCTTCTTCTTTCCAAATGCGCAAATAATCACAAATGGCTATGACCTCTCGTTAACTACTAATAAATTAATCGTTGAGAAGATTGATAGCTCAAATTCACCATATCGCTCCCTATGGAGAGAGTCACAAATCCTAACCACTGTAGACCAAACAACCTCTCGTGCTGAACAACTCGCAGGTTCAAAAATTACCATTACCGCCAAGAAAGCAATCGGCGAACTGCATGTAGCCCTCATCGGCTACAACGGCACCGACGGTCGCTCCGGCACAGAACTAGATACTGCCAACAACATCCAACGACAACCCCTCGCAACCCTTAATGGTATCGATGGAGCTTCTGGAAAACTAAAAACTTTCACTCCTCCATGCGCGAAATCACGAAGCCTTGATGGACCGGTATGCGATGGCCCTCAGCTTAAATGTGAAGTTGCTCCAGAAAATGGACAAAATGGAAAACAAGGGTCTGTAGGAACAAACGGCGAAAATGGTTCCAATGGTGGGTCTTCTGGAAGTTTATTCATTCATGTCGCTGATGCCAAAGAATTTACCGTTGAAGTCGGCCAAAAAACAGGCCTCGGTGGCCGTGGTGGCAATGGCGGCATTGGCTCCCCGGGAGGCTTCGGCGGAAAAGCCGGCAACAATCCTGGATCACCTTGCCCTAACGCTTTGGATGGCAAACCCGGTCCCGCAGGATTAACTGGCTGGAATGGCGCTCAAGGTAAAGACGGCACTCTTGGTTCCATCGAAACTGGAGGAGTTCAAACTAAAGTTTTCCCTCTATAATAGCGAGCCGATCATCAAGATCTATTTGGAGGCTCACCTTTGGTGGACCGCGTACCTCTATACAGCTTTCTTTAGAATCTCATTAATAAGACTTTGATATGCGATTCCATGCTTCTTTGCGCGAGCTTTTAATTTATCCAAGACACTCTCCTCAATTCTTATCGAAATGGCCTTTCTAGGAGTATCACCAACAATCGGACGCCCAGGACGCTTGAATTTTACCAGCTGTTTTTGGGAAAACTTAGGAATGTCTGAATAATCAATCTCATCGTCTTTAACGACTCTTTTGATAAGCTTGTCTTTCGGTTTTGTTCGCAAATCTTGCACTGATAATTCGATAGTACTCAACTTTTTCTTCATGCTTAGATCTCCTGTGCGTGTACGCGACAAATAAAATCCGTCTCAAAGTAGACTGGCCAAGTACGGTAAAGCGATCTTCTATTTTAGAGTGATTTTCATCGTAAAGGCTCAACTGATCCTCATCAAAAAAGACTGTCGCTGCTTCATCAAACGAAACCCCATGCTTTTCAATATTTCTACTGTTCTTCGCACTGTCCCACTGAATAAATACTCTCATAATATGTATATACTTAATTGTAGATCTGCAAGTGAAAAGGATCGATCCTCAAGCTCCTCTTAAACTTTTTGTTTCAACCTACATGCCAACAGCTCTAATAAACTGTACCCCGCATACATTTCATGAAACCGACGGGCGAAAAGTAAGACTTAATCTTCGGTAGATGCAATTTGCCTTTCAGGATTTAATGACGAAGCTTTTTACACCCCAGCTCATCTTGATTCATTACATGATTAGTTATGGAAATCCGTTCTCCCAAGAGTAGTATTTTTTAGGCGGAGGACTTCATGAAGAAGACACTTTTAATAGCAAGCAGCTTGCTCCTATCTTTTGTATTGGTCGAATTTTTCGCAGCTGAGAATGCCCATGCCGACAGCGCCATAGGGATTGTGATCGGCGATCCCACTGGAGTTTCTGCGCGCACGAGTTTGGATGGCTCACACTCTTTGGAAGGCGCATTGGCCTATTCATTTGGACATTATGATGGCATGGAGATTCATGGGACTTATCTTTGGGATCGAGCGCGGTCTTTTGCCACAAGACAAGGGCCAATTGAAATGTACTATGGCTTAGGGGCTCGTGTGATTTTTATTAATAGCGGTAAGCATGATGGCGAGGTCGCCGTCGGCCCTCGCGCACCACTGGGTGTTCTTTATAATTTTCATAATCCGAATATTGAAGTCTTTGCAGAGATCGCAGCGACACTAGATGTGGCGCCCAGTACCGATGTTGACTTGGATTTGGGGATTGGGTTTCGGGTGAGGTTTTAAAACTCTCGCTCGATCTTCCCAACTCAGGAAACTTGAACCTTATACTTTAAGCCCGCCTGAGTTAGCAGATCTTGAAGGGCAAGTTGAATAAAGCGATCTTCCGCAAACCCTAAGATACGGGCAAATCGTGCCGCTCGCTCTGGACTTACCGACTTTCGACCTTTTTCTATGTCGTTGAGATGCTGCTTTGAGATTCCAATTTTTTTCGCAAACGTTTCCAATGTTTGACCTTCAGCCTGGCGCAGGGAGTTTATTCTCAATCCAAAACTAAGTGGCTCCCCAAGAGCCTTTTCTAACTGCCTTACCGCTGAGCTTTTCTTTTTAGTATTCATGTTTATTTACCTCTACGACGCTTACTATCCGAACATCCATGTCTTTCGCTCTATAAATCGCCCGATATGAGCGATTCAACCTAATTGACCGATACCCAATCCAGGAACCCTTCAGTGGCTCATCGTGATATCCGGGAAGCTTACGCACATCTTCAAGCCCTCGCTCTTCAACTTCCACGACCCAATCAAGTAAATTCGCAATAACATGCTTCGGGAGCAGAGCAAGCCCCTTCCTCACCTTTTTTGATAATTCAACTCGGCAATTCATTTGTACACCTTTGTGGTTTACTTTTCAACAACAAATGATATTCAAGCAAAAATCACCGCACACCTTAGGGCTAACTGAATAAAAAAGGAGCGGACTATCCGCTCCTTGAACTGTTGCATTCAAATGGAATGAACTACTTCAAAATCATATCCAGGATACTTATCTTGAATATGAAGTAGTCATTGGACCTTTTTTTTCATAGTCCTGGCATTGAAGTCTTTGCAGAGATCGCAGCGACACTGGATGTGGCGCCCAGTACGAATGTCGATTTAGATTTGGGGATCGGGTTTCGGGTGAGGTTTTAAGAGTTCGGCCTTAAGAGCTATTTAACACCTCTAAAGTTTGACCTTCAGCTAAATGGCAAAATATCTCGCATCTTCATGAAGGAAGTAATAGCCCGAAACACTGGATGCTGGAGTCATGGCAAAGTTCTCAGTCAGGCGAACTCCTGTTCTTTTTTCTACATCAAGCAGCTTCCAGATCTTCTTCTTTTCGCTATGATCAGGGCACGCCGGGTAGCCAGGAGCAGGACGAATGCCACGATACTTTTCAGCAATCAAATCCTCATTGGATAGAGACTCTGTCACGCCGAAAATGTTCCGCACTTGTTTGTGAGTCCATTCAGCAAGAGCTTCTGCTAATCTATCACCGACGGCCTTCACTAAGATAGAATTGTAGTCATCTAGATTCGCTTCATATTCTCTAGCAATCACATCAATCTGCTCGCCAGCTGTCGTCACGAAAAGACCGATATGGTCTTCACGTTTGCTTGCCACCGGAGCAATGAAGTCCGCCAAACAATAATGAATGCCGTTGTTGATTACCTTTTCTCTTTGCTGGCGATCAAATCTTAAAGTTTCAAGAGATTGCTTCACTTCAGAGAAGACATGAACTTCTTCATCAGCAGAATTTGCAGCAAAGATCCCAACCAAAGCCTTAGGCTGAACTCGCCCTTCAAAAATCATTTTATCAAGCATAGCCTGCGCATCATCGTATAAAGAACGAGCCTCTTTGCCGTATTTTTCCGACTCAAAGATTTTTGGGAATAACCCTTTTAATTCCCAAGCCCAGAAGAATGGCCCCCAGTCGATATAACTACGCAACTCCTGTACAGAAGTTTGCAATTCAAAAACACCTTTTCTAGTTGGCTTTGCAATATCGGCCTTGCTCCAATCGCAGGAATACTTACGACTACGAGCCTCTTCCAATGAAATTTTCTTAGCAGCACCAAGCGAATCTTCGTAATTAATTTTCAAAGACTTATTGAGCTCCATTACTTCCTTTGCATATGCAACTTTGGTATTGGGACTTAACAATTTATTTCCGACCTCAACAACCAGCGAGGCATCTGCAACGTGGCTCACGACTCCATAATAATGAGGAGCCAACTTCACTGCTGTATGAACCTTACTTGTTGTCGCTCCCCCAATGAGTACCGGAATCTCAATACCTTCCCTTTGGAATTCGCCAAGGTTGAAGGCCATTTCCTCCAGCGAAGGAGTGATAAGACCACTAAGGCCAATTAAATCAGCTTGATTCTCGCGCGCGGCCTTTACAATATTTTGAACCGGAACCATCACGCCTAGATCGACAACTTTATAACCATTGCAGGCCATAACCACCGACACGATATTTTTACCGATATCATGAACGTCACCCTTTACAGTGGCGATCACCATAGTTCCCTGGCTTTGTAGGCCAGTCTTAGCTTTCTTTTCTTCTTCCATAAATGGTTCCAGATGAGCTACAGCTTTTTTCATCACCCGCGCACTCTTCACCACTTGGGGCAAAAACATCTTGCCTTCGCCAAAAAGACCGCCGACAACTTTCATTCCGCTCATCAAAGGGCCTTCGATGACATTTAAAGGACGACCTAATTCTAAACGAGCCTCCTCAGCATCTTCCACGATATGGGCATCAATCCCTTTAACCAATGCGTGAGTGATACGCTCTTGCAAGGGTAACTTTCGCCAGTCCTCGGTCTGAACAACCGACTTTTCGCCTTTTTCAAGTTTGTACTTTTCAGCTTCCTTAAGAAGATCTTCCGCAGCTGTCGGAGATGAATTCAAAACGACGGCTTCCGCCAACTTACGAAGATTCGGGTCAACCTCTTGATAGATTTCTAACATCCCGGCATTAACGATTCCCATATCAAGACCAGCCTGAACTGCGTGATATAAAAACACTGCGTGAATAGCTTCGCGAACTTTATTATTTCCACGGAAACTAAAACTTAAGTTTGAAACACCGCCCGAAGTGTACACGTACGGACACTGTTTTTTAATTTCCGAAACTGCCTCAATGAAATCAACTGCATAGTTGTTATGTTCCTCCATGCCAGTCGCGACAGTAAGAATGTTCGGATCGAAAATAATATCGGAAGGATCGAAATTCAGTTTTTCCGTAAGCAGCTTGTAAGCTCTTTTACAAATGCGAATCTTGTCTTCTTTGGTTGCTGCCTGCCCTTGTTCATCAAAAGCCATGACTACGACGGCAGCACCATAACGTTGAATTAATCGCGCTTGACGAAGGAATTCTGTTTCACCTTCCTTCAAAGAGATCGAATTGACGATGGCTTTTCCTTGAAGACATTTAAGACCTGCTTCCAAAACTTCCCATTTAGATGAGTCGACCATGATAGGAACTTTTGAAACATCGGGCTCTGCCGCGAGCAGGTTCAAAAATCTTGTCATGGCTTTAGGACCATCAATCATGCCTTCGTCAAAATTCACGTCAAGAATATTTGCGCCCGTCGTAACTTGATTTCTCGCGACGTCAAGGGCCTCGTCGTATTTATCTTCTTTAATTAACTTTGAAAACTTTGGCGATCCAGTGACATTTGTTCTTTCACCGATCATCACGAAGTTACGAACTTTTTCTTGAGACAAATTGAATGGTTCTAACCCACTCAGCTTCATCATCGGTGGAAGGTTATCAGGTTTTTCGTGAATGACTTTGTCTTTTAAAGAGTCAGCCGCTGCCTGAATATGTTTAGGAGTTGTGCCGCAACAACCGCCCAGAACATTGACGATTCCCTCTTCGGCCATCAAACCAAGTTGATAGGCCAAAGAATCTGGAGTTTCATCATACCCCGTTGCACTGAGAGGGTTTGGCAAACCTGCATTTGGATAACACGAAACATAGCAGTCCGAAATGCGAGCAAGCTCACGAATGTAGGGATGCATTTCTTTTGCACCGAGAGCACAGTTAATTCCCACACTCAGGGGTTTTGAATGCCGTACAGAATTCCAAAATGCTTCGACAGTTTGACCAGACAATGTTCGCCCTGAAAGATCCGTGATTGTCACAGAAATCATTAGCGGGAACTTTTCTTGACGTTCCTCCTCAATTTCTGAAATAGCAAACAACGCTGCTTTAGCATTCAATGTATCGAAAATTGTTTCTGGCAAAAGAATATCAGCTCCGCCCTCTAACAATCCTAAAACTTGCTCTTTGTAGGCATTTTTTAACTCATCAAAACTGGTTGCACGATAACCTGGATTATTGACGTCAGGACTAAGTGACGCTGTCTTGTTTGTTGGACCAACAGCCCCTGCCACATAGCAGCGTTTTCCTGTTTTTGCCTGATGATCAAGACAGGCCTTTTTTGCCAAGCGCGCGGCCTCGACATTGAGTTCATAAGCTAGGGATTCTAAACCGTAATCAACCTGCGCGATGCTTGTTCCATTGAAAGTATTAGTTTCAATGATGTCAGCGCCGGCTTCGAGATATTTCATGTGAATGTCGTAGATCACTTCAGGTTTGGTAATAACCAAGAGGTCATTATTCCCCTTTAGATCTTTAGGGTGATTCTTGAAGCGTTCGCCACGATAGTCAGCCTCAGTCAATTTATGAAGTTGTACCATAGTTCCCATGGCACCATCCAAAAACATCAAACGGTTTTTTAAAACACCTTCAAGTTCAACAAGAATAGGACTCTTAGTCATTCGTAACCACTAACTTTCAACACTATTAAAATATCAGATCAGACTATTTAAACTTTTTTACGATTTCGGCAATGGCATGAACGTCATTCAAAACATAGAAGTGCACACTCGGCACACCGAAGGCCAAGAGCTCTTCCACTTGCTTTTGTGCCCAGCGCACACCGATCTCCGCCGCATGTTGAGGAGAAGCACTGACTTCATCCACCAAAGCATTTGGCAGATCAATATAGAAATTTTTAGGAACACTTTTTAACTGAGGTACCGACTTCAATACCTTGATGCCGGGAATGATAGGAACATTGATGCCGGCGGCTCTGCACTCTTTCACAAACTCAATGTATTTTTGATTATCGAAGAACATTTGGCTGACGATGTAGTCAGCACCGGCGTCTACTTTGCGCTTAAGATTTTGGATGTCTAATTTGAGATTTGCGGCCTCGAAATGTTTTTCCGGATAACCCGCAACGCCCACACAGAATTCAAGCGGATGAGCATCATCAAGCTCGTCCAGAAACTTTCCATTCGAAAGATCTTTAATTTGTCCGACAAGATCCGCCGCATAGTTATTTACAGTGCGATCATTACGAACTTGTTTCTGAAAGTTAGGCGTGTCCCCGCGCAGAGCTAAGACATTCTCAATTCCGAGATAACTCAGTTCTATCAGTGCATCTTCCGTCTCTTCACGAGAGAATCCCAAGCAGAGAACGTGAGCCACTGTGTCGATTTTAAAACGATTCTGAATGATTCCACAGATACCCAACGTTCCTGGGCGTTTTTTCAAGGTTCTTTTTTGGATACTTCCATCCGTTTTCTCTTGAAAGTAAGCTGTTGAACTGTGGGAGGTGACGTCGATCCACGGAGGACTGAGTGGAGCTAAGACCTCGACGATATCAACAATGTCTCTGTATGAGCGGCCGCGAGGTGGTGGAACGATTTCATAACTAAAGAGCGGCTCTTTAGCCGCTTGGATGTGTTCGATAACTTTCATACTTACAGAATGAGGGCTTTAATCGAATAGAATCAAGAAATATATTAGGTCGCCTTAATTTAGAACATTTATTCTAAGGGCATCCTTCGTCTACCAACTTATAAGTCGCCTGATTTTTCTGCTACCGATTCAGGAACTTCTTGAGGCCAAATACGATTTTGCACCATAAGGTCATAGTTAAACCATACTTTACCGACCTCCTTGCGGAAGTCCTCCAGCAATGCATCATCAGTCCATTCGGATCGAAGATTATGATCTTCCTTTGGATCTTTTGAAAGGTCATAAATATATTCCTCCCCGGTGCGATCATATAAAACAAACTTAAAAGGATATTTCACGATTGCAAAATAAACGCCTCCATAAGGCTGAAGAAGCGGAATAAACTTCGGCGGAGACGCTAATAGCGATTCACCGACAAAATGAACTTTTGTCGAAATCCCTGCTAAATCCAAAATAGTTGGAGCCATGTTGAGCTGAGAGTACGCATCTTTAATTCTTCCAGGCTGAATCTTTCGATCTTTCCTAAGGTCCAAAATTAAAAGTGGCGTTTTAAAATTTTCCTCATAAGCAAAACTCTCACTCGAGAAGTTCTTATGCTCTCCCATTGGGAAGCTATGATCACCCGTAACGATAACGACTGAGTTTTCATAGTAAGGACTTTTCTTAAGCTCAGCAAAGAAGGTCTTTAAATACTCATCAGAAACTCGAATTGCGTTGCTATACTTCTGCAACCGCCCTTTCGGCTCTGAATAAATATACCTCTCGGCTTTCGGAACTTCATTGAATGGCATATGCGACGAAATTGTTGCTAACGTCCCAAAGATTGGTCCTGCTTTATGGTGCTCATTTAAATACTCAAAAAAACGTCTATAAAATACGTCGTCATGAATTCCCCATCCCCAACAAGTCCCCGGTAACTCCTTGTCACAGCCTTTGCCCATGGAGTTCATGACCCGATATCCGTGAGACGTTGTGAAATTAAAGGTATTGTCGAAGTGAACGTCTTCATTCGCCTTAGAAAAAACTGTGTCGTAACCGTTCTCTTTCAAGATTTGAGGAAGGCAATGGAAATTGTTATCAGCAAACTCTGAAAATTCTTTCCCAAATACACTCGATGTCAAACTACACAAAGCTGCGAAATGCGCCCGGCCCGTCTGGATAGACTGACCATAAAAATTTTCAAAATACAGTCCCTTTGGAATTAACGAATTATAAAAAGGAGTGAACTCTTTCCCATTAGCAGATTTTGATTCCACAAAGTTTGCATTAAATGATTCAATAAAAATAATAAACACATGAGGCTTCTCTTTAGCTTCAAACCGAGGTGTAAAATCTCTTACGAGTGGATATTCACGAGTGTCATGAGGTTTATACTTTGCCTGAAAAGCAGTCTTAAATGGAAAAATGCGAAAGATCGCAGTCTTTGCAAAACTTGTCATTTCATCCTGGGGAAAAGAAACCACAAACAGCAATACTAATAAAGTGCATACAAAAACAGGAATACTCCACTTAGAGCTTTGTTTATTGTGTTTTCGATCAAATCCTACAACAAGCGATGTAAAGATTGTAAATACAATTGTCCAAAAAACTTGCGGACCTCTAAAGGTCGTATTCACCACGGAAATCGATTGCGTCAAAGAGCCGGCTCTCCAAAAAAACTTCCAGTGATCTGCAATGATTGAAAAATCAAAAACTCGATCTGTTTTGTAGTGATAGAAGCCCAAAACAGAATACATCAGAATAAAAATTGAAAGCGTTGCCTGCAACGAAGTTCTGTTTTTAATAGAAAAAAAGCAACCCTCAACCAAAGCTACCAGCAGAACCAAAGATGCAACGACAATAAGAACACTATCAACTGTTATATAGAATGGATTGCTATTATCTTTACTAAGGACTTCGAGAAAAAAATAAAAGAAAATAAATGCGAACCAGACGGAGGTCCACTTGTATTTCTTGATTAAAATTTCTTTTATTTTATCCAACTGAGTTCTTCCTATCGAAGCTCAAGTATAGATCTTATTCCCAAGGAACTGGGAGGAGTTTTTAAAAAGTTTGGCCATTTTAGAGTTTAGTCTGCCTAAATATTAGACCAAACAACCAGCAACGCATTTCTATTTTGTTCATCAAACTATTGATCTGCCCAATATTGAATCACCTCGTTGAAGCGACTAAAAAAATCTCATCTCAAACGCAATTACTCACCCAAACATCGGTGGATGATTTCCTAAATCAAAGAGCTTAGCGCTCCAAAGTCAGAATGAATTTACTTAAATTTGTCAACTGTCAAGATTGCACATCGATTTTTTGGCGAAGAAACGACGCCAAGAACAGACGATGCGTTGCGCAATATTCAAACTGTGTTGAAGTAAGACCGGTCATGCGAATACTGTGTGCACTCTTATGAGTTTTATTTCAGTCAAAAATAATAAGGCCGCCATTGCCATCTCCAAAAGAAGATGGCTGCGAAGATTAAATATCTTCAGTCTTCCTAATTACGGCTCAATTTCTTGGAAGACCTGGAAAGTCTTTATATACTTGAAAGACTGGAAGGGCCCCTCGTTTCACATCATCAATGATGGAGTCGAATCCTACGAGAATCATAATTATGAAGTACTAAAAAAGGTATGCAAAACAGATTCTGTTTTCTTTGATGTTGGTGCAAATGTCGGAATCTTCTCTTTAAGACTTGCTCAAGAGAGAAGCGATATCACCATTTACGCCTTCGAACCGGAACCAAATGCTAGTCATTGTCTTCGCCAAACTATAGAAGCAAACTCGATTACATCTATCTCTCTCTTTCAAACAGCTCTCTCTAACAAAGAAGGCAACGCCACATTCTATTTTGATGGTGAAAATCACGGGGGCCACTCTCTTAATTCAAATTCAATTATCGACTCAGGCAGCACTATTCTCGATAAATTCTCTGTCTCGTTGACTACCCTTGATCAGATGGTTCAACAACATAGTTTATCTCGCTTAGATGTTGTTAAAATTGATGTGCAGCTACATGAAGAGAGCGTTCTGCAAGGGGCAAGGCAGTCTATAAAAAACTTCAGACCAATCTTTCTTATCGAGTGCTACCTAAATGAACTTAAAAAAAATCCGTCTCCCTTAATTCAACCATTTATAGAGGCAGGAGGTTATTCAATTTTTGACCCCATGACTAAGAGGTTTTATGCAATCGATACATACTCGGAGCTTCTCAATGGTGTGCACAGCCATTACCAAGACCTCTTCTTCATCCCCATTGAGAATTTAGACCAATTTCATAAGATCTAAGACTTCATCTCACACCTAGCCCAAAAATTAGCTTGTTTATCTGACCTAGAGTGAGGACACGCCAAATCAAATACAATATTCCTCTACCTAATCGGCCTTGTTCGATCGCGAGAAATTCTCCATATTCCATTTGAAATTTACCCGCAAGTTACCTACTATTTCATCATGCTTAATACCACACTATGGCCCTTCCTAACCTCTTTGCTTATTGCTGCAATTTCAATTCCGGTAATTATAAGAGTTGCAGCCCTAAAGCATCTTATGGATGAGCCAGATGAAGATCGTAAATTGCACAAACACAAAACTCCGACATTGGGTGGAGTTGCAATTTTCGCAGGTACTTTATTTGCTTTCTCAGCCTTTTCTGATTTCTTAAAACTACCTGAAATTACATTTATGATCCCAGCTCTTATCCTTCTGTTCTTCGCAGGAATAAAAGACGACATTTTAGTTCTTTCCCCGTTAAAAAAACTCGGTGTTCAAATATTTTGCGCAGCCTTAATCGTTGTTCTTGGTAACCTAAGATTAACTAGCCTCTGGGGAATTTTTGGAATTACCGATATCTCTCCATTTACCGGGATTACTATAACCCTCTTTTTGATTGTAGCTCTGATTAACGCCTTCAATTTAATCGACGGAATCAATGGACTTGCCGGAGGACTTGGGCTCATTTCGAGTACTTTTTTTGGGATTTGGTTCGTTCTAACTGATCACATGTCACTCAGCGTATTATCTTTTTCCTTAGCGGGAGCACTGTTAGGTTTTCTGTACTACAACTTCAAACCTTCAAGAATTTTTATGGGCGATACGGGGTCCATGATGATTGGATTCATTGTTTCAATACTTGCAATCAAGTTTATTGAAAGCAACAGGTCGGGAATTGAATCTTCTCCTTACTTCATAAAAGCGGCGCCAGGCGTTGCTGTTGCCGCGGTACTTATACCCCTACTTGATATGACTCGTGTCTTCTTCTACCGTCTGTCGAAAAAGAAGAGTCCATTCAGCGCTGATCGATCTCATATTCATCATATCTTACAAGATATCGGCCTTTCTCATGAGTGGATCTCAATTCTTCTCTGGACTTCTTCAGTCGCCATTATTGGCGTAAGTCTTTATTTAAGAGACCTCAGATCAATGGAGGTTGTTCTAATCCTCATAGGAATTTGCTCGGTCGCAATAGGATTCGCGGCAATTGCTCGAAAAAAACAGAATAAGATTAAGTCTATGTCTTCAACAAAGTCTCCCAAGATAGCCTCCATTCGCTAACTAGGTTAAACTTTCGAAAATCTAAATAGTGAAGGCACTTTCATGATTGACTGCCTGATTCAGCAGGATTGGCCTGATAAATTTCCTATAAAGGATAAATTGTGCCGCTATTAGCCCACAATAGAATAAACCAAATAGAACAACCAGCCCTTGCAAAGAGTAACGTTGCATAATGACTGGCGCTAAGGAAAGACAGAAGACAAAATTCAATCCATGTGCCATAGCCGCGTATTTTTCTCTACGCAGCTCAACCCAAATTGGACTAAAAAATTGATATATGACATATCCAGGTACGGAGATTGAACAGGTTAGAAATAGCCACTGAACGCCTTCAAACTGTTGAAGTTTAAAATAACTAATTGCTATAGAAAACCCTACTCCAATTAGGGGAACACAAACTGCTGATGCAGCAAATGTAGCCCAAAAAAGTTTCTTAAACTGTGTCGATCTAGCACGAAACCCAACGTCAGAAACATAAGCGGTAAGTCGAATATTCGCCGTCATGGCGAATAAAAAAACTAAACTAATCATTTGAAGTACAAAATTAAAGCGCCCTACATCAGCTTTACTTAGATACGCCGCCGATAAAACGGTTAAAATGAGCGGAAACAGATAAAAGAATAGATGATCTAGATGGTGAAAGAATGAGTCCTTCAGCATAACTGTAACGGCTTGTCGACTCAAAAAGAACGGAGTTCCCGTTAAGCCAAAGCTCTTCCCTAAAAAATACATTTCGATCAATACGCCTACAAATAGAATCAACGAATATCCGGCAACAAAAGACACTAACGAAGAACTCTTCTCAATAAAAAGTAAGACCAAGAAAAACAATAGCGCTAGTCTTGTACCAAGTATTATATTTTCTTGTCTTTTAGTCGCTAAAAACGAGGCGAAAAATGAATTGCCATTTACTGACCATACATAAAAAAAACTTGTAAGCGAAAAGCATAGCACCTGTTGCAAGCTTAGCATTGCTCGCGCTGTATCTGAAAAATACCAATAGACAACACCTGCAACGGCAGAAATCACACTTAAAAAGAGATTCAACTTTAAAAAACTTTTAAGCTCATTCTTCTTTTTTGCTTCATTTTGTTTTGTTCTCGAAAGAAAAGCACGACCAAGATTACTAGAGAATACAATACCAGTGACGGCAAACAGGGATGTACCAAATCCAATCACTCCACGTCCATCGGCTCCGTAAAGAGAGGCTGTTAGCAAAAACACCAAAAAACCGCTAAATGCTAAAAAGGATCTTACAAAAATTGAGTATAGATATGTTTTCACTCAGGCCCCTTTCGCTCGAAAATTAATGCTTAATTTTCTCAACGTCAAATAGTGAAAACACCGTCAGAATAAAAAAATCAACCCACGTAGATCTTTTCGTGAAGTACACCCTATCCAGTCGCACTTTAGAAAAAATACCAGCCTTATCACGAGCAACCACTTGAGCAAGCCCAGTTAGTTCTAGCCTCAAAAGATTAATTCTGCACGCAGTCCTCAACTTTAATTAACTTCTCTTCATTAAAAAGGGCTGGATGAGGACTAACAAAGCTCATTTCGCCTATAAGAATATTCCAAAGTTGAGGAATCTCATCTAGGCTGGACCGTCCTAAATAATGTCCCCAACGAGTGATCTACAAAGTCTTTCGCCATACATATCGATCAACATAATGTGTATACGACTGAATGATCTTCACAACCTGCTCGGAAACATTATCGACATCATAGTCAGGAACCAATGCTCCAGGACGCGTATTTACTGCAATCTTAACGGCATCGACCACAGATGCCGGCTGTGTACCAGACATAATCACAGCTCCGACATCCATTCCTTCAGGTCTTTCATGAGCGTTTCTGATTGTGATGGCTGGCACCCTAAGTATCGATGCTTCCTCAGTTATCGTTCCGCTATCTGAAACAACACAGAAAGATTCTTTTTGTAACTTGATGTAATCTAAAAATCCAAATGGCTTTAAGAAAGCCACTTGAGAGTTTGAGGATACAAACTCATTCTCTTCAAGCTTTTTTCGAGTACGAGGATGAGTTGATACAAAGACTTTTTTATTGAACTCATTTGCCAGTTCATCCAACGATTTTAGAATGTTAGTCAAATTATCCTCATAGTCCACATTCTCTTCACGATGCAAACTGACAATAATATAGTCCTTACTGTGAACTCCAAGAGTTTTCAAAACCTCACTATTATCAATCTTTTCAGAATAATAACTAAGAACCTCTTTCATACAGCTACCAGTTTTAATAATCTGCTGCGCTGGAAATCCTTCACGCTCTAAATATTTTCGTGCATGGTCCGACAATGGCATATTTATATCTGAAAGATGATCGACAATCTTGCGATTGATTTCTTCAGGGACCCGTTGATCAAAACAGCGATTTCCCGCCTCCATGTGAAAAACAGGAATTTTCCGTCTTTTCGCGGAAATTACAGAAAGACAAGAGTTTGTGTCTCCATAGAGTAACACAGCATCTGGTTTATGTTCTTCAAATAGTTTATCCGACTCGACCAAAACATTCGCAATTGTTTGAATCGGATTACCAGCCGCTGCATTCATAAAGAAGTCTGGCTTGCGAACTTCCAAGTCTTGAAAGAAAACCTCATTCAATTCAAAGTCATAATTTTGACCTGTATGAACAAGAATGTGGTCCATATGTTTATCAAGAGCTGAGATAACTCTACTTAATTTAATAATTTCAGGCCGAGTTCCAACAATAGTCATTACCTTCATAGCTATCTCAATAACTCATCGTCAGCCATTGACGAATTGTCTCCCACCATCAGCTTGTGCTTCTTCAACAAAGCAACTGTTCCCTCAAAATCAAGTAAGGTATCTCCGGAAGAGAATTCTTTTTTTAAGATAGACTTAGTAATATCAAGCTCACCACCATTCAATTCTGGAAGCATTGATTGAATAGCGTAGTAATCACCCTTAGCGACTGCATAGGGAGCTTCTTCGTCCGAAATCATAATCTCATGAAGCTTCTCTCCGGGGCGTATTCCCGTCACCTTAATTTCAATCTTACGATCACCGACCAGAGCTTTCGCTACATCAGTCATTAAACTACTCGGCGCTTTGGGAACAAAAATCTCCCCAGCTTTTCCATGAAGAAGCGCATTGAAAACTGTATCCACGGCTTGATCAAGGCTCAGCAAGAATCTTGTCATGCGTGTCTCAGTAATCGTAACAGGTCCACCCGATTTGATCTGTTCATGGAAAAGAGGAATAACAGATCCCCTGGAGGCTAAAACATTTCCATAGCGAACACACAAAAAGCGAGTTTTAGGAGCGGAAACATTTGCAGCGATGAAGACTCTTTCCTGCAAAGCCTTGGACATCCCCATCGCATTGATTGGCTTACAAGCTTTGTCTGTGGAAATTCCCATAACAGTGTGAACGGGATAGCCGTGCTCACGAATTGCTCGGACAATATTGTAAGCTCCTAGGCAATTAGTCATAATCGCCTGTTCAGGAAAATACTCACATGTTGGCACTTGCTTCAAAGCTGCGGCATTAATTACGATATCCGCGTCCTTCACTGCGCCACAAACATCAGAATAGTCGCGCACATCGCCAATTCTAAATTCTAACAAGTTTTTAAAGTTATTATAAACTACCTCATCAGTAGAGGCTGTTTTATGAAGATAAGCCAAACGCATATTGTGCTGCTTACCTTCATCTCTAGACATTACGATAAGTTTTTTGGGAGTTCCCATTTCACCAGATAGAACACGACGGACAAAAGTCTTTCCCATCGAGCCTGTACCACCAGTCACTAGAATAACTTTTCCATCCAAATACATTCTACTCTCCATAATTTATCGATTTATCACTTGCTAGTTGTTTTAACATCATAGCCCAAGTGGGTTTTTTAAAATTTGTCTCTGATGCGTACAAATCACTATTCAAAGTTTTATCGGATACGTCCTCATCTGCCTTTGCAATTTCCGCATTCACTTGAAAAATATCGTTTGCCAGATTTAGTAACTCATATTTAGAAATCGGCTCGCTAGAAACTTGATAGACTCCGTGAAGATTCGGATACTCTTTAATAATTTTGACAACTTCTTGCGCAACAAAATTCGTGGTAAGCCCCGAGTATAAAGCTCGCGAAAAGCCCTTTATCTTTTTATTCTTTTGAGCAAGAAACCATTCCAAAAGTTCGGTTTTCCCCTCTAGCTCTCGTCCGACGATAGATAATCTCAACGTTAAAGCGTTGGACGAGGAGACTTCTCCTAAAAATTTTGACTTTCCATAAAGATCATTCGCAGTGGGCACTTCATCGACGGCGTAGTTCCCGACTTTTCCGTCAAAAACACAATCAGTACTAAAATGAATAATCCGGCTTCTATTTTTCTTCGCCCACAATTCTAGGCGATGAGGCAGCATTGAGTTAATCTCAATACACTTTTCAATATCACCAAGTTCTTGTTTTCGTAGAGTCAGCCCAATGCAGTTTATAACTATATCCGGATGGTACTCTGCCAAAACCTTTTCGACTTCGGAAAAAACCCCTACATCCAAATTTTCAAAAATATGGCCTCGGGTAAAGATCTCAAACCGTTGGTAATGAGACTTCGATTTTCGCAAGGTACCCGCAACATTGTCAGAGCCAAAAGCATCCAAACACTTTGACCAAACTTGATGCCCAAGCATTCCTGCTGCCCCAAGAATAAGTATTTTCATTACACAACTCCGAATATTTTTACAACTGAACGATAATTCAGTTTTTTCGCTATTATTGATAGGAATAACTTTCCGCATCAGAGGAGCAAAAAACCTAACTCTTCGAAGTTATGCGCGAACAGGATTCTTCAATTTGATCGATTACTTTTGCCTTTAAGAAGTGCTGCTCAAAGTAAGACCGCGCGTTCTTGCCCATCTCTTCCCTTGCTTCAGAAGACAGACTCTTCATCAGCAAAATTTTTTCAGCGAGACCTTTCGAATCAAGAGCAGGGCTGACTAAGCCAGCCCTGGCCTGATCGATGATCTTCGCCCCGACCCCATTTAAACTTCCTAAAAGCGGCTTGCCTGCGGCCATATAAGCCTGAACTTTTGATGGAATCGTTTTTGCGAATATTGGAACATCCGAAAGAGACACCAGAAGAGCACTGCTCTGCCTGAAAAGGGCCGGCATGTCTTCTAGAGATTGCCGGCCAAAAAAAATGACATTTTCTAATTTATGATCTCTAACGAAGACCTCAGCAATGTTCTTATCACTGCCATCACCTACGATCGCAAACTTGATATCTGAATACTTCTGCAGTTCGACAGCGGCATCTAGTATGGTGTCAATCGCCTGCGCTTTACCTATATTGCCCGCAAAAGTGACAGTAAAACTACCCCTGGGGAAACGCTCAAGCCACACAGGAGTTTGTTGCGATTGGTAGTTTATCGACGGAGCCCAATTAGGAATGACTACAGTTTCACCTCGAAAGCCAAATTCCCTTAAGTTTTCTTCAAAACCAGGCGACTGAATCATCATTATATCAACATGGCGGTAAATCCATCTCACCACAGTTCCAATAACTTTATAAGCCAAAGACTTCCTACCAAGGGCACCAACTGCGGCCACGCTATCTGGCCACAAATCTTGAAGCCAAAGACATACTTTGGCACCAGTCAGTTTCGCACGAATAATAGCAGGAATCGCGGTGGTTATTGGAGAAGTCGCAAAAATAAAATGAAGATCTACTCGCCTCAGACGAGGTAAATTGAGTAAGCCAGAAATAAAGTGCGACAAATAATTCAGCGCAAGAAATTTGAACCCTTTTTTTCGTGGGACGATAGGATAACGAACAACACAAACCCTGCCATGTGTTTCACGAAAGGGTCCTCTCAGAAAGGAATATCCCGGAAAGAATTCCCCTCTGGGATAATTAGGCAGTCCTGTAAAAACCTGTATATCATGTCCACGTGCCGCTAGCTCTTCAGCTAACTCATTAATCAGAAATTGCTCGGGATAAAAGACATAGCTGTGAATAGCGATCCGCACTCTTATTTTCCTTTACCTTGATAATCATTCCCACCGAAGCCATTGAGTGAAATTTAGATCGTAGCGGATCTAATGAAACTTACAAAAAGAAAGAATAAGATAAGAGCATATGGTAGCAAATTGATGCGGCGAATGCGTCTATTTTTTTGGCTTAAACTCTGTCCCGTGCTAACTTCTATCAAACAAGTGACTTTACCTCAAACAATCCCAATCTCAGAGTTTGCAATTTAAATGAAGAAAAATCTCCTAGTAAACGCACTTTCAGCTCAATTAGGAGGAGGACAAACATACCTCCTAAACCTTTTCGACTCCTCGCAAGACGTTTGGAATAATTATAATATTATTTTCTTAGTTTCAGATCGCAATCAAGAAGTCTTTAGGCGGAAGTTTTCTAACGTCATCTCTATTGGAAAGATTGGCGACATATTTTTTTCTCGATTTATTTGGGAAAACACGTCGCTCCTTAATCTCCTTAAAAAACAGAAAATTGATCTTCTTTTTTCACCTGGCGGACTATTGCCGTTCTTTTTACCGAAATCCAAAACCGTGTGTGTGTCTCAAAATATGTTACCCTTCATGTCTGACCAAATTTTGCAGTCAGAAACGATGTTGGAGAAATTTAGACTGATCCTACTAAGATTTCTACAGGGCTATGCCTTTAAAAAGGCCGATGCCGTCATTTTTCTAAGCCATTTTGCCAGCAGCACTATTTCCAAGGCTTTGGGCCCATTGAAAAATACAATAATCATCCCCCATGGGACGTCGACGGATTTTTCGACGAAAACGACTTCCCCGTTTAACTTTAAATACATGCTCTATGTTTCAACGTTTTTTGCATATAAACACCAACTTACGGTCGTTCAAGCCTATTACGATCTTCGCAAACAAAAAAATCTGCAGACAAAACTGATCCTGGTTGGTTCGAACAAAGGTCGCTACGCAACGAAAGTCGCAAACCTAATCAAACAACTGGGGTTAGAAAGTGACGTTTTAATGACTGGTAACATTGCGCACTCAGACCTTCCTGGCATGATGCAAAATTCAGAACTGAATATCTTTGCCTCTAGCTGCGAAAACTGTCCGATTATCTTGCTGGAATATCTAACAGCGCAACGACCGGTCTTATGCTCAAACCTGGAGCCAATGCCTGAGTTCGGTAAGAACTGGGTTACCTATTTTTCTCCCTACAACAAAGAAGAACTCACTACAGGAATTGAAACAATTCTTGTACAGAAAAAAATTGCCGCGACGATGAGTCGTGAAGAAATTGCCGCTCTTTCTTGGAGGAAAACGGCAGAGAAAACAAAGAACTTTATTGAAAAAATTCTTTCACATTAAAATTAAAGTCTGCACTATCCAAAGGCTTAATCACGCTTTCCTCTGGGCGGTGGGGCGCACTTGTTGCGTTGGCAATAATCGCCAACTTGCCATCTTTTGCGGCAAAGCAGTACCATAACTTTGGAGGGATCTTGATCAAACTGTAATCACAGTCACCAAAATCAATCACTTGAACAGCCCCTCTGGTATGCGAGTCTGAACGATCATCAAAAAGAACCATTCGAATACTACCAACCGGAGCAACCATCTGCTGGCTGATTTCCTTGTGGTATTTCCAGCCTTTTATGAATCCTGGATTGGTCAAAGAAAAGTAAACTTCGCCAATATTTAAGAACTGACCTGCCTCAGGTGACTTCAGCATATGCATCACACTGCCGCGCTCATCAGTCATCTTCCTGAGAGGAGTTATTTCAACTCCCATGATAGCCTGACTGGTTAACTTTTCGCCCATACTAACCCACGTTGTGCGCTGATACTTTGATATTGATGTATTTGGCTTTGGGTAAACTCATCGATCGATACCCTCTTACCGTGCCAATTCTTATACCAATCCGTCGTCATCTGAACAGTTTCTTCAAAATTTAAAGCGGCATTCCAGCCTAAATGAGTTAGGGCCTTGTCACAGCTTAGCTTTAACAAAGAAGCTTCTTTCTGAACTAGATGGTGATTTTCAACAATTTTATAGCTGACATTACTCCAGTGCTTTTTCATTTCACTGATCAGCTCATAAACCGTCTTATTTACTTCAGCTTTGGGACCAAAGTTGAAGGACTCACCATTAATTTTACAAGCTGGCTGCAAAAGCTTTTGGCCTAGAGCTAAATAGCCACTCAGGGGCTCTAAAACATGCTGCCATGGCCTTGTCGAATGTGGATTTCTAACAAGAACATCCTCATTAATTGACCACGAACGGAAACAATCTGGAACGATACGGTTTTTTGCCCAATCGCCACCACCGATAACATTCCCCGCTCGAGCCGTTGCAATTTTCAAGTGAGAATGGCTGTGTAAATAGGTTCTAAAATAGCTTGAAAAAGCCAATTCAGCGCAGGCCTTCGACGCACTATAGGGATCTTTACCGCCAAGACGATCATTTTCTCGATAGCCGTACTCCCACTCAACGTTCTCATAACATTTATCGCTGGTGATCATGACAGCTGCCTTTAGCGAACGATTGTGCCTTACGGCTTCAAGGACATTCACTGTCCCTATCGTGTTCGTCAAAAAAGCATCTTGAGGGCTTTCCAGACAATCGCTGACGATAGCATTGGCAGCAAAATGAAATAAAATTTCGGGCTTAATCCTTTCAAGGCATTGTTGAAAATCTGCATAGTTAACAACATCGCCGCGAATATCCGTGATTTGTTGACCCATTTGCGCCAATTCAAAATGAGAGGGCTCGGTAGGGATGTCTTTTGAAAAGCCGACAACCTCAGCGCCAAGGACCTTTAGCCAAGAAATAAGCCAAGATCCTTTAAAACCAGTATGACCGGTGACCAAAACCTTGCGGCCCTTATATACATTTGAAAAATACATACCCTATTCTTTCTTTAGATCCAAGGAGCCTGTCCGTCTTCCACAAGCTTATTGAGATAAGCTTTATCCCTTAGCGTGTCCATACACTGCCAAAAGCCTTCATGCTTATAGGCCATCAACTGACCATCATCAGCCAGTTTTTCCATAGGGTGTCTTTCAAAAATGGTCTGGTCACCTTCATTTAAATATTCAAAGATTCTTGAATCCAGAACAAAGAAGCCACCATTAATCCAACCATCCTGGGTCTGCGGCTTTTCCTTAAAGGACACGACCTGATCACCGTCAAACTCGATGACACCAAAACGTGAAGGCGGCCGTACCGCAGTGAATGTCGCGATCTTTTTATGAGATTTGTGAAAGGCCAATAACTTCTTTAAATCAATATCCGCAACGCCGTCGCCATAGGTCATCATAAAGACCTCTTCGTCTTTAAGATGCTCCTTCAGATGAAGAAGGCGTCCCCCGGTCAGTGTGTGCAAACCTGTATCTATTAAATCCACATTCCAGTTTTTATGGCCTTCCCGAATGTGTTTAATTTCCCCTGTTTTCAAACTGATGCTTAGATCGTTATTCAAAGCATAAAAATTTAGAAAATGTTGTTTGATGACCTCAGCTTTGAACCCCAATGCCAAAACAAAATCATTGAAACCATTTTTTGAATAGATCTCCATGATATGCTGCAAAATAGGCGTTTCCCCAATCTTCACCATAGGCTTCGGCACCAAATGAGTTTCCTCACTGAGCCTAGTTCCCAATCCACCGCACAATAAAACACACTTCATAGATTACACCTTATCTAAATCATCAGTAATAATCCATGTTCACAAATTATTGTCCATTGATTTATGACTCCAACACTTTTGGACCGCGCAGCAAGTCAAGATTTGAAATTCTGAACTTTTTGAATTTCCTCGAGCAACTCTTTCAGCCCTTCTTCGACTGATTGAGACATTTGAAAGCCGCGTGTTAAAATTTTCTCTGACGAATAAATAAAATCAACCTGCGACTTTGCCGTCGGCTGATCACCTAGGACTTCAATCTCAACATCTCGTTGAAATTCAGCGCGACAAATTTTTCGAATGCACTTAGCAAGATCCAGCAAGGACAAGGTCCTACCGGACCCCAGATTAAACACACCATCAACATCGGGATGCTCGAGTAAGAAATCTATGCAGGCAAATAAGTTTTTCGAGCTCACAAAATCTTTACGCTGATGCCCAGAACTTTGAATTACAATCTTATGATCACGCATGGCCTGCAAACAAAAATCATTAGCCACCAAAGCCCAAGCGGAAGGACTTTCTATCAGCGGTAAGCCAAAACTATTAGAAAGCCTTATAATAGTTTTTTGAATTGCTCCTGGCGCCTTAAGGATCTCATGCTCTGCCAGCAAATGAGTCAAGGCATAGGAATTCATCGGCTGCGGCTGGGTTTGTTCAGTGATAAGCCCTTGTGCATTTTTCCCATAGACATGAAATGTCGACAGATAAATAAATTGCCGAACGCCCTTCTGAAGACTGGCCACCATCAACGCTCGTACAGCATCGACATTGCAAGCCTGGGCAGCCAGAGGATCTTTTTCGCAATCCCGATGCCCCAAGGCCGCCAAATGGATCACAACATCAACGCCGTCTAAAGCGGTCGACATGGTGGACGCCTGATCGAGGCGGAAAAATCTTTTTTGATCCGGTTTAATATCGAAAATTCGATCTAATGACTGGAAGTCCCTGGCTCCCACAAACAACTTGTAGGTCCCCACCTGGTTCAACAATGAAAACAAACGGGCCCCCAAAAAGCCAGTGGCGCCCGTAATCAGCACCTTAATTGGAGTTCCCGAAGCTCGAGTCAAACGAACCTCTTAATCAGATCCTGAACTGCCGCCAAGCCTAAGATCACGTAATTCTTAACTCTGAAAGGATTGTACACGATGGCTTTAAAAAGAAATTTAAAGGCCGATTGAAAATTCATCTGAGACATAAACTGCCTAGCTGCAGCACAGTGAATAACAGAGTAGGCCTGCGGTTTAAGAATAAATGTTACCAAGATCGGACTCAAACTCTTGAAATTCTGTTCGACCACAGCAACCACGGCACTAAAATGTCTTTGAACAGCAGAACTTTGGTTAAAGCTGTGTTTCAGATGTCCTCCAAGAATGTTGGAGTAAAACCTAAACGAATATCCTTTTTTTAAAATCCGCAACCAGAGCTCATAATCCTCTGCAGTGATAAATTCGGACTTGGTTGAGAAATCGCCAACCTCTAACAAGATATTTCTTTTAACAACAACGGCGGAAGTGGAAATCTTATTACCAAAAATCAAAAGCCTCAAATATCCCATAGTACTTCGATGAGACCATGTCGCAATTATATGATCATTCTCAATCAAATGCTCGCCGTGACACATGAAATCACACCCAGTGAACTCAATAAATCGCAGGCATGCTTCAAGCTTCTCGGGGTACCAATAATCATCAGAATCCAAAAAAGCGACATATTCACCTGACGCACTCGCCAATCCTTGATTGCGCGAGGCCGCAATCACACCCTGGTTACTGAAATTTAAAAGGCGAATCCGCGGATCTGCGTAATTGGCGACAATAGATTCCGTATTATCTGTTGAAAAATTATTAACAACAATGGCCTCCCAATCTTGATATGTCTGACTTACAAGCGAATCTAGCGCCTTCTGGAGGAAAATGGCATGGTTGTATGTTGGGATGACCACAGAAAAAAGAGGGGGTTTCATATCAAGAACAGATCCTAACCAAATGTTGCACTGACTTGATTTGACTTGAAATATAATGCTATCTTCGCATCCAAATCAAAAAGACTTTGCACCGACAATCAACTCATCCCCCATTCAGTGTCTATGAACGAGAGAGCTAATTAATTAAAAAATACAATTGCAATAAGTGCAACCCCAATTATAGAGTCAACGCACCTTATGGAAAACAACCTGACAACAGTCACATTCTGGTCTGATTACTGGCGCAATATTAAAATCCCAGTGATAGTTGACTATAGCTTCAAAAACGACAGAGTTATCGCCAAGTGCTTAAAAAAGCACATTCTGCTTAATTCCGACGACGCCGTTCTTGAGGTTGGCTGCGCACCGGGAAAGTGGATGGGCTTTTTGGGCCAAGAATACAAATGTCGAGTCACGGGCATTGAGTATGTCGCTGAAGCAGCGGCCAAAACGGTCGAAAATATGAAAGCACTCAAGATAAAAAACTACGAGGTTTTAACCGGCGACTTTTTTAATCTAAACAATAAAAAAAAATTTAACGCGGTCATGTCTTTTGGCTTTATTGAACATTTTGACGATTTTGAACATGTGCTGGATCTGCATCTGGATCTTATCGAGAAAAATGGATATCTTATTATTGGAATTCCTCGCTTTATTGGACTAAATTATCTCATGCAAAAAATCGTGGATTCCTACGTTGTGCATAAGTTGCTACCATCGCACAACCTAAAAACCATGAATCTCAATATTTTTTCGTCTTACGCCAAAAAAAATAACCTCAAGGTATTGGCAAATTCCTATGTTGGTGGCTATGAGCCCGGACTTTTTCCACTCGGACAAATAGAAAAAAAACCCATCAGAATCTTATTCAAAATCTTAAATAAGATTTTGAACGCCTTGTTTGGACACGCAAACTTTTCTTGGACGGCAAGCTACCAAATGGCCATCATGAAAAAGAATGAATAAAAATAAAGTTTTATTTATAACCGAAAATCGAACTTTTGGTGGCGGAAATAAATACACTGAGGATCTCATTAACTCCTGCAGCCTCTGTTTTTCGGAAGTACACTTTATTTGCAACAAAAATGGTCTGAATTTTTTTAATTTAAAAAGACTCAAACAACCATTATCTAGCTCACAAGAAATAGACATTTATAATTTCGCTGAAAGAGTTAGACATTTACCCAAAATCGTACGTGCCATTCTACGTTTAATATTTTCGCCACTCATCATAGCTGGCAACTTCATCTCATTATTATCACTAAAACGAAAAATAGCCCTATTATCACCTGACTTAATTATATTAACTAATGGCGGCTATCCGGCCTCGCTCTATTTGGTTTTTCTAACTGCATTTTTCTTGCCTAAAAATACAAAATGCGTCATGAGCATTGTCGGAACGCCCGCCCGCAAGTCAAAATGGTTCATGCGAAAGTTTTGGCGATATGTCGACAGTAGACTTTCAGAAAAACTTGATTATGCAATCGTCAATGCAACAAATATCAAAGATGCGTTGACAGAAAGTTTTCAATTCTCCTCTGCTAAAATAGCAATAATCCGAAATGGTTTGGAAGAAATAGCGGTCGAGAGAGCCAGGCGACAAAAATCAGGCCTCATTAAAATCGGTTTTCTATCTCGCGTTGAAAGAGACAAAGGAATTTATGAGTTAGTAAGCTCATTTCTTCAACTCGAAAAGGACTTTGCTAATATCCGACTCATTATTGTCGGCACCGGCAGTGAGCTTCAAGCAATAAAAGAAATAACAAAGACCTCAATCAATATTGAAACTCATGGTTATGTAGAGGATGCAACAACCTTTCTATCGGATTTCGATATATATGTTCTCCCCTCTTACCACGAAGGCCTCCCCTATAGCCTTATCGAAGCCTGTAGAGCCGGCTGTGCAATAGTTGGGACCAAAGTTGGAGGCATTCCCGAAGTAATCAAAAATGGTCATTCAGGCATAATTATCGAGCCCCGCGACACAACAGCCCTAAAAGAAGCTCTTGCAAAGCTCATACGATCTGAGGAAATGCGCCGTACTTTGAGCACTAATGCGCGCAAAGTATTTGAAGAACAGCTTTCACTAACAGCCATGAATACGAAGGTTATGGATTTAATCACGGCCTTGAGCAAATCATAAAAATTTAACTCTCAACAAAAGATCATATAAACACTCGCCGCGCCGCAGTTAAATCCACTTAAAGTAACCGATCGACATCATGGTACCGTGCCTCCTCTTGTTGCAATGAACGTTAGTTGAAGGCATATTAGATACTTATCTTTTTAAGACACGAAATCAGGAGCATGGCAGTGGCAAGCAAAAAAGCCCTCGTTACTGGGGCGGATGGGTTCATAGGTTCACACTTAGTTGAGACACTGGTCAAAGAAGGCTATCAAGTCAGGGCTCTTACCTATTACAACTCCTTCAATGATTGGGGATGGCTTGAAAGCTCACCAGTAAAACAAGACATAGAGATTATTTCTGGCGACATTCGCGACCCCTTCTTCTGCAAAAGCATAACCAAGGAGATGGATGAAGTATTTCATCTAGCAGCGCTGATCGCGATTCCTTTTTCTTATGTAGCTCCACAAATGTATGTAGAAACGAATATTACGGGCACACTCAACATGTGCCAGGCAGCCCTCGATTGCGGCGTTAGCAAAATCATTCACACATCCACAAGCGAGGTTTATGGAACCGCACAATACGTTCCCATCGATGAAAAACATCCCTTGCAACCTCAGTCTCCCTACAGCGCTTCGAAAATTGGAGCAGATGCCATTGCAATGAGTTTTTTCAACTCCTTCAATTTGCCATTAGTTATTGCGCGCCCATTCAACACGTATGGGCCTAGACAGTCAGCAAGAGCTGTCATACCAACAATGATTTCTCAAATAGCTTCAGGCAAAAAAGAAATTCAAATTGGCGACATGACCCCAACCCGTGACTTCAACTATGTCGAAGACACATGCAAAGGCTTTCTAGCTCTTGCGAAAGCAGATAAAGCTGTCGGCGACACCATCAATATCGGCTCCAACTATGAAATCTCGGTCGCTGACACCTTTCGACTTATTGCTAAGTTAATGGGTAAAGAAGATATTCAATGGATTCAAGATCCAGCAAGAATTCGCCCAGGAAAATCAGAAGTCATGCGTCTATGGTGCGACAATACAAAAATCAACAGCCTGACTGGATTTAAACCTACTTTTAATATCGAAGAAGGTCTTAAAAAGACAATCGATTGGTTTTCCAACAAAGATAATCTCAAAAGATATAAGGTAGATATTTATAATGTTTAAAGAGGCCGTAATACTAGCTGGGGGACGAGGCACAAGACTATTTCCCTACACTGCAGTACTCCCCAAGCCCTTGATGCCAATTGGAGATAACTGCATCCTAGAGATCATTTTAAAGCAACTAGCAAACTGTGGATTTTCAAAAGTCACACTGGCCGTGAACCATCAAGCGGCCCTAATCAGGGCACTCATTGGAGATGGAAAAAAATATGACCTTAAGGTTTCATACTCCCTAGAGACTCAGGCATTAAGTACTATGGGTCCGCTAAAGTTGCTCAAAAATCTGCCTGAGAACTTTTTAGTTATGAATGGAGATATTCTTACCGATTTAGACTACGGGACCTTTTTCAACGATCACGTGAAGTCAAAAAACATCTTTAGTATCTCGGGATTCCGTCGAGAACACAAAGTAGATTACGGCATTCTCGAAACAAACGACTCGAGTCAACTCACTGGTTTTAAAGAAAAGCCTGTAGAATCCTATCTCGTTAGCATGGGCATCTATATGCTAAACAAAAAGATTCTTTCGCATATACCGAAAGATACAGCCTTTGGGTTCGACGATTTAATGCACCATCTTCTGAATAAAAAAAAAACTGTGAGCGTTCGAGAACATCACGGGCAATGGCTGGATATCGGCAGACCGGATGATTTTGCAATGGCAACAGCTCTTGCTGAAAAACTGGAGCAAAAATTATGAAGATTGCGATCACCGGCTCAACGGGATTTATTGGCACTCACCTCAAACATCATCTTACTGAAGGCGGATATAAAGTTATTGAGTATACTTACTCAGATAAAGACGCTCTAACTTCAGGAGCTTTAAATCTTCCGCCCACAGATTTCTGCATTCACTTAGCGTCGAAAGTTTTTATTCCGGATAGCTGGCAGTACCCCTTCGACTATTACAAAACAAATACAATGGGTACCCTTGCTGCCTTGGAATATTGTAGGAAAAATAATAGCCACATGATTTACTTTTCATCCTTTGTCTACGCAACCCCAATTAGCAATCCGGTCTCGGAAGATTCTCCGCTGGGCGTAAGCAATCCCTATAGTCACAGCAAGTTACTTGCGGAAGAACTTTGCCAGTTTTACGCCAAAAACTTTGGCGTCGCCGTCACAATTTTAAGACCCTTCAACATCTATGGACCTGGGCAAAAAGAAAATTTTCTCATTCCAAAAATATTTGAACAAGCGCTAAATCCCCTTCAAGAAAAAATTGAACTCCAAACTTTGACCACAAAAAGAGACTACCTTTACGTGGGAGATCTTTGCGCTCTTGTCTTAAAAGTTTTTAAAACTAAAACGACGGGGACATTTAATGTTGGCTCGGGCGTAAGCACATCTGTCAGCGAAGTGGCGGAGGCTATATTGAAGATAACCAACCAGAAAAAGGAAGTTATTTCTCTGGGATCACCAAGAAAAGACGACCCTCCTGAAATTAAGGCCGACATAAGTAAGACCAGTAAGACCTTCAATTGGAAGCCGGAATACAATCTGAATCAAGGACTTACCGCAATTTATGAATACTCAAAGAAGGCAAGCATATGAAGCCACATCAAGATCTTTTAGATTTTATTAAAAATTTATACAGCCCGAAAACTACTATCGCCCTTCATGAGCCTGTTTTCCACGGAAACGAAAAAAAATATATCATGGATTGCATTGACTCTACTTTTGTTTCATCGATTGGAAGTTATGTTTCCAGATTTGAGCTGATGGTCAGTCAATACACTAAAATCCCCTACGCCATCGCTACAACTAATGGAACTGCGGCACTTCATATGGCATTGCTTCTGATGGGAGTTCAAGCTGGCGACGAAGTGATTACACAAGCTCTGACCTTCATTGCTACTGCTAACGCTATTTCATATTGTAATGCCGACCCTATTTTTATTGATAGCGAAATGGACAGCCTGGGCATGTGTCCCGATTCTCTGGAAACATTTATCCGCGAAAACACGGAAACTCGTGATGGCGCACTTTTCAACAAAAAAACTGGCAAACGCATCAAAGCCTGCTTACCAATGCACGTTTTAGGTCACGCCTTGCGGATAGACCGCATTTCAGATATTTGCAAAGCACATAACTTGGCTTTGATTGAAGACAGTGCCGAGGCAATGGGAAGCTTTTATAAGGGTCAGCACCTAGGAAGTTTCGGTGACATCGCCGTTCTGAGCTTTAATGGAAATAAAACCATCACTACCGGTGGCGGCGGAATGATCTTGACGAAAAATCCTGAAATCGCAAAGCGTGCAAAACATTTAACCACAACGGCCAAGGTTCCCCATCCTTTTGAATTTTATCACGATGAAGTTGGCTACAACTATCGACTGCCGAATTTGAACGCAGCTCTTGGCTGCGCGCAAATGGAACAGCTTGATGACTTCGTGGCAAACAAACGAGCCACAGCTGACAAATATCAAAAGTTTTGCGCCGAACATGGCTATAAATTCATCCATGAGCCCAAAGATTCTATCTCGAATTACTGGTTATGCAGCATACTTCTTTCCGATAAACAGGAACTTAAAAGCTTCCTTGAAGCTTCGAATTCACAGGGAATTCTTTGCCGTCCTCTTTGGAACTTAATCCCAGACCTTCCACCTTATCAAAGATTTCAAAAAGGCCTTATTCCTAATGCCCGATTCCTACAAGAACGAGTTGTAAACCTACCTAGTGGAGTTTGCCCTTGAAAAATATTTATCTGATAGGCGCTGGAGGCCATTGTCACTCTTGCATTGATGTCATTGAGCAAGAAAAGATGTTTAATATTAAAGGAATTTTTGACCTGCAGTCTCGCGTCGGTGCTCAGGTCCTAGGATATCCAGTCATTGGATGCGATCAGGATATTTTCAAATATATGGCACATGATTCCTATTTTTTAATCACCCTGGGGCAAATAAAATCAGCCGAAAAACGAAAAATTCTTTTTTCATCTTTGCTGTCCTCAGGCGCTCAGCTTGCAACAGTGGTTTCTCCTCGAGCTTGGGTTTCACCTCATGCAAAAATCGGCAATGGAACAATTGTTATGCATGATGCCCTCGTAAATGCGAACTCGTCGATCGGTTCGAATTGCATCGTTAATACAAAATCTCTTGTTGAACACGACGCCATTGTTGGTGACCACTGCCATATCTCTACAGCCAGCGTCGTCAATGGCAACTGCGTACTAGAATCTGAGGTCTTTGTAGGTAGTAACTCGGTCATCGAGCAATCTGCCGTTATACCAATAAAAACAATTCTACAAGCCGGGATATTTCACCGAAGGAAACATCATGAGTAAGGTATTGATTATCGCTGAAGCTGGTGTAAACCACAACGGTGACATCGAAATTGCAAAGCGGCTTATTGATGCGGCCGCTGCAGCTGGTGCCGATATAGTTAAGTTTCAAACTTTCAATGCAAGCCTATTGACTGCTAAATCTGCGAAGCTTGCTGATTATCAAAAGCGCAATTTGGATTCTAACGAGCAATCACAACAGGAAATGTTGAAGAAATTAGAATTGCCTAAAGATGATCACTATAGATTAATTGAGCATGCAGCAAAAAAAGGAATTCGTTTTTTCTCAACAGCCTTTGATCTAGAAAGCGTTTCGTTCCTAAAATCACTTAATTTGGGACTGTGGAAAATACCAAGCGGCGAAATTACAAACCTACCTTATCTAGAACAAATTGCCTCTTACGGCGAAAAAATAATCTTATCCACAGGAATGTGCGACATGAGTGAGGTCACCGAGGCCGTAGATGCATTGCTTCGCACAGGAAGTAAAAAAACAGATCTTTGCGTTTTACACTGTAATACGGAATATCCTACGCCCATGAAAGACGTTAATCTTAGAGCCATGGCTAAAATGGGTAAAGATCTTGGGGTTTCTTATGGATATTCAGATCACACCTTAGGCATCGAAGTGCCCATTGCCGCTGTTGCGCTCGGGGCATCTGTCATTGAGAAGCACTTTACTCTAGATAAGAATATGAGTGGGCCTGATCACAAAGCTTCTTTGGAACCTAATGAATTGACCAACATGGTACGCTCCATTCGCAATATAGAAAAAGCTTTAGGATCAGATTCTAAGCAAGCAACTCCAAGTGAAATTAAAAATCGGCAAGTGGTTCGCAAATCCATCGTAGCTAAGACCCCTATTGCAAAAGGTTCTTTATTCAACGACAAGAACCTGACGACCAAAAGACCCGGAACTGGAATTTCTCCCATGAATTGGCACAAAGTCTTGGGCACAGCAGCTTCCAAGGATTTTCAAGAAGATGACATTATTGATTAAGAGTCTCCTGTTTATTAACCGTATTCTTTTTGTTGCAACTGGTTATTTCGTGCAATAAATGGCTAAAGGAATAACATGAGGCTCTCAAAAGGAGCCAATAGTTATCAATGAAAAGCCCAACTGACTCATTGGAAAAATGTCTGGTCACCACTAACGCATCCATCGCTGATGCGATGAATGCCATGAATATCGGTGGAAAGAAAATAGCTGTTGTCGCAAATGAAAAACGACAGCTGTTAGGAGTTATCACGGATGGCGATATCCGACGAGGACTTCTGACTGGCATCCCAATAACGGCTCTCGTTACTGAAATCATGAGTCGAAATCCAGTGACTGCACCAAAGGAATCCAGCAAGGCTCATCTTCTGGAGTTACTGCGCTCCAAGGGAATTCAACAAATTCCCCTTCTGGTAGACAACAACGTTGTCTACGGCGTTATTTCAATTGAAGATCTTATTAGCGTAGAGCAAAATAACGAGAACGCTGTTATTTTGATGGTGGGTGGCTTGGGGTCACGGCTTGGCGAACTCACTGCCAATTGTCCAAAACCGCTATTGAAGGTTGGCGAAAAGCCCATACTTGAATCCATTATTGAAAACTTTAAAAATCATGGCTTCAAAAACTTCTTTTTATCTGTGAACTACCGATCTGATATGATCGAATCCTATTTTGGAGATGGTTCTAAATTTGGTGTCAATATTCAGTACATCCGAGAAAAAGAACGCATGGGTACTGCTGGCTCACTGAGTCTGTTCGAGCCCATCAATGATCTGCCTGTTTTCGTCATGAATGGCGATCTAATGACTCAGGTAAACTTCAGCAGTTTATTACAAAGCCATGTTGATAAAAAATTTGATGCTTCGATCTGTGTGCGACAGTATGACTATCAAATTCCATTTGGAGTCGTTGACGTTGACAATTTTAAGGTGTCCAAAATTGAAGAAAAGCCTGTCAAATCTTACCTGATAAATGCGGGAATATATGTTCTGAATCAATCAATCATCAAGTTAGTCCCTGAAAACAGCTACTATGATATGCCAACACTTTTAGAGAAAATGCTAGAACTCGATAGAAATATCGGTGCCTTTCCAATTCACGAATATTGGCTTGATATTGGCCGCAAGGACGACTTTGAAAGAGCTGCTATCGACTTCACAAAAAATACAAAATAATGGTGGTAAGAATGCCTTCATATAGTGACCGTTTAAACGCTGTAATTCCAGGTGGAGCACATACCTATAGCCGAGGTGACGATCAGTTTCCATCAAACGCCCCCCAAATCCTTCAAAAAGGAAAAGGGGCCTACGTTTGGGGCCCCAGCAACGATAAATACCTAGATTACGGAATGGCCTTAAGAGCTGTCACATTAGGGTATGCGCAGGAAGAGGTAAATGCAGCAGCTATCGAACAGATTCATTTGGGAAACAATTTAACAAGAGCCTCTATCATTGAGCTTGAAGCCGCAGAAAAACTCGTCGACCTGATTCCCTGTGCTGAAATGGTTAAGTTTGGAAAAAATGGTTCTTCTGTCACCAGTGCCGCAGTCAAGCTCGCTAGGGCTTACACTGGAAGAAAAATGGTCGCTCGCTGCCTGCAGCAACCATTTTTTTCTTATGATGACTGGTTCATCGGCGACACTGTAATTAAGCGTGGAATTCCGCCAGAGATTTCTCAACTTACCGTCAATTTTAACTATAACGATATTGCATCGCTCGAGAGTCTTTTCGCAAAATTCCCAGATCAATTAGCTTGTGTCATCATGGAACCTGCGACGACAGAAGATCCAAAAAATGAGTTTTTGCCAAAAGTGCAAGCTTTATGTAAAAAAAATGGCTGCGTATTTATTCTAGACGAAATGATCACAGGATTTCGCTGGCACCTTCAAGGTGCACACACCCACTACGGGGTCACACCGGATTTAGTTACCTTCGGAAAAGCCATGGCCAACGGATTTTCCGTTGCCGCTCTTGCTGGAAAAAAAGAAATCATGAATTTGGGCGGCATAAAAGCCAAGGGACAAGAAAGAGTATTCTTAATGTCCAGCACTCATGGCGCCGAAATGTCAGGCATGGCTGCGTTCATAAAAACCGTAGAGGTCGCACAACGCGAATCTGTTATTGCTCATATGTGGAAATATGGGCAGACCTTGAAGTCCGAAGCTAATAAGTTAAGCCAAGAGCTAGGTCTGATGGATTACTTTAAATTCGATGGCATCGCTTGTTCGCCTTACTACCTAACTAAAGACAAGGCCGGCCAGATGTCGATGGAAATGCGAACTCTATTCTCTCAAGAGATGATTAAAAATGGAGTTCTTATGCCTTGGGTATCACTAAGCCTAGCTCACGGACAAACCGAAATGGATATCACCTTGAACGCTATTAAAAACTCCTTAGTAGTTTACGCAAAAGCTCTGGAAGAAAGTGCCGGCAAGTATCTGCAAGGCGAGCCCATTCAGGCCGTTTTCAGGAGTAAAAATTAATGAAGGAAAAAAGTACTGTTGGTATAATTGGATACGGCTTACTTGGACGAGAAATTGCCAAACACTTAAGATCAAAAAACTACCAAGTTTTTATATTTGATGTAAATCCGATAGAACAAAAAGATTTTTATGAAATGAATATTTGCTCCGAGTCCTCAGTTGCAAATGCAATCCAAACTTTGGCTAAGGAAAATATCCAATTAAACGCAATTGTAAATTGCAGCTACCCTCGCGGCGCGAACTATGGAAAAAAGCTAGAGGATGTTTCATTCGATAGCTTTAACGAAAATGTGAGTCTACACCTTGGTGGCTACTTCAACGTAATGAAACAGTTCGGATTTTACCTTCAGAAATTGGGTGGCGGGAACATTATCTCATTTTCTTCGATCTATGGCATCTGCAGCCCACGCTTTGAGATCTACGAGGGTCTTCATTTGACAATGCCGGTAGAATACGCGGCGATTAAAGCCGCTCTGCTGCACTTAAATAAGTACATGGCCAAATACTTTAAGGGCACTAATGTTCGCTTTAACTCAATTTCTCCAGGTGGAATTTTTAACGGCCACAACGATCGTTTTGTCAAAGCTTACGGTGAATACTCCCTCAATGCAGAAAAAGGAATGCTGCAGGCACATGACTTAGTAGCTTCTGTAGAGCTGCTTGTTTCCGAAGGGGGACAACACATTAACGGTCAAAACATTATCGTCGATGACGGGTGGAGCCTCTAACCTTTCTAAAGGTTATTTTCATGGCTCTGTCCAAAATATCTTATTTTTCATAATTTATCGAATTAGGGTCTTGATTGAATAAAAAGCCTCAGCACAATGAACACCGGATTCACTGCCCCGCAAAATAGCCAAAGCCCTGATCGCATCTTCTGAACGTGGAAAAGGGTGTTTAAGAATTTCATTTTCATAGACACTCATAATTTCAACCTTCTTCTCCAGAAATCTAGAAATATTAACAAAGGTATTGGGGAAAAAAGACTCTTGAGAACTATAAAGACCAAAATTACTTTCTGACAACACCTCCATCGCCCAAACATTTTGTATATTTGGATATCGAAATGTTTTTGAAAGTGCCGACAATGCTTTGTGCGCAATATTATGATCACTATGCGCATCAAACTTATGAGGAATAATAACGGTATCTGGATTGCAATCTTTTACAATCTCCCCAATTTTCGTAGTAATACTACTTAAAGGCTCAATGTCCATTTTCGTAGTCGGATAATTCATTTCATATCTCTGGGAAAAACCGTAGCTGTCGTGAACTATGGCAATTTCACGCTTTCTCGAAGCCATTTTTTCTTCCGAAAATCCCAAATCCGAAGACATTGAAGTCATTATTGCCCAAAAAATTTCAGCGCCATCGGCCTTTAACTTCAAAAGAGTTCCCCCTGCCCCCAGAGTCTCATCGTCGGGGTGTACGGCAAAAACTAAAATTCTCTTCATAGAAAATCTCCTTTTTTCACTATTGTCATGACCTCACCTAACTCAATACGAATCAGATCATCACCAGACTTAATATCTATAATGCCCTCAGCACACTCAATCACTTCACCCGGAATACGATTTTCAAATCCCTCCCCAGAAACAATCTGAGAACGATAAACGGGAATCTCTAGATCAGAAACCTGAAAAAAAGCACCTGGATATGGAGGTGCCAACGCCCGTACTAAATTATAAATGGACTTAGCGGACATCCGCCAATCAATGCGCCCATCCTGTTTGCCACGCTTGCGCCAATAATTCGACTCCAGATGTTCTTGCTTTATTGGCTTTATGGTGTTGTTAAGCAATCCCTTAACAAGACCGTCCAGTTGTACAGTAGCGACCTGTTTCAAGTTATTGTAAAGATCTTGTGCATAGTCTGCATCAGAAATAACAACCTCCACCTGAGACAGAATATCCCCTTCATCAGCAGTGGGAGTAATCAGAAAATAAGTTGAGGCCGTTTTTTTCAAACCTAAACAAAGAGCCCATATAATCGGATGGCGTCCACGGTTTTTCGGAAGAGCTGCAGGATGATAACCGATGGTTCCTTTTGGCGGGATTTTCAGAACTTCATCCGGTAAAAGATGAGACCATCCTAGACAAAAAATAATATCCGGTGACTTTTCTTTAACCCAACGAGTAAGAGCTTCATTATCATTCTTAAAGTAAAATACATCAGGCTTACTCTGACCTTCATGGTGCAAACTCAGGTCCACAAAATCACTATTGAAAGTCGATTTCTCTTTAGTTACAAGCCCAACTATTTCCACATCGGAATTAGCTCTAATAATCTCAAGTAAAGAAAGACTAAAATCAACGCTGCCGATAAAAATTGCTTTCATTTTAAAATTCTATATCAAAAAATTTTTTAATCTTTAAGACTGAAAAATCAGTCTTCCTTAATAGATCTACGATTCTGTCACAAGCATTGCCATCACCGTAGGCCGATGGCAATGCTGCGACCTTGATCTGAAATGATAAATCAAGTCCCTTTTGTAAGGCAGCTCGAAGCCGTGTCTTGTCTTCGTCTACATTAATAATATGCTCCGAAGTAATACGTCCTTGCTGTCTAATTCCCAAATTAATGACAGCTTTTCCCAAAAACGGAGCCTCAATAATTCCACTTGAAGAATTCCCAGCTACGACGTCTACCGCCTTCATTAAACTCAAATAGTTAATATATCCCAAATTTGAATATGCTTTTGCCTCGGGATGAGTCGCCAAAAACTCAGTTAGCTTTTTATGAACAAGTGAGTTGTATGTATCGGCATTTGGCAACGTAATAAAAATACCCACCTTACTAAAATCCAATTCCGACATTACATCCAACAAGGACTCGATCTCTCGCTTAGTTGCTTCTTCCGAAAGCGTGATTGGATGGTAAGTTAAAAGAATATTTTTCTGTTTAAAAGAAATCTGCAATTCATTTTCCAGCTGCTGCTTGGTCTTCAATTTAATATTACGTAGATTATCTAACCCCGGGGCTCCAAAATTAAATACACGTTCTGGCAGCTCTCCCATTTGGATAACCCGATGTTCGTACGCCCTGGCCGCTACGACATGAAGTTTCGCCATTTTCGTCAAAGAGTGGCGAACAGCATCGTCTATCAAACCCTCTGTAGCTTCACCGCCATGAATATGAACAATAGGGATCTGATGAATGGTAGCCGCATCAGCCACAGAAAGTAATTCATATCGATCGCCAAGAACGATCACGCAGTCAGGCTGATTTTCTTGAAAGTAGGTAGAAACACTTTCAAGCAAGATAGCCATACTTTTGCAAATATCACTAGGAGCATCCCCTTCCAAACGCATATCAATTCGCGTGTGCACTTTAAACCCTTGGGCCAAGATCTCATCAATGGTAAATCCATGTTTTTTTGACAAATGACTGCCAGTTGCGATCAACTCCAATTTAAGATCAGGTGCCTTTTCAATAGCAGATAAGATTCCGCTCAAGTGACTAAAGTCCGCTCGACTGCCTGTGATTACTGCAACTTTCTTACTCACCATACAAGACCTCTCGCTCGACCGTAATTATCCCTCGAACGGTCCGCAAACCTTTTGTTTCTCTAATAAAAATTCAGCCCAAAGAAAATCCATCTCTGTGTCAATTTCAAGACAGTAAGGCTCTGGCACCATATACACTAAGGTATTTTCATTATAAAAGGTTCGGTTTTTTTCAAAAAACTCAATCGTTGAAATATAGAAATTACCGCTCGGAGTGATTTGCCTTTTGTGCACCTGCCGATTTGTTTGTTGGGACTGACTGATATACCTTCCTACCACATTCAAAGTGGGTCCCTCATCTTGGATGTAAACTGGATGTGGTGAGGTATACTTACAGGCAACTAAAGTCTGGGCCCCTTCAGACCTCATCTTATTTAAAGCCTCATCGACCCATTCAATTTTGGTAAATGGACTGGTCGGCTCCAAAAGACACACATATCGATACTGTCTTCCCTTTTCTTTTAAAAATTGAAAGGCATGCAGAACAGCGTCCACACTTTTTGCTTCATCATTACTCAAGTGCTTGGGACGTAAAAATGGAACCTCAGCCCCCCATTGTTCGGCAATATCGGCGTATTCCTTCGAATCGGTAGAAATCACAATATCATTTTGAAAAGTGGATTTTTTTGCCGATAGTACCCTATAAGCCAAAAGCGGCTTACCACCTAACATTTTGATGTTCTTACCAGGAACGCCCTTTGAGCCAGACCTCGCGAGAATTAAAAATAAAATATCTTTTATCTGTGCCACACTCACTAACCGCCTTTAATAGCATCATATTCAAAAACAGCAGCTGAACAATCTAAATAGAAAAGAAGTCACCCCTTAACGTGGTTCAAGCTGTTTTTTTAACTCCCTGCAAATAATATCCACATTTTTAATAGAAACGCTATTATCTAGAGAACACATATAATTTCTAAAATACTTTTCGCGAGCCTCTAAATCCACATTAAGGTCATTAAAAATACTCTCGTCCATTTGGTGACTAATGTTTAACATCGGAATTCCCATCTCATTAGAAAATGCTTTCATCAGCCGCATGTACCGATCAACATAGAGTTCTTGGTACTCGTCGGTATAAATCAAAATCGCCTTTTTGCGATAAACTGACAAATAGCCCAAGGACGTCGTTGTATGTCCCAAGACTAAATCTGCATTTTTTATCAACTCAGCAGTTTGAAATTTGACTAGTTTCCTATGACCAAAAACTCTGCCTCGGTAATCTGCTTTTGGATGAAGTGCGACCACAACTTTGAAATTATGTTTTTTCTCTAAATAATCAAAAAAAACATTCAAAGTATCCAAATAAGGATGAGCATGAATGACTGGAATGTCTAAAATCGCAAAGTCTGGGTGATAGGGCAAATACTCATCTAGAAAAATACAAAGCTTTTGATCGGAAGCTGGGGATTCTGATGCCTCCAAAACATTTTCCAGGTCCGGAGTCTTAACTGATACCTCTTTCAAACATACCGTGGAACCTTCCGCTGCCCGCCCCGCTGTGAAAACCAATGAAAATATAAAATTCAACGGCGAAAAACTGTCTACCAGATGAAGCATCAATCTGCCGATAATCCACCTTGGCGAGTGCAAAATTTTTCTAAATATCTCAACCGCAGAACGTTTTTTAGGCGGAGGCGATGGTAGCCGACCAAAAGCAAAGTAAACAGTGGGCTTTGCCAATGTCTTGACTTGGCGATAGATAAACCGAGTACTCCAATAGTAATCAACTAACATAACAAACAAGCAGTTTTCATTCCTTAACGAAGTAAGTCGCTCTGAGAATTCTTGACGACTCTTAATGATAACTCCGAATTTTTCGGGCCTGATGACAGAGTAATTTTGCAACCCCATAGCTGATTGCATGTCCCAATATTCCACCTTAGCAACTTGCGAATCAACTTCCTCAAAGCAAAAGTCCTTTGCAATTTTTTCGCTTAATGGAACATTGCTAATGTATATTATCTTCATTGACACCTCACCCAAAGACAAACGGCTACGATCGCCAGCAACTTTTTTTAACAAATATAGAATGGTAGAAATACAAAAGATACTTCAAGTGTAAGAAGAAAAAATCCTATTTACCCACAGTAATAAACTTGGTTCCGACGCTATCAAAGCTATTTTTATGTGTAACAATAATGATGAGCATTTTATGCGCTAACTCTTGGATGCTCGCCAGAACTTTACTCTCTGATTCGAGATCTAAATTTGCCGTCGCTTCATCAAAAATCATGATGCGGGGCTGACGCAAAAAGGCCCTTGCAATTGAAAGTCTTTGCCTTTGCCCTGTCGACAAAAAAGATGACTCACTGAGCAAGCTATCTAAAGACAACTTCATGACCGTGAACTCTTCCAACAGCCCTGCCCGCTTCAAAGCCTCATTACACATTTCATCAACCACGTGATCAGTTGCGTTATGCCCAAAGCATAGATTATCCCGAATACAGCCCTGAATCAGATAAGGCTCAGGACCAACATATCCTAAGCTATGCCTCCAACTTGGATCCAAGTTGCTAACTGAACTATGATTTAAAAGAACCTGCCCCGAGGTCGGCACCTCAAGCCCCAATAAAAGCTTCAATAAGGTGCTCTTTCCGGAACCTGAAGGGCCCTTGATAACTAATACATCGCTTTCATTCAAACTTAGATTAAAATCCTTAAAAATCTGAACATGGTTATCATAGGAGAAATTCAAATCCTTGACCTCCAACGATAGCTTCGAGGAACCCGATATTAACTTTTCTTGAGCCTTGGAGCTCAAAAGAGTGCTCTGCTCAAGCACGCCCTCGGGGGACAGCTTTTTGAGGTATCCATTCAACTCCGAAAAGGAAGGATAGCTTAATTTTAACACAGCATAAGTGCTATTTAACTCGCTCAGCCCTAGGGACAAACGTAAGAAAATATAAAAAAACGAAAGGACTTTAACTCCATCCGTTTTAAAATATGTGATCGACATATAGGAGCACAAACCCAGCACCAAAACCCCAACAAACATCGGCAAAGACGACAAAAAAGAGGCATTCGACGCATATAAAAAGTAACTTTTTTCATACTCTCTTAAATGTTTCTTCAGTTCCTGCTTTCGCTCTTTAACAAGATCATAGACTCGTAAAAAAAATAAATTGCTTTTGCTTTGCAAAATTTCCGAATTTATCTGTGTCCAGTTCGAAATTAAGTTTTCTCCAGTGGACTGAATTAGGTAAGTCCGTTTTTTTAGCGGTATCATGATCAGCACAAGAAGACTTACGGAAAAAATCATCTCATAGGGTGCGTAATAAAGACCAAACGCTAAGAACAAAGCGACGGAAGTAACGCTAACAAATAGCAATGAAAGATATTGAACAAAAATTCCGGACTGATTCACCTTCTCTGAAAATAAGGTGATATATTCTGACACAGAAGAAAACTCAGAAGAGTCCAATCCATATTCAACAATCTTTTCACGATTGTTGCGATTAAAAGCCTGTTGAGACGCTGTAGAAAAAAATGACTTCGCATAATTCACTAGCGATCGAAAAACCCCAAACAGAATCAAAAACAAAACGCTATAGAAAATTCCAGCAGGATACCAGCTAGGTAGATTCAATTTGCTAGAATCAATCAACCCCAACGAAACCAAAAAGCCCTGCAAAATATAAACAAATGAAAGCTCTACTAAAAACCACATCAGCCCAAGGACTGTTGAGGCTAAAACATACTTCCTAGAGCGCCCCTGAATAAGATGCGAAACTTGGCTTAACACACTCATTACAACATACCCAATGATTTTTCCCACTCATAAGCACTTCTAACAATTTCATCAAGACTGTTATAGGCAGGCTTCCAGTTCGTCATCCTTTGAATTTTTGTCGAATCCGCAACGACGCTAACACCGTCTCCCGGACGTCTTCCGGCAATTTCAAAATTGATTTTTAAGCCAGACACCTTTTCGGCGGAGGCAATTACCTGTTTAACAGAATAACCTTGCCCATAACCGCAGTTGAAGATCTCAGACTGCGAGTCTGATTTAGAAAGATATTGATAGACATCAAGATGCGCCTGGGCCAAATCCATCACATGAATATAATCGCGAATGCAGGTTCCATCAAAGGTCGGATAATCATCCCCATAAACGTGGACAATTTTTCTTTTGCCAGTCAAATATTCACAAATCACCTTTATCAAGTTCGTCGTATTTTTTGCCACCTGGCCATACTGACTTTTATAACCAGCCCCACCCACATTAAAGTACCTTAGAATACCAAATTTAAAATCATAGACTTTTGCCAACTCTTCGATCATTAACTCGGATATATATTTACTAGTTCCATATGGATTAATCGGCCGAGAAATTGTCGTTTCAATAACAGGTTTGATTTGTTCTGAATTTCCGTAGACTGCTGCCGTGGAAGAGAAAATAAATTTTTTAACTTTGTATTGAGTAGCCTTTTTCAAAAGCTCAAAGGTCTTAATGGAATTATTATTTAAATACTCTATCGGCTGCGAAACACTTTCACCAACATTTAAACTTGCAGCCAAGTGAACAATGCCTTCGACTTTAAACTTAGTGAAAATATCATCCAAAATTCCTGGCTTCGCGTAATCCGAATGATAGAAAACATCACCAAGTAGGGAATACTTTTCTACACCCGTCGATAGATCATCAATCACAACCGTATTGAGTCCAGACTCTTTAAATTTCTTTACAATATGTGAGCCGATGTAGCCTGCGCCACCCGTGATTAAGATACTTTTAGACATATGGCATACATTAAGGGATATTTGACAAAAATTGCTACTTACCTTTCGTCATTTTCACCATTAGGGCGCCTTGCGTCGAGTCTGGCTCTTGATTCAACACACCATCTCCCGCCCACAGGACCTGGATTTACTCCGCTAACATTCTATCCTGTGTTATGAGGGGATCATTCTGTTTTTTGGCAAGAACTCTTTGGATAGCACTCAACAAAAATATGTTAATAACAATTGTTCCAAAGAATTTATAACTCTGTCCTGGGACATATCCAGTGCTCGCCAACCTAAAAGCTATGCACTGCCCAATAAGCGCGCATAGCAAATTATTTTTTGTAAGTTTGAAGATCAACTCCTCAAATAGCGAGCAAACAAAGAAAATCAGAAATGATATCACAACTAAAAACAATATCGATCCGGGATAATAAAGTAGCGCGATTACACCGGGAAGAGTCACAACATGGTGCTGAGCGAGCTGTTCGTCGCTATAATCGGTAAAATAAACAGATTTAGCGATCACTCTGTCATAAAAACTCGTACCAAATTTATTTTCTTTCTCATCCCATGCTGTTTTCCATAGGTCCCATCCTTTGTCAGGATAGCTCACGACCGCCATAACGCCCTCTATCCCCACCCAGCGATCCACAAACAAACTCGCATTTTTAATATGTTTCATAACTTGGGAAATGCTACGAACATCTTCTCCCGAACTAAATTTAAGCCTAAGAGAGCTAACCGTTAATAGAGATAGGGTGAAAAGAATAAATGCGGACATCGCCAGGACAAATTTTCTACTCAAACTCAAATTGACGCGAGCTTCCCTAAACAACCCCAGCAAAATGGAAGAAGCATTTAAAATAAAACCCCGGCTTAGCAAAGAGACATTGGAAAAAAACACCTCCACAAAAGCAAGTAACGAGGCACCAAATGCCGATCGCTTAGATAAAACATCTAAGTGAATAATCGTAACCGCGATTGATGCAAAACCAAATTGCAACAACCAACTAAAAATCCCATTAAGCCCAAATGGAAGAATCGTACGTGGTACTGCTCCTCTCTGATAAAAACCAAAGTTAAGATTAAGAATGGAAATGCCAACAAAAAACAACGTAAACAAGCCAAGAATAACATTTCTTCGCTTTAAATATACCGGTCGTACAACATAAGCTGTCGTATCTCTCACAAAAGAAATTTTCTTTTTTCCGATAAAAGCCACAAGAATAGCAAGACAAGCTGTCGTACTAACAAGCAGTACCTGATCGAACTTATCACCGGAATTATCAAATGCCCCCACAGCCTCAACGAATGTGAGGTTATTCAATGCGAGTCGAACAGATAATTTAAGCCAGAAACCCATCCACAAAAAGAGAGAAGCAAAAATCTCAAAATATCCGAGAAAAACCCTCATGCTTAAGAAAAGAAGTGCATTAAAAGCCACAGAGAAAATTAAATAATATAAAGCTTTTCCAGGATAATTACGAGTCGCTAAAGATACCAAGGCCAAAACCAAAATAAACCCTAAAAAGCTGCCCCATTTGACTAAACGATGGTTCTGAGTGGGAAAAAAAACTTTAAAATTCTGAACTATATCTTCATACATCATCACTCAAAATGCTCCCACGATTATTTTTTCCTAATAGTAAGAATCCAGCACAAAATCCGCTAAACATTAAGAAGTAACTTCGCGACTCATGTACCATCAACGGACAGTCAAATATTCCTGTAGCGATGAACATCAATACAATTGAAAATCCAACCAAGGCAATTTTGCGTTCTACTTCGCTATTAGAAGATAAAAATCTCTTAAGGAAAAAAACTACTCCGGTGACCAACAGGCCAACATAGGCCAATCCACCGACAAGCCCACTTCCAACAAAAACCTGCAGAATTTGATTATGGGCATGATTCAAGTACTGATAATTTGTACCCTCTTCATGATTTATCATACCCAATTTAGTATAGTACTCTCCGACCATACGAATATTTTCGTAAAAGCCTATTCCAAAAATAGGATGATCCTGGAAAATCGCCCAATTTGCCTTCCACAATCCCAACCGAACGCTTTGCGCGGAGCCTGCAGAAAAATCCAGTGAATACAAAAGTCGATCTTTTAAACCAAAGGCATTTCCTAGATACAGAGCTCCGAACAACAAAAGTCCGATTGCCATAGCTAAAAAATTTCTTTTATTACCTGTCAATGCAGAAACCACAACCAATAGAAAGCACATAGCAATCCAAGTTCCGCGTCCAAATGTAAAGAAGATCGCGATCGCAATAGACAAGATAATGGCCCCATAAAACCAGTCACTTCTTTTTGTACGTTGGTGGTCACACGATTCCCAAGCAATCAACGCGATCCATGGCATTGCAATTGTATATGCAAAAATATTAGCATTAACGAAAGTACCTTCTAACCGTCCATGTCGATAAGTAAGCAAGTACTGCCAGCCAATACCTAATAATAACAAAATTAAAAAGCTCAACAAAAAAACTTTGAGACCTTTTTCGTTAATTTTCAAATGTGAACCAAGATATACACAGGCATAAAAAGTTACGATCCAACGCAAGCCTAAGATCTCATCGATCTGCTCTTGGCCAACTTTTACTGACAAAAAATAACCAAGAATACTTGATGCAATCCAAACCAAAATAAGAATATTTACCCATCTCAATTTTTGAATTACATCTTTAATTCCGCGCCAAGAGTTGTATCGACTCTCATAATAAATTATCGATAAAATTGTCAGAACAAAGGCAACATCTACTAACTTCCAGCTTATCAATTCTATAAGCACTAGCAAAATAATCAAACCTATCCACTGCACCGGATATGAGCATAACGATAGAACTTTTTTAACAGACATACTTGAACCTTACTAAGATGCGTATCTCTAATGTTAATGAGCCGAGTCATAGTCCGATAAGTCTTCAAACTCTTCAACATAAAAATATACCGCAAAAGCTCTTGAAATCTGAGTTTTAGGGAGACTTTTCTGATTTTTTTAAAGATGATTCTTTCTTATTCTACTCACAACAAGTAGTTGATTTGACCAAATTCTTAAATTGGGAGTACGCTAACAGTCATTTATGAACCAAAAACACGTGGTCTTCTTAACCGAACATTTATCTTATGGTGGCGCAGAGGTTGTCCTTACTGAGTATCTTCAGGGCATTGACCTATCGAAATTTTCAGTTTCACTAATTATTCGCGATGACCTTAAAGAGAAAAACTATCTGTTAAAAGAAGTTCCCGCTGGCATTAAAGTATTTCATTTATTTAGCAACGATGAAGTGACAGAAAATTTAGGCAAAACAGGAACATCTGTTTTTCGTAAAGAATTTGTAAATAGAGTCAAAAACACGCTTGCTGGGATCGATAAAAACCCAAAAATAATTGATTTCTCCCCTATTCTCGACAAAGTGACTCCATGCTTTAAGAGCGACAATGTCACCTTGTGGATGCATGGTGACAAGTCGCACATGGGTTTTCTGGAAAGAACTAAATACTACTTGCGAATTCGACACTATCGAAAAATTGTCGTGCTTTGTGAGGAAATGAAAGTCCAATTCAATCAGATCTTCCCTCGGTTGAATAGAAAGTTAGTTGTCATACCAAATCCTTTCAACTTGAATAGAATTAGAGCCGGAGCAGATAACAATCTTGATCTCAGTGCCTCAGAACAACAACTAATGAACCGTAAATACGTGGTCTCCGTCGCACGCCTTGTTCCTGGCAAAGATTTTCACACGGTTATTCATGCCGCAAAAATTCTTAAAGACCAAGGATATAAATACAGCCACTATATCATTGGAGATGGGGATTTGCGGGCTGAGCTTCAATCTCTAATTGATTCAAATGACCTTAATGATACGGTTCATCTTTTAGGAGCAAAGAAAAATCCTTATCCTTGGATCAAAAATTCTCTATTCTTTGTTCACTCCGCTCACCGCGAAGGATTTGGCTTGGTGATTGTTGAGGCAATGGCTCTGGGAAAAGCGGTCATTGCGAGCAGATGCCCCGTCGGACCAACGGAAATTCTAGACGATGGAAATTATGGTCTACTTTATAAAACTGAAGATAAAAATGCACTGGCGTCGCACATCGCAACTTTGTTAGATAATCCTAATATTGCCAATGAATTTGCAGTAAAGTCTCGTCATCGAGCTGATGATTTTTCTGTTCAAAACATCATGCCAAGACTTTATGAATTGCTGGAAGACTGACCCGAGGTAAAGAAGTTACGATACCACTTCGCGCAGTCTTTCACTCCTTCAATAAATGAAATTTTTCTTTGCCATCCCAGGGTCTTTTGGATTTTTTCAATATTCAAAACCCCATGTAAAGATTGGGTTTTCTCTTCATCTCTGGAACTTGTTACAACATCGCCTGTATATGCAGCTTGAAAGAGACTTTTTACCATTTCAACTCGCGCATAGTCCTGGTTAGTTCCGGCAAGATTCCAAGACCCATTATTTTTGGGCCCGTCTAATATCAAGGCTTGTCCTAATACCATCAAACCTTCGGTCGCATCTTCAATATGCATCCAAGTTCTGACCGAGTCTGGATTTCGAAGAGGTAAATCTATCCCTGATCGGCATGCCTGGGCCAACTGATAAATCAAACTATCAGAAGAAAAGTCTCCACCACCGATAACTGCTCCCAGCCGCACCGTGCAAATCGCAATTTTGTGTTTATTATACTTTTGTGGCGAAAATATTCCTTGAAGATACGACTCTACAATCAGCTCTTCGCAAGCTTTAGCCGCTGCGATCGGCGCGTTGCCGCCAAGGGGATCCTCTTCTTTAAAAGGTCTGTTGTCTTTAGGGTTACGATAGACTTTATCTGAAGTTAAAATAACCACTGCACGAGTTGTTGCAGTTTCTCTAAGTGACTCCAGAAGATTAATTGTACCCATCACTTGGGTTGAGAATATCTCGGGGACATTATTCCAAGAGTCCTTAAGCCCCCCGCCACCAGCCAAATGAAAAACAATCTCGGCCTGAGAAAAATCCAACGCAGATTTTAAAGATTGAGCATCGCGAACATCCGAAAATGTAGAAGTCATTCCCTGACCAACATTTCCAACATCGAAAAAATTAGGACTGGTCGCCGGCGGTAGAGCAAATCCAAAAACTTGCGCGCCCGCTCTTTGCAAAGTCAGCGAAAGCCAACTGCCACGAAAACCTGTGTGCCCGGTGATAAAAACTCGTCGGCCCTGCCAAAAGTCGTTAGTCATAATTGGTACCCTCTGCCTCTAACAAAAAACCCTTACGAATACTGACATCGTAAGGGTTTTGCAATTTGAAATCACATTTTAAGCCTAGTGCTTACTCAACAAACTCTCTTCAACACCCTGCCCACGATGCGCAGGATTCACCCAATGTGCTAAAACCTTCCCCTCGTAAAGCCAATAAAAACCCACAGGGTCTGTTCCATGAATAGCAACGCGCAATTGCCCTTGGCCTTCAGTAGCCTTCATCTTCAACAATGTTTGGGAAATCGAAGCCTTGTTCAAAGCGCCAGAACTCGCATTCGGAATACAAAACTCCTCATACATGCGAGCAAGTAAAGAAAGCTCCACTAAGTTATAAAGACTCTCACGAATAAAATATTTGTCTGTATCAATAGATGGCATTCAATAAGCTTAGGACTGCCAAATGCCGGGGTCAAGCTAAGGGGAAATACTCGAGACACTTCTAGGCCTGATCTTAGCTGGACCATGATCCAAACGCTGCCCCGAAATACCAATCATCTCTGCCAAAATATCCGCAAAGATAGGGGCATGTTCGACATGTGCAAGATACTCGGCCGGGACATCCGCATAATAGAAACGGTTCTTCGCTCTAACAACATAGGGAATGATTTCCCGCGACTGATCACTGCGAATCTCCGCAAGAATCTCATACTTAAAACTATTCACAGGAAGAAGTTCCACCTGTTTTCTGGCGGCAATTCGCTTTCGATAGTGTTGGCCCTTATAGATAATCTCACTGCCCAGAATATTTTTAGTCGCTGCGGAGCCTATATAGCGAAGACCAAAAACTTTTTCGAAGCGCTCTCCCAGTTGCCAGATATTATATCCCAACCAGGCAACATTTTTCGAAGTCTTCAAATAGTCATCTGCAAAATCCCTTGGCACGTTGCTTTCCTCCCTGGATGCCACATAAATAGTGGCCTGGCATTTCTCGATGTCGCCCTTTTCATATTGATCAATAGAGCGCACGTATTGTGCATAATCCGGGAAGCCCTGCAGATATTTAAGAACACCGCGAGCATCTTTTTTAGAGTCATGGAAAATTTGAATGCATTTAGTATCACCGTGCGAAACCAAACTGCGAGTCACAATAAACATTGCACCCCAACTTAAAGAGACCATTCCACCGGCAATAAAAACTAAATGCATCAGTCTCATTGGGTTTGCGCCTCCACAACAGTTGTTGAAGAAGGCGACACCTCGGGTTCGATGGCACCAAAGTGAGCCGGAATTTGATGATCTGTTTTAACCCACACTGGGCGCGTGCCCGTGCGCACACTCTCCTTAAACGTTTTGTGTGCTCGATAAGAAGCCATGACATTGATCACGTTCGCGACAAACCATCGAGGCAGCACCATTCCTGCTTGAGCCCAACCATTCACGCGCCGAACAGCCCTCATCCTTTGCAGAAGTCGAAGCAACATGCCCGCCGTATTTAGCACAACCAAACTTTGCAAAACTGGATTTCGAAAGGCACTTGGTAAGCCGTGCCCCATCAAGTAAATACTTACAAAACCCAATAGCACCAAAGTCGCTAAAATCACCAATATACTGCACGCAGGACCTTTGCGATCCCGAAGCAAAAAGTAGCGATCAATCAACGACCCGCTCCACTGAATATTTTCTGCGCCTTGATAGGCAATGCCCAGGGTCCAACGAGATTTCTGCCGAACACTGGCCATGAATTTCGAAGGGAAATACTCCCGTGTGGCAATAAAATCTTTATTTCCTTTTTCATCTTCAAGCTGCATGCAGATAAATTGACTCTTAAAGCCCATGGGTTTCGCCATGATTCCCAGATGGTAGTCTTCGGTCAACGTGTCCTCTTTTAAGAAACGACCTTCTTGCTGCAGCATCATACCCACAACCAGGTCCCGAGACATGCAAGTCCCAACTCCTGCCGAAGGGATCGCCGCATTCAGCTGCTGTCGCACCAAAAGATCTTTGGTGTGAGCCTCGCTGAACTCGTCAATATAGACGCCACCTACTAAAGACAATTTCGGAACATCGAAAGAAAACACCGGGATCTGAATAAAGTGCGCCTCATGGCTATAGAAGTTCATCACAGTCAAAGAATGCCGATGCAAAACATCTTCAGAGTCTTGCATCAAAAACAAATCATGTTTCTTTTTGCTGACTTCTTCAGAAGCAATCACCTGCCGCGCAATTTCATTTAGCATCTGCCCCTTGGAAGTGGGCCCTGGCAAAGAGTTTACGACAACGACCACTCTGTCAGGATAAAGCTTTTCAAGTCTACTAGCCTCTTCCCAGGTAGCCGTGTCGTTTGGATAAACTCCAAGAAAAAATGTATAATTTTGATAATCCAGACCGCGAATATTTCCGCGAATCATGGGGCCGATAACTTCGGCCTCTTTCCAGTTCGCAATCATAATCGCAATTTGTTTTTGAGAGGTTCTTTTCATACGCCCTAGAACTGTTTGATTAATCAGTCTGGGTTTTAATTTTTTAAAAAACGCAACCACATCAATAAACAAGTCATCTAATGTAAAAATGGAAGTGGCGATCACCACCAAATAAGTAAAGACGACGAAGAGTTCTTCAACACCAAAACTTATTTCCATTAGAAAACTCCCCCCACAACTAGCAACCCCTCTATATCACCATGCGCCTCTTTACGATTCACGGGGTGATAGATTAAAGCGGCAACATTCCAACTTCCCTTCAACCACTGAGTGCGAAGTCCTAACCGTCCCTCTGTCATGGTCGGCCCCAGATCAGGATCTCGACTTTCTCGCGAATAAAACTCTGCATAGGGATCTAAGTTCACATTCACTGCCGGCTTAAAGCGATAACCCTGTTTAATCCATCCCGTAGAAACCGGAGTTGCATCGAGCCTTGGAACATAGGCTACTTCACCATAGGCCTCTGTGAATACCTGTGGAACTGGCCACTGCCATAAATCACTGGCACTTAAAATGACTCGCGGGTCCCATTGTGTTGAATTGCTTTGTTGGTCTTTATCAATCACTGTTCTGACACCAGCCTGCACTTGTAAGAAGATGCGCTTGAACAGATTCCCTTGAAGTCCAACATACGGAGTGATTGCATTGTCGAAATATTTTTGTTTAGCGCCGGGAGATTGATACTGAAGACTCGCACCCGCATAAGCATCTAAGCCAAAGCGTCCCCACTCTTTTGAAGGTTGCCACTCATGCAAAGACTGCCCCTCATACAACGGCTGATAATAGCGAAGCCTAGTGTCCGTCACCAGATTGTATTCTTCGTAATAGCTACTTTCAGAATAAAGTTCTTCATAACTTTTATATTTAGACGAACTCGAAATTTCCGAAGTCGAAGTTCCCACTTCTTCAACAGCCCGACAAGTTGACGTTATGGAAATCATCCATGCACAGAAAATAAAAAATCTGAAAATATAACCTGTCTGCATGTCCCCTCTTTTGTGCAGAACAGACGTTAAAGGAGGCCATCACCGATGAGGAGTTAAACTATTGTAAACATATACCCGTTGCCAAAGCTTAATTGCAGAATCTAAGTTCCTGCCATGAAAACAATTCTTGTCATATTTGGAACACGACCTGAAGCGATAAAATTGGCGCCTTTCATTCTGCGCGCAAAAACTGATTCGCGTTTTCGAATCATTGTGGGCTCGACGGGGCAACACCGTGAAATGCTTAAACCTCTCTTAAACTTTTTTGAAATCAAGCCCGATTTCGATCTCGATCTCATGAAACCTGGACAAAGTTTGGTGGATATTTCCATCGGTGTAATGAAAGGCTTGGACCAATATCTGTCAGATAACAAAGTAGATGGAGTGGTCGTGCAAGGCGATACCACCAGCTGCTTCAAAGCAAGCCTGATCGCCTTCTATCATAAGGTTCCTGTAATTCATGTCGAGGCCGGGCTGCGCTCGGGAGATATCTATTCACCATTCCCCGAAGAGTTCAATCGCAAAGCCACGGGACTGGTCGCGAAGTTTCACTTTGCGCCCACAGAAATATCTAAACAAAATCTTCTCAATGAAAGTTACGATCATCGGAATATTTTCGTCACAGGGAACACAGGCATTGATGCTTTATTCGAAGTTAAAAGCCGTCTTGATGGCAGCAAGATTCGCCAGAACTTCGCAGATAAATACGCATTTCTTTCCGCTCATAAAAAAATGATCCTCGTCACCGTCCACCGCCGCGAATCTTTCGGAAAGCCCATAGAAGAAGTCATGAAAGGCCTTGTCGCCCTTTCTAAACGAGACGACGTCGAACTTTTGATTCCTCTTCACATGAACCCACAAGTTCGCGCCTCTGCAGAAAAAGTTTTTGGCTCTGCCGCCCAATGGATCGACAAAGATCACTACCCATCATCAGGCCAAAGTAAAATTTGGTTGTGCGAACCTGTCGATTACGTGCCCTTCGTCTATCTCATGGACCGCGCACACATGATCATCACCGACTCTGGGGGGGTGCAAGAAGAAGCACCCTCCTTAGGAAAACCTATCCTGGTCGCGCGCGAAAAAACCGAACGCCCTGAAGCCATCACCGCTGGCACTTCAAAACTAATTCCACTAGAGGAATTTGCATTCCTAAAAACCGCAGAGGAAGTTTTGGATTCCCCGGAAGTCTACGCAAGAATGTCCCAAGCAAAAAATCCCTTTGGTGATGGCAAAGCTTGCGAAAGAATTCTAAATGTCCTTGCCGAGCAGCTATAACGAACCTTAGCAACACAGACCATGATGTATTGCGTCCCTTAGATTTGACATATGTTAAGCACAGGAGGACACTCCCCCTATGAACGGCGAAAAAATACTCATTCAAGCAAATGTCAGTGACGAACGCCGCAGTGACGGTTTCGTCTATATTGAAACTTTCAATCAAGCCCAAAGAACTCAAGTGGCTCTTAGGAAGCTTGCTCTTTTTTGGGGACTTGCGATTCTCTCGATCCTGATCCCCGTCTTCCACTTTGTCTTAGTCCCACTCTTTTTCTGTTTGGGAATCTTCTTTGCGCGCAGAGGATATAAATCGGAAGGCCAAGTTCTAAGTGGCACAACTACATGTCCCCACTGTCACGCCGAAGTGACTGTGCAAAAGGCTGAACTCAATTGGCCCATCACAGAGATTTGCCAAGGCTGTGCACGAGTTGTGCGTATGGAAAGAGCTGATAAGCCAATTTAACCGCAACGTAGAAACTATTTAGACACCGCGCGTGGCAAAAAGGTACGGCGTACCCTCAGGGGTTTAGCCGAAGCGGCCGGTGATGTAGTTTTCGGTTTTGGGGTCGCGGGGGTTGGTGAAGACTTGGTCGCTGGCTCCGAATTCGATGAGGTCGCCGAGGTACATGAAGGCTGTGTAGTCTGAGACACGGGCAGCTTGATGCAGGCTGTGTGTGACGATGGCGATGGTTACGTCTTTACGAAGTTCTTGGATGAGTTCTTCGATGTGACGTGTGGAGATGGGATCTAGAGCTGATGTTGGCTCATCTAAAAGTAAAATTTCTGGTTCTGTTGCCAAAGCTCTAGCGATACACAAACGTTGCTGCTGCCCGCCTGACATTGCTGTCGCTGGCGTATGCAAACGATCTTTTACTTCGTTCCAAAGACCTGCTTGTTGCAAAGATTTTTCCACGCGTTCTTCGATGAAGCTTTTCTTTTTTACGCCGCGAACTTTCAAACCGTAGGCAACGTTTTCGTAAATGCTTTTCGGAAACGGATTTGGTTTTTGGAAAACCATTCCGATACGCATGCGCACTTCCATAGGGTCAATTTCTTTACCCAAAATATTGATGCCACCTGGGTGAAGAAGAATTTCACCATCATAGTTGGCATTGGCATAAAGATCATGCATGCGATTGAAACAACGAAGTAAGGTTGTTTTACCGCAGCCTGAAGGACCAATCAGCGCCGTCACACGGTCTTCGTGAATGGGCAAAGTCACGCCATTCAATACGCGCTTTTCTCCGTAAGAGAATTTTAAATTTTTAACTTCGGCACGAACTTTCAATTCCATAGACTACCACTTCATCTTTTTACGGAAACGAGAACGTAAGTAAATTGCTCCGCCATTCATAATCAATGTCATACACAAAAGCACCACACCCGTCGCTGCAGCGTTCACATGGAACTCTGCTTGCGGGCGCGATAGCCAGTTAAACATTTGAATTGGCATCACAGTGAATGGATCCATGAGCCACTGAAAACTAATAAAAGGAACATGCCCCGTGATCGGAGCCGTCGGCAAAAATGCGATAAAGGTCAAGGCCCCAATCGTAATCAAGGGAGCGGTCTCTCCGATGGCGCGAGATAAAGAAATAATCACGCCCGTCAAAATCCCACCGGTTGAGTAAGGCAGAATATGATGCCGAATTGTCTGCCATTTACTCGCACCCATGGCATAACTGGCTTCACGAATGATATTTGGAATCGAACGAATGGCTTCACGGGTTGTCACAATGATAATAGGCAAAACCAAAAGTCCCAGAGTTAAACCCGCCGTTAAAATACTTTGGCCCAATTTCAACTGATAAACAAAAAGTCCCAAAGCCATCAATCCGTAGGTGATCGATGGAATTCCGGCCAAATTAATAATATTCAATTCGATAAGTTGTGAAACCCAGTTCTTCTTTGCATACTCTTCTAAATAAACACCTGCAGCGATGCCCAACGGAATCGCACAGAACGCAGTTGTCAGCATGATACAGAATGATCCTACCCAAGCTGACAGGATCCCCGCTTTTTGTGGAAAACGCGAAGGAAAGTTTATGAAGAAGGCCCAATCAATGCGAGGCACACCGGTCACTGCCAGATCGACAATCAAAGCCAGTAAGGTCAACAAGGCAAACATCAATGACATCAAGCCCGCAAGAGCAAAGATGAAATCCCATCTCTGACGACCTTTGATATTTGCTAGAAGCTCTTCGCGAGATTCCATCTATTCCTTCTCCTGAAACTTTTTACGAAGCCACAGACCGATGATATTAAAGCACAACGTCAGGATCAAAAGACTCAAGCCCGCCACATAGATAGATCTAAAACCAATGGAGCCGTGAGGCAAATCCCCTAAACTGACTTGCACGATAAAAGCGGTAATTGTTGCAGCGGGCTCTGTCGGATTCAAAGTCAAATTCGGCTGCATACCCGCCGCAATGGCAACGACCATGGTCTCACCAAAGGCGCGAGAAATTCCTAGAACATAAGCAGAAGTGATTCCCGAAAACGCCGCTGGAATCACCACGCGAAAAGCTGTCTGCATGCGCGATGCACCCACTGCGAAAGAAGCCTCACGCAAATGGCTAGGCACAGATCGCATCGCATCTTCACTAAGACTGCTGACGTAAGGAATGATCATCACGCCCATCACAAGTCCCGCACTGAGAACGTTAAAACCACCCAAGGACGGAATCACCTTTTGCAACATCGGAGTGACAAAGAGCAACGCGAAGTAACCGTAAACCACCGTTGGTACAGCCGCCAGCATTTCCAAAATTGGTTTTAAGACCTCACGAGCACCGGGACGAACATATTCGCTTAAGAATGCCGCAGCGATGGTTCCCAGCGGAATCGCGACAAGCAAGGCGATCATCGTCGTCAGGAAAGTTCCGTTTAACAACGGCAGAATTCCATAATGGGCATTTTCAAATAAAGGAGTCCATTCGGTGTCAGTTAAGAATTCTTTCAAAGTCACATGTTCAAAGAAAGGAATACTTTCAATAACTAAAATCGCAACGATGCCGATAGTGACTAAAACAGAAGAAGCCGCCGCTAGAAACAAAACAGTTTCAATCAGTCGTTCTTTCATACGGCGCATGCGGCGCACAGGATGATCTGCCGAAGTGAATTCAGATAATTTGCGAAGCTGATTTTTTTTACTCACGCAGTCCGTACCAACATTTGCAGGCTTAATATCATAATGAACCTTCTCGATTCAACAGTTCATCGAGCTTTAAGCCAATTTCTGAATGACCGCCAAAGACCGTCCCCAACTTTTTCTTCTGCACACGCGTCAGGCCCATTTCATAAGCCTTTGCCGGCAATGGAACGTACTTTACATCCGGAACAATTTTCGGAGCTTGCTTTAAATAATATTTCACGAATTGAGCAACCCATTCTTTGCCCAACGAGGCTTCATTGACATAAATAAAAATGGGCCGTGACAATGGAAAGTAAGTTCCGTTCTCGACGGTTTCACGACTTGGTAAAACAGCCTCTGATTTTTTTGGAGATTTCTCTCCGCCGATCAAACCAAGAACTTTCAATTTGCTTTTGTTTTCTTCGTAATAAGAAAGCGGAACATAAGCCAAAGCCCATTTATCTTGCGCTACACCAGTGACCAACACGTTGTGGTCTTGGCTCGCCGTATAGTCGCCACGGGAGGAGTGTGCTTTTCCTACAACAGCTTCAGTGAAGTAATCGAAAGTTCCAGAGTCTGATCCCGGTCCATAAAGATTTAAACGCTCTTGGGGCCATGCGAGATTTATATCGCTCCATTTTTTAATTTTACCCTGGGATTCCGGCGCCCACATTTTTTTTAACTCAGCGACTGTGACCTGCTGGATCCAGTCGTTTTTCACGTTTACAACGATAGCTGCTGCGTCAAAAGCAATGGGAATTTCGATGAATTTGATATTTTTAGCACGGCAAGCATCAAGCTCTTTGGACTGGATGGGACGAGAGGCATCTTGCACATCCGTTTCCCCGCGACAGAATTTTTTAAAACCACCGCCGGTTCCAGAAACACCCACCGTGACACGGACTTTTCCGCGCACCATGGTTTGAAAATCTTCAGCCATGGCTTCAGTGATAGGAAACACAGTGCTGGAGCCATCGACTCGAATGACTGGAACCTGAGCATGAGCGCAAATCGATGCGAACATCGATGCGAACATCGATGCAAGCATGATGGTTTTAAATAGCATTGAGTACTCCGCCTGAAGCCAAAAACACCTCTATGGATCAAAGTCTAGCATCACCACTCCAGCGAGTATTGTTAAGGTTTTATTATGATTTAGCCGTTTCGCGTTAGAGAGAAATTCGAGTAAACTAAATCTCGATGACTAATTCGACTTACGAAGACCAAACCAATCTGCTTGAGAAGATCAATCGCGCTATTCCCAGTAGCATCTACATCTACGACGTCATCTCGCAAAGCATGGTTTGGTACAATGAACGTGTTCAAGCCATGTATGGCTACACTATCGAAGAAGTTCAGGCCATGGGATCTCAGTATCTCGAGAAAACTATGCATCCGGAAGATGTGCCTTATTTGATAAAAAGCGTCGAAAAAGCTGTTCTGCTAAAAGACGGAGAAGTTCTTGAACTAGAGTACCGCTTCAAGGATACACGCGGCGAGTATCATTGGCTGAGCGATCGTGTGACCGTCTTCAGTCGCGATGCAAATGGCAAAGTTCTGTCTCTGCTTGGTGTCGCCACAGATATCAACGATCGCAAGGCCTATGAAGACACTTTGAAAAAAACCATTGAGAAATTAAATCTGTCTTTGGGCGCAGCTCGCATGGGCACCTGGGATTGGGATTTCGAAAATGACCACGCCGAGTGGGATGCGCGCATGTTCCAGATTCACGGCTCCACTCCGGGACCAAACCTCAATGCTTTACAAGAACTGCGCCGAAGAATTGTTAAAGACGATGCGATCGTCGCCAAACAGCGTTTCGCAGAGGCTATCAAACACAAACAAGACATCTATGTCACCTATCGTGTCACTTGGGACAATGGCGAGATTCACCACATCCGTTGCTATGGCCGCTTTCTGAGCTCAAGAAAAGATCCGAAAATGTACGGAGTTTGTTGGGACTCGACAGAAGAAGTTCAAACAGAGCAACAAATTGAAGCCGCCCGCGCAAAGCTGATTGCCAATACCAAAATGGCGGCCCTAGGGGAAATGTCTGGCGGTATCGCCCACGAAATCAACAATCCCCTGACCGTCATTCAAGCCCGAGCATTTCAGCTGACTCAAATGGTTGACAATGACAAAGCAGATCCGGAAAAAATCAAACAGGCCGCGGAAAGCATCAGTCGCACAGCCGACAAAATTGCTAAGATCGTAAAATCTTTGCGCTCATTCTCGCGCGAAGGTTCGAGTGATCCTTTTGACATTGTGAGCGTGAAAGAGATCATTAATGAGACCTTGGAATTCTGTCGCACGCGATTCTATAATCATGGCGTTGATATCACAGTTGATGAAGTAGACGAAGAGCTTGAAATTGAGTGCCGTCTGGTGCAAATCGAACAAGTTCTTCTGAATCTTCTCAATAATTCTTTTGATGCTGTTCAAGAACTTCCAGACCGCTGGATCCGTGTGCACGTAGATGCTCAAGACGACTTCATCGACATCAAAGTCATCGATTCTGGCAAAGGGATCTCGAAAGAATCCATAGAAAAAATCATGATGCCCTTCTTTACCACTAAAGAAGTCGGCAAAGGCACTGGACTGGGTTTAAGTATTTCCTCAGGAATTATGAAAAGCCATCAAGGCGAATTATTTTTAGATTCTGAAGCAAAGAACACGACATTCGTGATTCGCATTCCTCGTCTGCAAGAAATTTTAGAATAGAATTACGGATTGAATTACTGACATTTAGAGCAAAGACCGAAAAAATCCAGACGATGGGAAACCTGTTTGTATCCCATTCCTTCTACCAATTTAATGTGTTCAGCAAGATCGCAAATATGCAACGGCTCAACACGCTGACACTGACGGCAGATCACATGGTGATGGTGATGTCCTGACTCTAAAGTCAGTTCAAAGCGCGCCACACCATCACCGAATTCGGAACGAGATACCAGTTCCGCCTCTTCGAATTTTTTTAAAATACGATAGATTGTGACCAAATCCATGGCTTCAGATTTTTCATCGATTTTCTTAAAGATTTCATCTGCGGAAATAGGTTCTGGATGATGAAGAAGGATCTTCAGCATTTGCATGCGTTGCTGGGTGAGTTTCATCCCTGCTTTACGAACTCTCTCGTTTAAAGAGTCGATATCAATATTTTTACGCTCATGGTTGCATTTGCTCACAAAGAGTTCATACCTCATTTAAATTGGAAAATCCACCCCAGCAAAGTGAAAAAAACTAAGATTTAGCGGCTCTTCGTCGATTCAGTTCGTTTAAACCGTAATAGGTGTAACTGAGGGCAGAAAACACCGGAACAATGAAGATGGCCAAAGGAATATAGGAACAAAGACCTAGAAGCATACCCATTCCATAAAGACGATGCGATTCTTCCTTTTCAATCTGGCAGCGCTCTTCCTTGCTCGCAAAATCCTGAAGAACGTCATACAGGAAGATCTTTTTATTCAACCAAGACGTTAAAAGTAACGGAACTAAAACCTGAAATCCGGGCAAAAACCACAGCGGCAAAGTCACAAAGAAAGCAAGGATGAACACGGCCGTGGCAATCAGAGTATTCCACAAACTGCCAATCAAAGATCCACCACGCTTTTTCTCAAGGTTATTAAAATCAGCTTTCGCCACCCACTTCAACGCTATGGGCATCACAAACACCGAAGTAAAAATAACCGCCGCCAAATATGCGAGTGGAACAAACAGCAATATCAAAAAAATCACCGCAAGGATACCTGCGATCTCATGAAAACCAGTCATGTTTTCGATCCATCTCATGGGACCAAAGGCATGCAAAAAACTTTCAAGTCCTGAACTCCAGCCCTGCCAACTTGCGAAAAAAAGAGAGAAGATCAACAGGACTGCGAGGGTTGGAGGTATAATAACCAACAAGAACATGCGCAGACTGAGGAGTGATTCAAATGACTGACGAAGAGCTTCAAGAATTTTTCCCATATTCAAATCTTTTACCTTCCTCAGGACAGAAGCAAGTGCTTCAATAGGCCCACTATGCCAAAAATCATTCATCTCTTTCGCCACGGACAAACTGATTGGAATAATGCTCGACGCTTGCAAGGTCACACGGACATTCCTTTGAATGAGGAAGGTCGTCGCCAAGCTCGGACCCTTCAGGATTTTTTCGCCAAAAATCCGGTGGAGATTTTTATGAGCAGCGATTTAAGCCGAGCCAAAGAAACCACACAAATTGCCAATCATAATTTGGCGAGGCCTCTTCACACCTCCGAGGGATTTCGCGAAGTTAAGCTTGGCGAAATCGAAGGCTTAAATCACGATCAAATCCTAAGTCAACATGGTGAAGCCAACTGGAGTCGCTGGCAATCCATCGACCCTGCCAATTTTGATTTTTCGTTTAAAGATGGTGAGACGGGATTTGCGGCCTTAGAGCGGTTCACTAAAGCTTTTGAAACATTTTGTCGTGATTATGATTTTAAAGCCGCAGGCCTTTGCACACACGGATTGATGTTACGACGCTTTCTGCACACTCTTCGACCAGGAATGTCTGAGCCTCTTTCAGTTCCTAACTGCTCTGTATTCACCGTGCAGTGGGATGAGCAGAATGGATTTACATTTTAAAAACGGCACCACCGGCCTGATATATCCCAACCGCAGCTTACAACTCTTAAAGGTCGTAACGAGTCAAATCCAGATATCCAAAATTCACGGAGTTGCTGTCTTTATAGATTCTATTAAGCTCGTCGTAATGCTCCCAGAATTTGGGATTTTGTCTGCGCACGCCAAAAATGTCCACTACTGATTGATAATCTTTTTCTGACTTAATTCCGTAAATGCCATCTACAAATTTCTTTAGGTCCTTGGCACTCACTGTGAAAATCATATTCGGATACGAAGCCCAATAGCCTTCCCTGAAGGTCAGAGTATCTTCTTGCGGTTCCATACGCATGGACTCCCCGGTGATCCACGAGATGTTTTCATGTTCTTTATTGTGAATCAAAGAATACACTTTCGTCTTTTTACTTTCATCTTTCACCATCACATAGGCCACGTCCGGAAAGAACTGTGCAAAGGGCGTTTTATCCTCTGCTGGAACGGAAGCAATACGACGCAACTCAAGATCAAACCCTGTGGTTTTGAATTTGCCCGCCAAGGCTTCCGGCACTTCGATCTTTTTCCAATTAAGAGTGTCCAAAGGACCACGCACTTTTTCATTCATGCGATAAAACAATATTTTCTCCACAAATTGTTTTTTAGTCTTAGTCGCATCGGTATAGCGAATGCCCGTAGGTTCCCCGGAACCCACCGTTGGAAAGATGTAACTCATCTTTGCCGAGGCCAACAAACCTTTATACCAAGAGCGACGATAGGCCACGCGCTGTTCTGGCGGAAGGAACATCAAAAACAACTCTTCTGCTTCCATGCGAATCATGTCCATATAAACGCGAGTCAAAAGTTGATGACTGACATTTCCAAAAACGTCAAAATTCACTACCAAATTATAAACCAGACGCTCTAATAAGGGATAATCCAAAACAAAAGCGGTCTTGGAAAGATCACCGATGGCACCCTTCATAACCACTGCATTTTGATCATGACGGAAGACTGTCAAAACAGCGTTAGGATTGCTTCCTCCACCATCCCAAATGTCTTTTAAAGTATAGCCCTTGGGACGAATTTTCTTTAGTTCTTCAACGCGCAACTTGCGATAGCTTTCACGGTAATCAACCAACTTTTTTAAAAAACCCGGAGTATCCATTAGCTCAATGTCACTGCCCCACATGCCCGGAAGAATCAGTAACTTATTTGCCTTGGTTTCGTAGGCTGACGAAAGCTCCATATTGTCAGATTCAGGACTTAAGAAAAAGGTATAGAACTGTTCTTGGATTGAATTCACAGCCTGACTGCCATTACAAACAGGTCCCTTGATAAAGGTCGCCACCTCATACTGGGCATCGTCCAATAGAAACTGATATCGCGCCTTAACTGGAATGTCCTTAAACGCCACGAAGGGATTTTCTGCCACACTGGACTGATAAGTTGGCAAGGTCGTCACGGTCCAGTCCGAACTAAAGAACAAATCTCGATAGCGTTTTAATTTTGCCGCAGTCCATTCATAGGGAAGATGCGTCTTCATCACCACTGTTCCGGGAAACTTGAGAAGACAGTAAAAGATCTCTTTAGCCCCAGGATCATCATTCGGTCTGCGTGTTGGGATCTCAACGACGCCTTTTTCACAGGTCGTATTTGAACGCACCAATCTGTAGAATTCGCGATTGTTATTCGGAAAATAAATATGCGCCAAAAAAAGATGTTCATACAAGTACCGGCTTACAAGTTTTTGGCGAAGATCTGTGTGGTTCAAGAAAGCTTCCCACTCACGAACTTGCTTCAAACTTTCGCCAGAGATCGCATGGAACTGTTTGATCGACTCTGGCGTTGGGCCCGGCGTTCCTTTTTGCACCCAAGAATTTAGTACAGCCAACTCCTCAGGCGCTAAAGGAGGAAGACCATAGGGCATACCGAGCTCTGGAGTTGTTTTCTCTAAAGCCTTGAACTCATTCATATTGGCGGCACACACCTGAGTTTCAGCAACAGGCTTGTTCACATCCAAGTTGGGACGCGTCGAACGCAGATTGATCATGCTAAAGAAAAGATCCTTATCTACTTCATTCGAAGTGTGAACTTCGAAAAAAGACTTCTTTCTCCATTCTTCCGTTGTTTTCGCATCGACCCACATACGCGAGGGTTCAACGGCTTTCAAACGAGATCCATTGTAAACATTGAGCTTCGTCGCGCCTCTCGCAAATCCATCATAGTTTTGCAAATTCAGCTGGCAGGGAGCATTGAAACAGCTGTGACAAGAGAGACAGCGATTGTTAAAAATCGGCTGCACACTCTGAGAATAGAAATCCAACTGAGTCTCGTTCTTAAGCACCGGAGCGGCGAAGACGCCTGTCATCACAACTGAAATAAAACAGAATGTTACGATCTTAATAAATTGCATCACAACCCACTCCCCTGTATTCTCTGCCAATACTAAACATAAAGTTGAGGAAGATCATGGAAAAAATCCCTTTTCAAATCGTGCAAGACTCTATCGATAAAATTTGCGGTATCGCGGAAGAAACCGAATTAGAAAAGGCTTCAGAGCATCTCTTTGAAGTTCAACCAGATCTTGGTGGCTTCTTTATGGAGTTCATTGAAGACATGAGCGAAGGCGCTCAAGACCTTGGCTTCATGATGGCTTTGATTTTAAACAAAGCTTTTGAAGACAAATACAAAGCAATTCGTGCCATGACAGAAGACGAAGTTGTACGCCGCTTTGAAAGCAGCGAAGCTGAATTCGAAAAATATTTGAACATGAGTGACGATATGATCGTTGATCTTCAGGAAAAAGAATCCGGCGATGGCCAACCTGAAATCTTGAACTACATGCTTGAAGAATTGTTCATGTCTCCAGATCTTGAACCTGCTTTGGATGCCAATGAACAAATTCACTTGTTTATCATCTGCAAGTTCTTCGTGGATTGCTTGAATGACCTTGCAAAAGAAGCTTCACCAGAAGTTATCCGTCACTAGTTTTTATTCTCTGATCCGGTCGACTGAAAGTGGGCCGGATCCCAGGGGCAGCGCTCCCGATTTACTCTGATTTTTTCCCATTGTATTTTCCAATCTCCTGCATGATATCCATCAATAACCATGAATACAGTTTCAGTAGGCATATCTGAATCCCACGCACAACAAAATCCATGGGGCATTCTGAGGCCATTGAGGGTATCTGCAAAAACCTTTGCGCAAGTCCTAACACCTGCACCAAGGGGAAATACCAATATCAAACTTTTTTCGGGAGCGCCTTGCAGTCATAAACTTTCAGGGAATATCGTTATCAAGCTTGGAATTTACGAACCACGATTTTCTATGTAATAAATCAGCGTAAACAAGAAAGCTTAACAATGTTCGCAAAAAATCACTCTTCACTTTTCACTCTCAAAGAATACGAATTCTGTGAAGCTACGACCTCCCCCGAATGTTCGAATTAATTGTTCGAAATACGATGACTCTGCAAATCATGAGGTTATTATTCCCCTTTGAAATTTGGACGTACACCCAAAAATTTAACAATGCCTCCGGCAAATTTAAATCTGATCAAGGCAAGTCTGAAAGACTGCCCCCGTTCCGCAGCCATCAAAAACGTAATTTGACCAAGAGGAAAAATAAAAAGCCCAGCTTCAATGCAGAAGCTAGGCTTTGAAATTCAGAATCTAATTTCTAAAACTTCGAACAAATATTTACTGTTCGATCACTTCGCACTGGAAGCTGCCAACAGCCGCGCGCTCCCAAGCCCCCAAACAGAAAAGAACAAATTCATACTCATAAGAACCATCGACCTAGAAATCATAACGAGCAAGATTTGTTGAGGCAGTACTTGAATCCAATACTGTCTATCAACATCTATAGGGAACAGCCGCAAGCTCGCAGTGACTGCGATGGTTGTAGTGATGGCTTTGATTGTGATACTGCCAATCACCATGGCAGCCTATGCGCTTTTATCCCATGCCGATGACATGATTACTTGGGTTCGCAATATACACACGCTGCGATTGCCAGAGGCCCCCGATTGGGTTGCCAAACTACCGCTGATTGGCGATAAGGCGGCTGCGGAATGGAATGCCCTTTCCCGTGATTCTCAAGGCATCTTGGCAGCGCGACTGCAGCCCTACGCACGCAGTATCGTTTCCGAAATTATTGCCACCGTTCAAAATACAGGACTTCTTTTTGTGCATTTGCTTTTGACGGTAGTGTTGGTGGGAATCTTCTACGCCAGCGGAGAAAAAATGGCCCATGCCTTAATCTTGTTCGCTCGTCGCATCGCCGGCGATCGCGGAGAAAGCTCTGTGATTCTTGCTGGTCAATCCATCAAAGCCGTGGCTCTTGGAATCATCGTCACAGCCTTGACTCAATCCATTCTAGGGGGCTTTGGTTTGTGGATGGCGAATATCCCCTTCGCAGGAACTCTGACCGCTGTGATGTTTATGTTTTGCATCGCCCAACTTGGACCGTTCCTGCCAATGTTAGCCGGAGTTGTCTGGCTGTACATGCATCACAACAACACCGCTGGAACCATTCTTTTAGTTTGGACCCTGGCTGTGGGGCTTTTAGATAATTTTCTTCGTCCAATACTTATCAAGCTACTAAAACTGCACCACTAGCGTGGTGCTAGGATAAAGAGTTCAACGCGTAACTCGGACCACCTTCTTGATCTTTTGGTCTTAAAGATATCGCCAGCGTGATTCAAATCTTGCTGAGACCTCACTTTATATGTCTCAACTCTCTATAAAACACTACCAATGCCCCCATTGTGGAGAAAAGTCCTTCTCCAAACGAGGCCACTTCTATAAACGAAGCACTAAAACATATATCCCTAGGTACAACTGCCACGGGTGTAA
>JACXTT010000231.1_pt1 | contig 90891 bp, 84 predicted proteins | sample 9270951 | NCBI WGS metagenome assembly JACXTT01 (sample SAMN15532306, study PRJNA645909) | rock metagenome | isolation source: weathered quartz diorite | place: Puerto Rico | collected 2017-06-21 | reverse complement strand
GGACGTTTCGAAAACATCTGGATTCAGCCAGCCGCCGGCGACGCGGGCGGGGCGCTTGGCGCGGCCCTGGCGGCTTATCACCAATTCCACAGCGGTCCCCGGCGCCTTTCATCCGGCGAACGCGACGGCATGAAGGGCAGCTTTCTCGGGCCGGCATTTGAACAAGCCGACATCGAAGAACGGCTCACTGCCGCAGGCGCAAGGTTCGAGATCTGCGGGTCGGACGAAACGATGATCGGGTATTGCGTGGAAGCCTTATCTGCCGGCGACGCGGTCGGCTGGTTTCAAGGGCGAATGGAATTTGGACCCAGAGCCCTCGGCGCGCGATCCATATTGGGCGATGCGCGCTCGCCTTCCATGCAATCGGTCTTGAACCGGAAGGTGAAGTTCCGCGAGTCGTTCCGGCCATTCGCACCGGCGGTGCTCCGCGAAAGGGTGAGCGAGTGGTTCGAGACGGATGCCGATAGCCCGTACATGCTGCTTGTCGATCACGTTCTGCCCAGGCATCGCCGCACGATGACCGCGGAGGAAAACGCGTTGTTCGGCATCGGCAAGCTCAATGTCCCGCGATCCTCAATTCCGGCCGTGACTCATATCGACTACTCGGCGAGGGTCCAGACCGTGCATCGCGACGCCAACCCGCTATTTCATCGCCTGATCGAACGCTTCGCCGAACGCACCGGATGCCCCGTCCTCGTCAACACCAGCTTCAACGTGCGCGGCGAACCCATGGTCGCCACGCCTGAGGATGCTTTTCGATGCTTCATGGGCGCCGGCCTCGACGCGCTCGCCATTGGCCGCTGCTTTCTCCGCAAGGCCGCCCAGGACCCCGCGAGAGAATTGCAGTACGAAGAGGCATTTGAGTTGGACTGATTTGCCGCGATCCTACGCTTGTAGGTTTATGTTGGATGAACTCTTCAGCGCCAGCCGGGAACAGAAAAGAAGCGTCACGGTGTTTCTGCCGGGCGCGACGCTCGCCGGTCTCGTAGTCCGCATCGAAAACGGGTGGATAGAACTCCGCAACCAGCAGTACGGCCGCATCGTGATCCGCATCGATCGCATCGACGGCGCGTCGTTTGTCTAAGGGCGGGAGATTTCTTTCTCTGGCATGACCAAACTCGCTGGCGTTCTGCGCTGGTATTTGTTGAAAGGACGCATGATCCACCATGGGATTGGTTGAACGGCGGAAGATCGCCGAAATGAAGGAAGTCACGTTCCCCGAACGTGTGAAGGAAATTGAGGAGATCTGCGGCGTCGCGATTCCCTATGAGATCGACTGGGACAGCATGGCGGACGACATGGAGGCGTTGAAGTTCGTCGACAACATCTCCTGCCATCGCCTCAACATGGCCCTGCGCATGGTCTGCATGGATGAAATGGGCAAAGCCGCGGTGCGCGAGGGCCTCAAAAAAGTCAAACTCGCCAACGTCAAAGACGTTTCGGGCGTCAGCATCCGTTTTGCGGACGGCGTGCTGGAAATGCATTGCGCGTATGCGCTCGGCGCGAGCGGCATGATCAGCGACAGCGAAATCCGCAAGGTTCTCGAAAACGGCCTGTAGGAGCACGCTGTGCCATTCGCTGTCCCTCCGCCGTTGGTCGAGAAGATCTTCTGGGCGGTTTTCAGCCTCGAATTTCTGATGGCGATCGGAATGGGCGTCTACGTCCTTCTGCCCACAACCCGCTGGGGGCCCGAAGGACCGGTAGGCGCGTGGCTGGTCTTTGTGCCGCCTATCCTGCTCAGCATTGCGCTCGCCGTTTTTCTGCTTTCGAAGTCCGACAGCACGAAGCTAACCATCACGGTCTTTCTTACCATGCCATTGCTTCAGATGGCGCTAGGGCCGCTGTATACGGTCGTCAAAGACTATCAGAGGGCTCGAAGCAGGGCTGGCGATGACGACTTTCGAGGACCCCAACGGAAACTTGCGCACGCGATTCACAAGCACGACCTCGCCGAAGTAAAACGGCTCATTCCGCTGTCTGGCGACCTCAGCCGCGAGTACAATACCGAGACCCTATTGCGATTTGCCCTAGTGAACGTCGAGCGGACCGGGACTGCGGCGGAGAATTCCGCCGCCATCGTCAAGGCTTTGCTCGATCAGGGCGGGGATCCCAATGTGCCCGCCGCCGGTTCGAATTGGCCACTAACACTCGCCATGTCCTACGGTCCCGCGATGACTGCCCGATTGCTCGACGCAGGGGCAGACCCGAATCGGCTGGACGGCGCCCGGAGGCCCCTCTGGTGGGATGTATTGTCCGATGCGGAACGCACGCCGACGCTCGAGGTTCTGCTGGCGCATGGCGCCAACGTGAACTTACGGGATTCGGAGGGCGGCCCGGCCGCATGGGCTGCCTATCACAAGAACTGGGCCGCAGTGGAATTGCTGATTCGCCACGGCGCGCCTTGGAAGGACGAACAGGAATTCGGCCAAACGATCGCGCAGATGTTGCAGTCAGATCTCCACTACCGGAACACTTACAGTTACGAAATCCCCAAGGAAATGAAGGCTTTGGTCGAACGCTACGGGCTCCGCTAGGCGAGTTTAGGAGTCAGATACCAGCGCAGCACTCCGTGCGGTTGTGCGGTGAATCCCGCCATCTCGATCGCGACCACGCCGCCTTTCTTGAAATCCACCAGTAACGATGGAGCGTTGAGCAGGAAAGCCGTGAGGCTGCTGAAGAGCGGTTCGTGGCCTACCAGCAACAGGTCCGCCTCACCCTTACGCGCGCGTAGTTCGGCCCAGATGTCCTTCGGATTCGAGTCCGGCGTCAATGCGGACGATTTTTCGAGCGTCCCTTCGTAGCCCAGATCGGCCGCCGCGATCTTCGCGGTCTCGATCGCCCGCTTGTAAGGGCTCGAGATCACCAGCGTAGGCGTCACCCCGGCGTCGCGCAGCGTCTTCATCACTTCGTGCAGCTTTTTGATTCCTTCGGCGGTCAGCGCCCGTTCGCTGTCCGGCTTGCCGAGACCGTCTTCCGCGATGCCGTGGCGTAGGAGATAGATCCTCATCGGTTATTTCTTGATTCTGGCATACTAAGCGATGGCTCCCTTGCGCTTCGAAAAAGATCGAATTCCGTTCTACCTGACCTTCGCAGCGGCGATCGCGCCGTTGTTTTCCGGCGCCGCCTGCAACATTCTCATCGGGATGGCCGTCGCCTCCATGATCGTGCTGCGTGTGCGGCCGAAAATGCCGCCTGTATTGTTGCCGCTCGGCTTGTTCTTTGCCGGAACCCTGATCTCGACATTGCTCTCTGTCGACCCCTGGTTGGGCCGCACTGGTGTGCGCAAGTTCTACCTGGTGTTGCTGATGCTGCTGGTCTACACCACGTTTCGCAACCTGCGCGAAGTGCGCGCGCTCATGTATGCGTGGGCCTTGCTGATGAGCGCGTCCGCCCTCTGGAGCATGGTGCAGTTCCAGCACAAGTACCAGCAGGCGAGCGAACTCCATCGGAACTTTTATCAGTACTACACGGGCGAACGCATTACCGGGTTCATGAGTCACTGGATGACGCTCGGCGGTCAGGAGATGAACGTCCTGCTGCTTGTCGCCGCCATGTGGTTCTTTGTTCCACTCGACGGCTGGCGCAGATGGCTGCCGCTGGCTGGCGCGATTATTCTGATCTCGCTTCTCGAAGGCTTCACCCGAAGCATCTGGTTGGGGACCGCCGCCGGAGGCTTGTATTTGATTTGGATGTGGAAACGCTGGGCGGTGCTGCTCACGCCGGTTCCAGTAGCGCTGTTGCTGCTTGCCAATCCCGCGGACATACGGGAGCGCGCCAAGAGCGCATTTGCGCCGCACGGCGATACGGATTCCAACCAGTTCCGCGTGGTCTGCCGCCGTACCGGCGCGGAAATGATCAAAGCCCACCCGTGGTTCGGCCTCGGTCCGGAACAGCCCCGCAAGCAGTTCATGGATTATGTGCCCGCGGATATCCCGCGCCCACTGCCGACGGGCTGGTACGGGCATCTGCACAACATCTACTATCACTACGCCGCGGAGCGCGGCATTCCGGCGCTGCTTGCTTTCCTGTGGTGGATCGGTAAGATGATGTGGGACTTCGCAATCGCCCTGCGCCGGCGGCGCGATCTCGCGCCCGAAGCCCGCTATCTGTTGCATGGCGCGATCGCGGCGACTATCGGCATCCTCTTCACCGGCTACTACGAAGTGAATCTCGGCGATGCGGAAGTGTTCTGTCTATTTCTGATCACGATGGCCTGCGGGTACGTCGCGATTCGCGAAAAAGGGGACCTGCATTAAGCAAGTCCCCCTTCATTCATCCGGCCGTTCCGGCCGGGCTTACTACTTCACTGCGATGTTCACCGAGTTCGAAGCGATCGTACCCGAACGCACGATCACCGCTTGATTGCCGGACGCAACGCCCGGCGGAACCGCCGCGATCACGCCATACAACCCAATGAAACCGGGCGCCGCGACCGCCGCCGCCACGGGGGCGGGGCGATCTCCGATCGTCACCGTCGGTTGTACTACCACTGGCAACAACTGATCCTGCGCCAGAATCGTACCGGTCGGTCCGGCGGGATTCGTGTTGCCGAGGCCAGTGCAAAGAATCGCAATGGCGTCGCCCGTGGCAGCCGGGTTTTCCGGACGCACCAGCGACAAATCGGAGGCTTTGAATACATAACCGCCTACCTCGTCGAACAAAATCGCCGGGGCCTGCGCCACTACGGTTTGCATGAACGGGGCGGACGGGCCGTTGGCGTTGGTGACGACAACAGGCATCTGTCCAGCCGCCGTATTGAACGGAACCTGCACGTTGATCTGATCCGGAGTCACGAGCAGAATGGGCGCGGCCACTCCACCGATGGTGACGCTGGTCCCATTCATCGAGGTCGGAACTCGCGCTCCATTGACGCCATCGAGATTCGTCGCGGTCTTCGAGAAGTTCGCGCCGAACAAAGAGGCGATGCCGCCCGGCGCTACGTTCTGGATCGTAGGTTCCGACGCGCCCGCAATGATCGCGCCGATCACGGGAAGAGCGGTGTTGACTTCGGCTGTCTGAGAGCGGATCACGCCGCCCGGATTGGCTTGCGAATGGAGGTTGGCGTAGTGCTTTTCAGGATTCGTCACGAGGGAGCCAAGCGAGCCCATGGCCGTCGCCGCGAGCGAATTCAATCTCGTGATGTTGCCCACGCCGTCCTTGATCAACACGGGACCGGAGCCGAAGCGCGAATCGAGCGTGACCGGACCATTGGCGCCCTTTTCGCCGTCGTGCACGTGCATCGCCGTGAACGCCGTGGCGGGTGCGGCGGAGAACCGCGGGTTGACGTCGAACAGAATCGCGCCGGCCATCGGAGCGCCATCGGCGCCGCGAGCCGTGAACACGGTGACTTTGGCCTGGGCATTGGCGTCGAGAGGAATCGGCGGAACTTCATTAGCGGTGCTCATGTTGACCTGGAACGAAGTCGCATCGGTGCTCAACAACTGGCCGCGGATCGCGCCGCCCGGGTTGACTCTGGTGTGCATGTTCAGATAAACCTGAGCGGGCGCCCAGAAGAACGCGTCGAGCGTGGCCAGCGCTCCAGCGCGCGTCAGATCCACTTCGGATTCAAAGCGTAAAAATCCATTGCCGGTTTCGGCAACCGTGATCGGGGTGGCCAGGGTGCTGTCTACGGTGACCGGACCATTGACGCCCGCGGGGCTCAAATGCAGGTGCATCGCGGTGATCACGGTGTCGGAGGGGTATCCAAGGTAGGCAACGTCAAACAGCACGGAAGCGGAGGTCGTGTTGCCTCCGCCGTCCACCGTACGAAGAATCATGACCGTGCCGCGACCCGAGGCAGTGAGGCCCGCAATCGGCGGAACTTCATTTGCCGGGCTCATTACTGCGAGGCGCACGGCGGATTCGGCGCGTTGCAATTGCCCGCGGAACACGCCGCCCGGATTGTCGGTAGTGTGCAGATTCAAGTAGTATCCCGAAGGATTCGCGAGAATGCCTTTGAAAGCCGCGAAAGCGGTGGCGTTAGAGGAATCGATTTGCGCCTGCAGCGTGGGCAGCGATCCCACCGTCGCGTCATCCGTGCGGGCGACGTCAGAACCGATCACGACAGGTCCGTTGACTCCCGCCGCGCCATCGTGGATGTGCATCGCGGTGATCGATACGGGGGCGGGAAACTTGTAGCTGACGCTGAAGTCAACCGAGCCCGAAATCACTTCTCCGCTCGCGTCGCGTACAACGTGAAGCCATACGGTCCCGGCGCCTGAGGCGTCGAGAGCGACGGCTGGAATTTCATTCTTGGTCGAGAGAATCGCGCGGTATGGAATCGATTCAACCGACTGGGCAGTGAGCGAGAAAGAAAGCGCAAACGTAGCAAGCGCTACGTAGCGCGGAAACGTAATCTTCATTTTGTGGTTAATAAACCCCTTGCCATCGCACTACACCACATCGCTCCATGGGTTGCAACCGCGCGGCGGGGGCGGCGCCAAGTTGCATCGCCTGCAAAAGAGTGCATAATAATCCAAGATCCCCAGCAGTTTGAGTCACTCTAGGAGACAGCAATCATGCGTTTCGATCTAGCCCCCAATAACGATGATGTGAACGAGATGTCGTTCGACGGCGAGCCGGCAGACTCTGCCCGCGACGTAGGCGACTACTCGGATGAACTGGATGAAGAGTTGGCGGAATCCGCCGCGGGCCCGGCTGCGGTTGCTGCCGCGGCCGCCGCCGCCGCTGCTGCGGCTGCAACTGCCGCTCCGGCCGCTGTAGCGCCAGCCGCTCCCGTTTCCGAACCGGAGCCAGCCCCTGCATCCGCACCGCCAGCGCCGCCGCCAGCTGCTCCCGCGGCGCCCCGCAAGCCCGCTTCGAAGGCGAAGAAGGCGCCGGCTGCCAAGAAGCCGGTACCATTGAAGAAGGCCGCATCCGCAAAAAAGGCTGCAGCACCTGCTAGAAAATCAGCAGCCGCAGCGAAAAAGAAAGCGCCGGCCAAGAAAGCAATACAAGTGAAGACAGCAACCACAAAGAAGACGATCGCCGCCAAGAAGGCCGCTCCTGCCAAGAAAGCAGCCCCTGCTAAGAAAGCAGCAGCAGCTCCGCCCGCCAAGAAAGCCGCCGTCAAGACGCCAGCCAAGAAGGCCGCGTTGAAAAAGGCGCCGGCCGCTCCGGTGAAGAAGGCGTCGGCGCCCGTCAAGGCCGCTAGCAAGGCCGCCCCCAAGGGCAAGAAGGCCGCGAGCAAGGGTAAGAAGAAGTAGTAACTCAGCCGGGCAAAGGACGAGCCGGCTGGCGGGGTTTTTGTTACCCGGCGACTGGCTTGTCCACCGCCTTGCGGCAGCGCTCGAAGAGTTCCAGTAGTGCGTCCGCGTACTCTTCGGGCGTCTTGCCAGCCTGCTTGCCGAAGCCCGCGGAAGACGGTCCCTTTCCGTATCCGGTGGTAACTGCGATGAACTTCATCAATTCCAGCGCGACCTCATCCTTGCCGGAGCTTTTGGTCGGTTCCTGCTTGTTTTCGTCAGCCATCTTTGGGGAGTAATCCCTTCCTTTCGTGTGTTAATTCTCTAGGTTATCCCGTTCGAGACTCGTGCGATAGAAGCCGCTCGAACCGCCTATGCCAATCCGAGCCACGCGCCACATCCGCAAGATGCGCGGCGGCGCGCAGGGTCATCTGCTCGCTGCCGAAGACGGTGGTTTTTACGTCGTCAAGGCGGTCAACAATCCGCAGGGCCGGAGGGTGCTGGTCAACGAGTGGATCGCGGGAGTCTTTCTCAAACACCTGCAGATCGCCACTCCAAGTTGCGCGCTGATCGAGATCACCGCTGACTTTCTCGAGGCCGTTCCCAACCTCACCATGCAACTCGGCACGAAAATCTTTCCATTCGAGCCGGGCTGGCATTTCGGTTCGCGCTATCCCGGCGATCCGAATGTGATCACGGTGTTCGACTTCGTCGCCGATGAACAGGTTCGCCAGTTGATGAACCACTGGGAATACGCGGCGATTCTGCCATTCGACAAATGGGCAGGCAACGCCGATGCGCGGCAATCGATCTTCTACCGCGCTCGCGTGCGGGCCGCCAATGCGGCTTACGAAAGCTCCGGCCTCGTTACGCAGATGATCGACCACGGGTTTATCTTCGAGGGCCCCGCCTGGAGATTTGTGGATGCGCCTGGACATGGCGCCTACCCTCGCTCCAGCGCCTATGAACACGTTCGCTCTTATGACGATCTGCAGCCGTGGCTCGATCGCGTCATTCATTTCCCGGAGGAAGTCTTCGACGAAGCCTTGAAACAAATCCCCGCGCGCTGGATCGAAGGCGATGAAGATCATTTGCACGCGCTGCTCGAACGCCTGTACAAGCGCCGCAAGCGCACGCCCGATCTCGTTGCCGGTTTGGTGAAGGCAAAGCCCGCGTTGTTTCCGAACTGGATACGATAGGAGGGTTCAAAAGCATGAAAGCCAATCGATACCGTCAAGCGATTTCAGAGGGCCGCGTTCCCGTCGGCCATATGGTGTGGGAGTTCGGCACGCGCGGCATGGCCCGGCTGCTCGATTCGACCGGCCTGGATTTTGTGATCTTCGACATGGAACATTCCGCCTTCGATCTCGCCGATGTCGCGGATCTCATCGCCTGGTCGAAAGCCTGCGCCTTCGCACCGTTCGTCCGTGTGCCGGAACCGAAGTATCATTTCCTCGCCCGGCTCATGGATGCGGGCGCGCTCGGCGTGATGATTCCCAATGTCGAGACTCCAGAGGCGGCGAAGTACGTTGTGGATTGCGTGAAGTACGCTCCGCTCGGCCGCCGCGGCGTTGGCCTCGGTTCCGCTCACACAGACTTCACGGTTCCGAATCCCGCGCAGTACTTCATGGAAAGCAACGAGTCCACAGTGGTCATCTGCCAGATCGAATCGGCGCTCGGAGTGGACAACGCGGAAGCCATCGCAGCTACGCCAGGCGTCGACATCCTCTGGGTCGGACATTACGACTTATCGCAATCGATGGGCATTCCCGGACAGTTTCAGCACGTGGATTTCTTGCGCGCCCTCGATCGCGTCGTCGCCGCCGCGACCAGGCATGGAAAGCGCCTCGGTATTCAGCCGGGTTCCACGGAACTGCTCGACCAATGGATGCAGATCGGTTTCAATGTGATCTCGTGGAGCGTGGATTCGGCGTTGTACCGCAGCGCTCTCGCACAGGGAGTCCGGATCGTGCAGGCTGCGGGCATGGCGAAGACCGCCGTCGTCACGCAGTAACACGAAAAAATATCGACAAGCATTCGAACAGCTGGGCTCTCTGCAGGCCTCTTAGTAAATGTAGAGCGTTTGCAGATGGAACTCGACACCCACAGGATCCGGCAGATCGTCCTCGCGCAAGCAGGCGACCGGCAGGCGCTTGATGAGTTGTTCACGTTCCTCCAGCGGCCGTTGTTTCGCTACATACGGTCGCTGGTTGCGGATGAGTCGTTCGCCGAGGACATCCTGCAGGAAGTATTCGTGCTGATCTACCGGAAGCTGGATTGGCTCGATGAACCCGCAGTGTTTCTGCCGTGGTGTTACCGCATCGCGAGCCGCGAGGCGTTCCGGCGTCTGAAACGCATACGCGGCCGCAACGAGATGGAACTGGACGAAGCATCCATGGGAGCGTCTTTTCAAACCGAACCGGTCGAGGCGAACTTCGATGCTTCGGACCTGATCGAGCGCGCGCCCCCGGCGGCGCGGCCTGTTCTCGCGCTGCATTACCTCGAGGACTTTTCCATCGAGGAAGTGGGCGGGATTCTCGGCATTCCCGCGGGGACGGTGAAGTCCCGCCTGGCTTACGGATTGAAAGTATTGAGGGAGAAATCGAAAACATGAAGAAACTACTTTACGCAGCTGCTGTTGTCGAAGCGGCGCTGATGCTTACCGCCGTATTGAAGAAATGGAATGTGATTTGAAGAGACAAGGAGAGATAACCACCATGGCTGCCAATTCCGCGGATCGGGCACGTGCCGCCGCGCTCGACCAGATCGACCAGACGGAACGAAATTTCAAGCGGGCGTTGATGTTTGCAGGCGTTCTCGAGGCGATGTTTCTCGGGATCATGCTTTGGCTCGTGGACCTGAAAGATCGCACGCACTTGCTGATTCTGGTGTCGTCAATCGGCACCTACGGCATGGGAGTCGCCGCGGTGTTCGCCCTGGGCGCGCACCTGAATCGCAAGTTTCAAATGCTGCTGCGGGCGATCGAATCGTAGTCCGGCGAACCGCTCATCGACAGATCCAACCGCTTGTCGAAAATCGCTTGGATCGGGCTTCGGGCCGTCCTAAGATCGGCTCATGAGCACTCTACCAATCGTTCTGGTTTTCGCAGCTGCCTCACTGGGTTTTGCCGGCGCGGCGGCTGACACCGATCTTGCCCCGGACCTGCAGGCGGTCCGCGTTCCAATCGAAAACTACATCAAAGGACAAGCCACCGGCGACGGCGACTACATCCGCAAGGCCTTCCATCCCGAAGGGCGCATGACCTTCGCACGGGACGGCATGCTTGTGGTGGTGAGCGGCGAGGAATTCGCCAAGCGGTTCAGCGGCAAGCCCGCCGCCGACGAGGCATTGCGCAAGCGCTGGATCGACCATATCGACCTGCAGGGCAACGTAGCCGTGGTGCGGGTGATCCTCGACTATCCTGAAGTGAAGTTCACCGACTACATGACGGTGCTGAGAACCGGCGGAGAATGGAAGATCGTCAACAAGTCGTTTCACTCGGAACCGAAGTCCAAATAAGCTTTTGGAAACTGCAATTCGCGGGATGGCTGCTGTACGGAGCGGCCATCTACATCACCTTTCTCACCGTGACGACCAATACGGCGTCCATGCTGCGGCTCGCGGAAATCAAGGGTGTCCGGACCGCGATTGGCTTCTGCCTGACATCGTTGATGCGGTATCCCTTCCGGCGGTTTCTGGTGGGAAAATCCATCGGCGCGGCGGCTCTGGCCGCGGTGTTTTGCGCGATTCCCATGGGGCTCTCGTGGGGACTGCTCGAGCAGGCGTACCTATTCTTCGTTCGAGGCGGTTCGGCCAACTGGGCGCAGTTTCCGAAAGTGGCGTTGGACTATGCGATGACCTCGTTCGCCTGGAGTGCGGCCTATCTGGGCGGCCACTATGCGATTGCCTGGAAGCAGGAACGCGAGCGGGCGCTCGAGTCTCAACTCGAGGCCGTGCGCTATCAGTTGAATCCGCATTTCCTCTTCAATGCGCTGAACTCGATCCGCGCGATGATCGACGAGGACGCCGGACGGGCTCGCACCATGATTACCGAGTTTTCGGGATTTCTACGCTATTCGCTGGCCCATACCGCGGAAGTCACGGCGCCGCTCGAGCGCGAGGTGGAGGCTGTCGAATGCCTGCTGGCGATCGAGAAGATTCGTTTTGAAGACAAGCTGCAAGTCGAGTTCGCCATCGATCCGGCATCCCGCACCGCCCAGGTACCCGTGTTCGCGCTGCATACGCTGGTGGAGAACGCCTTGAAGCACGGGCGCGACACGAGTCCCCCGCCTTTGCGGCTTCGGATCGCCTCTGAACGCAAGGGAAGGCAATTGACGCTCCGCGTGGAAAACACCGGCTCCTTGTCCTCGAAGGCCGAAGGCACGGGCCGCGGGCTCGCCATGCTCGAGGCGCGCCTCCCGAAGAACTACTCCTTCGATCTGGCCGAAAACAATGGCTGGGTTCGCGCGATTCTCACGGTGGATTGTGGCGCCGCCTGAACGCAGGGCGATCCTGGTGGACGATGAGCGGCTGGCGCGCAAGGAGCTGCGCCGGCTGCTGAGCGAGGCGCACCCGGAAGTCCACATCGTTGGCGAGGCCGACGGCGTGGGTGCGGCGCGGGAGCTGATTCAGGCGGAAGCCCCCGATTTGATGTTTCTCGACATCCAGATGCCCGGTGGGGATGGTTTTGATTTGCTTGCAAGCCTCGGCGCCGCCCGGCCTGCCACGATCTTCGTCACCGCTTACGACAGCTATGCCATCCGCGCGTTCGAGGTAAACGCGCTCGACTATCTGCTCAAACCTGTCGAGGCGAATCGCCTGGCGGCAGCCTTGTCGCGCGTCGACAAACCCTCGCTCCAGACGCGGCTCTCGACCGGCGACCGTCTATTCGTAGGGACTGCCTTCGTCAAGGTGTCCGATGTCGTTTGCGCACTCGCCGCCGGCGACTACACCGAGATTCACGCCTCGAACGGGTCTCGCTACCTGGTGTCCCGGCCGATGAAGACTTGGGAGAACGCCCTGCCCGAGCAACTGTTCTTGCGCATCCATCGCGGCGCGATCGTCAACCTCGATTTTGTGGAACGCGTCACGCAGGAAGATCGCGGATACGTGATCCATTTGCGCGCGGGCGCGGCGAAGGTGGATGAGTTGGTCGTAAGCAGGCGCTATGCCGCGCGCCTGCGATCCCGCTATTTCTTGCGGATGTAGATCGAGCCGTTGAAGGCCTTGAACTGAATGTCTGGGCCGCCTCCGCCGATCGTTCCCGAGATGCCGCGGTCGGTGCGCATCACCGTTCCGCCGCCCAGGCGGATGTCGAAATCAGTCTGGATCTTGCCGTTTTCCGTTCGCATCTTGACATTGCCTTTGAGGTCCGCCGGAAATGTGCAGTCGATGCTGCCGTTCATCGAGCTGAAGGAGTGCGGCTTGTTCGGGTCCAGGCGGTCGATCACGGCGACGATGTTCCGGTTCAGCGAATAGGCGAGAATCGAGCCTGAAACGTTCATCAGTCGAATCGATCCGTTAACGGAATGGACGTCGATTTCGCCGCGAATGTTCTCGACCAGGGTCTCGCCGCAGTTGGTGCAGCGGAGTTCCAGCGATGTTTCGTGAGGAACCTGGATCGTAATCGCGCCGGAATGACGGGGGCTGCCGATGATGGTGATGGTGTTGTTCTGTTCCGTCAGCGAAAGGCCCCCTTCGTTGTCGATGCGGATCCAGCCATTGCGGTCCCTCTGCCTTTGTTTGGACCTGCTCTCGGACTCGTTGGTCACAATCGCTTCCTTACCGGAGTAGCCCCTGACCGTGATCCGGCCGTTCAACAGCTCGACCTTGAGCGTGCGCGGGCGGCCTTCATCCGAGAAGGGGACCTTGGTTTCCTGCTGGGCAACCAGCAGCGGCGAGGCGGCGAAGACCGAAACTAATACTGCGACTGCTCTCTTCATTGTTTTCGTGCTCTGCGTTTTCGTGCTCTGCGTTTTCGTTCTCTGCTAGTGCAGTTGGGTCACGGCCCAGCGGGCGCGTTCCTGCACCTCACGCTGCAGGCTGGCGTCTTTCGTGAAGCCCGCCAGGGTCTTGGTTGCGGTTTGATCGTTCAGATCCACCAACAGTTCAATGATGGCGATCTGAACGAGCGGCGAATCCTGCACACTCACCGATTCGAGCAGACTCCGCCGGGCTTTGGCGTTCGAACTGAAATTTTTGAATGCCTCCACGGCAGCCAGCCGCACATTGATGCTGGGGTCGTTCTTGACGGTATCGAGCAGCGCGGACACCACTTCATTGTCGGACTTGTCCACGCGCTGCGAAAAGCTGACCCCGCGCATGCGATCGGCCGCCGATTGCTGTTGCAGCAGCGACAGCGCCACCATTTGCCGCATGCTATTCACTTCGCCGCGCAGTTGGGCGATCTGCGTATTGTCGTCGAGCTTCGTGACGGGTTTGGACGGCGCGAGCGTGCGGCCGGCGAAGAATCCCACCACGAGCATGGCGAGGGCCCCGGCCACTGCGCCCTGCCACGGCACGATCCATGAGAACCAATTCCGCGCCGTTGCATGTGCCACCGGCCGCGCAGCCTCGTCGAGACCGCTGCGATAGGCATCGAGCATTTGATAGAAGCGCGGACGCATCTGCGGCGACGGATTGCCGACGGGCACGAGATCGAGGTTCGCCCATAGCGCGCCCAGTTGCGCGGCTTCCGCCTTGCAGGCCGGGCAGGTTTCGAGATGCTTGTCGATTTCGCGATGATCGTTCATCGCGATGGTTCCTGCCCAGTATTCCGGCAGACGTTGTTGCACGTGTTCGCAGTTGGTGATCATGATGCGCTGACTGCTCCCGATAGTTCGTTGTAAATCTGGCCTAACGCCTTGACGGCGCGGAAGACCCGCACTTTGACGGCGCCGACTTCGATGCCAAGCACTTGCGCGATGTCTTCGTACTTCATTTCCTGATAGCGGCTCATCACCAGCACCTCGCGTTTGTCTTCCGGCAGCATGTCGAGAGCCCGCCGCAGCAGCGCCACTTCCTGGGCGCGCGAAAGATTGTCGTCCACCCGCGATGCGTTGCTGGGCATCTCTTCATCCGGCAGCGTTTCGGGCTTTCGTTTCTGCAACTGGTCCATTTGCGCGTTTCTGGCGATCTGATACATCCAGGCGGTGAAGGAATGTTTGGGATCGTACGTATGGCGATAGCGAAGGATGCGGAAATACACTTCCTGCACCAGGTCCTCGCTCCATTCTCGATTGCCCGAACAGCGCAAGAAGAAATGAAACAAAGGCCGGTGATGGCGCTCAAAGAGCACGGCAAGCTTTCGCAAGTCGCCGTCCCGCACCTGCTGCATCAGAACTTGATCGGGTAAATCGGTCAATCCCTTAATCCGCTTTCATCATAGTTTACTGGCCACGGGTTGAAAGGTTACCGTGAGAGGGTCATGCGTAAGTATCCGCGCACGCCCCACATCCGGGGTTCGCGCCTGCAGCCGGGGGATGAAGACCTCGCCGCGGTTCCCGCCGAAAGCCTGCGCGGCCGGCATCTGGTGATCGAAGAGAAGATCGATGGGGCGAATTGCGGCATCAGCTTCGACGCCGGCGGCTTGCTCCATTTGCAGAGCCGCGGCCACTACCTGGAAGGCGGCCCGCGCGAGCGGCAATTCGATTTATTGAAGATGTGGGCGAACAGCATTTCGGGAGCGCTCTTCGAGACGCTCGGCAGCCGGTACGTGATGTACGGCGAGTGGATGTACGCAAAGCACACGATGTTTTACGACCAGTTGCCGCACTACTTTCTCGAGTTCGACGTGCTTGACCAGGAGCGCGACATGTTTTTGAGCACGCCGGAGCGCCGCCGGCTGCTCGATGGACTACCTGTCGAAAGCGTCCCAGTCCTACGCAGCGAGGGTTCGCCGTGCGAGTTGGAGCCGTTGATCCAACCTTCGCTGTACAAGAGCCGGCAATGGCGCGAGACTCTGGAGCGGCAGATCGCCGCCACAGGGCAGACCAGCGAGCGCGTGCTGGCGGAAACGGACCTGAGTCCACTCGCCGAGGGGCTGTACGTGAAATGGGAAGAGGACGGGCAGGTGAAAGGACGTTACAAATACGTGCGGGCGAGCTTTCTGACTGCGATTCTCGATTCGGGTTCGCACTGGCAGAGCCGGCCGATCCTACCCAACCTTCTGCGTCCCGGCGTGGAGATCTTCGCGTGACGGATCTGTTGCAACGAACTCCCGAGCCTGGGGCTGTGCTCGACTGGCAGGCAATCGACGCCGCATACCCATGGATTCGAGCGATGCGCGATTGCCCGCAGGATCCCGAGTTCCACGCGGAGGGGGACGTGTGGATCCATGCGCGCATGGTGATCGAAGAAATGCTCCGCGACGCCGGATGGCAAGCGCTCGATGCGAACACCCGCCGGATGCTGTTCGCGGGGGCGGTGCTGCACGATGCCGGCAAGCCCGCCTGCACCAGGCTCGAAGACGGGCGCTGGCGGAGCCGTGGCCATTCCATGCGCGGCGCCGTGATGGCGAGGCGAATCCTATGGGAGATGGGCGTAGCGTTCGAAGTCCGGGAACAAATTTGCGGGCTCGTCCGCTTTCACCAGATTCCGTACTATTTGTTCGATCGCCCCGATCCTCGCAAGATGGCGTACCGCGTGAGCCTCTCGACGCGTTGCGACTGGTTAGAGATGCTGGCGCTGGCCGATATCCGTGGCCGGATCTGCGCGGACCAGCAACGGTCGCTCGATCACGTGGCGTTGTTCGGCGAGTACTGCCGGGAGCAGGGAATCGACCGGGGTTCGCGGAAATTCGCCTCGGAGGCCAGCCGCTTCGAATATTTTCAAAAGGAGGATCGCGACCCCGACTATGCCGTCCACGATGTATCGGAATTCGAAGTGACGCTTCTCTGCGGGCTGCCTGGCGCCGGCAAGGATACCTGGTTGAGGCGAAATGAGCCGGATTTGCAGATGATTTCTCTCGACGGCATTCGCGCCGAAAGCGGAGCGCCGCCAACGGGCGGCCAGGGTCCCGTGATTGCCGAGGCGCGGGAACGGGCGCGCGTGTTGCTGCGCCGTAAAGAGCCGTTTGCCCTCAACGCGACCAACCTCACGCGCGAGTTCCGCAGCCGCTGGGTGGAGCTGTTCGCCAACTACGGAGCGCGCGTCCGGATCGTGTATGTTGAAGCCGCAGAGCCGAAACTGTGGGTGCAGAATCAGAATCGCGAACGCGTAGTTCCCCGGGAAGCGATCGAACGCATGATGGATCGCTGGGAGCTGCCGGACCTCACGGAAGCGCACCGGGTGGTTTACGCAGTAGCATAGGAAAAGCCAATAGGGAGGCTTTTTACTCATATGAAACTTGTAGTACTTGCCGCTGCGTTAGCGGTCGCCACGCAGGCGCAGGACAATCCGATGTCCGAAGAACTGAAGGGTCTGTTCGCTCAGATCAAGACAAACCTGATAAAGGCTGCTGAGAAGATGCCGGAAGAGAGCTATGCGTTCAAGCCGTCGCACGACGTGCGGTCGTTCGGGCAATTGGTCGGCCACGTGACCGATGCCGGCTACGCGTTCTGTTCCCCGGGTAAAGCCGAAGCCGACGTGAAGAAGTCGCCGGGCGCGGAAAAGAATCTCACCAAGAAGGCCGAGCTGGTTGTGGCGCTCAAAGAAAGCATTGCGTATTGCGATGCGTCTTACGCGGCGCTGACCGATGCGACGGCCGCGAAGAAGGCGCCGTTCTTTGGACGCGACCGTACGTTGATGACCATCCTGTCGTTCAACGTCGCGCATGACAATGAGCACTATGGCAACATGGTGACCTACATGCGCATTCGCGGACTTGTGCCTCCTTCGAGCGAAGGCCGGTAGTAGTAATTCAGTTTCCAGTTTGCAGAAGCGTGCGCGTGGCCTGACCGCCTCGCGCACATTTCATTTGAGGCCGAGAAATGACGCCAGTAGATGACATCCCAAATGCCGCAAGCCTCGAGCCGTCGAGCGGGCTGCTCAAAGACAAGCTTGCGTCCCAGTTGCGTGAAGCGATCATAACCGGCGCTCTCGCTCCCGGCGAACGCGTGATCGAAGGCGTGTGGGCCAAGAAGTTCGGCGCCGCGCAGGCCTCGGTGCGCGAGGCCATCCACATTCTCATGGGCGAAGGTCTGGTGACAAAAGATTCCGGACGGAGCGCACGCGTCACCTTGTATGCCGAAGAGGATGTCGTTTCGCACTATCAGGTGCGGGCCGTGCTGGAGGGCCTGGCCGCCTATTTGGTGACCGAAAACAAAGTGGATGTCGAGCCCATGGACCGCGCTCTCGACGGCATGGCCGCGGCCATCGCGGCTCGCGACATGCGGGCGCTCATCGAGTGCGACCGGCGGTTTCATATCAGTTTGATCGAGTTGAGCGGCAACGCCTTTCTCATCGATTCCGCCATGCGTTTGCTCACGCCGCTATTTGCGTTCGTGCTCATTCAGGTGCTGACCAGCGGGCAAGGTCCGGAAATCTGGGAAACCGATTTACCGCGGCACCGGCGTATCGTGGAACTGATTCGCGAGGGGGACCCGGTCATAGCGGAGCAGTACGTGAAGCGGTCCTGCCAGCAGTTTCTCAGATCGGCAAATGGAGTTTGGGACCATCCAGGGGGCGTACCGGGCCGCAAGCGGCGATCCAGCGCCGTCCGGCGCGAGATTGGCGAATGAAGAGCGGAGCCGCCGCGTTGTTTGTATTCCTGTTGGCGCCGGGGTCGGCGGGTCCACCGGCTGCCTCCGCGCCGATTTCGTTTGCTGAGGTCACCGATCGCGCCGGCGTCGGATTTCTGCACCGGTCGAGCGCGACCACGCAAAAGTACCTGATCGAATCGATGTCCGGCGGAGTGGCGGCGTTCGACTACGACGGCGACGGCAAACTCGACCTCTTCTTCGTCAACGGCGCACAACTCACGGATCCTATGCCTGCAGCCGGGGCGAGTCCCGGCAAATCCGAGGAGCAGTATTGGAACCGCCTGTATCGCAACAACGGAGACGGCACGTTTCGCGATGTCACGGTAAAGGCTGGGTTGCAGGGCGCCGGCTACAGCATGGGCGTCGCCTCGGCGGACTACGACAACGACGGGCACGCCGATCTATTCGTGACCGGCGTTGGCGGCAACACGCTGTATCGCAACAACGGCGACGGAACGTTTGCGGACGTCACGGCGGCCTCTCGCGTGGCTGGCGCGGGATGGTCCACTGGCGCGCTGTTCATCGATTATGACCGCGATGGCTTGCTCGACTTGATCGTGTCCCGATACGTCGAATGGGACTTCTCGATGAACATCTGGTGCGGCGAGCGCAAACCCGGGTTCCGCGCCTATTGCCATCCCGATCAGTTCCAGCCCATCACGCATCTGGTCTATCACAACGAAGGCAACGGACGATTCACTGAGGTTTCCGCGAAAGCCGGGTTCGGAACCGCGAAGGGCAAAGGTCTCGCCGTCGCGATGAATGACTTCGATGGCGACGGTTGGCCCGATGTTTTTGTCGCCAACGATTCCGTTCCGCAGCAACTGTTCCGGAACCGCGGCAACGGAACGTTTGAGGAGGTCGCCGTCGCGCGCGGCGCGGCGTACGATCCCGATGGGCGCAGCTTTTCCGGCATGGGTGCGGACTTCGAGGACTACGACAACGACGGTTGGCCGGACCTGTTCGCCAACGCTCTCGCCACCCAGCGCTACGCGATCTTTCGCAACCTGAAAGGCATGTTCGACTACGTGTCGGGCCCCGCGGGTATCGGAGCCGCGAGCGCGATGCACTCCGGTTGGGGCGCCAAGTTCGTCGACCTCGACAACGACGGCTGGAAAGACCTGTTCGTCGGCCAGTCGCACGTGATGGACAATATTCAACTGACGCTGCCGCAAGTTCGCTATCTCGAGACCCCGCTGGTCATGCGGAATGTGGCCGGTAAGTTTACCGATGTTTCCGCAAGCTCGGGGACCGGCAAGGCGCGTGCGCCGCGCGGCGTTGCATTCGGGGATTTCAATAACGACGGCCGGATCGATGTGGTGATGAACTGCCTGAACCAGCCCGCCGTGCTGTTCGAGAACCGAACGTCGAACGCGAACCATTGGCTGACGATCGAGACAATCGGTAGCGGCGCCAAGGGTGGTGGCAGCAATCGCGATGGCATCGGCACGACGATTCGCGTCACCGTAGCGAATGGCGCGCCGCAGGTGGCGATGGTGACCACCGGCGCGAGTTACCTGTCGTCGAACGACAAGCGTGTGCATTTCGGCCTGGGCGCGAACCGGGAAGCTAAAGTAGTCGAACTGACGTGGCCGGGCGGCAAGGTCCAGCGGCTCGAAAACGTCGCAGGAGACCGGATCCTGCAGGTGCGAGAACCCTAACGGGGCCGCGCGCGGATCCCTTCCAGCACCTTCAAGGCCTGCAGGATTTGCGGATCATCCGGAAGATCCTCGAGGGCCGAACGGAGTTCTTTCTCGCAGTCGTCGAAGCGCCCGGCCTGACACTGCGTCAATCCCAGATTCTTGTGCAGCGCCGGACCCGATGTGCAGTTGCCGCAAATCTGGATTGCCTCATTCAACTGCGAGATCGCCTCGTTCCACTTGCCCGCCTGCGCCGCGGCGAGGGCGAAATTGCTCAGCGTGCGCGCGCGCTCGGTGGCGCCGCTTTGGGCTTGGAGCGCGCTGAACCTGCCCCGGTACCTTCCAGCCTGCTCGGCATCGGTTTTCGCCAACGCGCGCGACAGACTGTACAGCGCCTGCGCATGATTGGGATTGGAATCGAGCGCTGACTTCCACGCGGCGATTGCCTCGTTCGTGCGCCCAAGGCTTTGCAACGATTGGCCGAGCAGATACGCGGCATCCGTCAGGCGAGGCTCGCGCTGCAGCGCGGCGCGGAACGCTTCCACTGCCTCCGCGTACTTCTGGGATTCACGCAGCGCCAACCCCAGCCGGAACCAGGCATCGGGCTGCGAAGCATCGATGCGCGCCGCCTGCTGTAATTCCGGAATCGCCTCGTCATAGCGCCTCAGGTCGCCGAGAACACGGCCCTTGTTGTAGTGAGGCGCGGCTTGGCCTGGCGCCAGCTTTACGGCTTCGGTGAACTCGGCGAGCGCCTGTTCGGCCCGCTGCTGATCGGCAAGCGCGATACCGAGGTTGAGGTGCGCGTCCGCGGAACCCGGATCGAGAGCCACTACCTTACGAAAGGTCTCGACTGCAGCCGCTGGTTCGTTGGCGCGGCCTTGCAGCATGCCCAGGGCGGTAAGCGCCTTCAGTTGACCGGGCTCGGCGGCGAGCACGATTTCGAGTTCGCGGCGGGCCTGCGCAAAGTCCCCGCGCCCGGCGAGCGTCAGGGCAAGATTGGTACGTGCCTGAGCGTACGACGGGCTGTTTTCGATCGCCTGCCGGAAGTAGGCTTCCGCTCGCTGCTGGTCGCCGCGCTGCCCCGCAAGCACGCCGAGATTGTTCTGGCATTCCGCGCATTGCGGATCGCTCGCAAGCGCGCTCTGAAATTGCTTTTCGGCGTCGGGCAGCCGGCCCTGCGCCAGATACAGGAGCCCCAGCTGATTGCGTGCGGCTGCAAACGCCGGATCCAAGGACACCGCCTTTTGCAGGGACTCGACGGCTCCGGAGTTGCCCGGCAGGCGCATCTGCGCGAGCGCGAGGTTGTAATAGGTCTTGGCATTCGACGGATCGAGCGCGAGCGCCTTGCGATACCCATCGATCGCGGCCTGAGCGTCGCCTTCGATCAAGGCCTGATTCGCACGGCTCGCGGTTGTGCTGGCGATGTTTTCCTGCTGCTCCTGCTTTTTGCGCATCTCGAATTCGGCGAGCTCTTTCTGCGCGGTTTCGTTCTCGTTCAAGCGCCGCAGCACATTCGCCAGTTGAAACTGCGCCTCCTGCGACGTGGGCTGCAGGTCGCGGGCCTTCTGCAGGTGCACGCGCGCCTCCGCTGGCTTGTTCAGGCGCGCCAGCACAAACCCGTAGTTGTACTGCGCGGAATAATCCTCAGGATCGAGTTGCACAGCGATGCTGAGATCGGCGGCGGCCTTCTCATATTCCGCCGCGCCGCGATAGGCGAAGCCTCTGAGTGTGCGCGCTTCGGGGTCGCGGGGATGCGTCGCGATGACCTCGCTCAGAATCGCCGCGGCGTCGGCATGGCGGTCGAGGCCGAGCAGCGATTTCGCCAGGGACAGCTTGGTGACGTCGTCCCGGCGATCGATGGCTAAAGCGGCCTGAAAATGGACGATTGCCTCTTCATAGCGCTTTTCGCGAGCATACAGCGTTCCCAGGCTTGCCTGCGCGCCCGGCGACTTCGGATTCGCGGCTGCCGTCTTTTCGAGCACGGCGATGGCTTCGGCAGGGCTTCCGTTGTCGTAGAGGGCCTCGGCGAGCGCGGTTTGATGGCTGGGATCCGCGGGTTCGAGTTGTACGGCCTGCTTCAGGTGGGTAATGGCGGCGGTGTAACGCTTCTGCACGCGCAGAAGCGAACCCAACCGGTGCAATGCCGCTGCGGACTTCGGCTCGATCTGGAGCGCCTGGCGGAACTGCGATTCCGCCCCGGCGATGTCGCCTAGTTCCTCGAGAGTCATGCCAAGCCCGATGTGCGGCGGCGCCTTCGTGGCGCCGGACTGGCGGACGAGTTGTTCAAACGTCTGGCGCGCGCGCGGCAACTGCCGGTCTTCAAGCAGCGCGAGGCCAAGATTATATCGGGCTTCGGCGGATGTGGGTTCGACGCGAAGGGCGGCCTCGAAGTGGGCGATCGCACAAGAGAAAACAGCTCGCTGCGCAAACCATGTCCCGGCCAGGTTCGAGAACTGCCAGGCAAGCTTACCCGCTCGTTGCGCCTCCAGTTCGCGCGGAATCTCGCAGCCCTTCGGCAAAGCTTGTGAAAGCGCGAACGGGGCGGCTGCAAGAATGCAGGCCGCCCCGATCATGCGTGAGTATGAGGACGACACTGCAGGCATCATCTCATATCAGATTTGGTTATCGAAAGCGCAAAGGGTGCGGCAACATCTGCTGCCGCACCCGTTTTGCACGAGTCCTCAAAAGATGAGCTTCAAGCCCAATTGCAGCGACCTGGGTTGGTTCGCTACGCCTGTGACTCTGCCGAAATTCGGATCGAGCGCGTTGCCGTTGGGCGTGCCCATGACAACGGTGTTCGGTAGATTGAACGCTTCCGCGCGGAACTCGAGCGCACGCTTTTCCAGGATCTTGAACTGCCGGAAAATCGAGAGATCGACGTTCGAGAAGGTCGACGTCCGCATTGCGTAACGGCCCAGGTTGCCGAAGGTATACACCGCAGGCGCCGCGAACGCCGCCTTGTTAAACCAGGCCGCCGAGGTCGGGTTGGAGATGTTCGGATCGCCGACCAGATTCGCGCGCAGGTACCCGGTGTTGCCAGTGTTGGCCAAATCGCCGGGGACCGTGATGTTGAACGGTTGGCCCGAACGGGCAATCACGATCGTGTTGAACTGCCAGCCGCCCGCGATGTAGTTCACCGCCGCGTAGTTCGACGAGAACCGCTTGCCCTTGCCGAACGGGATTTCGTACACCACGTTGGCGCTGAAGATCTGCGTGATGTCGAAGCCCGACACGCTTCGGTCGTTGTTGTAGTGGTAGGGGTCCTGCACGGACTGGCCTTCCACACCATACCAGCCGGACGAACCGATATCGATGGACTTCGAATAGGTGTACGAAGCCTGATAGGCGAGCCCGTTGGTGAAACGCTTGTTGAAGTGGAACTGCAGCGAGTTGTAGTTGCCGCGGCCGATGCTGCGGTCATAGTACGTCGCGTGGATGTACGGATACGGCTGGCGGGCCCGCGGGTCGCCGGGGCCAGGAGTGGTGGCCACGTTGAAGTAACCGCCGACATCGAGGCGGCGGCTGCCGGAGCCTACGTAGTCGATGCTGACCGTAGTGGCGTTGTTGAGCTGCTTGGCGATACCGAAATTCCACTGCATCGAGTAGGGGTTCTTCGCATAGGGATCCATGTACCACTGCACTTGCTCAAAAGGAGTCGCGGCCGGGAAGGCGCCGCCCCCCGCCGCAAACGGGCTCTGTCCCTTGATGTTGGGAACAAGCTGGGTGGCGACGGGAACGTTCAGGTTGTTGGCGAGTTGCTGGCCGATATCGGGCCAGGTGCCTTCATAGTTCTGCGAGGTCTGGGTGACGGCCGCCCAATTGTCGTAGTAGATGCCGAAGCCGGCGCGGATCGCCATCGAGGAAGTAGCGCGATACGCGAGGCCGAGGCGCGGTCCCCAATTGGTGGTGGTGTCGTGATAGATCTTGCCGGTGTCCGAGACAACGACGTGTTCGGGCAGTTTGCCGTCGCCGGGGATGCAGGGCGCGTGTCCGCGCTCCGTGCACGTCGGGGGCAGTTTCTGCACCACGTAGGTGCCATTGTTGAAGTTGATCGATCCAGCCTCGATGCCGCCGTTGAATCCTGCCGTTTCGGGCAGACCGTAGGGCGGGATAAAGGTGCGGTCGTAGCGCAAGCCGAGGTTGACGGTGAGGCGCTGCGTGGCCTTCCACGAATCCTGGAAGTAGTAGCCCATTACGCCGCCCCAGCGGGTGGTTTCGTGCACGTTGCGGCGTCCGGCGCTGTCCGGAACGTTCAACAGGAACGAAGCCATCGCGTTGCCGGGGAAAAGGTTCGGTTGCGAGGGGTCGGCGGTCTGCTGCAGCGCAAATCCGTTGTTGGCGCTGTTGTAGAGCGATTCAAAAGTGCTCGAATTGATCTCGGCTCCAAAGCGAAGCGTGTGGTTGCCGAAGATCTTCGAGACGTTGCCTTTCCACTGGTGAACGTTGGTTTCGTTGGGATTGAGGGAGCGGCTATTGGCGGGGATGACGGTGGAGTAACCCGAAATGCCCGTGCTCGGCAGCACATTGTAGCTGCCGATGAAGTTGCCGGAGAAGTTCGGATCATAACCGAGCGAAGCGGCGTTGACCGCGCTCAAGTACGAATTGGCGCTGTTGGTTTCCTGATGCGAACGGCCGTATTGCACCTGCATCACGAGGCTCGGGCTGAACGTGCGCACGTAGCTGGCGCCATAGTTGTGGCCCGGGTTGTCTGTGATGGACTGGGTCTTTGCGGGCATGCCGCCGCTGCCGGACGTGTCGAAGTAGATCGCGCTGTAGCGGAACCATACGAAGTTCTTGTTTCCGAGCGTCTGGTCGATGCGCGCGGTGAATTCCTTCTGATGCTGGCGGGCGGGGGTGTTGTCGATCGCGTTGTTGTTTGCGACGCCCGTGTTGAACAGAGTGGGGCGGATCGATTGGGCGAATCCGACCAGGCGGGTGTCGATCAGGTTCGCGGGAATGATGTTGCCGGCGAATGGATCGCGGATGAAGCTGCCGGCCTTGTTGGGATCGAGACGCGTGGTGAAGGGGTTGAATGCCTGCGCCTGACCGGCGAGGTTGCCTGAGAGTTCCGCGTCGGTGGGCAGGTGCAGAAAGGTATTCGCGGCTCGCGAGTACTCCAGGCCCTCATACGCGCCAAAGAAGAACGTCTTGTTCTTGCCGTTATACAGCTTGGGGAACATCACGGGACCGCCCGCCGATGCGCCAAACTGGTTCTGGCGGAACACGGTTACGCTTGGCTGGAAGGTGTTGCGGGCGTTGAAAGCGTCGTTGCGCAGGTATTCCCACAGGGTTCCGTGCAACTCGTTGGTGCCTGACTTCGTCGCGACGTTGACGATGCCGCCCAGCACTCCGCCGAACTCGGCGAGATCATTGTGCCCGTTGACCTTGAATTCACCGATGCTGTCAATAATCGGAGGCACGGCGTAGGTGCTCGAAAACGCGCCTTGATTGTTCAAGCCATCGGTCATGAAGAAGTTGCTTCGGTTGGTCTGTCCGTTGATCGACGGAAAGAAGAACGTGGTTGCCGAGGCGACGTTGCCGAAGCCGCCCGAGTTCTGCGATACGCTGATGGGCGAGACGCCGGGAGAAAGCGAAAGCAACTGGGTGAAGTTGCGTCCGTTGAGCGGAAGATCGACAACCTGTTTGGCGGCGATGACGGCGCCGACTTCAGCGGTGGATTGCTGGAGCAGTTCGCCGGCCGCTTCGACGGTCACGGTCTGTTGCAGATTGCCGATGGTGAGCGCCACGTCGATTGTGGCGGTTTGGTTGACCGCGAGAGTGAGACTCTTCACCTGCCAGGTTTGGAAGCTGGCTGCAGTCGCTTCCATCGAATAGTTTCCAGGCGGGATGTTGAGGAACAGATAGTTACCCGCGCTGTTCGATTCGGATTGGTGTTTGACTGCGGTGGCAGTGTTGGTAAGCGTCAGCTTGGCGCCCGCGACGACACTCCCAGTGGAGTCGCGCACGACGCCGGTGACCGACGCAGTAGAAAGTTGAGCGAACGCCGATGGTACTGCGGCGCCGCAAAGAAGAAAGGCTAGAGCGAGAGCTCGAACCCGGAGCAAACTTGAAGATCCTGATGGCATACGTAGCACCTAAGTCCTCTTGAGCAAAGATTGAACGAGTATATGTAACGGCGACGTGGCTGTCAAGCACTCATTTTGGGGAACTTTAACGTTAAAGGCGGGTATGATGGATGGGTTCAAGCGCTTGGCATGAAAATGGCTACTAGTGGAATTCAATTAGACTGCGCCGGATGGCTGTTTCGCGCGGTGCTGTCCGCCGTACCGATGGTGGTGCTGGGGGTCTGCCTGGCGGCGCCGCCCGTCGAGTTCCGAAATGCGAATTCGCAGGTGGCCTACGCGGGTTCAAAAGCCTGCCTGCCGTGCCACCCGGTAATCTATAACAACTACTCGAAGACAGGAATGGGCCGTTCCATCACCAAGCCGGACGCTTCGCTATTGGCTGCCGGCCCGCTCACTCTGCAAAGCGGACCGCTCGAGTTCCAGGTGCTCGCGCAGGGTGGGGAACTGTTCCAGGTCGAATCGCAAAAACAGGATGGCGCGACAGTTTGGGAGACCCGTCACAAACTCGAGTACGCCATTGGTTCCGGCGAGAACGGCATCAGCTTCGCGGTGCGCCGCGGCAACCACTTGATGCAGGCGCCGGTTTCGTATTACTCCTCCGCCAAGACTTGGGCGCTCTCGCCTGGCTTCGAGCAAACCGGCGCCGGGTTCAACCGGCCCATTTTCGAAGAGTGCATCGTGTGCCACGCGGGCCGTCCGCAGGCCGTGCCCCATCGCGATGGCTTGTATCGTGAAATCCCGTTCGCGGAGGCGGCCATCGGTTGCGAGAATTGCCACGGTCCGGGTTCGCTGCATATCACCGAACGCTCGGCGGCCAAGAAGCTTGCGTTGCCCGACACCTCGATCGTGAATCCCGGGCGGTTGCCGGCGCGCGTCGCCGAAGAGATCTGCATGCAGTGCCATCAGGGCGGGGATGTGCGTGTGCTGTTGCCGGGCCGCAAGTATGGCGATTTCCGGCCGGGCACGCGTTTGATCGACACGATGGCGATTGTCGCGCTGGCGGATCGAGGTAAGGATGCTGACCTGCTCGAGCATCATGAGTCGATGCAATTGAGCGCCTGCTTTCGCGGATCCAAAGGCAAGCTCGGCTGCCTCACGTGTCACAATCCGCACGAGCAACCCACGGCCGCGGCGGCTCCTGTGTACTTTCGTAAAGCCTGCATGAGTTGCCACACGCAACAGAGTTGCAAACTCGATCTCGCGGCCCGCCGCGCCACGGGGCCCGTCTCCGACAATTGCATCGCCTGCCACATGCAAAAGCGCGGTGTCGAACGGATCTCGCATTCCGCGCTCACCAACCATCGCATCCCGGTTCGCCAGGGTTCGCCCGCCGTCGCAAGCCCCGGCGCCGGCGCATGGAAGGGATTGCGTGTGGTGAACGCGGTAGACGGAGTGCAACTGCCCTTACCAACGCGCCTTGCCGCTTACGGAGAGCTATTGCCGCAGGCGCCCGCGGCGCTGGGCCCGATCTATTCGGCGCTGCTCGAGGAAGCGTCTCGGACGGCGCCACAGGATCCGGTCGTGCTCGCAGCGCTCGCCCACAAAGCCGCCCTGGAGAATGCCACGGAAGCGCCAGCCTTGCTGCGCAAGGCGATCGACAAGGGCGCCCCCGGCGCGATTCTCCACCTCGACTTGGCGCAGGCTCTCGAAAAGACCGGCCGTCTCGACGATTCGGTAGCGAGCCTCGAACAAGCTGGCGCCCTGTTCCGGTACTCGCTCGAGATCCGAAAGCGCCTCGTGCTCGGCTACATCCGGCAGAAATCGTACGCGAAGGCGGCCTCCGCGATGGAAAAGTACGTGAACGATTTTCCCGAAGACGATTTCATGCGCGGCCTGCTGCGTCAGATACCGCGAGGTGCGCGGTGATCGCCCTTTTATGTACGCTGGCCTTCGCACTCGGCGAAGCGCAGGAAATCGACGCCGTCCATTTCAAAGGCGCCCGGCCCAGTGGCTCTCTGCTCGACCGGTCGGAAAGCGCCAGTGAGCGGCGGGATTACGTGGCGCTGCAGAAGGCGTCGACTGCGACTTCGCGGCGCCAACTGACCGAAGCGTTTCTCGAGCGCTATCCCGCATCATGGTTGCTGGCGAGCGTTTATCAAGCCGCGGCCTCGGCGAGCCTCGAGTTGAACGAGCGCGAACGGGCGATCGAAGAAGGGCGCCTGTCGCTGCGCCTCATGCCTGAAAACGCTCCGTTGCTGGTGGTGATGGCGCAGGTTCAATTGGGGCTTGGAAAGCGCGCCGCTGCCGCGCGGGATGCGCGGGATGCGCTGTTGTGGATGCGTGTGTTTGCGGCTCCGGGCGGTGTGAAAGAAGTGGAATGGAAGAGCGGCGTAAAGTCTCTCGAAGATGCTGCGCGCGCCGTGATCACGCAAACGGGCGGCCGCCAACCGTGGTTGGACACGCCCGTCCCCCCAGTCGCCAAAAACCTGAAGTTCGCCGGGTCGGAGGCCTGCCGCGGCTGTCACGAGGCCGTGTACGGCGCCTGGCGCAAAACCGGCATGTCCGCGATGCTCCGTCCGATCTCCGACGCGCGCCTACTCGCGGACTTCTCTCAGCCCATGGAATTCGAAGGCCAAGGCGGCAAGCCTGCCGTTCGCGCGGGCGGTGGATCGAAACCGTTTTTTGAATTCGCCATGCCCGGCGGCGGCGCCTGGAAGAAGTTCCGCGTGGACTTCGCGATCGGTTCCAAGTGGCAGCAGGCCTACGCAACCAAGCTCGCCGACGACCGCATCTTCGTCTTTCCCGTTCAATACAACGCGCTCGAAAAACGCTGGCTCAACTACTGGGAAACCATCGACGCACCCGGCAGCGAACGCGCGAACATATCGTCGTTCCCGCGCTTGACCGGCGCCACCAGCTACCAGCGCAACTGCGCAGCCTGCCACACGAGCCAGTTGCGATTGACTCGCCTTGACGACGCAACCATGCAAAAGGCCGCGTTTCGCGAGGGTGGCGTCAACTGCGAGATGTGCCACGGTCCATCGGCCGATCACGTCGCGCTCAAGAAAGGCAGCGGCGGCGCGCCGGGGCCTCCGTTGCGGTTCTCGAAGCTCGATCCCTTCGAGGCGACGATGGTCTGCGGCCAATGCCACCGCCAGTCTGCGTTGCGGAACCTCGGCCAGAACGGCGAGATGAACTACAAGCACGATCCGCCCTATTTCGATCGCCTGTTGAATCAGCCCTATTCGGAATTCGGCTCCCGAGCGTTCTACAAAGACGGCCGCTTCCGTGAGACCACGTTCATCGGCGAGGCGTTCCTGCGCTCTGCCTGTTTTCGGCGCGGCGCGGCGCAGTGCGCGAGTTGCCATGACGTCCATGGCAAAGATGCGGCGAGTAACCCCACCTCGCTCAAGTTCCGCGACAATCCGGACCAGATGTGCGTCCAATGCCATCTCGCGATCGGCGCGCAGGCGTCCGCTCACACGCATCATGCGGCCAACTCGCCCGGCGCGCGATGCACATCCTGCCACATGCCCAAGGTGATGAACAGCGTGATGTTTTCCGCAGCCTCTCACCAGATCGACGACATTCCGCACGCCGATTGGACGCAACGCTTCGGCCAGAAAGAAAGCCCGAACGCCTGCCTGATTTGCCACAAAGACAAAGACGCGAACTGGGCCGGCGCGACGCTCGATGGCTGGAAGCCGGGCCGGTAAACTATCCTTGAATCACAACTACTACGACATGTCGCGACGCAGATTTCTCGCACAGACACTGGCGCTTGCTTCGGCGCCGCTCGCTTCCCTCGATTTGCTGGCCCAGGGCGTGGCGTCGCGTAACGTGAAGGCGCAGCCGCGTGGCAAGGCCTCCGGAATTCCGTTCCACGCCCGCTTCGTCGATATCGCGAAAGAGGCGGGTTTGACGCATCCGGTCGTCTGCGGCGATCCGGTGAAGAAGGATTATATTGTCGAAACCGTCGGCTGCGGCTGCGCGTTCATCGACTACGACAACGACGGTTGGATGGACCTGTTTGTGCTCAACGGTTCGCGCTTCGGCGCGCAGGCCCCTGCCGGCGCTTCGAACCGCCTGTACAAGAACAATCGCGACGGCACGTTCACCGACGTCACCGAAAAAGCCGGTCTGCTGAAGAACGTCTGGGCCTCGTCCGTCTGCACCGGGGACTTCAATAACGACGGCTTTGAGGATCTCTTCATCACCTATTGGGGAGGTTTCATTCTGTACCGCAACAATGGCGACGGGACCTTTACCGATGTTACGCAGGCCTGCGGGCTCACGCCCGATCCAGCTCTCTGGTATTCCGGCGCCACATTCGTCGACTATGACCGCGACGGCCACCTCGACATCTTCGTCGGCACGTACCTGCAGTTCGACCTGAAGAGCGTTCCCAAGCCCGGAGAGAGTTCGAACTGCACGTGGAAAGGGTTGCCTGTGAATTGCGGTCCGCGGGGCCTGCCGCCGGGCCATTGCATGTTGTTTCACAACGACGGAAAAGGCAAGTTTCGCGACGTGAGCGAGAGCGCGGGCATCAAGAAGTCCATCACCGGTTACGCGATGACGGTTTCCGCCGCCGATCTCAACAACGACGGCTGGCCGGACATTTATGTGGCGTGCGATTCCTCGTCGAGCCTGTTGTTCGTGAATCGCCACGACGGAACCTTCAAGGAAGAAGGGCTCATACGCGGCGTCGCGCTCAACGAAGACGGCATGGAACAGGCAGGCATGGGCATCGGCATCGGCGACGCGGACCTCGACGGCAACCTCGACATCTTCAAAACACACTTTGCCGATGACACCAACATCTTCTACCGCAACGATGGCGAAGGCAATTTCGAGGACGCGACCGCGAAGGGGGGCATCGGCGTTGAGACCCGGTTCATCGGTTGGGGAGCGGGCATCGTCGATCTCGATAACGATGGTCTGCCCGACATGTTCCTGGTGACGGGACACGTCTATCCGGAGATCGAAAAGAAGCTGGCGAACTACCCTTGGAAGACGCCTCGCGTGGTCTTCCGCAACCTCGGCAACTCCCGCTTCGAGGAGCTGATCGACGAGGCCGGACCCGGAGTGGCTGCGGTCCACGCCAGCCGGGGGTGCGCCTTTGGGGACTTCGACAATGACGGCGACATCGACGTGTTGGTGGTGAACCTCGGCGAGCCCCCTTCGCTGCTGCGAAACGATGTTTCAGGAGGCAATCACTGGCTGAAGCTGAAACTGGTGGGGACCAAGTCCAACCGCAGTGCGATCGGCGCCAGGGTCGTGTGCGTGTACGGCGGAAAGAGGCAGGTGCAGGAAGTCATGAGCCAGTCCAGCTTCTTCTCGGCCAACGATCCGCGCCTGCATTTCGGCCTGGGGGCTGCCACAACCGCAGACCTAGAGGTCCGCTGGCCATCGGGTCTCGTCCAGAAGTTCGACAAGGTCGCCGCCGACCGAATCTTGACCCTGACGGAGGGAAAGCGCCTGTCGTAAAGTCCCACCCTACGGTGCTTGGCTCTCTGCCTTAGCGATCACTGCCTCGCGATCCTTCGCATTCCACCGCGCTTGCACCGCCGCGGGAGCCTTTCGCCACGCCGCCACGGCGGCCTGCCGCAGTTCCTGCGCCCGCTGCGCCTTGCCGAGGCGATCGTAGACGTCGGCCGCCAAGGCCTGCATCAGAGTCTCGTAATACAGCATGCTCGGCGCCGCGGGATGCGTTTTCAGGCTGATGCGCTGCAGCTCGAGGGCTCGCGTCACTTGCGTCTCCGCTTGTGTGGGCGATTTCGCCGCCAGGGAGTTCGCCAGCGCCAAGTGGACCTCCATGATCGACATGTACGATCCCGGCGAAATCACCTTGACCTTTTCCAGTTCCTCACTCGCCGCAACACCCGCCTGGTACGCCTGCAGAACCTCCGTGGCGTGATCTCCAGGCTGCTCGCGCCAAGAGTCGCCCAAGCGTTTCAACGAATACACCAGTTCTCCGCGAAGAAACGTTTCGCTCGGCAAATTGCGGATCGCAACTTCCAGCAGTTTGCAGCCTTCGGTGAAGTATTTGGACGCCTCCGTAAACCGTTTCGCCCCCATCAGCAGATCCGCATACCTCGTTGAACTCATCGCGGCATCGCGCTGCGCGAGTTTGTCGATGGGGTCGGACCGGTAGATGAACATCGCATGGTCGCGCGCCTTCTCCATCGCCTGCAGGGCGCCTTCCGCATCCCCCAGGTTCCGAGTATGTGACGGCCGTCCCAGGAAAGACGACAAATGGCTGTATCCAATCAGCAACGCCCGCCGCGCTGCATTGTTCGACGGCGTTTCCTGCAGAATTGCCTCGCGCATGGCGATCGCCGTGCGGATCGCTTCCACCGCTTCTTTCATCTCGCCTTTGCCGCTATGCGCTCGGGCCTGCAGCGACCAGCAGGTAGCCACCTGATCGCGGGAAAACAGCGTCTGCTTGGCTTTTAACCCAAGCTCCCGGCATTCGATTCCGTCCTGTAGCGCCTCGTCGAACTGCTCGGTATTCAGAGCAATCGATCCGGCGTTGATGAGCATGGCCACAAGCGGCATTTTGGCGTCCTGATCCGCAAGCTTCGCCAATCCGCGGCCGATCGCGATGCCTTCGCGCAGTGTCCGCTTCATCCCTTCGCGATCGCCAATCTGATTCAGCAGCTCCGTCTGGCGCGCGCGAAGCCGAACCAGCAGCGCGACCGCGGGCAGAAAGGTGCGCTGGCCCGGATCCGTCAGGATCTTGTCCGCCTTGGCGAACAACGCCAGCGCGCCCTTCACGTCGCCCTGATTTGAAACCAGCGGCGTACCCTTCAAATCGCCCATCTGGATATAGGCCAAAGCAAGATCGCGCTTCACCTCAGGACCTGCATCGGATTCTCGCGACAGCCGTTCCAGATTCCCGATGGCGATCGTGAGCAACTCCTGGCGGGCGGGCGTCGTGCCCGGCAGCCCGTCGATCTTCATTTGCAGCTCGTGGAGCAACTGGCTCGACATGTGGAACGTTTCCTGCGCCTTGCTATGGGCGTAGTTCCGCTCGCTCTGCGCCGCCTTCTTTTGACGGTTCGACTCTTCGAGATTGGCCACGGCCTCTAGCCGGGACTTCTCCGCCAGGCGCAACGCGTCTTCCGTACGGTGGCGTTCCCGCACCGCTTCCTGCCGCGCGGCTTCCGCCTGGTTCGCCACCTTCTGCGACCACAACACCGCCGCCGTCAAGCCGCCCACAATGAAGATTCCAGCTGCGAATAGCGTCCGGTGGCTGCGGGCGAAATGCGCACTCCGCTCGATCCACGAATACGAGCGTGCGCGAATCGGCTGGCCCTCGAGAAACCGCAGCAGATCTTCTCGCAACTCATTGGCCGTCGCGTATCGCTGCGCCCGGTCGCGATGCATCGCCATTCGCAGTATGCCGCCCAGATCGGGGCCAAGCGACGCCGGCGGGTCGATCTCGAGCTGGCCGTCGCCAAGCCTCGGAGGCCGGGTCGTGAGCAGCAGTTCATACAGCACCGCGCCCAGGCTATACACGTCCGCGGCGGTCGTGACCGGCAATCCGGCCGCATGCTCGGGACTGGCATAATCCGGCGTCAGAATCTGCAGCCCTGCCGCAACCGTTTGATCCGTGGTCGGATTCCCGTCGGCGCTCAGAATCTTGGCGATGCCGAAGTCCAGCAGCTTCGGCGTTCCGGCGCCATCCACCAGAATGTTGCCGGGCTTCAAATCGCGATGGACGGTGAGGTTCTGGTGCGCATATTGCACCGCTTCGCAGACCTTCGCAAACAGCCGCAGCCGGTCTTCGCGGCTGAGATCGTGTTCCTTGGCGAATTCGGTAATCGGCTTGCCGTGCGCGACGTACTCCATCACGAAGTACGGCTGGTCGAACTCTGTCGAACCCGCGTCGAGCAGGCGTGCGATGTAGGGATGATCGAGCCGTCCGAGGATTCGCCGTTCCCGCTCGAAGCGTTCGCGTATGTGAATGGTGTTGAATTCGCTGCGAATGAACTTGATGGCCACTTGCCGGTGGTACGCATCGTCCGCGCGCAGGGCCAGAAATACCGTGCCCATGCCGCCGGACCCGATTTCCTCGCAGATCTCGTAAGCGCCCACGCGGCCGCCGGGCATCACGCCCGGACCCGGGGATCCGGAACCATTCAGCGCGCTGCGCGCCGTGTCGCGCACAGTGGCAGCCACCAGCGAACCCACCTGGTCCTCTTCGAGCAGCGCCTCCACCTCGAGGCGCACTTCCGGCGAATAGCCGGAAAGGAAACGCCGCCGTTCTTCCGGAGGCATGGGCAAGGCTTGAAAAAAGAGATCCTCGACCAGCTGCAGGCTGATCGGGGCCGACGGGGATGTAGACATCGCCCTACTGCTCCCGGCCGGCTCGCATGTAACGGCTCAGCCAGGCTTCGGCAAAACGCTGCTCCCGCAGCACAGTGCTGACCGAAATGCCCAGATGCTCCGCCACTTCGTCCACCGTCATACCGGAAAAGAACTTCAACTCGATCGCCTGCGCCTTGCGCGCGTCGCTTTCGGCGAGGCGCTCGAGCGCCTGGTGCAGCAGCAGGTATTCCTGCGCGCGATCTTCCGAGTAAATCAGCCGTTCATTGAGTTCGACGGCCTTGGCGCCGCCGCCCCTCTTACCGGCCAGCTTCTGCCGCGCGTGGTCCACCAGGACCTGGCGCATCAGCTTCGCCGCCACTGCATAAAAATGTTTGCGATTGTTGAAATGCGGCGTATTCATGTCGGCGAGGCGCATCCACGCCTCATGCACGAGCGCCGTTGGTTGCAATGTATGATTGCCCCGCTCGTTGCGCAGGTACCGCCCGGCAAGCCAGTGCAGTTCCTGGTAGATCAACGATCCGATAGCCTCCGCCGAGGCGCCGTCACCCTGGCTCCACTGGTCCTGGCTCCAGCGGTTCAACATCTGGGTAAGTTCGCCGTTTTCTGTTTCTGGTCCGATCGCTGTCGTGGTCATACGACTTCTCATGCGCAATCCGGCGCGGAAAGAGTACAAAAATGTTTTGTAAAATGAGCGGCCGGGCTACCGCCTAGTGAAAAAACCTTAGAAACGTCTGCCGTGTCCGGTTCTTCACTTCCGCGAGCCGGGCCGCCAGCGCCCCACCGCCCGAATCCGCGGGCAGCCATCGCGAAACCAGCCCGGCAAGCGCGTCGAGTTTGCTTTCCGCGGCAGGCAGCCGCCCCTCGGCATGGCCCGAAAACAGCCGTAAACCGTGGTCGAGCGCGCGGTAGAAGCCCGCGGCTTGCGACAGGAACGCCGCGTCCTCCCGCTCCAGGTGGCCCATCTTTTCGAGCACGTCGATCCGCTCCGGCGTGTTCAGCACCTTGAAAAACACTCCTGCGCTTTTGAGCCGCAGGTAAAGCAGCAGGAAGTCGATGTCGTAATACCCGCCCGGACCTGCCTTCACCGGATTCGCCTTGCCCTGTTCCTTCTCGAGCCGCATCCGCATCTCGCGCAGATCCCCGCGGGACCGTCCGCTTTGCCCCCACCGCCGCCAGTCCGTCTCCTGCAGCTTACCCAGAAAGGCCGTGGCGCCATCGAGATCGCCAGCCACCGCGCGCGCCTTCATGTACGCGATGCCTTCCCACGCCTCCGCTTTCTTGTCGAAGTATTCGAGATAGCCCGACGTGGTCTGCACCAGGCCGCCTTCGCGCCCGCTCGGCCGCAACCGCGTGTCCACCGAAAAGATCGCTCCGGCGCTTGTGTACGACGCCAGAATCTCGATCATCCTCTCGGCGACCCGAGTCCACGCCATGAGGTCCAGCGCGCACTCGTCGGGAATCACGAACAGCAGGTCCGCATCCGAATCGAGGTCGAACTCCCGCATGCCCAGGCGCCCGAGCGCTATCACCATCATGCGATGGCGCGCGCCGTCCGGGAGCGGAGCGCCTTCCACCGCCAGTTGGTAGGCCTTGGCGATCACCCGGTCCGCCAGGTCCGACATTTCACCGAGCGTCTCGAACACCGGCTTCGAGCGCACAATGCTTGCCGCCTGGATGCGCATCGCACAGCGCCGGTAGTAGGTCCGCAATTCCGCCGCGTCGACAGGCCGCTCTACGGGCGGCGCGGATTCCTGCAACTCGCGGATCAATTGCGGATTGCGCGCCAGTTGCTCGGCAAAGAAAGGACTCGCCTCGAACAGCTCAATGACGTTGTGCCGCAGGTGTTCCTCCGTTTCGAGCAGTTGCAGCAGTTCCGGCATCCCATCGATCGATTCGAGAAAATGCTCGAAGCTTTTCAGCCGCCGCCGCTCCCGCGAAGTCTTGACCCGCTCGGTAAACCGCGGCGCGTATCGTTCGAGCGCTGCCAGCACCGTCGAAACCCCGCCCGCCGGTTCTTCGCTGCCCCGGGGCCGCGCTTTCTGTGCGTGCACCACGCGATCGTAAATGTCGATCACGCCGTCGAGATGCAAACGCAACTTTCGCAGCATCGCATCGCCCGTGAGCGGATCGGCGCCGGTTTCACGCGGCATACGCTGCGCCAGATTGTCGAGTTCCGCCGAGGAAGCAGGCAGCACGTGCGTTTGACGGTCGTCGAAAAACTGCAGTCGGTGCTCGATCAACCGCAGAAACGCATACGCCGACGCGAGCTTCGAATACTCGGATTCCGAAATGAGCCCCTTGTCCTGCAATCGCGCGAGGGCGAGCAGCGTGCCGCCGTGGCGAACCCAAGGCGACCTGCCGCCGTGCAACCGCTGCAGGCACTGCACCAGGAACTCGATGTCGCGGATGCCGCCGCGCGCCAGCTTGATATCGATGCCGCTGCCGCCGCCCGCCTTATGCACTGCGCCGCCGCGCTTCGAATTGTTGAGCTTCTCGTTCAGGCGCGCCCGCGTTTCGGACATCGTCTCGATCGCCGAAAAGTCGAGCGTCGTCGCGTACGTCAACGGCTCCACGAACTCGAGCAGCGCCTCGCCCAGCGCCAGATCGCCCGCCATCGCGCGCGCCTTGATCAGCATCTGCAGCTCCCAGTCCCGCGCGCGCTTTTCGTAATAATGCCGCGCGCCTTCGAGCGAAATGCAGAGCTCGCCGTGAGTCCCTTCGGGGCGCAGCCGCAGATCCACGCGATAACAAAAACCTTCCGGCGTGTGAGTCGATAGCAACTCGGTGAGTTGCACGGCTGCCTTCTTGAAAAACTCCTTGTACGAAATGCCGCCGTTCGCGGTTTCGCCATTGCTGCCGTATAAAAACAACAGGTCGATGTCGGACGAGTAGTTCAGTTCTTTGCCGCCCAGCTTGCCGAGCGCGATGACGCAGAGACCCGTGCCCGGCGCCCCGTAACGTTCCGCGAGCGCCGCGAGAATGCGTTGCAAGGCGGCATTCACAATCACGCCGGCCAACTCGGACAGCTCTTCGGTCGTTTCCGCCAGCGTCGCAATCCCCAGCACGTCCCGCAGCAGAATCCGGGTGAGCTGCCTCCGCCGGAAACTTGCATACAGCAGCGCCGGGTCGAGGTTCGCGGGCATCTCGAACAGCCTGCGCTGAAAGTCCGAAGCCATGAACCCGCGATGCAGGTCGCCGCGGTCCACCAGGTCGTCGAGCCATTCCGGGCGCCGGTCCACATGCACCGACAGAAACCGGCTGTGCTCCCGCAACGCCTCGCGCAGGCGCGCGGTTTCGCTCGTGCTGGATGCAGTCGTGGAAGCCATTAAACGAGCTGATCCACCAGCTTGACAAAGTCCCCAGGCCGAACCGTGCCCGGAGTGACGATGGAGGCGTAAACGCCGGCCTTCGCCCACAAAGGCGACGCCGGATCCCCGTCCCTCACCTGCTTGTCGTAGACGGCCTTTTGAATCGTGCCCTCGCCGTACACATTGAGAGTCTTGCAAGGCGCGCGGACCTTCGTGAGCTCCACCCAAACCTCGCCGATCCGCCACCGCTGGCCTATGCGGAACTGCCGGTGATCGATGCCGCGGACGGTGAGATTCTCGCCGAGCGCCCCATAAAATAGCGGAAATCCCTGCGCGACTAAATCGTCGATCGCTTCCGCGCAAATAATCAGCACCGCCTGCTTCGGCCCGCCGTGAACCTGCAAATTCCTGCAGGCGTCGCCCTCGATGCCGTGCACCGTCACGAGCCCTTCCGGAATCGAAAGCTTCGGAATTCCGCCCAGGCGAGAAACGTTGACCTGAACCACTGTGCCTTGCATCAGTACCCTTTGATTGTGCCTCCGCGCCGCCCATCGGCCCAACCCACGCGCCAGTTGGAACCTACTTCAATCAGCACCGCGTTGACGTCGCCCTGCGCCCGCAATTTGGGATTCAAACGATGTCCCATCTCCTTCAGCTTATCGGCTACGTCAATCACCAGGGCGCCCGGTTCGGCGTCGATCCGCTGCTGCGCCTGGTCGAAATGAATGCGCGGATACTCGATGGCGTCGCGCAGCGACATCTTGAAATCGATGACATTCGAAATCACCTGAAACAGCGTACTCGGAATCGTCATGCCGCCCGGCGTACCCAAGGCCAGCCACGGCGTGCCGTTCTCGCGGAACACCAGCGTCGGCGCCATCGCGGACAAATACCGGTTGCCCGGCTTCAGTGTGCGTGGATACCCGGCAAATACGGACATGTGGTTGTTCAGCAGCACACCGGTCCCCTTCGCCACCACCTGCGAACCAAAGAATCCGCTCAACGTATACGTGTTCGCCACCATGTTGCCTTCAGCATCCACCACGGTGAAATGCGTCGTATCCGGCGATTCGGCGGCACGCACTCGAACCGCATCCGGCGGAATCGCTTTGTCCGCGGCGATCAGCGCTGCGAGGCTCTTGCCGTAAACCTTGCTCACCGCCTCCGACACAGGCAGCGTCAGTTCATCCTGCACCTGGCGCCGCGTCTTGAGCCCCAACCGCAAGGCTTCCGCCTGCAGATGGCGCACCCGCGCGGAACCTTCCTGCCCCGGCCCGAGCTCGAAATTCTCGATCGTGTTCAACGCCGCGAGCAGCACCACGCCGCCTGAGGAACTATGAGGCATCGTCAGCACGCGATGGCCGCGGTACACGGTTTCCATCGGCTCCACCACAGCCGCCTGATAGGACTTCATATCTTCTTCTGTGATGACGCCGCCGTTCGCCGCCATATCCGCCGCGATCCGCTTCGCCGTTTCGCCTTCGTAGAATTCCCGCCAGCCGAACTTCTGCAACCTCGCGATCGTCGCGGCCAGTTCCGGCTGCACCACCTTCTCGCCCTGCAGCAGCGGCTTCACGCCACCATGCAGAAACACCCGCGCCGATTCGGGGAACTGCTTCATCACCGGAACCTGCAGCTTCAAAATCAACTCGAGCCGCAGCGAGGCAGGGAAGCCGTCTTTGGCCAATTTCCGCGCGGGTTCCAGGCAGCGCTTCCACGGCAGCTTGCCGAGCTTCGCATGCAGCATTCCCATGCCCGCCGGCGTACCCGGAATCGCGATGGACTTGTATCCGACATTCGCCTCGAGGCTGCTTTTGAACATCCCTTGTTTCGAAGCCCCGGGCGCGACGCCGCCGTAGTCGATCGCCACCGCCTTGCCGTCTTTGAGCGACGCGAGCAGAAATCCGCTCCCGCCCAGATTGCCCGCCTCGGGATGCACCACCGCCAGTACGAACCCTACCGTCACGGCCGCGTCGATCGCGTTGCCGCCCTCGCGCAACACCTGCAATCCGGCTTCGGTCGCCAGCTCATGCACGCTCGCGATCACGGCCTTCGGCGCGCGAAACGGCTGCGCCACCATTGGGCGTGCAGCTTCGAGTTCCAACCCGCTTTGCGAACGTTCCTGCGCCGCCGCGGCCAGCGCGGCGCAAACCAGCAGTAGCCTCAAACCTTCCATGGCGCGAGCAGCTCCTCGAGTAATGGTGTTTGCGGATATGGATGCCCTGGATACCGCCGGAACCCTTCCGCGTACCGCACGCCGCATCGCTTGCCTACCGCGGCGCTCCACTTTTCCATCTGCAAAATATAATCGTCGATGCCGTGCTGTTTCCGCAGCCAGTTGCGCTGGCTTTCGTGACAGGCGAGCATCGCGCGCTTTTTCTCGAACATCGATTCGATGTTCACGTGAAACCCGGCCGTTTGCGGCCTCCCGTCGCGATCCGCGCCTTCCACCGAATCCATGAAATACAAGTGCGGAATGTGGTCAAGCGCCGCCGCCGCGCCTCCCGAAATGTAGTTGGGCGCCGACGCGCCAAAGCAAGCGTCGCGAACCAGCTCCGACGCCGCTTCGTGATCGCAGTGGTAGTCCACCGGTGACGATGTGAGCACCAGTTCGGGCCGCACCTCGCGGATCAATTCGCAGACCCTTCGCCGGGAAGAATCGTCGTTGAATACCGCCAAATCCCGGAACTCCGTGCAGCGGTATTGCGCGCCAATCAAAGCAGCCGCATTCGCCGCCTCGCCGCGCCGGATCCGGGCAATCTCGTCCGGCCCGTACTCCACCGATCCGCAATCGCCCGGCGTCATCGAAACCAACGTTAATTCGTGTCCCGCGCCGGCCAGCAGGGCCATCGTGCCGCCCGCCAGAATCTCAATATCGTCGGGGTGCGCATGAATCGCCAGAATTCTCATGCCATCATCTCTTCGGCGTGCAGACTCCGCACCTGGTCGAGCTCATCAAACGTCCTCCGAACCGCATCCAGCGGATTCGGCAGATCCGTCCGCCCATTCAACTCGAGCACCATCGGATACTGATCCTGCCGTGACCGCAATAGCGTCAGCAAACGCCTCCACGGAATGGTGCCTGCCTGCGGATACAGGTGCGCCTCGCTCTTACCGTCGTTATCGTACACGTGGGTGGACCGGATCCGGTCCTTCATGAGATGGAATGCGTTCTCCACGCCTTCCGCGAGATTCGCGTTGCCCGTGTCGAAACAGAAATTCAGGTTGAGATGCGTGATTTCGTTGAAGTGCAGCAGCCGCTCGGCCGACGCCAGGCGGTTGTTGAGATTCTCGAGCAGCACCTCGACGCCCCGCTGCTTGGCGAACACCACGATTTCTTCGAGCGAAGTGAACGCCGCATCGAGCTTGCGTTCGTCGTAGTCATCCCCGTCCACGCCGATGTGCTGGATTAAATAGCGAAACGGAAACGAGTCCACCAGATCGAGCGCGCGCTTGATTTCGTCCACCATCAAAAGCCGCTTCGCCTTCACTGGCTCCGTGATGTTGATGCGGCTTTGGGGTCCGCCGAGGCCTCCGGATTCGTCGTTGAATAGCGGCGCGTGCAGTGAATGCACGCGCAGTTCCGAATCCTTGAACCAAGCGCCCAGATCGTTGATCTGCGCTTTGTCGCGGTAATCCAGATGTTTCCGCGAGCAATAGATTTCGATGAGTGGGATCTCAGCGTCCCAAATTCGATCGAGCCAAACTGAAGTCAGACGATGATTGACGAGACAATACGTAGATAACGCACGAAGCATGGGGGGTCCTTAGGTATTTTAGCGGTAAGCTCAGCGGCGGCGGTGCTGTTCCCGCAACACTCGCGGATCGTCCATCCGTTCCGAAGGCGGCGCGACGCCATCGAGTGGATCCTTTGCTTTGGCCGGATCGAAGATGGCAGGGTCCACCGGCAGCGCCTTGTAGGGCGTGAAATCGGGCTTGTCGCTAAAGGCGTCGCTGAGATCGGTCGCCATCGCGTCGAACAGATTCAACGGCCCCAATCCAAAAATGCGAAACGCCGTCTTCAATAACCCCGGAAAACTCGAATTGCGTTCGAGCACGTAGCCCTTCTTCACCCACGGCCCCGCCATCAGCAGCACGGTGCGATGCGCGTCAATATGATCGACACCGCCCTGCGCGTCGTCCTCGGTGACAAAGACGGTCATGTTCTTCCATTCCTTCGTGCCGGACAGGAATTCCAGAATCCGGCCCAAGGCATAGTCGTTGTCCGCCATATAGGATGCCGCGCTCGGATACCCATCCTTCGGCCGTGGACTTGACGTATGGTCGTTCGGCAGATGGATGAAGATCAGTTGGGGCAACTCGCGATTCTTTGCGACGTAATCGCGCTGCAATTCGTTGATGAACTGCGATGCCCGGTATTGATCGGGAATGTTGGTGTTGTATCCCGGATAGTCCCACGAGGTGTTCTTGTACAGAGGCGCAGGCATCGGCAGATTCGTCAGAAACCGCGCGCCTGTGGGCTTCAAGCCCGGACCCTCATCGAGCCCGGACAGTTCAAACCCTTCGCCGAAATTACGGAACCCGATCTTGTTGCGCTCCAGGTGATGCCAGATCGCGCCGGCTTCGAGCTGCTCTTCCGGATGCATCGACGAAGCGCTGCCCGCATACAGGAACCTGCCGGGAGCAGTGGTCGGAAAACGGAAATCCTTCTGCCCGCCGTAGGATGCCATCAGCGTCGATTCGGTCCAGGCGTTGGGATACACGCCCACAATCCAATGATGGCCATCGGCGCTTACCTCGCTATCGGCGTAAAAGTTATCGCCAAAGGCCCAACGCCGCGCGATCGCGTGGTGGTTCGGCGAAATCTTTTCGCCATAGCGCGCAAGCTTCGGCGCGCCCCGCTTCGATCCCGGGAGATCGCCCAGCACCTCATCGTGCGTGCGATTTTCTTTGACGATAATGACCACGTGCTTCAACTCTTTGGGAAGAGCTTTGTCCTCCGCCGTCTCGAACGCGTTCTTCCAAACCGCGGCCGTCGTCGCGCTCAAGTCCTTCGGAAACGGAAACACCTGCAGCGAACCGCGCCGCCGTTCGGCTTGAAAACTGCGATCCATCGGTTCGGACATTGTGGCGTTCGGACCGATGCCCGCGCCTTTGGCATTCACCACGTGAATGCTGTCGCCATGCACGGCGATTCGGGTGGGGAACCAATCGGTGGGAATGTAGCCTTCCACCTTCGCGGTCCCGGGATCCACCACTGCCAAGGCGTTGATGCCCGCGAGCGCAACCAGCAACCGGTCCTTATAAAGGGCCATGCCGATCGGCAGCACGCCGCGCAGCGCTTCAAACCCAGGCACGCGAATCGGAATGGTCGACGTAACCATGAGTTTCTTCGCGTCGACCACGCTGATGCTGTCGTTGTGGCCGTTCGAAACATAGATTCGGTCCGCGGTCGCCAGTACCCCCGAAGGACTACTGCCGCCCAGGCTCTTCGGAAACTCGAGTCCGGTGTGGATGAACTTCACCACCTTTGGTTGCGCGGCGTTCGATAGGTCGAGCACGCATAGCGAGTTCGACTCCGGCGCATTGGGACTTCCAAGCCCCGGGATCTTGCCAATTCCCTTTTCCGCCTCACGCGAAGGGAACGGAAACACCGGTTTGGGACTCCCGGTTTCCCGCGCATGTTTTTTGTCGGCGCCAGGCAAAGGTTTGTATTCGAACATGCCGATGTTCGCCACATAGGCCCGCATGCCGTCGGGCGAAAGGGCGATGGAGAAGGGAAGCCGCCCCACCCTGGTCGTCGAAATCAACTTCTGCGTTTTGACGTCGAAGGCGGCGAGGCGGAAGTTCGCCTGATCGACCACCCACAGAATGCCGCGCGCTGCATCGAGCGCGATATCGGCCGAATAGCTGTCCTTGAATGCGCCCTGGTTGAGCGAAACGCGCGCCTTCGACCCGCCTGTCGCGAGGTCGAACAAGCGCACACGCCCGGAATTGCCTTCCGAAGCCCAAATCTGGTTATTGCCGGAAAACGCCAGGCCGATGAAGACGCTGCGGAATTCGTCATCGCCGTCGCCATCCTTGTCATCGTCCTTGTCGCGGCGCCGGGCCTTGGCCTTGAGGCTGCGGGTCTTGTTCGTGGCTTTGTCGAGGATCGTGAGAGTAAAGGGTCCGGGCCCGCCGTCCGAGGTAACCACGGTGTTTCCATCAGGAGATACAGCGACGCCAAATGGTCCGGAACCAGTGACATAGGTGGTTCCGAGAGGCGTAATCAACCTCCCGCCCGGCAGGATCGAGCCTTTGGCGGCTGGCCGGTTCTGGGCCGGTGTTTGGACGCCGGCGAAAGTCAGAGCGGCAGAACAAAGGGCAAACAGGAGGGTCTTCACGTCACCTTCTATTGTGTACCGGCTGTGTGACGAATGAAAAACGGACGAAAATCACTACACTCATAAGCCTACTTAGCCGATAACAGTCGTAGGCGCTGGTATTGACCCGCGCGGAATCACCCATGAAGCGTAATCTAGTTCCATTGATCGGTATCGCGTTCGTAGTTGCGGTCGCTACGACCGGGATTTTTTACGGGCTCTTTGTTGGCCGTCTCGACGCCACGGCGACTCCGCAATTGTCGGTGGTCATCGCCAGCCGGAACCTTTCCCCGGGCATGCCAGTCACTGCCAACGACGTGAAATTGACGCCATGGGCCAGCAAATCCCTGCCCAAAGGCGCTTTTGACAAGATCGACGGCGTTGTTGGCCAAACGGTGTTTGAGGCCGTCGGCGAGGGCGAACCCGTCCTGCAGTCCCGTCTCGCGTCGAAGCAGGGCGGCGCCGGTCTCGCCATTCCAGCGGGCATGCGCGCGGTTTCCACCCACGTGACCGATTCCACCGGCGTGCTCGAAATGCTGCGTTCCGGCCACAAGGTCGACGTCCAGGTGTTGAGCGGCAAAGTCGATCGCGCGTCCGATGCGGAGTTGCGCACGGTCATGCAGAATATCTCGGTGTTATCTATCCACGCGGCGCCGGATCCGGCGTCGAACGGTGGTCCCGCGTTGCCCACGGTGACGCTGCTCGTCACGCCCGCAGAGGCCGACGTGTTGGCCCTCGCCGACTCTACCTCCCGCGTTCGTCTGGCTCTACGCAATCCCTCCGACGCGGCCAAGGATCCGCGCGGATCTCTGCAATTGGGCTCGATGATGAGGAATGGCGTTCCCGCCAGATAAAGTTCCATGACCCTGCTGGCAACCCTGTCGTTTTTCCTTGTATCGTTCACCATCGCCGCGGCCGTAGTGCTCGGCGCACTGGTCTGGAGCGGACGCCAGCGCGCGGCCGCCGCGAATGAGGAAGAGCCCAGCACGCTCGCGATTCTCAAAAGTGACGAACTGTCTTCGATCGCGGTGTGGCATGACCTGCTTGCGCGATTCGACGTTGTCAACCTGCTTCGCCTGCGCCTCGCCCAGGCTGACCTCAATTGGTCCGTTGGGCGCGTCACCCTGGCGATGTTACTCCTCGCGACAGTCGCCTTGGCTGTAATCTCGCAAGTGAAATGGCTGCCCCTCTGGCTGAGTCTGGTAGCGGTTCCAGTCGCAGGACTCGCGCCTTATTTCTACATCGAAACTCTCCGCCGCCGCCGCTTTCAGAAGTTCCGCGAAATCTTTCCCGATGCGCTCGACTCGTTGGGCCGCGCCCTGAAATCCGGCGCCACCGTGGCCTCCGGCCTCGAAATCGTCGCCGAAGAAGCGGAAGCCCCGGTCTCTACCGAAATTCGCCGTACCTTTGTCGAAGTCAATCTCGGCTCATCGTGGGAACGCGCTCTTGAAAACCTCACCAAACGGGTGCCCCTGCAGGACGTCAGCCTGTTCGTCGCCGCCGTCCAAATTCACGCACGCACCGGCGGCAAGCTGGGCGACGTCATGAATCGCCTCTCTGAATCGATGCGCGAGCAAAACGCCTTGCAGGGCGAAATCAAGGCCATCGCCGCGCATGGCAAGTTGACCGGCATGATCCTCACGATTCTGCCTCTCGGCATCGCTGGCATGATGATGATCGTGAGCCCAGGCTATATTGGCGAACTGTTCACCCACCCGTGGGGCCGCCACATGATCGCCGCCGCCATCGTTTGCCTTGTCCTGGCGCATCTCGTCATCGGGAAGATTGTGAAGATCGAAGCATGACAACAGTTCTGTTTCTCCTCTTTTTCGTGGTTATGGCCGTCGTCACGATGGCCGGCATTTGGTGGAACTCGAAAGTCTCCGCCTCTGTCATCGCAACTGCGGCCGGAGACGGCGGCCCCACCACCGTCGCAACCGCGTTGCAATGGGTTGGCGACCGCCGCCCCACGCAAGGGGAATCCGGAAATTCCACCCGCAAACTGCTCTCCCAAGCTGGTTACCGCGGCGCTTCCGCGGCTTCGATTTTTCAAGGCGTCAAATACGTCGGGGCTTTTGCCCTCGCCGGCGCCGGCTTTATTGCTGGCATGTTCTCCGGCGGCGATGCCATCTTGGGCGGCGCCACCTGCGGCGCTCTTGGCTTTCTCGCCCCTGACCGGATCCTGAAATTCCTCGCCGAACGCCGCAAGAAGAAAATCCGGGGTGCGCTTCCCGCCGCCATGGATCTCCTCGTGCTTTCGATCGAGGCGGGCCAGTCGCTCGACATGGCCCTGCTCGAGACCTCTCGCGGCATCCGCAACACGTATCCGGAACTCTCCGCCGAAATCAACACGCTCACCGGCGACCTGCGCGCCAACACCTCCAGAGCCGACGCCCTGCGCTTCTTCCACGAACGCACCGGCGAATTGGAACTGAAGAAACTGTCCGCCCTGCTCACCGATACCGATCGTTTTGGAACCAGCCTCGGCCCGGCCCTTCGCAATCACGCCCGCTACTTGCGCCTCCGCATGCGCCAGCAATCGCAGGAAGCCGCTCGCAAAGTCGGCGTCAAACTCATCTTCCCCGTCTTTTTCCTGATCTTCCCTTCGGTCATCCTGGTCACTCTGGGTCCCGCCGTAATCATGGTCAGCAAGCAGATGAAGGCCTATATGGCGCTCTAACTCCCGCTGCTACACTAAGGTTTCTGCCCCAACATCAGGAACGAACCCGCCTTCTTCTCGAGGGCCCGGTTCTCTCTACTCTCTTGAAACTGAGCGCGCCCACCGTTGCGGTGATGGCGGTGCAGGGGCTCGTCAATACCGCCGAGGTCTACTTTGTCGGCCGCCTCGGCTCCACGGCTCTCGCCGGCGCCTCGCTCTGTTACCCCATGATCATGCTCATGAGCGCGATGTCCGGCGCGGGACTGGGCGGCGGCGTCTCGTCCGCAATCGCCCGTTCCATCGGCGCCCGCAAAATCGACCAGGCGCGCTCCATCGCCATCCATTCCATAGGCCTCGCCCTCTTATTCGGCGCCCTCTTCACCGTATTCATGGAATTCGCCGGTGAACCCCTCTACCGCCTCATGGGTGGCAGCGGCGAAACGCTCACCGCGGGACTCGCCTACTCGACCGCGTTCTTTCGCGGAGTCACGGTTGTGTGGTTATTCAACATCCTCGCCAGCATCTTCCGCGGCGTTGGCCAGCCCGCGTTTCCCGCCATCGTTGGCGCTGTCGGAGGCGCGGTCATCGTGATAGCGTCCCCGTCCATGATCTTCGGCGTCGGTCCGATTCCTGCCATGGGAATTGCAGGCGCGGGCATTGCGGTCATCCTCTACGTGACCCTCGGATCCCTGGTCCTGCTGCTGCGCATCTTCGGCCCGAAAAGCCCGCTTCGTCTAACAATGGACGGCTTCCACTTCGACCCGCATCAGATCTGGGAAATCCTGCGCGTCGGGCTCCCCAGCGCCGCAAACACGATAGTCGGGACCCTCGGCTTCATGGTGATGACCGGCCTCGTCGGCCGCTTTGGCACCCCGGCCCTCGCAGCCTTTGGCCTTGGCACCCGCTTCGAATTCGTCCTGATCCCCGTCGTTTTTGGACTCGGCACTGCGGTGCTGACCATGGTCGGCGCCGCCGTCGGAGCGTGCAATGTTGCTCGAGCCAAAGCCGTGACGAAAACAGGCGCCATCATGGCTGGCGCCGTGTGGGGTTTCTGCGGACTGGTCCTCTTCGCCTTCCCCCGCTTGTGGCTCGCCATCTTCACCAAGGACGCGCAGGTGCTGGAACTCGGCTCGAAGTATTTCGGCCTCGTGGGGCCTCTCTATTCGCTCGTCGGCATCGGTATGATTCTGTACTTTGCCTGTCAGGGAATCGGACAAGCGACGCAGTTGCTGCTCGTGGGTGTCGGGCGATTGTGCATCGCGCTGATTCTCGGCTGGGCGGTGGTTGCGTTCGGCAAAGGCGTAGTCTGGGTCTTCGGCGCCGTCGCCGTGGGCCTCGCCGTTTACGGCATCGCGGTGAGTTCGATGAGCGTCATCATCTTCCGCCGTCTGGACCAGGGTGTCGACTAAGTCCCCCCCGCAATCTCCAACACAATCTGCCACAGCAACTCCACCCCATCCTGTAGCACGGCAACCGGAATCTTCTCGTCCGCTATCGCTCCGGCGTCCCCGAACAAAGGCAGCCCATATACCGAAACTCCGCGCGACCGCAGGTACGCATTCCCCGTGGGCTGCAGCGACACGAACGGCGTCACGATATCCTCCGGATGCAGCTTCGCAAACACCGTCTGCATCCCCCGAAACGCGGCCGTATTCAGCGAACTCGCATCCGCGCCCGGCGCCTGTGGACCCGCCGCCACCGCCACCTCAACCCCGACATCCACGAGCAGCGCCCGCATTCGTCCCAGTATCTCTTCGCGGCTCTCGCCCGGCAGCCGGCGAACCTCCACGATCGCCTCGGCGGTCGTCGGCGTACCCCGGCCTCCCCCGCGGAACGAAACGGGCTGCATCGAATCGTGCAGCATCGCGTCGAAGTCCGCGTTCTTCGCCCGCACTTCGCGCGCAGCCACCGCAGCCGTTCCTGGATTGTCCAGCCTCGCAATCACCGGCAGCAGCCATTCGTTACCCGCCAGCCTCGCCATTTCGCGGAAATACCGTTTGGTCACCGGCGTCATGCGGATCGCTGGTTCCGCCTCCGACAGCCTCACCAAGGCCCTCGACAACCGAATGATGGGACCTTCCCCAATCCGGCCCGGGATCCCCGGTCTCGCCGTCAGTTGCATTCGCAGCGGCAGCTTCTCCGCCGTCTGAATCAGATGCACCATCCGCCCATCGGCCTCGTACGAACTGCCTCCCTCGCCGATCGCGAACTCCGCCTCGATCTTGGGCCACTGGTTCTGCATCATCCATTGCATGCCGCTCGACCCCGCGCCGTCCGCTTCCACGCATAGAATCAGGTCGCGCTGCAGCGGGATGTTCCGCCGCTTGATCTCGACAAACACCGCCAGCTCCGCCGCCAGCAATGCCTTCGTATCTTTGCTGCCGCGCCCCAGCACGAACCCATTCTTGACCTCGCCGCTAAAGGGATCGAACGTCCATTGGGACTTGTCCGCAGGCGGTGTGTCACTCTGCGCAAACAGCAGAACTGGTTTGCCCTTACCCGTGCCCTTGAGGCGCGCCACAAAGTTCAGGCGCCGCGGGTCCGCGCCCATCGTTTCCGATGGAATGGCGAACGGCGCCATGGTCTGTTTCAGATACTCGGCAACGCGGGTTTCGGAACCGGGGGGATTGGTGGTGTCCAGGCGAATCAGTTCGGTCAGCAGACGGACCACGCGGTCGCTCAGCGGCAGATTGTCGTCCGCCGCGAGCGCGCAACAGAGCGCCGTCACAAAGATGCCCGTAGTTCGCCAAAACATCTTAGAGGATTCTAGCAGTTTCCCAGCAACAACATCTCTCGAATCGGGTTAGACTTTGGCATACTTTTCGCGGCAGGCGTTCGAACAAAACAGGATCACCTCGCCCGCAGCCGTGCGTCCGGCCACGTTTGAAACCGTGTGATAGGTGGAACAAACCGGGCACTTGTGAAGTTCGCCTCCTTCCGCCTTGGGCGGAAACGGCTGCTGCTGCTGCCCGCGAGACGAACCTGCCGATGAGCCTCCCGCCGATTTCGAAGACGCCATACTGCCGCCGCCAACGTTCATCGCGCCCGAAATCGCACTCATGATCATGCGCAACAACGCCAGCATGAAAACGCTGATGATCACGCCAATAATGAATCGGAACATAAATGGAAAAAGGGGCCGACACACTGCATGCGCGCCTCGCCCCTTCTTTTAGTTTACTCTTTTGCGCTTACTTCTTCTTCGGAGCAGCCTTCTTCTGGTTCTTCTTCGCGTCCGGATTCTCGTACTTCACATCGAGCGTGGCGCCGAGCGCCTGCAGCATGCCCTTTGCGCCGTCGGCAAACTGGCCATCCGGCTTCAACTGCAGATACTTCTCAAACGCATCCTTCGTGCCTTCGGGCGGAACCACCTTGCCGTCGGCCGTGGTCTGCGCCTTGGCCATCAGGCACACGCCGTATTGGTAGTGCGCATCGGCGTAGTTCGCATCCGCCGCGATCGCCTGCTTGAATACGCTCTCCGCCTCCCCGTAGTTGCCGGTGTTCACCAGCACCGCGCCGAGGTTGTAGAAGTACTTGCCGGCGTTTGGAGCATCGAGCGCCGCAGCCTTGTTCAACTGCGCCTTCGCTTCGTCGAACTTCTTGGCCTTCGCGAGCAGCAAGCCGTAGTTGTTGATGTACGCCGCATCCGCGGGGTTCAACTCGATAGCCTTGTTATAGGAATCGAACGCCTTCTGGAAGTTCGCCGTCTGATCGCCGGGCTTGGCTGCGAGGCCCGCATAGGCCTCCGCCATGTTGCCCCAGATCACGTGCTGCTTCGGATCCATTTCCGATGCCTTTATGAACTGCTCGATCGCCCCTTCGTAATTCTTCTCGGTCAGCGCCTGGCGGCCGTTATTGAACGCGTCGTTCAAAGCCTTGTTTTTCGCCAGCGCCGCCGACCGTTCTTTCATCTGCTTTTCGAGCGCGGCCTTCTGCTCCGCGCTCATGCCGCGTTCAGCTTCCTTCGTAATCTCGCCGGTCGCGGCGGCCTTTTCCATCGCCTCCCGCTGCTTCTTCATGCCGGACAGATCGAAGTTAATCGGGGTCGGATCTCCCAGGCGGGTGCGGACGCCCTTGACGCTATCGGCGTCTTTGCCGTCCATTTCCAGAAATACGTTGTAGGTGCCAAGCGGCAGGCCAGCGTGAAAGTAATGGCCCTTCTTGTCGGTCTTGGTCTTGTACAAGCCTTTGATGTCGGTGCGCTCGATGCGTACCTGGATGCCTTTGGGCGCAAGTTGTCCGTTCTCGTCCTTGACATCGCCCTCGATGGCGCCCGTCTGGGCAAGGCCGGCCGCGGCGAATAGCGCCGCCGTACCCGCCAACATCAACAGCCTCTTCGCAAACATGGGTGAAGCCTCCATCAATCCAGTCAGTATCTCTTTTCGAGAATACAACATCCCGTGGGACTGGCGCCGCAGGACCCGCGCGCGTCCTGTCTCCGGACGCGCCTCAATCGTAAAGACGTCAATCCGAAAACGAAAAGATACACGTATCCAAAATGAACTTGCCTACATCAAAGCAAACAGATGATCCGATTCAGGTAGCGGAATCCGCTATAATCGGATGAGGCTAGGACCACAGGGGCAGTCAGAAGGCTATGATTTCGCAGGCATTGGCAATCTTATTGGCGGGCGTCGCAGTCGCAGCGGCAGAGTCTAACCCAGGCGATCAGGCCCGCATCGACGAAGCGAAGGCGCTGTACCAAAAAACCGATTACCGGGGCGTTTTGAACGTCCTGCATGGAATTCCGGACAAGGACAAAGACGCGGCCACCTGGAACTGGATCGGCAAGGCTCACTTCATGTCCACGAACTACAAGAAAGCCGCCGAAGCCTTTGAAAAATCGGTCGCGCTCGCGCCAACCAACGGTGAGTATGTTCACTGGTTGGGCCGCGCCTTCGGCCGTCAGGCGGAAACCGCGAACCCTTTGATGGCGCCGTCCAAAGCCGTCAAGGCGCGCCAGCAGTTTGAACGCGCCATCGTGCTCGACGCCTCGAACAAAGAAGCGCTCAACGACCTCTTCGACTACTACCTGAACGCCCCTGGTTTTCTCGGTGGCGGCACCCAAAAAGCCGAAGATCTCGTGATGCAGATCGCGCGCCTCGATGAAGCGGAAGGTTTTTACGCCCGCGCTCAGATCTCCGACAAAAAAAAGGACTTCCGCTCCGCCGAACAGCAGCTCCGCCGCGCCTATGAGCTGGCGCCTCGCCAGGTTGGCCGCATCCTCGACCTCGCCAAATATCTCGCCAAGCTGGGCCGTCTCAAAGAGTCCGATCAGGTCTTCGAACAGGCCGCGCGCATCGCTCCCGGCAGCCCAACGGTGCTGTACAACCGGGCTGAAATACTGGTTCATCAGAAGCGGAACCTCGGCGAAGCAAAGAGCCTGCTCGAGAAATACCTCAGCGCGCAGTTGTCGCCGGATGATCCGCCGCGTGAAAAGGCCGTGGAACTCCTGAAACAGGCCGCTGGCTTCTAATCGCCGGAAGCGCGGTCTGAATGCCGGACCCGTTGTTCGCTGGTTCTCAAAAGTGATTCTCTCCGACATCTTCAAGTTCAGTCTGCACGCGCTCAGCGCAAACCGTTTTCGCACGTTCCTGACTGCGCTTGGACTTGTCATTGGCAATGCCAGCGTCATACTCGTCGTCACCATTTCTCTGACCTCGGAGGAACTGATTCTCGATCAGATTCGCGCCATTGGCTCGAACATGGTGTACGCCCAGTACGAGGCCGGCAACAACACCTCCGCGCCGGTCAGTGCGGACTTCGTGAAATTCGCCGATGTCGAGGCCGTCCGCAAGCAGTTTTCCGAACGCATCGTCGCCGCAACCGGAGTGATGGTCAACTACGACCGCATCCGCATAGACGGGAAGGACCAGGACATTGCGGTCATTGGCTCGGACGACCAGTACATCCGCGTGCGCAATCTGTTGCTCCTGTCGGGCCGCTTCATGGACGCAGGCGAGGTCCTGTACCGCCAGAAGGTCGCCATGATCACCGAAAAGCTGGCGCGCCGGATGTTCGGCAGCCAGGTAAACTCCGTCGGCCAGACCATCAAAATCCACGACATGCAGTTCACAGTGATCGGGACGTTCAAGGAGCGCACCGAAAGCTTCGGCCTCTCGGAACTCGCCGCTGAAACCGTGCTGATCCCGATTACGGTGATGCGCTACTATGTCCCCACCGAACGCATCGATCCCATGTACGTGCAGGCCGCTACGCCGGAAGACGTGGAGCCATTGACGCGCGACATCCAAACACTGCTCGAAAGCCGGCACCGGCCGGGAGCGCGTTACAAGGTGGAAAACCTCGGGTCGATTCTAAGCGCCGCGAAAAGCATCTCGTTGATCCTTCGAATCGTGCTGATCTTCATTTCCGCGATCGCGCTGATTATCTCGGGAATTGGCATCATGAACATCATGCTCGTGACCGTCACCGAGCGCACCCGTGAAATCGGCATCCGAATGTCCATCGGCGCCAGCCGCCGCGCGGTCATGCAGCAATTCCTGATGGAAGCGGTCCTGATATCCGTCAGCGGAGGCCTGGTTGGGATTCTCATTGGCATTGCCATCCCGATCACCGCCCAATACTTCGCCGAAGGTATCGAAATTCCGGTCGCCCCAGCGTCCGTAATCGTGGCGTTTGTCGTATCGGTAGCGGTAGGCTTAGGCTTCGGACTCCTGCCTGCCAGCAAAGCCTCCCGCCTAAACCCCACCGAAGCACTCCGTTACGAATGAACTCCACAACCCGGAACTAAGAGCGCTGGCAGGCCACTTAGGATTTTGTCCGCGGATCCGCCATTGCAATTGCACCCTCGAGCATCTACTGACATTGGGTGTACATTGCCGTAAGGTGATTGTATATGCACAATGGAGCGGCTGCTATGGCCGAAACCCCAACCCATGAGCCGACCAGGCGTGGCGAAACCATCAACTTGCGCGCCACGAGAAGGCAAAAGCCTTGATCGACCTGGCTGCGGCGGCTCTCGGCCGCAGCCGATCGGATTTTATGTTGGACACGGCTTGCCGGGAGGCGGAGATTGTATTGCTCGACCGGCGCTATTTCACTCTCTCCCCCGAGGCCTTCCGAAGATTCAACGACCTGCTCGGCAGGCCACCCAAGGAAAATCCCAAGCTCCGCCGCCTGCTGCAAACCCGGGCGCCTTGGGAGGCATGAGCGCGGGCGTCGAACTGCGCGTGGACGAGAAGATCTCGGACGCGCGCGATCTATCGGAATTTCAATTCGGGCGAGCTGGCTCTGGATGACTGGTTGCGCCGCCCATGCCGCCCAAAACGAAGCCTCTGGCGCAACGCGCACGTGGTGGTGTGCGCCGGAAAGAAACGCGATACCGGAAAAAGCGAAAAGATTCCATTTTGTTCCGTGCGCGGACGATCGCAAATCAACCGACAAGTCAGGTTAACGAATAAGGTGCGGAACGAAGCAGCTCATGTTGTTCGTGACGGGGCCTTCGGATTCGCGGATACCCATTCCGGCGGCGGCGCCGTCAATGACCCACGCTCCGATTACAGGGCTTCTTCCTTCATACACGGGGAGCGCGGCATACTGTTGGAAGATGTGACCTTCCGGTACGATTTCGTCGCCTCGTTGCAGGATGGTGACATCCGCGCCTTCTCGCGAAAATAGCGGTTTTTGGACAAAGTGTTCCATGTGGCGCGGTCCGTCAGGAAAGGCTGGGAGGATGTTGGGGTGGAACGGGAAGAGTTCGTGGAGGATGGGCAGGATTCCCTTGCTCGAAAGGATCGCTTTCCACGGGGGCTCGATCCAGTTGACCCTGGCCTTGGTCAGGTGTTCGAAAAACTGCTCTTCGAACATGAATTCCCAGGGGTAAAGCTTGAAGATGTTGCGCATCGGGGCGTTGCCGGAGTCGACGAAGGCCTCGCCATCCCAGCCGATTTCGTCGATGGGCATGGTTTTGGTCTCGAGTCCGGCCTGGACAGCGGTGTCGGCCATGTAGGTGGTGGTGACGCCGTCTTCGACGTCATCGACGGAGCAGAAGTGGACGAGGCCGCCATCGAGGCTCGCGGTCAGGTCCCGCCATTTGGCGACCAGCCGCTCATGGATCGAGTTGAACTGGTCGCAGGCGGGGAAGACATCGCGCAACCAATACCATTGCACGACGGAGGCTTCGAGCAGGGACGTCGGCGTGTCGGCGTTATACTCGAGGAGCTTCGGCTGGCCGTGGCCGTCATACGCGAAGTCGAAGCGGCCGTAGACGCTGGGCCAGTCTTCGTTCCAACTGCGTTCGATCAAGGCAATCGCGACGGCGGGGATGCCGAGTTGCCGATAACGGTCGTGGTCGATCACGAATTGAACGGCGTCGAGGCAGCGGGCGTGTAGTTCGTTTGCCGCGGATTCGAGGTTGGCGATTTCGTTGCGGTTGAATTCGTAGTAAACGCGCTCGGTCCAGTAGCCGTCTTTGTCGTGCCAGTCGAGACAGACTTGTTCGATGCGGGCTCGGTAGTCCGGCCGGGGTTCCACGGGACATCGCTGCATTGGGGTCAGGAACCGCTGCTGGCGCTGCTGCTGTTGCTGCTGCCGCTGTTATAGGACTTCGCGGTGGCGCCAAAGCCTCCCCGCACGATTTCGCCTTTTGCCGGCGCTTTGAAGCCGGGCGTGTATACTTCGGTTGGCGTGGGAGTGTACCTGCCTCCGCGAGAAAGATACGACTGGTGCTGATCGTAATAGTGGCCGTAGGAGCTTGAATAGATCATCGGATGCCAGTGGCCCCCATAATGGTAGCCGCGATTGGTTACCGCGCTCTGGCAGAGGTTTTGGTCGAAGAATTCCTGGCTGCACGGGTCGCGCGGACGGTCGTCCCACGCCATGGTGGCCTGGTCTGGCGGTTGTGGACTTCTTCTGCTGCAAGAGGCGAGACCCAATGCAGCGAGAAGCACCAGCCCAACCTGACCCGACTTTTTCATTCTTCAGAATTATGACACGCCAGGCTTGGGTTTGTCGCCGGGTTCCATTTCACCCGTGATGAGGCGGCTGCCGCGGTTGAAGGTGAAGTACTGGATGCCCCACTTGATGAAGACGAGGATGCGACTCTCGAATTCCACGATGTACATCAGGTGGATGAAAAGCCACGCAAGCCAGGCGACGAAGCCGCTCAAGTGCGTGAAACCCAAGTCGGCGACGGCGGCTGCGCGGCCGATCACCGCGAGGTTGCCCTTGTTCCAGTAGCGGAAGGGTTCGCGCGATTGGTCCTGGTGCTGTGTCAGGAGGTTCGCGACGTAGTGACCTTGTTGCATGGCGACCGGGGCGACGCCCGGAAGCGGCTCGCCCGTTTCGCCGTTGGCATGGGCGATGTCGCCGATGGCAAAGATGTTCGGGTAGTTTGGAATAGACATGTCCGGCTGGACCATGACCCGTCCCTGCCGGTCAAGTTCGCAGCCGGTCGCGTCCGCGAGGATTTTGCCGAATGGGGACGCTGTGACTCCGGCGGCCCAGAGCACCGTCTTCGACGCGATGCGTTCGCCAGTGCTCAGCGTCACGCCGTCGCCATCCACGAGAATGACGCGGACTCCGGTGCGGGCGAGAACGCCTGACTTCATCAACGAACGTTCGGCCTTCTCGGAGAGGTCTTCAGGAAACGCGCCGAGGAGGCGAGGGCCACCGTCGAGGATGAGGATGCGCGACTCTTCGGGATTGATGGCGCGGAAGTCACGGCGCAAGGTATCGTTGGCAATTTCGGCAATGGCGCCCGCGAGTTCAACGCCGGTCGGACCTCCGCCGACGATGAGGAACGTCAGATATGCGCGGCGCGTGGCGGCGTCCGGTTCGCGCTCGGCGGCTTCGAACGCGCGCAGAATTTTGTGGCGCATGCGGGTGGCGTCTTCGACGGTCTTGAGGCCGGGAGCGATGTCACTCCACGCGTCGTTGCCGAAGTAGAAATTGCGGGCGCCGGTAGAGATGATCAACGCGTCGTAGGGGAGTTGCGCCGCGCCATGGTCGAGGATCAGCTTGCGGGTGGATACGTCGACGCCCGTGGCCTCCGCGAGCAAGACCCGGGCGTTCTTCTGGTTCTTCAGGACCGCGCGCAGAGGCGCGGCAACTTCGCCGGGAGACAGAGAGCCGGTCGCCACCTGATAAAGCAGCGGCTGAAAGAGGTGAAAGTTGCGGCGGTCCACCAGCGTGACCTCCACCGCCGCGGCGTTGCGAAAGGCCTGCGCCGCATACAATCCGCCAAAGCCTCCACCAACGATCACGACCTTCATCATGCGTTAGCTCAGGTACAGTTTGAGATCCGGATTGAGTTGCTGCTGCACTTCCGGCGTGTTGAGGTTTTCTTTATCCACGAGGCGCGGAGGCAGGTTGTTGATCTTGTTTACAGGCCGGTTGTTGAGCTGGTCGACTGCGGCTTTGGTGGATTCGTAACCCATCTTGAAGGGGTCCTGAATGACGAGCGAATCGATGAGGCCGGACTTGAGGTCCTCGAGCAGTTGGGGGCTCGAATCGAAGCCGACGAGCTTCACCTGCGACTTGCGGCCCTTGAGAGCCTGCGCGGCGCCGACCGTGCTCGATTCGTTCGAGGCAAAGAGAGCTTCCACTTCCGGATGCGCCGTGAGGATGTTTTCTGATACCGCGAGGCTCTTCGAGAAGTCGGCCCAGCCGTAGCGCTCGTCCACGATGTTGATGCCTGGGTAGACTTTGCCGATACGGTCCTTGAAGCCTTGCTCGCGCGCCATCGTGGAGGCGGCGCCGGGTTGCACCATGACCATCGCGATTTTGCCGTGGCCGTCGAGGAGTTTGGCGATGCGGTCGGCGCCTACTTCACCGGCGTGATAGTTGTCGGTGGCGACCTGAGAGACGATCTTGTCGGTGTCGATTCCGGAGTCAAAGATGACAACGGGAATCTTGGCGGCAACGGCGCGCTCGACCACGCCGACCATGGACTTCCTGTCGATGGGGGCGAGCACGATGGCGTCGACGCCGCGGTTGATCATGGCGTCGACAATTTGAATCTGCTGGTTGAAGTCGGTTTCCTGGGGAGGTCCGTTCCAGACGATCTCGACGTTCATCTCACGGGCGGCTTTTACAGCGCCGGCGTGCACGGATTGCCAAAAGATGTGGGCGGAACCTTTGGGGACGACGCCAATGGTCTTTTTGCCGGAACGGCCGCAGGCCGCGAGGAATGCAGCGGCGCCTGCACCGGCGGCGATCGAAAAATCTCTTCTTCGCATTGAGGTGTTATTGAGGGAACTGTTTCGGGGCAACCAGGTGTTGCCAACCTTCACCGCTGAGCGCGCGCATGAATTCCGCAAGGTCCTTTTTCTCTTCAGCGGTGAGCTTGAGAGGCTTGATCTTCTCGTCGAGGTTCTTGTTCGCCGTGCCGCCCTTATCGTAGTACTCGACTACATCCTCGAGCGTTTTGAGCGAACCGTCGTGCATGTAGGGCCCGGTGTTGGCGATGTCGCGCAAGGTCGGGGTTTTGAAAGCGCCCCAGTCCTCGTCTTTGTTGGTGACCTTGTAGCGGCCCACGTCTGGGTTTGATTTGTCCGCCCCGACGCCGAGGTTGTGATACGAATTCAGCGTGAAGTTGATGCCCTCGTGGCATTGGTCGCACTTGGCTTTGTTGAAGAAGACATCCATGCCGCGGACTTGCGAGGCGGACATGGCCTTCTTGTTGCCGGCCTTGTATTTGTCGTAGGGCGAGTTGCCGCTGAGCACGGTGCGTTCAAAGGTGGCGATGGCCATGCCCGCGTGGGTGATGTCGAACTCGTCGACTCCGAACGCGGCTTTGAACATCGCGCTGTAGCCTTTATTGGCCTTGAGCGCGGTGACGATCGCGCCATGCGTATTGCCCATTTCGATGGGATTCTGCATAGGCCCCACTGCCTGGTCTTCGAGCGATTTGGCGCGGCCATCCCAGAACTGGGCGAGCGTGTAAGCGCGGTTGATGACGGTGGGCGCGCTGCGGTCGCCGCGCTGGCCCTTGATGCCCGCCGAATTGGGCGCGTGATCGGTGAAGGCCATTTTGGGGCTATGGCAGGATGCGCAAGAGACCGTGTTGTCGGCCGACAGCCGTGTGTCGTAATAGAGAGCGCGGCCCAGTTCCCATTTCGCTGGGGAGTAGGGATTGTTTTTGGGCCACGGGATCGGCTGCAGTCCCAGAGGGATTTTGATTGCAGCCGCGGTGGGCGGAGCTTTCAATTCCTCAGTAGTCGCCGCGCCCTGCAGCAGTCCGAGAACTGCCACGAGCGGAGAGGCGGCCAAAACACCACGGATCACTTTTGTCATTCTGCCATTTCCCTCGGTATCGGTTGGTTACTTGTTGACGAAGCCCTGGACGTAAATCGCCTTGGAACCGGCGTGTGAAGCGCTCGTGCCGGTGACTTCCATGATGTGGCCGATGTGGTCGGCGGCAGCCTTGCGGAACGCGGAGGTCTGGCCGTCGCGGCGGGGATCGTGCTCTTCATCCATGAGCAGGTAAATGTCGCCGGTCTTGGTGACGAGGCCGATGGGCTGGCCGGCCATGATGCACTTCTTGCCGCAGGAAGCGTGCTTATCGCCGTGCTTGCCGAGTTGGAGGTAGCAGGACATGTCGACGATTTCGCCGCTCATGGTGACACCCTTGCCAGGTTGGGGCTTGCCGTCGACGCCCGCGGCCATCGAGGTGGCCGACCAGACTTCGCCCTTCTCGCCCATCTTACCCATGGGGGCCTCGTAGGTGCCTCCGTTGGGCGCGATCGCCATTTCAGGGTGGAGGATGCCTCCGCCGGCGGCGGTGGTCGCCTTGGTGACAGCGGCCTTGGTGGCGGCCTTTGCTTCTTTTTCTTGGGCCGCGGCCGAACCGGCGAGTAGCGAACCGGCGGCGATGATGCAGACGAATAGCTTCATAGTTTTGTTTTACCTCTCCTAAATATTCGCCGGCACTACGGACCGGGGCGCCGGCAAGTGAGGCCACCCCGGCCTTCGCCGGCTTGTTAGATCTTACTTCTCGTAAAGAAAAGATCAGATGGTTATCGACTAGCCGCGGACACTTGCCGCGGGAATCTTGCGGAACAGATCTTCGAGTTCTGCCCGGCTTTCCGTTCCGATGGTGAAGCAGTCGACGCAATCCTGCGCCAAAGCGAACTGCAACGCTTCATCGGGTTTGCCACGGAGCGCACCCGCTCCGAAAATCTTCATGCCAATGATACCCTTACCGGCGGCCTTCATTTCTTTGAGCACCGCTAGAACGGTGGCGGGGTCCGAGTCCATGGCGACCTTGGCTGGGTTGATGCGGGCGAGGTCGACTTCGACCCATGGCGTTTTCGCGGCTGTTTTCAGGGCTCCGAGCGTGTGGCAGGAGGTTCCATGCGTACGGACGATGCCTTTTTCGCGAGCCTCGGAGATCACAGCCATGGCGCCTTTTTTCCGGTCGGGCCAGTCGTCGTCCATCATGCAGTGCAGCAGCAGGATGTCGATGTAGTCGGTTTTGAGTTCGCGGCGGAAACGGTCGAGGTCCGCGCGCATTTCTTTTTCAGTGGAGGCCCGGGTCTTGCTCAGGACGGTCACCTTTTCGCGCGGCATGCCTTTGAGGGCTAGCGCTGCGTGTGGGTGGGTTCCGTACTGGTCGGCGCAATCGATGAAATTGAGTCCCTGGTCGTAGCCGGCGCGGAAGAGATCTGCCAGGCCTTGGACGCCGAGTTGTCTCGTTTGATTCGAGGATCCGCCGACGCCGTTGGTTCCGCTGCCCATGGCGAGACGGGAGACTTCGATGCCGCGGGGGCCGAGTTTGATGCGGTCCTGGGCGGTTTTCCTGGTGGTTCCGGCGTAGAGTGCGTATGGGAAATTCGAAAGCGAGACGAGGCCAGCGGCGAACGTGCTCGTTTTCAAGAAGTTCCTGCGCTGCATCACGTCTCGGGTTCTGCCCATGGGATCTCACTGCAACGTATCACAGTGCCAGGACGCGATACAAGCTATCTAACGCGCTAAATGCGCTTCGTTTTTCGAGGTCATTTGAATTTCGCGGCGCGAAGGGCTATCGTAATGAATCGTCCAATGAACACACCACTTACGATTCTCTGCATCGCCAGCTATGAGAAGGGGCAAGAGTTCCTGCGGCAGTGCAAACGGTCTGGCGCGCGAGTCTTTCTATTGACGTCGCTGTCTCTGCAGCACACGGCGGAGTGGCCGAGGGAATCCATCGATGAGATCTTCTACATGCCGGACGAGAAGAACGTGTGGAACCGGGAGCACACGCTGTTTGCCGTGGCCCACCTGTGCCGCGATCACGTGATTGACAGGCTGGTTCCGCTGGACGATTTCGATCTCGAAATGGCGGCGTTTCTGCGCGAGCATCTGCGCATCCCAGGGATGGGCGAGACGACGACGCGGTACTTCCGCGACAAGCTCGCAATGCGGTTGAAGGCGCGGGAAAAGGGCTTGAGCATTCCTGAGTTCGTGCCGATTTTGAATCACCAGCGGGTGAACGAGTTCATGGATCGGGTTCCGGCGCCGTGGGTGTTGAAGCCGCGCATGATGGCTGGCGCGATTGGAATCAAGAAGGTCCACTCGAAAGAGCAGGCTTGGGAGTACATCAACGCGCTCCAGGATCAACAGTCGTTTTATCTGCTCGAGCGGTTTGTGCCCGGCGATATTTTCCACGTCGATTCGATCGTGTACGAGAACAAGTTGGTGTATGCGGTGGCGTCCGCGTACGGGAGGCCTCCGCTCGATGTGTCCCAGTCGGGCGACATTTTCACCACGCGATTGATGGAGCGCGGGACGGAGACGGAGCAGGCGTTGCGGGCGAAGAACGCGCAGGTTTTGAATGCGCTTGGGTTGCTGCGCGGGGTTTCGCACACGGAGTTTATCGTCGCGCATGAGGATCGCAAGGTTTATTTTCTGGAGACATCGGCCCGGGTCGGCGGGGCGCACATTGCGGATCTCGTTGAGGCCGGCACAGGCATCAACATGTGGGCGGAATGGGCGAAAGTGGAGCTGGCAGGTGGCAAAGCCCCGTACCAGGCTCCGGAGGCGAAGGAAGATTACGCGGGGCTGCTGGTGTCGCTAGCGCGGCAGCAGTGGCCGGACCTGTCGGGGTATACGGATCCGGAGATTGTGTGGCGGATGCGCCGGGAGCATCACGCCGGGTTGATTGTGAAGTCGCCCGATTTTGGGCGGATCACGGCATTGCTCGAAGAGTATAAGAGCAGGTTCCGCGAGGATTTCTGGGCGATGTTGCCTCCGAAAGAGCGGCCTACGAGTTAGGTAGGAGCTAAGTGATTGGGCCGAACTTGTATTCGATCAGCGACATCGTTAGACCAAAAACGAATAGAGTCGTGAGGGCCCAGAATACCCACTTCATCCATGGCCAGACTTTGAGGGGCAGGGTGGATGCGAAGTAGTCTCCAAGAGTCGCTTGTAAGGGCAACATCGGTGGTTCCGTGCGGCGCGCCGCTAGATTTTGCGCGAGCCAAATGGCTCTGACGTTGGCAATCAAAAGCGCGGTGATAATGATGCTCACGATCCCGACCGGGTTTTGACCTCGCAACAGACCGGCTGTTTTTTCGGATAGATAGAACGCCAGGGTCGCCACGGCCGCGGCTTTCGATAGATTTCGAATTCCGATTGCGCAGGTAGTGAGATAGATCATTCCCAGCAGGCCTTCGACGCCTTGACCGAGAAGCAGTCCCTGGACGAGGGTGACCAGGGCCAGAGCAAAGCAAATCCAGAGCCCCTGTCGAGTGATGGTTTCGATATCAACGTCCGAATGGATGGAAGGCCAGAGGAGGGTTTTGATACGTCCTTCCGGTTGCCTTGTGGATTCGGAAATTCCGAGTGTTTGCATGACTTCGGATTGTAGCCGAATGGCTGCAGGAGCAGGACGGTACAGAATTGTTCAGGCTGGGTGAACGCGCGCCGCGGCATTTACAGTGGCAGGTTGGATCGGCTTACCATAGTGGATTGAACTCCTCCTTCCATGATTTCCACGGCAACGGGGAAGTAGCGTCCACGTTGCGCCACATGATCGACGAGGACCGGATTCCGCAGACGATTCTGCTGGCCGGACCGGGCGGCGTAGGTAAGGCTACGCTGGCGCGGCGCTTTGGCGCGGCGCTCGTCGGCGATGAGGCAAAGATCGAGGCCGACGACCTGAGCAAAGAGGCCAATCGCGAGACGATTGCCGAACGCGAAAAACTGCCTAGCGACAAGCGCGCGGATGACCCGTTTCACCTGGCGTCCCACCCGGATTTTCTAACGTTTCCTCCGGATGGGCCGCTGCGGCAGATCTCCATTCAGCAGATCCGCTTGCTGAAAGATCGGGCGCAATTTCAGCCCCTGAAGGGAAATCATCGGATCTTTTTGATCGACCAGATCGATCGCGCGAATGAGCAGGCGGCGAACTCGCTGTTGAAGATTCTGGAGGAACCTCCCCCGTATCTGATCCTGCTGATGACGGCTGAGAATCCCTACGATTTGCTGCCAACGATACGCTCACGTTCGCTGATCTTCAACCTGCGGCGGCTGGAGGCGGACGACATGTTGTCGTTTGTGAAACAGCGGAAGCTCGATCATCCGGAACGGCGGTTGGCCCTTGCGAACGGCTGCCCGGGCGCGGCGGTGTCGATCGATATCGAGAGTTACGACAAGCGGCGCGAGGCGATGTTCAAGCTGCTCGAGACTGGCGCGGGCAAGGCGCCGTTTGCAGACTGGTCGCGCTTTTCGGAATCGATTGCGATGCGCAAGACCGAAAAGCTGGAAGATCAGCTCTTCGTCCTCTACGATTTGCTCGAGGACCTGTTGCTGGTGCATCAAGGACGGCCCTCGGTGCGGAACCCTGACCTCGAAGCGCAGTTCCGGCCGCTGGCGAGTCAAATCAGCTTCGAATGGATTCGCAATGCGGTGCACAAGGTTGACGGCCTGATTGAACTGGTGCGGCGAAATATCCAGAAGAATATCGCTTTGGACGCGCTGGCGCTCGAACTTCGAGCCTTTCGATAACTTGCGGGGCTTTTCTCCGTTGTGATATTCAAGGAACTAACTGAAAGCCCCACCAAACCTCCATGATCACCAGAGACGTTAACGCCAAAAAGGGCCAGGCCCCCCCGAAGAAGGCCGTGCCTCCTGACCAGACCAACGCTGAGAATTTTTATTACATGAAGCAGATGCAGTCAAAGACACAGATGGTGATTGTCATGAAAGACGGTGAAGAACTCACCGGCATCATCGAGTGGTACGACAAGACCTGTTTGAAGTTTAATCGCGAGGGCGCGCCGAATCTGCTGATTTACAAACCGTCTATCAAGTACATGCACAAGGCGTAAGTAACGTTAGCGCCAAGTCTCGAGTGCGCGTTTCTTGAGCTCGAGCCGGAATCGCCGGCGAATGAGAGCGTCGTCGTAGCGGCGCTTTTCATCTTCTGTTTCAGGGATCACAGGGCGGATGGGGATTCGTGCCCCGTCCGGCCCCAACGCCACGAAAGTGAGATAGGCTGACGACGTGTGGTGGACTTCGCCGGTGCGCAGGTTCTCAACGCAGACTTTCACGCCCACTTCCATGGATGTTTTGAACACGCGATTGACTTGCGAATAGCAGGTGACGAGGTCGCCGATCTTGACGGGCACGAGGAAGTTCATATTGTCGATCGAGGCGGTGACGACCGTGCAGCGGGCGTGACGTCCGGCAGCAATGGATCCGGCGAGATCGACGAGGGACATGACCTTGCCTCCGAAGAGATTGCCCAGAGGATTGGCGTCATTGGGCATGGCGAGTTCGGAGTATTCGGACTTGGAATCGCGGACGGGGCGGCCTCCCAGGAATTCGTCCGTGGCGGCCGGTTCTGCGCTACTCATCTAACGTACTTTTCCTTCCTCAATGCTGCGGGCGAAGGCTTTCGCCTGGCGGTCGCGGACTGTGGTGTTTTCGCTGCGCCGCCACTCGCCGAAGCGGATCGGGCTGTGGTCCGCCTCTTCGATCCATAAAATGCTGTTGGGCGCGGCGCCTGCTGAGAACCGGACGGCGTCGATGACTTCGCTTGCCGGAAAGCTTGGGCAGCGGCCGCGAGCATAGCCTGCGTTACAGATGTGGAGTTGGGTGTCACGGTCGGGGGTGTTTTGGGCCGCGGCGCAGAGGCCGCTGTAGGCTTGGCCTAGGGTGACGCGCGAGATTTCGGAATCCCAGGGTTCTAACGGGTCAAAATACGGGCACGCCACTCTCAGGCGATGCTAACATGCAGAGACAAATGGATCGAATTGAAGTCTTCAAATCGTTGGCGGTGCAGGATCCGAAGAACCTGCTGGCGCGGTATGGTCTGGCGATGGAGTACGTGAAGGCCAGCCGCTTCGAAGAGGCGGTGGAGGCATTTCAATCGGTGCTCGAAGTGAATGAGAATTACGCAGCCGCGTATTTTCACGGGGGGCAGACGTACGAGAAGATGGGCCGGCTCGACGAGGCCAAGGCGATTTACCGGCGAGGAATCGAGGTTACGACTCGGACCGGGGACTCGCATACGCGGGCCGAGTTGCAGGGCGCGATCGATTTGCTGCCGTAGGTGTTCTCTCGGCGGTAGATTACGATTGATGGTTCACAAAGTCAGCGTCGTAATCGAACAAGACGAGCACGGATGCTACGCGTGGTGCCCGGACCTGAGGGGATGCCAATCCCAGGGCCAGACAATTGAAGAGACGCTCGTTAACATTCGTGAAGCGATCGAACTCTTTCTCGAGACGATGACTGATATCGAAGTTCATGCCTAGATTTCCTCGCTTGACTGAGCGGAAGCGCAGAGGCTCAGCGCCAGAAGCAATCGAGGAAACGTAGCGAACGCAATAGCGACTTCTGCAAACTATAGGTTCTAAGCGTCTCACTCGGCCGCTTGCATTGCCAAGCGAATCCTGAAATGCTTCGCTTGCGAGGGCTCCCCCTATGAAGAACCAACGAATCCTCATTGCGCTTACTCTTGCCAACCTTGCCCTATTGACGTACTCTCTCACGAGGCAAGGTATGACGGCCGCGGCTCAAGGTGTGCCTGCGGTGCTTCGCGGACACGCCTTGGAGATTGTGGACGACCAAGGCAAGGTCCGCGCGAGCATCACGGTGTTTCCGGCGGATCCGAAAGTGAAAATGCCGGATGGCACGACCGGGTATCCGGAGACCGTGCTGTTGCGGCTGATCAATTCCAAGGGCAGGCCGAACGTCAAGATTCAGGCCACTGAGATCGGGTCTGGCGTTGGACTCGGCGGCGATACGGATCCGACGTATGTTCAGATCATGTCGGAACGTGGCGGTACGCAGTTGAAGCTGACCAACCAGGACGGTCGGCAGCAAGTGGTCAAGCCGTAAGAACGCACTACTTCATCGTCATCAACACCGCCATCATCTCGATGCCGTCCCACAGATTTGCGATCCGCAGATTTTCGTTGAAGCTGTGCTGGTTGTTGTCGTGATTTGCCGTTGGAACCTGGATTGTCGGTGTCTGCAGAATTTGCTCGATCATGAACAATGGCACGCTGCCTCCGGTGTTGGGGCGCTTGATCACCTTGCCGAAGGCGGCTTCCACGTTGCGGAGGACCATTTGGGCGACAGGGAGATCCATTTGGGTTCGCACGGCGTTGTAGCCGCCTTTGCGGACCTGCAGCCAGACGACCTTGCGGTGGGCCATACGGGTGGCGGCGTCCGGTTCCTTGTCGGCGATGAAAAAACCCTGCTTTTCCATGTGGCGGCGAATCCGGCTGACAGCCTGGTCGCCTGAAATTCCCTTCACGAGGCGGATGTCGATGGACGCGGTGGCTTTCGTGGGAATGACGTTTGCTGCGCCTGCTGCCACGTGCGCGCTTTCCATGCCCCGGATGTTGAGGGACGGTTCTGTCAGCAACTGCGCCAGGGTTTTGCCGGCGCCATCCGCGCCTCCGAGCCAGAGTTCCTTTTTCAGCGCCTCGTCGTTCACGGGCATTTCCGCGAGCGCCTTCTGGTCGGCGGGGCTGAGCGGCAGGATGTCGTCATAAAAACCCTCGATCAGGATGCGGCCGTCGTCGTCTTTCATGGAGGCGAGCAGGCGCGAGAGCGTCATGGCGGGGTTCGGAACCCAGTTGCCGTAGTGCCCCGAATGGAGCTCGCGCTTGGGTCCGTAGACGGTGAGGTCGATGGTTTGTACGCCGCGAGCGCCGAAGACGATCTGACGCTGACGCGACTGGTCGACGGGCCCGTCGCAGATCAGCCAGGCGTCGGACGCGAGAAGGTCTTTATGGGCAGCGATGATGCGGTCCAGGTTCGTCGATCCTGCTTCTTCCTCGCCTTCGAATACGAACTTCAGATTGACCGTTGGTTTCAGGCCCTTGGCTTTCAGGGCATCGAGCGCCGACATCATCGTCTGGATGGGCGCCTTGTCGTCGGAGGCGGACCTCGCGAAGATGCGCCATTCGGGATTGATGGGCTGGCCGGCGGCCGGAAGCGCGACGTCCTTTCCGCCATCCTCTACGATTCCGGTTCGGAGGATTGGTTGGAACGGCTTGCCTCCTTTCCAGTCGGAGACGGTGACGGGCTGGCCGTCGTAGTGTGCGTATAGGACGAAGGTCTTGCTCGCGCCGGGGACCTTCCACTCGCCGAAGACGGCGGGATTGGCGTCCGGAACCTCGAGCAGGCGGGCGGGAACGCCACGTTTCTCCAACATCCCCTTGATTAATTCCGCGTTTCGCCTTATATTCGCCTTATCGGTTGCAACGTTGGGAATCGCCACGAGGTCCATGAACTCCTCGAGGATCGCCCGTTCGTGCGCCTTGCGCCATTCTCTCGCGGCATCCACCGCCGGAGTCTGCGCAAAGGATGGCGCGGAGGCGGCCGTTAGAACCAGAAGCAGCCAAACGAATTTTGTCGGGAAACGCATTCTCTTACAATAAAGGTATCCCCTTGCAAGAATCCATCTGCATCCGCGGGGCTCGTGTGCACAACCTCAAGAACGTGACACTCGAGATTCCGCACAACAAGCTAACTGTCGTTACGGGCGTTTCCGGTTCCGGCAAATCTTCGCTGGTGTTTGACACCGTTTACGCGGAGGGCCAGCGCCGCTACGTGGAGTCGCTGTCGGCGTATGCGCGCCAGTTTTTGGAACGCATGGAAAAACCCGATGTCGACGACATCGACGGAATCGCGCCTCCGATTGCGATCAAGCAGAAGAACCAGACGCGGAACCCGCGATCTACCGTTGCGACCTCGACTGAGTTGTACGACTTTCTGAGGCTGCTTTTCGCGCGCGTGGGCCGGACCTACTGCTATTCGTGCGGCGATCCGGTGATTCGCGACACGGTCGATCATGTCGCGGACCGCGTGATGCAGGAGCCGGAGGGATCTCGCTGGTACATTCTGTTTCCTGTGCGGGTGCCGGAATCGAAGGAGCGCAAGCTCAGCGAAGTGCTGCGCGATCACCTGTTCGATTTGCGCAAACGAGGCTTCACGAGGCTATTTCAGAAGGGGCAGACGTTCGAGTTTTCGACTCCCGAGTCCATCATGAACGTCGATTTCAAGAAGCCGGTGAGCGTGCTGGTGGATCGCATCGCGATTGCGCCGGACATCCACCAGCGGATCGTCGATTCGATCGAGATCTGTTATCGCGAAGCGGGAGAGGTCCATTTTCAGGATGCGGGCGGCGAGCGCGAGCTCACGTTCAGCGAGAAGTTCGCGTGCAAGAAGTGCGGGATCGAGTACGTGACGCCGGAACCAGGGCTGTTCAGTTTCAATTCGCCATTCGGCGCTTGCAGGCGCTGCCAGGGGTTCGGCAACACCATCGATTACGATATGGATCTCGTGATTCCGGACAAATCGATTTCGATCGACAAAGGCGCCGTGGACCCGTGGATGCGGCCGGCGTACAACTGGTTTCTGAAGGAGTTCAAGGCCGATTACAAGGGGCGGATCCGCACGAACGTTCCGGTGTCGGACCTCGACTCCAACGAATGGAAGGTGCTCGACAAGGGTATCAAAGCGTTCTGGGATGAGGTCGAGACCAAGAAGTACAAAGTGCACGTACGCGTGTTCATGAGCCGGTATCGCGGATATGCGGAATGCCCCGAATGCCGGGGTTCGCGCTTGCGCCAAGACGCCTTGAACATACGTGTGCATGAGAAGACCCTCGCTGACGTGGTGAAGTTCAATATCGCGGAGGCCTGGCAGTTTTTTAACGGCCTCGAGTTGACTGCCGAAGAGCAGGTGATTGCGGACAAACTCCTGGTGGAGATCCAGCAGCGCTTGAAGTTCTTGAATGACGTCGGCCTCGAGTACCTGACGCTCGACCGGCTATCGATGACGCTGTCTGGCGGCGAGGCCCAGCGGATCCAGCTCGCGACGTGTCTGGGTTCGCGGCTGGTGGGTTCGTGTTACGTGCTCGATGAGCCGTCGATCGGGCTGCATTCGCGCGATACCAACCGGCTGATCCACATTCTCGAAGACTTGCGGGATATCGGCAATACCATTCTGGTGGTCGAGCACGATCCCGATGTGATGCGCTCGGCGGATCACGTCGTCGATATGGGTCCCGGCGCCGGGGAGCGGGGCGGAGAAGTGATCTTCGAAGGCTCGTTCAAAAAGCTGATGGGCAACAGCAACAAATCGCTCACGGGCAAGTATCTGCGCGGCGAGTTGCGCACGTCGCGGCCGGGCAGGCGCCGGGCGTTCAACGCCAAGAAGACCGTCAAGTTCATTGGCGCGCGGGCGCATAATCTGAAGGGCATCGACGTCGAACTGCCGCTGAACATGATGGTGGCGGTGACGGGGGTGTCGGGATCTGGTAAGTCCACGCTGGTGCACGAGGTGATGCACAAGGCGCTCGAAAAACTGCTGAAGCGCGATACGCCGAAGCAGGCGGCGGAAGAGAACGAGTTCGCGGTGGAGAAGGTAACCTGCCGCCGCGTGGAGCGCGCGAATCTGCTGCGCGAAGTGATTCTGGTGGATCAGTCGCCAATTGGCCGGACGCCGCGCTCGAACCCAGTGACCTATGTGAAGGCGTTCGACATCATCCGCGAGATCTTTGCGTCTACGACGGAGGCTGACAAGCGTGGGTACAGCGCTGGACACTTCTCGTTCAACATCCCCGGCGGGCGCTGTGAGACCTGCCAGGGCGACGGTACGGTCACGGTCGAAATGCAGTTTCTGGCGGACGTCGAACTGATCTGCGACGAGTGCAAGGGCACGCGATTCAAGAGTGGCGTACTCGAGGTCCGGCACAAAGGCCTCAACGTCCACGAGGTGTTGAAGCTGACGATCAAAGAGGCGCTGAGCTTCTTTTCAGACCATGCGCGGTTGACGGCGAAGTTGAAGGTCCTGGACGAAGTCGGGCTCGGGTATTTGCGGCTGGGGCAGTCCGCGACCACGCTTTCGGGCGGCGAGGCGCAACGCGTCAAGCTCGCCGCGCACTTGAACCAGGCGTCGTCCGAAGGCGTGCTGTATATCTTCGACGAGCCGACTACCGGTTTGCACTTTGACGACATCGCGAAGTTGCTCGATGCGTTTCAGCGGTTGATCGCCAACGGCGCTAGTATTTTGATCATCGAGCACAACATGGACGTGATCCGGACGGCGGACTGGGTGATCGACTTGGGTCCGGAAGGCGGTTCGGGAGGCGGGCAGATTGTGGCGGTCGGAAACCCGGAACAGATTGCCGCCGTCCCTCAGTCGTACACAGGACAGTTTCTCGCGAAGGTTTTATGAGTTTGCTGCTTTTGCCTCTGTTGCTTTTCGCCGCGCAGGATCATTCGGCGCTGGGCGTGAAGGCGCTTGAAGACCAGAAGTTCGAAGAGGCGATCGGGCATTTCACCAAGGCGATTGCGGCCGACGGCAACGATTACTTTTCCCGGTTCCAGTTGGCGCTCGCGCAGTCGGCGATCCACAATGACGCGGCGGCGATCGAGCAGTACCAGAAGACGCTCGAAATCAAGCCCGGGCTGTATCAGGCGGAGATCAATCTCGGCATCCTGCTGGTGGAAAACCGCAGGTCGAAGGACGCCATTCCGGTGTTGACGGACGCGGTGGCGCAGAAGCCGGCGGAGTTCCGTCCCGCGTTTTACCTGGCGGAGGCGTATCTGGCGGAACAGAAGTACGGCGAGGCCGAAAAGACCTACACCGCGGCGATTGTTTTGGACGCCAAGTCAGCGCCTGCCCAGTACGGGCTGGGACGTGCGTTGATGAAGCAGAACAAGCTTGCGGAGGCGCAACCTGCCTTTGTGAAGGCTGGCGAACTCGATCCACAATATCGTGACGCCGTCCTGGAGCTTGCCGCGGTGATGGAGGAAAAGAAGCAGTTCGAACCTGCGATGACGCTGTACCGGCAGTTTCCAACAACGGCGGCCGCGCAGGAACGGTTGGGCGCGCTGTTGCTGGACATGGACAAACCTGCCGATGCCGTGGGTCCACTGGAATTCGCGGTGAGCAGGAAGGCGACCACGGGCAACCGGTTTGCGCTCGCCAAGGCGTATTTGCGCAGCAACCAGGCGGATAAGGCGCTGACGCTGATCGACCAGACAATCGCCGCGGAACCGAAAGAAGCGGAGCTGTACATGATTCGCGGGCGGATTCTGCGCGATCAGAAGAAGTTTCGCGATGCGGCGAATTCGTTCTATGGGGCGGCGAAGCTGCAGCCAAACAATCCCGAAAGTTGGACCGAGATGGCGGGTATGCTGGTGCTCATCGAGGACTATGGGACTGCGCTGGCGGCGCTCGACAAAGTGAAGCAGTTGAACGCCGAAACCGCCGGGCACCACTTTTTGCGGGCAATTGTGCTCGACAAGAACAAACAATTGAAGCCGGCTCTCGAGGCGTACAAGAAGTTTCTTGCGGCCTCTGATGGCAAGAATCCGGACCGCGAATTTCAGGCAAGACAGAGAAGTAAGATCATAGAGAGGGAGCTTTCGAAGAAGTAGCCGACGCCCATGTTGCCAACGACGTTGTTGTTTCTGACGCTTGCGTTCGACCTCGACTCGGTCAAGGCAGAGCCGAACCCCGATCGCCGCGCCGAGCTTGCGCTCGAAAACGCCAACACGGCTCTCGATCAGGCGAAGACACACTACAGGGCGAACGCGTATCAACTGGCTTTGGCGTCGCTGCACGAGCTTCGCGATTCGGTGGAGCTTTGCTACGAGACTCTCAAGGCGACAGGTAAAGATCCGCGGAAGAACTCCAGGCAGTTCAAGAAAATCGAGCAACGGATTCAATTGCTGATCCGCCGGGTGAAGGGTTACGAGCAGGAAGTCAGCGTGGAAGACCGGCCGGATGTGAAGAAGGTGCAAGACCGGCTCGAAGACATCAACGACGAGATCGTTTCCGGTATCTTTTCGAAATCCAAATGAAACTCCTTGCGATTCCCGCCTTCTCTTTGCTGGCGATACTGGCGAGCGCCCAGGATCGCGACTTTCTGACGCCCGACGAGGCGGATCGAGTGCGCGAAGTACAGGAGCCGAACGAGCGTTTGAAGCTGTACACGCATTTCGCGCGGATGCGGGTGGACATGCTGAAGCAGATGCTTGCGAAGGAAAAGGCCGGGCGGTCCGCGCTGGTGCATGACACGCTCGAGGACTATACGCAGATCATCGAGGCGATGGACACCGTGGCCGACGACGCGATCAAGCGCAAGTTGGACATCACGGTGGGGCTGGCGGCTGTGGCGGCGGCGGAAAAGGAAATGGCCGCGCAGTTGCAAGAGGTGGTGAACAAGCCTCCTAAGGATTTTCAACGGTTCGAATTCGTGCTCAAGCAAGCGATCGAGACCACGCACGACAGCATCGAGTTGTCGGAGCAGGACATTCAGGTGCGCTCCCGCGAGGTGGCCGAACGCGAGCAGAAGATCAAGGCCGACCGCGAAGCGATGATGTCCACCGAGGAGTTGAAGGAGAAGAAGGAGACCGAGAAGAAGGCGGGCATCGACCAGAAGAAGAAGGCTCCGACGCTGCGCCGCAAGGGAGAGCTCGAAAAAAAGCCCAATTAGTGATCTGGTTTTGCCGCCGTTCTCGCTTTAGTAAGTAGAGGTAGAACGAAATGTTAAACGGCGCAACACTTGGTTTCTTATTGGTTGGTTTCTTACTTCTTTCTTTGTTGTTTGAAAGCTTGGTTACCAACCCCGGCGCCGAATTGGCTCCGGCCAAAGCAAAACGTCGCCAGTAGAAGGGTCGCTGCGGTTTCTTTCGGCTGTGTTCCGCCCCTTCCGAGGTCACTGATAAGGTGGGATGATGGATTCTGACAATGGAATCCCAGCGTCCTGTAACGCTTCTCAGCATCGACGACGATCCCCTTTCACTCGAATTGGTTAGCGGCGCTCTCGAGCAGCCTGGCCTGCGGATCCTCACTTCGGACGAGCCGCTTCGTGGACTTGAGCTTGCGTGCACGGAGCGCCCCCAAATCGTAATCCTGGACCTCATGATGCCCGGCTTGTCCGGGCTCGAGGTTTTACGGCGGCTGATTTCCGCGGACCCATCCGTAGATGTAATACTGCTTACTGCCCACTACTCGACTGAAGCCGCGGTGGAGGCGATCCAGCAGGGCGCCTGTGACTATCTCAACAAACCCCTACAAGTTGAACGGCTTCAGCAGCGGGTCGGCGGACTGATCGAAGAATGGCGCCGCCGCTGGCGGATTAGCCGTCTCGACACCGAAATCCTCGAAGCCAACCAGTTTCAGGGCATCATCGGGCGAAGCGCCCCGATGCTCGAGGTATTCTCCCGCCTGCGCCGCGTAGGACCCCACTTTCAGACCGCTCTCATTTCCGGACAGACCGGCAGCGGCAAGGAACTCTTTGCCCAGGCGCTCCATCGACTGAGTCCGGTGGCGAACGGCCCGTTTGTGGTTTGCAATTGCGCGGCGATCCCCGACAATCTGGTGGAGTCGGAGCTGTTCGGGCACTTGAAGGGCTCCTTCACAGGCGCGGTGAACGACAAGGCAGGGTTATTCGAGGCCGGGCACAACGGCGTGCTGTTTCTGGATGAACTGGGCGAGTTGCCTGCGCCGGCGCAAGCCAAACTTCTACGGGTGATTCAGCATCAGGAAGTGCAGCGCATCGGTGCGACGTTCACGCGCAAAGTGAATGTGCGAATCATCGCCGCGACGAATCGGGACCTGCATGCGGAGGTCGAGCGGAAGGCGTTTCGCGAAGATCTGCTGTTCCGGTTGTCGATGGTGGAGATCGAACTGCCCCCGCTGGCGAGCCGCCCGGACGACATCCCGCTGCTGATCCGCCATTTCGTCGACCTTTTTGCGCGGCGTTATGGCAAAACGTTTGAAGGGCTGACGCGGCGGGCGGAACTGCAGTTGCTGCGTCATCCCTGGCCGGGAAACGTGCGGGAACTCGAGAACGTGATTGGGTATGCTGCGATGATGGCCGAAGGCGCCCGCATCGACAGCAGCGATTTTCCGGATCGCATGCGAAATGGCGACACGTTGCCTCCGTCGAAAGAATCGCTGCTCGTGACGCTCGACGAGATCCAACGGATTCACGCGCGGCGGGTGATTGAGGCGGTGGGCGGCAACAAGGTGAAAGCGGCCGGGGTTTTGGGAATCAGTCGCGCTACGCTATATAGATTGTTGGGAGCACCGTCGCCGCCGGCAAGTGACGGGACGGATGCCTGATCCAATCCAAGTCAGAGGTTCAAGCATGAATTCCGCAGCACAAATGAGTGAAGAACATCCTGGCGGTTCGGCTGCCGGTGCAGCGCCTGACGGCACGGGAAACGTTGACAAGATCCGAGACATTCTATTTGGCGGGCAGATGCGCGATTACGAACAGCGCTTCCGCCGGATGGAAGAGAACCTGGCGCGCGAAACGGCTGAGATCCGCGAGATGACGCGGCAGCAGCTCGATTCGCTCGAAGAATACATCAAGAAAGAATTCGAAAGCCAGTCGCACCGCCTGCGCGCGGAACGCGACGAACGCAACCAACATTTGGAACAGCATGGCCGCGACTTGCGGGACCTGAATCAAAACATTTCCCGCCGCCTTGCGGAAACCAACGACCAACAGGCTGAAACGAGCCGCGCGATTCGCGAGGAGATTCTGAGCCGCTCGAACAACCTGCTGCAGGAACTTCGTCACAAGCATCAGGAAAGCGCGAGCGCTGTGGACCGGTACGTATCGGAACTTCGCAACGACAAGGCGGACCGAGCGACGATCGCAGCCTTGTTGACGGAGATGGCCATGCGGCTGACCGGGGATTTCAAGTTGCCTGAAGGTTCCGGCGGCGCCGCAGCAGACTGACCGGGGATGACGGCGCCGTGATCGATTGGAAGTCCGGCAACACGAGTTCGAAACCATCTTCGCCAGAGGATTACCAACGCCTGCGGCGTATTCTGCTGGGTCGCGAGGTGGACGAGATCGAGATGCTGCGCGCGCGTCTCGACGAGCCCGAACTGCGCAGCGAGGAGACGAGCAGGATTCTAGCGCGAGCGGTGGATCTCGGCGCCGCGGCATCCACCGAATTGCAGAGGTCCATGCAGCCGGTGATCGAAACCGGCTTGCGGAACCTCGCGTCGCGGAACCCTGAGGCGGTTTCGGACATCCTGTTCCCCTCGGTGGGCTCTGCGGTTCGCAAGGCGGTGGCCGCGGCGATGCAGAATCTCATCGACGCGTTGTCGATGACTCTCGAACAGGGCATGTCGCTGAAGAGCCTGCTGTGGCGTTGGGAGGCGTTTCGCACGGGCAAGAGCTACGGCGAGATGGTTCTGCTGCGCAGCGTGTTGTTCCGCGTGGAGCAGGTGTTTCTGATTCACCGCGAAACCGGCATTCTGCTCGAACACGTGACATCGGATCCTTCGACGGTTCGCGACGCGGGGCTGGTTTCGAGCATGCTGACGGCGATCCGCGATTTTGTCATGGATTCGTTTCGCACCGGGACGGCCGACGAACTCGAAACGATTCAGTTCGGCGAAACGAGCATCTGGATCCAGAGCGGACCTCGCGCGTTACTGGCTTGCGCGGTGCGCGGCGCGGCGCCGAGATCGCTCCGGCGGGTCATGCAGGAAAATCTCGAACGCATTCACTTTACGCATTATGAAGCGCTCGAGAAGTTCCGCGGCGACGTGGCGCAGTTTGTCGAAACGCGCGTCAATTTGAGCGCCTGCATGTTGGGGCGGGCGCCGGAGAAATACAAAGGCGCGAGGCTCCGATGGAAGCCATTCGCATGCGTCATGGGGTTGGCCCTGGCGGGCTTTTTGGTGTGGAACCGGCTCGATCGCACGAAGTGGGAAGGATATTTGGATCGTATGCGGGCGCAGCCTGGCTTGACGGTCACGGCCTCTTCGCGCGGCTGGGGTTCTTATGCGGTGGAGGGTTTGCGCGATCCCATGTCTACGGATCCCACGACTCTGCTTGCGGGCAGCGATCTGGATCCTGCGAGCGTGACGCAGAAATGGAATCTGCATTTGTCGATGCATCCCGCGTTCGTCGCCCGGCGGCGCATTGCGGAACTGCAGGAAACGTTGTCGCATCGCACGGTGCACTTCGATACGAACAAGTTCGTCATTGCCGATTCGAATTCCGATCAGCTCGAACTGGTGGCCGACGATCTGCGCGCGTTGCTGCAGGCGTCGGGCGAGGGACACATCGGCGTGAAGGTGGCGATCACGGGCAATGCGGATCCGACAGGAGATGCGGCCAGCAATTTGACGCTTGCCAAGAGGCGGGGCGAATGGACGCGGGCGGCGCTGGCGGATTTGGGGATTCCAGCGGCCATGCTCGTAGCCGATCCGGATGAGGGATTGAAGCCGAGCAAGCGGCGGGTGACGTTTCGCGTCATCACGGATCGGCCCTGAAGATGGTGTTTCACAAGATCTGCCTGATCGGGTCGTTCGGCGTGGGCAAGACGAGCCTGGTGCGGCGGTTCGTGAGTGGAATCTATGACGACCGCTATCTCACGACGGTCGGGGTTCGCATTGATCGCAAAGAGATGCGCGTGGGCGAGGTTGACGTCACGCTCGTCGTGTGGGATCTGGCGGGCGAAGACGAGATGACGCGCCTTTCGATGACGCACCTGCGCGGCATGTCCGGCTACTTTCTGGTGACCGATGGCATGCGGCGCGACAGTTTTCAGACTGCGTTGCGGTTGCGCAAGGAAGTGGAAGCGGCGCATCCCGGCGCGCCGTTCGTGCTGTTGATCAACAAGCGCGACTTGAAGTCCACGTGGGTGGTTGAGGGACGCGAGTTGGAGTTGCTGGCGAGCGAAGGCTGGCGGATTCTGGAGACGAGCGCGAAGACCGGCGAGGGAGTCGAAGAGGCCTTCCAGATGCTGGCGTCGGGTCTGATTGCGCAGTAGGTTACTTATGCTGGCGTCGAGGGTGTTGAGTTGTTTGGGTGTCGCGCTGTTCGAGGTGGAACCCGATGGCGGCAAGGTGATGCTGTCGGCGCAGACGCCTCCGCCGGAGTGGGTGGCGCGCGTGTGGTCGCAACGCGGGGATGGGTCGTGGGATTTCGGCGGGCCGTTTTCGTTTCTGGATAATTTCCTCGAAGACGCGCGGAGGTTTTGGGCGGGCGCGGCGGCGGCCGGGCAACCGGGAGCTTCGCTGCCGTCGGAGCCCTGGACGCAAATCGATCGGGAAGGTGCTGAAATCGGACTGAAGGCCCTTGCGATTTCGTTTCCGGAAGGTTCGATGCTGGTGGTGGAGCCGCTCGGCGCGTCATTCGAATTCAGCAGGCAGGCTTTGCAGAAGGCGCATGATCGCGGGCTCGAGAATTACCGCTTGGAATCGCAGGCCGTGGAGTTGATCGAACGGTCGGAGGAAACCGATCGGTTGAATCGCTTGAAGCGGGACTTTCTTGCGCAGATGAGTCACGAGTTGCGGACGCCGCTCAATTCGATCGTGGGTTTCTCGACGCTGCTCGCGCAAGGCAAGGGCGGCGAATTGAACGCGAGGCAGATGAGTTACGTCAGCAATGTGCTGACGGCGTCGAAACATTTGCATGAGTTGATTGACGACGTGATGGACTTGTCGCGCATCGAGGCCGGGCATTTTCCGCTGACGCGGTCGACGTTCGAGATTGCCGAGATTGGTTCGCAACTGGCGGTGCTGGTGGGGCCGAAGGCGGCGGCCAAGAATATAGATCTGCGGTTTGAGATTCCGGATGGTGCGGAGATCACCGCGGATCGCTTGCGGTTGAGCCAGATTCTCGGCAATCTGCTGGGCAACGCCATCAAGTTTACGCCCGCGGACGGGCGTGTGAGTTTGCGGGTGTTGCGGCCGGCTGCTGGTGGCGTCCAGTTCGCCGTGGAGGACACGGGAGCAGGGATTTTGCCCACGGAACTCCCTTATATTTTCGATAAGTTCCAGCAGTTTCCTAAAGCGGGTGGATCGGGCAGTCGCGGCGCCGGCCTGGGGTTGGCGATCGCCAAGGGTTTGGTCGATTTGCATGGCGGGACGATCGATGTTCGCAGCGAGACGGGCGTGGGAAGCGTATTTGTTGTCGAGCTGCCGCAATGATTCAGGCGAAGATGATACACTCACATTCTAAACATCATGAGCTGGTATTACGCGGATAACGGGCGGCAGGCTGGGCCGGTAGACGAAGCCTCGCTGGATGGTTTGATCCGGCAGGGCGCTATCAAAGCGGACACGCTGGTGTGGAAAGAAGGCATGGCCAACTGGCAGCCGTTGGGCACGGTGCGTCCGATGGCGCCTCCTCCGCCTCCGGCCGCGCCCGCGTACACGCCACCGCCTCCCCAGCAACAACCCCAGTCGTACCAGCCACAGGGCTTTCAGCCTCAGTATCAACAACCGCAGCAGCAGTCGTATCAGCAGCCGCAGCAGCAACAAGGCGGCGTGACATGTGCCAATTGCGGGCAGATGTTCGCCGCCACCGATGTGGTGTTTATCGGCAGCAGCTATGTTTGCGCGGGATGCAAACCGGTGTTTCTGCAGCGCATGCGGGAAGGCAGCGCGGGCGGAGCAGTGGGCGTTCGCCGGTACGCCGGCTTCTGGATCAGGGTCGCAGCTGCATTGATCGATGCCGTAATTATCAATGTAGTAATGTACGCTGTGATGTTTGCCGTGTTAGCTCCGATCAGGCTTGCTACGAGCAATCAGAACGTCCTCATTGGCGCAATGGGACTTCTCTATCTGGTTATTCTGGTTGCTGTGTTAGCTTACCCTGGATACTTCTTGTCAACAAAGGGAGCTACTCCCGGAAAGATGCTTTTAGGCCTGCAGGTAATTCGTTCTGACGGGTCACGATTGACTTTTCTACGTGGTTCCATGCGACAGCTGGCGCAAGCGTTGAACTTTGGAATCGGATACATCATCGCCGCGTTCGACGCCGAAAAACGCGCTCTGCACGATCATCTTTGCGATACGAGAGTCGTCTACAAATAGGCGCGAACCGCCGTGACATCCGAGATCCGCTGCGATAGTTGCCGAACGGAGCTTCCGCCGGATCTGTGGAATCGGCCGGAGGGCGTTCGCTGCCCGGTCTGCCGCAAGCAGGCGTGGGTTTCGGTGTTTCCCGCCATTCGAAAACAGTTCTGGGGTTCTGCCGCGGACGCCTTGACCGCGGAAGGCGAAGCGAGTTGTTACTACCATCCGCAAAGCCGCGCCGAACTGGCGTGCGATTCCTGTGGCAGGTTCCTTTGCAAACTTTGCGATCTGGATGTCGGCGGCCGCCACGTCTGCCCGGTGTGCCTGCAGCAAGGCGCTTCCGCGCAGACTGAAAAGGCCCTCGACCAAAGGCGGGTTCTGTACGACTCGATCGTGTTGGGCTTGTCGATTCTCGGTCCTTTGACGTTCCTGTGGCCGTCTCTAATTACGGGTCCGCTGACGGTGGTGCTGTCGGTCTGGTATTGGAACAAGCCCCGCAGCATCGTGCCTCGAACGCGCATTCGTTTCATCCTGGCGATTGTGTTCGGCCTCGCGCAATGCGTGTTCTGGGGCGCCTTGATCTGGGCGGTTGCGACGGCGCCGGCGGCGAAGAGAAGCCTATGAGCGCGTATCGCAAGCTCACGCGTAAGAAACGCACTCTTGTCAGTTCCACTCAATTGTGGCTGGGGGACGATCACGTGTTGATGGTCCGCTCGACGCGTTTCATCGAGGAATACAGGCGGTTTCAACTTTCCGATATCCAGGCGGTGGTGGCGTGCGAGGCGCCGCAGAGGTTTTTGTTGCAGATCGGTTTCACGGTGTTCGGCTTTGTGCTGCTGACCTCGATTCTGGGCGTGGACTCGATGTACGGCCGAGTCTTCTTTGCATTGTGCGGCATGCTCTGCCTTGCCGTGGCGGCTTACGATATGGTTCGCGGCGCGCGCTGCACGTGCCGGTTGTTGACTGAGGTGAGCGCCGAGCCGGTCGATCCGGTGACGCGCGTGAGCGATTATCAGAGGCTGATGGTGGAACTGCAGCCCGCGATTGAGGCGGCGCAGGGGCGGCTGTCGGTCGAGGAGCAGGCGACGATTCTGGACGGCGTCAGCGGGCCGGCGGCTTTCGTCAAACCGGCCCCGCCTCCGCTAGGGGCGCAGAAGTACTTGCAGCACGCGCTGTACATGATTTTACTGGTCAACGCTGTTGCGTACGCGGTTGGCTATTTGTGGAAGGTGGAAGAGGCCCTCAGCCTCGCCATCTCGATCCTGCTGGCCGAAATCATTCTGGCGATTCTGCTGGTCTTGCGGCCTTCGCGCTTCGGCGTGGAAGGGTTGATGAAGGCGCTGCTCGCGGTGATTGCCGTGTTGATTGTGCTCGACACATTCTCGGCCATCGGGCAAGTCGGCTACCTGTTGTACGCCGTGGCCGAGAATGGCCGCCAAAACCTGAAACCACCGGTATTTTGGGAAATCCCGTCACTCATGCTACTCGGTAAGATATCCATCACGTGGCGCCTGCTTGCGGGCCTCACCGGACTTGCCGCGTTGTGGATGGGAAGGGAGGCCGCGCCATCGCAACCGCCGCCGCAAGCCTAGTGCATCAGCGATGCCTGCGCCATGCCGGTCGCGAGGCCGCGGCGCGCTGCCCTTCCTGCCGGCGATACTTCTGCCGCGAGTGCGTCACCGAGCATGAAGGTAAAGTGACCTGCGCCGATTGCCTCGCGAAACTCTTGCAGACGGTGGATGCGAAGCCATCGTATTCGCTCGAGTGGGCGCTGCTTTCGGTGGGCGGATTTCTGCTGGCCTGGGTGCTGTTCTACTACCTGGGGTCATTTCTGGGCAACGCGCCCGCGAGCTTTCACGGCGCATGAAACCAGACACGGACAAGAGCGCGGTGGACCTGATCGAAGAGGCGGTGCACCTGCTGCGGTCCGCGCCGCTCGCGTTCCACATTCCATTTCTGATTGGTTCGCTGCCTTGGTGCCTGGGGCTCCTGTCGTTCGCCGCGGAGATGAGTTGGAGCGCGTTTGCCGCGGAGCGGCTGTTCGGCGAATCGTTTGTGCTCGCCGCGCTATTTTGTTGGAAGCAGGTGTGGGAGGCCGTGTATTGCGCGCGGATCCACGAGTCGGTGACAGGCGCTTCCGAGCGGTGGAATCGCAACCGGGTGTGGCGCATGATTTCGCTACAGGTGGCGCTGCAGCCCCTGTCGTTGCTGGCGATTCCGATCGCCGGGGTCCTGCTGGTTCCATTCGCTACGGTCTTCGCCTACTTTCGGAATGTCTCGCTGTATGCCGGGCTCGGTTCGGCGCATGCGCTGCCGCTCGCGAGAGAGCAGGCGATGGCGGGTACGCGGCAGAACTGGATCGTGCATTCGCTTGGCGTGATTCTGGGGCTGTTTCTGCTGGTCAATTATGCCGCATGTTTCGTCGTGGTTCCCCAACTGGCGAAGAGCATCCTGGGTATGGAAAACACGGTCACGCGTTTTCCCACCTGGATGTTTACGTCTACAGGATTGCTGGCAATTGGATTGTTGACGTATGTCACGCTCGAACCGCTCGCGTGCGCGGTGTACGTGTTGCGATGCTTCTACGGCCAATCGGTGCATACGGGGGCCGATGTGCGGGCGAGCTTCCGCGCGATTGCCGCGCGCACCGCGTCTGTTGCGCTGTTGGCGGCATTTTTGGCGGCATGGCAGCCAGCGGCCTCGGCACAGCAACAGCCGCCGCCACAGCCTGTTCAGCAGGGGGTTGACGCCGGGGAACTCAAAACCACCGTCGATCGGGTGATGCGGCGGCGTGAATACGCCTGGCGCATGCCGAAGCAGGAAGATCCCAACCGCAAGCGCCCGGCCTGGGCGGGTTGGATGGATAGCGTGTTCCGGCGATTCGGCGAGTTCTGGGATTGGCTCGTGGAAGGGATCCGCCGGTTGTTTGAGAGCGATGACAGATCAAGTGGCTCGCGCGACAAGAGCGACCCCTGGGCGGTTACGCTGCGGTACTCGTTGTGGGTGCTTGGCGCCGTGTTTGCTGCGGGCGCGGCGGTCTTGCTGTACAAGCAGCGCAACGCCAGAAAACAGGGCGTGGCGGCAGCCGCGGCGGGCGCGCCCGCGGCAGTGGACCTTCGCGATGAGTCGGTGACCGCGGACAAATTGCCCGAGAGTTCATGGCTCGCGCTGGCGCAGGAATGGATTGACAAAGGCGACTTGCGGCTTGCGCTGCGGGCGATGCATCTGGCGGGGCTGAGTTATCTGAACGGACGCAGCCTGGTGACGATTCAGCGCTGGAAGACGGGCATGGAATACTCGGATGAGGTTGCCCGGCGGGGGCGTTCGGCGCCTGAGATGGCCCCGGCGTTTCAACGCAACCTGCGGATCTTTGAAGCCGGTTGGTACGGGCGCCACGAAGTGAAGGCCGAAGCTCTGGAAGCCTATTCACAGGGGCTTGATGAAGTGAGGTCGCATGCGCAGCGCCTCTAGGTTTCTGGTTCCGCTACTGCTTGTAGGCTTTCTTTGGGCGATGGTGGCGATCGTGCTCATTCCCGTGGAAACCGGCGACGTGTATCCGAAGTATTCGAGTTTGCGCGCGGATCCGCTGGGCACGCGAATTCTTTACGATTCCCTCAGCGAGATGCCTGGCTTGCGCGTGGAGCGCAACTTCAAGAATGCGTCCCGTTTGATTGGCGCGAAGGCGACGATCCTCGAGATCGGCTGGTCCGGCCCTTCGTGGTTTCGGGAGCCCGCGCCAGTGGTCAAGGAATGGGAAGCGATTGCGGCGTCGGGGGCGCGGCTGGTGTTCGTGTTTCAGCCATCGTTGCCGGCTCTCGAAGCCAACTTCAAGGTGTTCGAACAGAAGCCTTCTGCCAGGAAGCCGGACGCGCCAGTATTATTGGCCGCCGTCGAGACCCGCTGGGGGGTGAAGGCGAAATTGCGCAAGGCGCCGGCGAAGGAACGCGCTGCAATGGACCGGAATCCTCGCGAATCCGCGTTGTATTTCGAGCCCGATCCGACCTGGCGGGTGGTGGAACGCGGCCCGGGCGAGCTTGCGGAGTACATCGAAAAACCTATGGGCAAGGGTTCGATTGTGCTGGTGGCGCAGAGCTTTCGCGTCTCGAACGAAGGTTTGCGCGAGGGGGTGGACGCGGCGTGGTTGAGCGATCTGCTGGGCGCGAATGCACGCGTCATCTTTGACGAATTTCACAATGGCGTCGCGGACACCGGCAGCGTCGGCAGCCTCATCGGCCGGTATCGCTTGCAGGGCTCTGTCGCGGTTTTGCTGCTGATTGGAATCCTCTTCATCTGGCGCAATGCATCCAGTTTGTTGCCCGCGCGCGAGAACGGCGGGGCGCCGGCTGGCGCGGCCACACGGTTGGGTCGCGACGCGCAACAGGGATTGACGGCCCTGCTGCAGCGGAACATTGCGCGCGCGGATTTGACCAAAGTGTGTTTTGCGGAATGGACGAAATCGAAGGCTCTGCGCCCGCCGGTTGCTCCGGAACGGGCGGCGCTGGCGGAACAGCAAGCAGTTGCGGCGCGCACGCCCGTTGAGGCGTATCGCGCCATTCATCACATTCTTACGGATCGAAAATGACACCCAGACTCGAACAGTTACACGCGATTTTGAATGCCGCCCGCGCCGAAGTGGGCAAAATAATTATTGGTCAAAGCCGCGTGGTGGATCAATGCCTCATCACGGTGCTTTGCGGCCAGCACGCATTGCTCGAGGGCGTGCCGGGAGTGGCCAAAACATTGCTTGCGCGCACGCTGGCGCAGGTGCTCGGATGCGACTTTGCGCGCATCCAGTTCACGCCCGATTTGATGCCCGCCGACATCACCGGTACGAACGTGTTCAATTTGCAGAAGAACGAGTTCACGCTGGTGCGTGGACCGGTGTTTACGAGCTTCCTGCTGGCGGACGAAATCAACCGCGCGCCCGCGAAGACGCAGTCCGCGCTGCTGCAGGCGATGCAGGAGCGGGCCGTGACCATTGATCGCGATACTCACGCTCTCGATTCGAATTTCACGGTGTTCGCGACGCAAAACCCGATCGAATACGAAGGCACCTATCCTCTTCCCGAAGCCCAGAAGGATCGTTTCATGCTGAAGATTCCGGTTGGATTTCCGGATCGCGATGGTGAGCTTGACCTTTCGCACCGCATGATGCGCGGCGATTCACCGGAAAGTACGCTCGCGGCGGGCGTGGCGCGGCCGGTGCTCGCTGCGGCGCAGTTGACGTTGGCGCGCGAGGCGCTGCAGGATGTGGCGATGCGTGAAGAATTGGTGTCGTACATCGTGGATCTGGTGCGCAAGACCCGCAATCACGAGGCGCTGCTGGTAGGTGGTGGTCCGCGGGCAACGCAGGCATTGCTGGCGGCGAGCCGAGCCCATGCGGCGATGGACCTGCGCGACTTCGTGACGCCCGATGACGTGAAGCTGATGGCGAACGCGGCGTTGGAGCATCGGCTGATCGTGCGTCCCGAATTCGAAATCGAAGGGCAGACGGGCGGCGAAGTGGTGAAGAAGTTGCTCGAGAGCGTTACGGTTCCGGTCTAATGACGATGGTTCCTGCGTCCAGATTGCTGTGGATGCTCGCTGCGCTGGGATTTCCCGCGGCTGTCGCGGGCGGATTGCTGCCTGCCGCGCTTCCGCTTGCTTTGGGTGTGGTCGTCCTGCTCATTGCCCTGGCGGCCGCCGATGCCTGGTTCAGCCGCTCAGTGTTGGACGATCTGGTTGTGGGTGTTCCTGACCTGGTGCGCTTGTATCGCGGCCGCGAAGGCGAAATCGCGCTGCAGTTGCATTTTCCGAATCCCAAAGCCCGGACGCTGCGGCTGGCGTTGCCTCTGCCGGAGACGATGGAAACCAGCGAGGAGATCCGCACCGTTCGCGTGGAAGCGATCGAGGATTCGGAAGTGCTTTGGACCTGCACCGGGCGCCGTCGTGGCAAGTACCTGATTGACGCGATGTATGTGGAGACGCCGTCGTTCCTGGCTCTGTGGGATGTCCGGCGGAAATGTGCACTGGGACTCGAGGTCCGGGTGTATCCGAACTTGCGGCAGCCGGATGCTCTGGCGGCGCTGCGGCGCGGCGCGCAAGGCATGAGCGTGTTGCGGCAGATTGGCAAGGGAAGGGAATTCGAGAAGCTGCGCGAATACTATGCGGGCGATGGTTTCGATGAAATCCACTGGAAGGCGACGGCGCGCCGCGGCAAGCCGATCACCAAGGTATTTCAGGTCGAGCGTACGCAGGAAATTTACGTCATCATTGAGGCCGGGCGGTTGAGTGGGCGGCCTGCCGGCAAAGACATCACGATCGAGCGCTACATTCAGGCCGCGCTCGTGCTGGGTTCCGCCGCCGAGCGCAATGGCGATCTGTTCGGGCTCGCGGCGTTCAGCGATCAGGTGCATGGGTTCGTGCGGGCGCGGAACGGCAAGGCGCACTATTCGGCCTGCCGCGATTCGTTGTATCAATTGCACGCGCGGCCCGTTTCCCCGGACTACGACGAAATCGCCGCATTTTTGCGCACCAGGCTGCGGCATCGCGCGCTGCTGGTGTTTCTGACGGACCTCGACGACCCGATGTTGTCGGAAAGTTTCGCCCGCGCGGTGAAGGTGTTGTCGTCGCAGCACGTCGTGCTGGCGGGCATGCTGCAGCCGGAAGGCACGGGGCCGCTGTTTGCGGATGGCGATGTGGCGACGGAGATGGACGTCTACGAGAAGCTGAGCGGGCACGAGGCATGGCGCGGGCTCAAGGAAACGGAGATCAGTCTGCGGCGCCAGGGCGTCCGGTTCGCATTGTTTGAGCCCGACGCGATTTGCCAGCAGTTGGTGGGCAGCTATGCTGATATCAAGCAGCGTCAGTTGATTTAAACAGATGAGCGGGAAACGCTACGCGACGGCGGCAGACTTTGCGGATCGGATTGAGGCGGAATTGAAAGCCTCCGGGCACTGGTCCGCGACGGCGCCGGAGGAGGCGGCCTTCGAGTCCAGGGAGGCGTTTTTCGCGGACACGATGCCGTTTCACCAATGGGTTCAGTTTGTTCTGGTTTCGCGGGTCCGATCGATTGTGGAGACGCGCGGCCGGTTTCCGGGGTCGAGTTCGGTGGGCGCGTATGCCGTGCGCGAACTCGATGGTTCGCCGGAAGACGCGACGCTTGTCAATTTGCTTTGCGAGTTCGACGCGTTTATCGAAGAAGCCTAGAAACGATCTTCGGCGGCTTCGCCGAGTTTGACTTTGACCGTCATTTGTTTGCCGCCGCGATAGATGGTGAGCTCCATGTTGTCGCCGGCGCGCTTTCGGGCCAGCGCCAGGGACAGGGAATCCTGTCGATCCACCGGTTTGCCGTCGATGGCGATGATGAAGTCGCCGCCCACGCCGATTTCGTAGTTGCCGACGACCGCTGCGTCGCGGGCGCCGCGCACTCCGGCTTGTTCCGCCGCTGCGCCGCGTACGACCCGCTGGACGAGCAGGCCGCCTTGCCGCGGCAACTGTAGCGCCTCGGCGTAGTCTCCCGCTACATACACGACTTCGACGCCGAGTCGCGGTCTCTTGTAGACACGGCCGGCCTGATAGTCGTCCACGACTGTCTTCGCGCGGCCGATGGGCATCGCGAAGCCGATGCCGATATTGCCTCCTGGGCCGTAGATCGCGGTGTTGATGCCTATGACATCGCCTTGGGAGTTGAGCAGGGGTCCGCCGGAATTGCCCGGGTTGATCGCGGCGTCCGTCTGGACGAGGCCTTCGAGGACCCGGTTTTCGCTCTGGATATCGCGGCCGAGCGCACTGACGACGCCGGTGGTGAGCGTACCTTCGAGCCGGAACGGATTCCCGATGGCGAGCACCTTCTGGCCGACCTGCAGCTTGTCGGAATCGCCGAGGCGAAGGAAGGAAAGAGTCTTCTTGGGCTTGATCTGCAGCAGCGCGAGATCGTTTTGCGGATCGCGAGCGAGGATGGCGGCTTTATAGCTCGAATGGTCGGCCATGGTGACTTCGATCTGCTGGCTGCCTGAGATCACGTGGTTGTTGGTGACGATTTTGCCATCTGCCGAAATCACGAAGCCCGACCCGGCTTCTTTGACCGGATAGGCCTGCATGAACCAGTCCTGCTTGTAAACCACGGACGTGATGTTGACCGTGGCCTGGTTGGCCATCCTGTAAATCTCGATGTTGTTGAGTTCATCCGGACCGAGGCCCGCGCCGCGCGCGACAACTGGGCCATTCCAGATCGGTCCACTGGCGCCGCCCGGGGTGTCCTGCGAGATGACTCGCCGCAAATTGCCAAGATTCCAGTTCGCCTTCGAGGTCAGGTACAGGAATCCGCCCGCCAGCAGGGCAGTCAATAATAGAATCCGAGGTTTCATGGAACGTTCTCTCCAGAGACGATCAAAGATCGATAAACGTTGCGTGTTTGTTCGAGCGTGTGCTCCAAAGTTCCCGACGTGTCAATAACAGAGTGGGCGTGCCGCACTTTTTCGGCAAGCGGCAGTTGACGCTGCAGCCTGGCCTCCACGCTGGCGCGATCCGTATGATCTCTTGCCATCGCACGCTCAATCTGCATTTCCCGCGGACAAGCGGCGACGATCAAATGGTCGAAATCTTTGTATCCGCCTGTTTCCACCAGTATCGCAGCTTCGCATACCACGATTCCATCGGGGATGCGGGCGATGAATTCGTCCGTCAAGCGGCGAACCGCCGGATGGACGATTGCGTTGAGCTTTGCGAGAAGTTCGGGATTGTTGAAGACAATCGCGCCGAGTTTCTTGCGATCGATGGCGCCGCTGTCGTTGTCGAGAATGCCAGGGCCGAAGACGGCAACGGTTGGAGCGTAGGCTTCGCCGCCCGGCAGCAGCACCTGATGGCCGAGGGCGTCCGCCTCAATCAAATGGCATCCGAGACGCTGCAGTTCGCGCCCGACGACGCTTTTGCCGCTGGCGAGGCCACCGGTGAGTCCTACGCGAAGCAGCATTACTAGGGGATACGCAAACGGCGTTCGGCGAGTTCCACGGTGTTGGTCATGAGCATGGCAATGGTCAGGGGTCCGACGCCGCCGGGGACCGGCGTGTATGCCGATGAGATCGACGCCATGGCCGCGGGATCGACATCGCCGATGAGCCGCGTGCCTTTTTCTTTTGTGGGATCGGGGATGCGGTTCATGCCAACGTCGATCACGACCGCGCCCGGCTTGATGAAGTCCGCGGTCACCAGGGCGGGACGGCCGATGGCCGCCACTAGAATGTCCGCGCGCCTGCATTCTTCTGCGAGGTTAGACGTGCGGGAGTGGCAGATCGTCACGGTCGCGCTCGCGTGCAGCAGCAGGAGCGCCATCGGCTTTCCCACGATGTCGCTGCGTCCTACGACGACTGCGTTTTTGCCTGCGGGATCGATGCCGTAACGGCGGAGCATTTCCATGATGCCGGCGGGCGTGCAGGCCCGGGAGGCGGGGCGTCCGGCAACGAGATGGCCGACGTTGGTGGGATGAAATCCATCGGCGTCCTTCTCGGCGGCGACAGCTTCGAGGACCGCGCGCGAGTCCACCTGTTTGGGCAGCGGCATCTGGACGAGAATGCCGTCGATTTCGGGGCGCTGGTTGAGTTCCTCGACGATGCGCAGGAGTTCCGCTGTGGTGATGGTTTCGGGCGGCGTGAGCTTCTCGCTGTAAATGCCGAGATCGGCGCACGCCTTGATTTTGTTGCGCACGTAGACTTCGGAACCGGGGTCGTGGCCGACGAGTACGACAGCGAGGCCGGGAGGGCGCGGCAATGCCGCCACACGAGGTTTCAGTTCCGCGAGAATCTGATCGCGGATGGTGATGCCACTGAGTATGGTTGCCATTTGCTATTGAACTTCAATGCCGCCGCGCTGCTGGATTCGGAAGCGATAAATCAGCGCTCCAAGGGCGACGGTGCCGAGGCCGGCGAACGAGATGACGGGCTTTTTGGTGAGACCCTGATACGTGATCCACAACCCGACCATCACGAAGAAGGCGGGGATGAGCGGGAACAGGAAATCCACGACTTTGAGTTTCTGCCAGCCCGGGCGGTTGCGCAAAAAGAATAGCGAGGAGACCGCCATCACGGCCGAGATATTGAGGGTGAACCCAATGTAGTCCATCAGGTCGCGAAAGGGCGTGAGCAGCATGACGAGGGTCATCAGTCCCTGCCAGATGATGGAGTTCACGGGTGTGTGGTACTTGGGGTGGACTTTGCCGGCGCCTGCGAAAAACGCGCCATTTCTGGCCATTGCATAGTAGACCCGGGGTCCGATGGTGACCATGGAATTCACGCTCGCGAGCAAGGCAAGCGCCATGAGAGCGCTGAAAACCCCGGCTGCTTCGGGTCCGAAGAGGCGTTCGGCGGTGAGAGAGCCGATCGCGAAGACGCCCTTCATGGTGGCCATCGGCGACGCGTAAATGTAGACGACGTTGAGGATCAGAAACAATGTGGCCGCGATGGTGGTTCCGAGCGCGAGTGCGATGGGTAGCGTCCGCGCGGGATTCTTGAGTTCCTCGGCGACGTAGGTGGCGGCGTTCCATCCGCTGTAGGAAACGTAGATCCAAAAGAGGCTGAGCGCGAATTGCGCGCTGATCGAAGTGGACGGGCTCGAGCGTTCGATGACTTGCGAGAAGTTGCCCCAGTCGCCTTTACCGACGGTGAGTCCGAGAAGGATGAAGGCGAGAATGACCACCAGCTTGGTGCCGGTGAGGACGTTCTGCACGCGCGCCGACCAACTCAGGCCGGCGATATTCAAAATTGTGAAGAGCACGACGAGTACAAGCGAGAAGGCCTGCGGGCCTCCGAGCCGGATTAAGAAGGGATCGGAACCGAGAACGATGACGGCGTTCGGATCTCTCCACGACGGAAAAAAGTAGCCCATATACGCCGCACACGCCAGCGCGTTGGTGGCGATTGGGGCGGCGAATCCGGCGACGAAAGAGAGCCAGCCGGTCATGAATCCCCAGGTAGGTCCGAAGGCGCGCGTGAGGTAAACGTACTCGCCGCCGGAGCTGGGAAAGTTGACGCCGAGTTCGGAGTAGCAGAATGCGCCGGCCATGGCGCACAGAGCGCCGGCGATCCAGATCAGCAGTACCAGAGAAGGGTCGCCGAGATCGGCTGCGAGGAAGCCCGTTGACGTGAAAATTCCGACGCCTATGATGTTCGAAACGACCAGAGCCGTCGCGCTGACCACGCCCAATTGACGCAGAAGTGCCGGAGATTCCTGTTGAATGGTCTTGGATGCAGCCACTCACGTATTGTACGCTGTGAGTTCAATGCAAACCAAACAACTGGGAAATAGCGATCTTCTGATTACGCCACTGGGTGTGGGTGCGTGGGCAATGGGAGGAGCGGGCTGGGCCTTTGCCTGGGGTCCGCAGGACGATGACGAATCGATTGAGGCGATCCGCGCCGCGGCAGAGGCGGGCTGGAACTGGATCGACACGGCGGCAGTTTATGGGTTGGGGCACTCCGAAGAAGTGGTGGCTCGCGCTGTGGAAGGGCTTTCGCCGCGGCCGTACGTGTTTACGAAGTGCGCGCGAATTTGGGACGAGAATGGCAAGATCGGCAAGAAGTTGCAGGCGGATTCGGTGCGGCGAGAGTGCGAGGCCAGCCTGCGGCGGTTGAAGGTGGACGCGATTGACCTGTACCAGGTGCACTGGCCCGAGCCCGATGAAGAGATCGAAGAGGGCTGGACCGAGTTGTCGAAGTTGCAGAAGGAGGGGAAGGTCCGCTGGATTGGAGTGTCCAATTTCAACGTGGCGCAGATGAAGCGGGCGGCGGCGATCGCGCCGATCACTTCGTTGCAGCCGCAGTATTCGGCCGCGGTTCCGGATGTGGAGAAGGAAGTGCTGCCGTATTGCCTCGAGAATCAGATCGGGACCATCGTGTATGCGCCAATGAAGTCCGGGTTGCTCGCGGGGCGAATGACGCGGGAGCGGATTGCGTCGCTGCCAGCGGATGATCACCGTCCGCGGACTCCCCATTTTCAGGAGCCGCTGCTGACCAGGAATTTGAATTTGGTGGAGTTGTTGAGGGAGATCGGAGCGCGGCATGGGAAGACTCCGGGGGAGGCTGCGATTGCATGGACGCTGCGGCATCCGGCGGTGACGGCGGCGATTGTAGGGTTGCGGTCGCCGGCCCAGTTAGAGGGGGTTTCGGGGTCGGCGGAGTGGCGGATGAGTGAGGGCGAGATTGAGGAGATCGCAGAGTTCCTCGCGCAGGGGTGATCCCCGGAATGGATCCCCGGAATGGGGACACTCCTGGAGTGTCCCCTCTGTCCCCGTTCTACCCCTTGGACTACAGGAAAATCTGGCTGCGAAATCTGCGATTTTGAGTGAGACAATCCGGCTGTCGGGCGCACTACTACGTTATGGCGAGACACTCACGCTACACGTGGCCCGACATGCCGCACCACATCACACAACGCGGCAATAATCGAAACACCGTCTTCTATTCTCCTCAGGACTACGAGAC
>JACXTT010000230.1_pt1 | contig 91185 bp, 62 predicted proteins | sample 9270951 | NCBI WGS metagenome assembly JACXTT01 (sample SAMN15532306, study PRJNA645909) | rock metagenome | isolation source: weathered quartz diorite | place: Puerto Rico | collected 2017-06-21 | reverse complement strand
GTGAAACCCTGAACGCGAGCTTGGATTCGGAGATGCTCCAGCCTTCCGATTTGCATTGCGTTGTCGCCGATGTCGGTGGGCGCTGATCGGCCCGCCTCCTCAAGGATGCGCCGATCGACCGGCATGTTTCCCAAACGCCAAATCGTAGGAATAGGCCGACTCTCGGTCCGCCGGTTGTGCGGAAATTCGAACGAAACAGACCATTCGAGCGTTGCTGCGGCCGGGACGGCCGCGCTCCGGTGGTTGGGCGACACGCCCTCACGTCGTCGGCTTCAGGGTGCTCGCAGCGAAGAAGCTTATTCCGAGGAAATTAGCTTCTCCCACAGCGAATCACTCAGCAGGACCTTTTGGAGAAAATCCTGCTCGTTTTGCGTGGCGGGGACCAGGTTCGGGTTCGTGGGCAAGCGCAAGGTGAACGTTGTGCCCTGGCCTTCCTGGCTGCGGGCGTCGATGCGTCCTCCGTGGTGGTGGACGATGAAAAAGCAGGCCATCAGATGAATGCCATATTCCATGGGGCTGTCACTGCGAACAACAAATGGATCAAAGACCAGCCGCAGCGCTTCTTTGGGCAGGCCCGGCCCATTGTCGCTGAGCTGGACCTGGATGGCGTCTTTGCCTGCAGGGGCGCCATTGAGCGCATTGGCGGAGAACGCAATGCGACTGCCGGAAGGCAGGCTGGCAATTTCATCTTTCAAGAGCAGCTCGAACAAACGGTAAAACTTCATTTTGTCCACGGTCAAGGCCGGTAGCGATTCGGGGATGGCGTTTTCGACGTGAATATTTTTGGCGGCGAAATTATCCTTGAGCTGATCAATCGTTTCGGTGACGACCTGCCGCAGTTGGACGCGATCGGCAAATTCAAAAGTCGGTTTTTCGGACGCCGCCCACAGGTCCTTCAACATGCCGTTGATCCGGCCGATTTGGACCTGGACGTTTTGATAATACTCCCTCCAGAAATCCGGATTCCGCAACTCGTTCAGGTCCAGTTTCTCTTCCTCCATCTTTGCGGGAGCGAGATCCAGGAAAGTTTTCACCGCCACGAGCGCATTGCGGATGTGGTGGCTTAGCCCGGCCGCCAGCAGACCGAGGCTGACGATCCGATCGGCGATCATCATGTTGTGTAGCACCGACATTTTCTCCCGCAATAATTGATCGCGCTCGCTCTGGACCATGAAGAACTCCAGGCCCCTCTTGAGCGTATTCTCCAGTTGCGGCGGGTCCCAGGGCTTGGTGACGTATTTGTAGATCGCACCGGTGTTCACGGCGGCGATTGCCGCCTCCATGTCCGAGTAAGCAGTCGCCAGAATGCGGATGATGCGCGGGCGGAGTTGGCGAGCTTTCTCCAGCAGCCAAACCCCTTTCTCCCCGGGCATCCGCTGGTCGGTCATCAGCAAACCGATTCCGTCCTTATGCTCTTCGAGCAGCTTGAGTCCGTCCTGCGCGTTGCTGGCGGTGAGAATGTGGAACTGGTCCTGAAATGCGCGCTGGAAATACTTGAGCGATTTCTCCTCGTCATCCACGTAGAGGATCGCGTGCTTCTTATAATCGTATAGGTGTTCCATAATCATTGTTATGCGGATGTCGTCATGAGAAGTTCATCGTGGCTCTCCTGTCGTCCTTTCACTGGGAAATCGAGCACGAACTGGCAGAATTTGCCGCGCTCGGTGCGAACAGTGATCCGGCCTTCGCACTCCTGGACGATGCGGTAGCAAATGGCCAAGCCAAGGCCCATGCCCTCGCCCACGTCTTTAGTGGTGAAGAAAGGATCGAAAATCTTATCCACGTGCTCCTCGGAAATGCCGCACCCATTATCGCGCAGGATCAACGTGCTCCGGCCGTTGTCGAGCCGACCCTCGATCCAAATGGTGGGTCTCTCGTTTTCGAACTTTTTGGCTTTGAGCGCGTCGAGCGAATTTTGCAGCAAGTTCACGAGCACGTGAATGAGCTTGTTCTTATTGGCCCAAACGGTCTGGTGCTCGGCCAGCTTTTGCTCGATCTGGACGCCGTCTTTCCATTCACCGCTCAGGAAACGCAGCGCCGACGCCACGACTTCGGCCACCTCGACCTGGTCGCGGCTTTCTGTGTCTGGATGGGTAAACATGCGCAGGTCGGACACAATGTTCCGCACGCGTTTGATGCCGTCTTCGACGTCCTGCAAAATCTCCCGATATTCGTCTTGCTGTTCGGGCACGATGTATTTGCTCTTGTTGCGCAAAGTGAACAGACCGGTGGTAGCGAAGTTGAGCGGATTATTAATCTCGTGGATGATGCCGGCGCTCATCCGCCCGAGCGAGGCCAGTTTCTCGGTCTGAACCAGTTGCGTCTCCGTTTCCTTCAACTGATCGATCGTGGATTCGAGCACGAGATTTTGTTTCGAGAGCTTGCGCTGGTATTGGTGAGATTCAACCAGGTTCTTGATCCGCACGTGGAGCTCGGTTGTGGAAAAAGGTTTGGCCAGAAAATCGCTCGCGCCCGCGGACAGCGAGGCGAGCTTGGTTTCTTCGTCGGCGCGCGCCGTCAGCAGGATGATTGGAATGCTTTGCGTGGGTGTGCGCTGGCGCAGCTCGCGGCAGGCCTGCAAGCCGTCCTTTTCCGGCATCATCATGTCCAGCAGGATGATGTCCGGCAGGAACTGGCTGGCCTTTTCGATCGCCTGGTTCCCATCTACGGCCTCCAGCACCCGGTAGTGTTTGCTCAGTTGCGACTTGAGGAACCGCAACATGTCCGGCTCGTCATCGGCCACCAGCAACGTTGGCAAATGGCCATCGCGGGCCACTTCGAGCGGCCTGCGCGTTTCCTGAACCGGGGTCAAGGCCGGAAACAGTTCCGCCCGGCGGTATAGATTGGCGAGCCATTCTTCCGACGTCACGGTGCTGCCGGTGCCGGCCGGCGCGGCTTCCGGCTCTTCGCTGGCGGGTTTCGATGCCAACTCGGCTCGTTCGTAAGGCAATCGAACGCTGAACTTCGTACCCTTTCCTTCCTCGCTCTTCACTTCGACTGTGCCACCCTGGATCTCTACCAACTCTTTGACCAGCGCCAACCCGATGCCGACTCCCTGGTACTTGCGCTTGGACGAACCATCCGCCTGCCAGAAGCGGTCGAACACGTACGGCAGGTTCTGCTCCGAAATGCCCATGCCTGTGTCGGCCACGGTCAGGACAAAGTGCTCTTGGAGTTTTTCGGCTCGAAGTTCAACACGCCCGCCCGCCGGCGTGAACTTGAGCGCGTTGAACACCAAATTCAGAAGGATTTTCTCCAGCTTGTCCCGATCGGCAAGAACCGCTCCCAGCCCGGAATCGACGTAGGTTTCCAGGCGCAGGCGCTTGTCGTCCGCAACCTGGCGAGCGGCGCTGGCGAGGCCCTTGACGAAATCGGTCACCTGCAACGGCTCTCGTTTGACTTCCATGCGGCCGGATTCGAGCCGCACGAGATCGAGCAAGTCATTGATCAATTTCAGCAATCGCATGCCGTTGGAGTGCATCGTGCCCAGAAGCTCTTTGGTGTCTCGATCCACACTGAAACGGCGAAGCAGTGTTTCCAGAGGGGCAATCAGCAACGTCAGCGGCGTGCGCAGCTCGTGGCTGATGTTGGCGAAGAATCGGTTTTTGATTTGGTCCAGCTCGAGGAGCTTTTGATTGCTCTGCTCCAGCGCTTCGCGGTTCTTGTCCAGCTCAAAGCGCAGAGCGAATTCTCGGAAACGGGAGCGACTGTGGAAATAACTGCCGGTGACGGTGATAATGGCCGTCAAGACGAGGAAGTAGAGGTTATTGACCAGCAAACCGAAGATCTCCTGGCCGGTGACGGGATCCCGGCCACGTATCGGGCCGTGGGCCAGGCAAGCGCCAAGGTAAAGGATCAAGACAAGCGAGGACGCCGTCAGACTTTCGCGAAAAGTCCAATGCAGCACGAAGGCCAGGACCAGCAAGACCAGGTTCAGTCCCGCGTAATACGGCGAGGCAGCGCCCTCGGTCGCGAAAATCATCCAGGCAATGAATGACGCTGGCAGCATGAACAGCGTCACTCCCTGGAACCGATAGTACTTTCGGCCCAGCGGCGTCAGCAGGAGGACCAGGAACAGGGCAATCAGCAACGAACAGAGTATCCTCAGCTTGAGGAAGTAGATGGCCTGAACATGGTAGACAAAGCTGTCGAGCAGGAACCCGGCCGGCATCAAGACAATCCCCAACGCGCAGGCCACTTTGAAATTACTGATCGTCTCCTGTCGATCGTATTCCAGGTAGGCCTGGGCAATCTCTTTGGGATTGGAAAGGTTCTTAGGCATGTTAGGCCTTGCGCGCCTCGATCATCACATTCACGCCGGTCAAGTCTCGCTGGATGCGCCCCAACTCCTGCCCGGCGGCGTCAGGCAGCAACGTCGTGCTTTTCTTTGTATCGCGATAGATCAAATGCCAGTCCAGCACAAACTCGAGCATGTGACGGAAGGGCCGGCAGCTATCCACATTGGTCGCGGCGACCAACCCGCCCGGCGTCAGCCACTCGTAGAATATGTTCATCAGTTGTTTGCAAGTGCGGTCAGGCAGGTAATCAAACAAACCGGCGCAATAAATGAAATCGTAAGCCGCCTGGGGCGCCGCCACCGCTCTGGCCCCCTCTTTGAGCACCTGGTGGACTGACTTCCGCTGAAGCTGGAGCTGCGTGTGGCGGCCAAAGCGCTTCTTAACCTCCTCCAGAGTTCGGCGGGCGTGTTGAATCGTTTCTTCGTTGAAATCCAGCAAAGTGAATTGTGCGTAATCGCAGAGTGGATCTTCAGCCAAAAACTCCTGGATCTCACGCGCCGGCCCGCAGCCCAGGTTGAGGACCCGGATGGGCCGGCCTAGGCGCGCGCCTTTGAGGCTCTCCTGCCGCAGGCAGTCTCGCAGATACTTGATGCGGTTGCGATGGGCCCGGGCGGGCCATTGGCTCAGGAACCAGAGGTTGACAACCTTTGCGAAAAGTGATCCGCCCTCGAACGGATCGCGCATGATCATGTTTACCATTTCATAATCGCCCGCATAGCCGAGCGGTTTGTGGTAGGTGCGGTACGCAAAGGGCGAACTCATGACCAGCGGGTGCAGTAGTCGCTTCGAGAAATTATGGTGGACAGGCCGCAGTTCGGTCTCAATTTCCTCGGAAACGCTCTCGAGCCGCTCATGCATCGCATCAAAGGCAGGAACGAACGAATCACCCAGTTCCCGCACCGCGTCCTCCTCCATTTTCTGCCGGTCGCCCGATGGCGCCGATCTGATCTCGAGTTCCACCTGCTCCAGCCACAGCCGCAAGTCCATCAGGAAAGTCTGCATGTCCGCCACGACAACTTTGAACTCGGGCATGACCCGATAGACCGCCTGCCATTGCCGCAGGAATTCGCCAAATCCGGCCCGCACCTGAGGCCCTCCGTTCCACGGCGAAAAGGAGGCGATACTGAATCCCTCCTCGTCGAGCTTTACCTCGCACACGGCCACCGTCCCGGCGTGGATCAGGCTGCCTAGCACCGCACGCCCCGAGTAAATCGTGCGGTCGTTGATGATGATTTTGAAGTCGCTCAGTACTTCCGATAAGCGCAGGACCACGGCGGGATTATAGACTTCGAATACCGCTACATAGCGCGTCAGCCGCAGCAGACTGCCGCGAAGTTCCACGCCCTGGCTGGCATGACAAACCACCAGGCTAACTTTCAACTCTGCATTATGCTCTGGATCCACTTTCGGCATTGCACTTGGTGCTGCGGTCAAACGGCGCCCCGTTGAAACGAGACTTCGTTGCGCGGCGGGCGAAAGATCAAGACACTCTGAGCCTTGAGTTTAATACTCGTTTAACAGAATAAGGACAAAGCAAATTGCCGGCCAGTCGCCGTCTGGAGCCCAAGATCTGGATTAAGTGCCGGAGAAGCGCCCTCTTTGATCCGTTTTCCTTGGCCCGCTGATTTCCTGTCGCTGGCATCGGCTCTGCTCTATGCCGTCGGTCCTGCTGTTTCCTTTGAGGTGTGTCTATGTCTGAGACATTTTCTCAGGACACAACCAGAAATCAGTCAAGCAAAAGTCGAAGAAATGCCTGATTAACAATACACAAGATGAAAACGACCAAACAGGTTGTAACCCGCAGGGCGCAAGGGCGAGTGCGTAGAACTTGGGGCCGTTTCCGGCTATTCGCTTTGCCCATGACAATCAGTTCGGCGCTGCTTTTGACCGCCGGCTCTGCCACCGGAGAAGGGTTCCGCAATTCGCCGCCGGGCGCTTTCAACCTTGGACGCGCGGGCGGACGCATCGCTCAAATCGATGACGCCTCGGCCGTCCAGCAGAATCCAGCCAACCTAGCCGATCTGTCCCTGACGGAATTCCAGTTGACGCCTAGCATCATTTTCATCCGGACGGAGTTCACTTCCACGACCGGGCAAACCAGCAAAACCAAGGACCCATGGAAGTTTTTGCCCAACGCCTTTGGCGCCACTACGTTGTTTGATGGAAACCTCGCCGTGGGCTTCGGGGTGACAATCCCTTTCGGACTGGGCAATGAATGGGAACAAAGCTCACCCGCCTTCGCCTTCCCGGGCGGCGTATTGCGCTACCAGGCTCCCTATTTTGCCGAACTCGAGACCATCAACGCCAATCCCGCGGTCGCCGTCAAACTGGGTGAACACTTCCGCCTCGGCGCGGGCCTGGACGTGATGTGGTCACAGGTGACCTTCAAGCAGTTCTATCCCTGGCTGATCTTTCCCGGCAGCTCGGGCACGGAACCCGACGGACATATCAAGACCAAAGGAGATGGTTGGGCGGTTGGCGGAAACGTCGGTTTGACGTGGCTGATCACTCCACGGCAGCGTCTTGCTGTGACGTATCGCTCGCCGATGACAGTGGATTACAGCGGCGATTTTCAGATCGACAACATCACTCCCACTGCCGGCTTCCTGGGCGTCACTCCTCGAAGCGATTTCAAGACAACCATTCGCTTCCCCACGATGGTTGCCGCCGGCTACGGGCTGCAGCTTACCGATTCACTGCGGGTTGAGGCGGATGTTGAATGGATTGAATTCTCGCGGTTCAAATCTCTCGACCTGAACGTCGGCCAAAATTCCTTGCTTTTCCCCAGCACGAGCTTTCCCCAGAACTGGAAAGACACTTTCACCCTCGGTTTCGGCGGCGATTGGCGGTTCGCATCCAACTGGGTGTTGCGCGCCAGCTACCAGTTTTATCAAAGCCCCGTTCCCAGCTCGACTTTCTCGTCCACAATTCCAGACGCGGACCAGAATGTTTTCACGGTTGGTCTGGCTTATCATTGGAAGCGACACTCCTTCGAGTTTGCTTATGGCGCCGACTTCTACGACGCGCGCCACATCCGACAGGCTCAAAACCCTGCGTTCAATGGCGACTACCAGACGACAGTTCATCTCTTTTCGGTGGCTTATCATTACTCCTTCTGAGGGATGAGCCGGAGCGCGGTCCTCTCCCGCCGCGCTCCGGCTGAGGAATTCGAGACGCGCAAAATGAATTCCTGTTGTAAGCCCCGACAGATCCTTTAACTTACGCCTTCCAAGCTAACCGGGAGCGGCCGGACTCTGCGGAGGGCCGCGGCCACAGCGTGCGGACTTGGCGCTCACCAGCCTTGCTGATGGCGCCAGGAGCAGCCGGAAGGGCAGTGACCATGTCAACCACGAGACCTGCAACACGAACGGAGAGCCGCGAAAGGTTGAATCTGGGCGGCGATCTCTGCAGTTCCTTTCAAAGCGGGATAATTTTTGTCAATGACAGGGATGAGGTCGTTTTGGTGACCGAACCGGCGGCGCACATTCTGGACAGGAATGTCCGAAATCGAAGGCCGCAAACGCTCGATTCTTTGCCGGAGCCTTTGCGAGGGGCGGTCGCCGAGGCACGTACTGCCCGACGAGAAATCAGCCGGCGAAAAACAACTCTTGCCCTTACCGGTGGCCGGACCGCAACCCTGCGGCTCATCGTACTTCCGCTCAAATCCCACAAACGCCAGGCGCCGGTGGTCTTGCTGGTGCAGGATCTCACCGCCGCCACGCGTGCCGAGCAACGCCTGCATCGGTTGGATCGGCTTGCGAGCGTCGGGACCTTTTCCGCCGGCATGGCCCATGAAATCAAGAACGCTCTCGTGGTCGGAAAAACCTTTTTCGATCTCCTGCTGGAAAAACATCAGGATGCGGAGCTGGTGGAGCTGGTCCGGCGCGAGTTGAGCCGGATCGATTCCCTCGTGAGCCAAATGCTGAGGTTCGCCAGTCCCGACAGGCCGGCCGTTGCCGATGCCCGCCTCCATGACGTCTTGAACCACTCGCTGCGGCTGGTCGAAGGCCGGCTCCGTGAAAGCAAGGTCGAGCTGGAACGCGACTTTGCCGCGGCCCGCGATCTCCTCCGCGGCGACGAATACCAGTTGGAGCAAGCTTTTGTGAACCTGCTGCTCAACTCGCTGGAAGCAATGGGAGCGGGCGGCCGGCTTTCCGTCTCGACGCAGTCGGGTCCGGTCGAGGCGCGGCGAGGCGAGGCGCGCGGTTCCTTTGGCTCAAACCAGCTTCGTGTCATGATCCAGGATAATGGCATCGGCATCAGCCCAGCGGATCGGGTACGGTTGTTCACGCCGTTTTTCTCCACCAAAGCCGGCGGTACCGGCCTCGGCCTGTTCATTACCCGTCGAATTATCCGCGAGCATGGCGGCTCCATCAGCGTCAAGAGCAAGCCGAACCAAGGCACCACGTTTCAGATTCTGCTGCCGGCGCTTGATTAGCGACGGTCCTCCACCTTCGCTCATCCCCTCGCCATGTCTCGCACTTGCACGCTCGGCATCGTGAGCGACATCCACTATGCCGGCGCGGCCGAAAAAGCCCGCGGTGGCGAGTTCGAGCTCCGGGGTATTACCAATCCGCTCCTGCGGCATCTGGTGCGTTGGCACCGGCATTTCATCTGGCAACGCGACGCCTTTGGCCTGAACCATCTGCTGGACCAATTCATCGCAGAAGCCGAGGGTTGCGACTACATCGTAGCCAACGGTGATTACTCGTGCAACTCCGCCTTCATCGGCGTCAGCGACGATGCGGCCTGCCACAGCGCGCGCGAGTGCCTCGGCAAATTGCGACAGAAGTTCGGCCCAAGACTACGGGCGAATTTCGGCGATCATGAGCTCGGGAAGCTGAGCCTCGCTGGTGGCCAGGGCGGACTGCGGCTGGCAAGCTGGCATCGGGCGCGACAGGAGCTCGGCCTCGAACCCTGTTGGCGGCTGCAAATTGGGGCCTATGTGTTGCTAGGTGTTGTCTCGACCCTCGTGGCCTTGCCAGTTTTCGAGCCGGACGCACTGCCGGCCGAGCGCCCGGAATGGGAGCGATTGCGCGAAACACACCTGACAGAAATTCGCCGAGACTTCTCATCGCTCGAGCGCGGCCAGCGTGTGCTGCTGTTCTGCCACGACCCCACTGCCCTGCCCTTCCTTTGGGCCGAGGAGACGGTTCGCGCCCGGCTCCCACAAATCGAGCAAACCATCATCGGTCATCTTCATTCCAACCTGGTTTTCTGGAATAGCCGGCTCCTGGCTGGAATGCCGCGACTCGGGTTCATGGGCCACACCGCCAAACGGCTCACGACGGCTTTGCATGAGGCGTTGCGCTGGCGCCCATTTAAGGTGCGGCTCTGCCCCGCGCTCGGCGGCATCCAATTATTGAACGACGGAGGCTATTACACAGCGGAACTGGATCCTTCGGGGAACCGGCCCGCGCGCTTTCAGTTCCACCATTTACCGCATGGGCGACAAAACACGGAGGTGCCATGAAGCTGATCACTCGATGGTACTTAGGGTCTCCGAAGCGCGAACTGACGGTGCTTGCCGAAAACGTTGCGGAGTGATTCGGAGAGTTCGTCCTGCACTACCTGCAGTTCGCGATAGAACTCCACGTCCGACTTTTGCGGCTGCACCGTCTCGTTGGTATTCAATTCCACGAACTGGTCGGTTATCTCTTCGATCTTCACCTTCTCACCTTGCTGCAAGCGCCAGCACCAGAGCGCCTGCAAGGCCGCGCCATAGGCCGCCCCTTCGCTCACCTTTAGTGTCACGACTTCAGCGTTGAAAATGTTCGCCATGATCTGACGCCAAACCTTGGACTTCGCGCCGCCGCCCGTCGCGCGAATCTGCGCCGGTTTCACCCCCAGCTCCGACAGCCGACGTAGCCCGTAATTCATCCCCAGCGTCACGCCTTCCATCGCCGCGCGCGCAAAATGGCCGGCTTCGAACGTCTTTTTGTTAACGCCAAACCAAACGCCTGTGCCGTCGGGTACATTCGGCGTGCGTTCGCCCTCAAAATACGGCAGCAGCAGCAGGCCATTTGAGCCCGTCGGAATCCGGGCCGACTCCGCGGCGTAGCGCTCGTGCGTCCAGCCAAAATCCTCGCGCACCATCTCAGTCGCTACCGTCACGTTCATCGTGCATAGCAGCGGCAGCCAGCGATTCGTCGAGTCGCAAAACGCGGCAATTTCTCCCTGCGGATCAATCACTGGTTTTTCAGAGCAGGCGTAAATTGTGCCGCTGGTGCCGAAGCTGGCGGTGATGACTCCGGCCCGCGTGTTGCCGGTGCCGATTGCGCCCATCATGTTGTCCCCGCCTCCGGCGCTGACGAGCGTGCCGGGATTTAGATCCAGCATCCGGGCGGTTGCAGGCTGGAGACCGCCCGCTGGCCTCTCGCTGCCGCTCAACGGCGGCAACTTTTCCGCCAGCTCAGGATCAATTGCCTTGATGACCTCGCTCGACCACTTGCGTCTGCGCACGTCCAGCAGCGCCGTTCCGCTGGCGTCACCGTACTCCATCACTTTCTCGCCCGTCAGCCAATAATTCAGGTAATCATGCGGCAAAAGCACAGTCGCCAGCCGGGCGTAATGCTTGGGTTCGCTTTTCTTCAGCCAAAGAATTTTCGAAGCAGTGAACCCGGGCAAGACGGCGTTGCCCAGCGCGCGAATTGTTTTCTTCAGCCCGCCCATGCTGGCCATGATTTCCTCGCAATCGGCTGCCGTGGAGGTATCACACCAGAGTTTGGCCGGGCGAATGACTACCCCATCTTTGTCCAGCGGAACGAAGCCATGTTGCTGTCCGCTCACACCAATCGCCTTGACCTCGCCCGCCACCGCCCTGGCCTGCCTCAGCGCACGTCGAATCCCGCTGGCGGTCGCGTCGCGCCAAGTCTGCGGATGCTGCTCTTTTGTGCCAGGTGGCAGGTTCGGTATCAAATCATATTCCTGCGCGGCGGACGCGAGCACCTTGCCGTCGCGCGCATCCACAACGAGCACCTTGGTCGATTGCGTGCCGCTATCAATGCCCACCAGGAGCGTTCTCATGCGAGTCCCAGTTCAGATTTCAGCTCAGAGATATCAGGGCCGCTGGACCGAGCAAAGCATTTTGGGCATCGGGCCGGACCCGGTTGGCTCTGGACTTCCACTGGTTTTTGTTCACAATCCCAACGACACATGACCAAGTCCCGCAAGTATCTTCCATGGGCCGTGCCGTTGGCCTCCCTGTTCTTTCTGTGCCCCGGCTCGATTACCGGAAGTGCCAAGGGCGCGGAGCTTCTGGCTCCCGGTTTCCGCCCGCTGCCACTGGGAGTTCATGCGTTGGTAGGCGGCAAAGTCGTCGCCAAACCGGGCGAAGAGATCGAGGGCGGCACGATCGTGCTCCGTGACGGTTTCATCAAGGCCGTAGGCAAAGATGTCGCTCCGCCGCCCGACGCCCGGATCTGGGATATGAAAGGGACGACGATCTATGCCGGGTTCATCGATCCGTACGTCGTGCTCGGCGGCACCAACGCTCCGGTCGCAACTTCCGACACGGAACCGATCTCCGCAGCCAGCTATGCCACAGCCGGCATCAAATTTTTTGGCGTCGCGGGTTCGGAAACTGATCCTGGAGGTCCGGGCCCCGGGTACGAGCTGGCCAAGATCACCCCCGAACACCGGGAGGCGCGCGATTACTCACCCAAAGACAAGACCCTGGAGCCGCTGCGGTCCATCGGTTTCACCGCCGGAGTGATCGCACCCGCAAGGGGGATTCTCCGGGGCACGAGTGCGCTCGTGGCGTTGGCCGAGGAAAATCCCAATGACGTGATCCTCAAGCCTGACGTGTTCCAGCATATTGCTTTCGAAACGCGCGGCGAAGATCGTTCGTATCCAGGCTCGTTGATGGGGGTGGTTGCCGCTGTGCGCCAATGCATTTTCGACGCTCAATATTACGTTCGCGACCGTGCCGATTATCAACAACATCCGCAGGACCGCAAGCCGCCGGAGTTCAATCCTGCGCGTGAAGCGCTGGCGCCCGCTCTTGAGAAAAAGATGCGTGTTGTCTTCGAGCCAGGAAGCGCGTTGATGGTGGATCGGTCAGCGCACTTGGCTGCGGAACTTGGCCTCGATTTTTGCCTCGTCTCCAGCGGCCAGGAATGGCGACGGCCGGATCTGGCCAAAGCCGCGGGTGCGAGTTTCATCGTGCCGCTGAACTTCCCCGATTTGCCGAAGCTGCCGGACGAGAGCGATTGGGATCAGGTGTCGCTGGACCAGCTTCGGGCCTGGGATTGGGCGCCGGAGGATGCGGCGCTGCTGCGGCAGCAAGGCCTCGAGCTGGCGGTCACTACTTACGGACTCACGGACAAGAAGAAATTTCGCCAGAACCTGCGACTGGCGCTGGATCGCGGGCTCTCGGAGCCGGACGCGCTGGCGGCGCTGACGACTATTCCTGCCAAACTCTGCGGCGTCGAGGATCGCCTGGGCGCCATCGAGCCGGGCAAATGGGCATTCCTGACGGTCGTTGAAGGAAAGAGCTATTTCGATCTTGAAGCCAAGGTCCGCGAGGTCTGGATCGACGGCAAAATCCATCGAGCGCCGGCGGAAGAGCCAAAATCCGCCAAAGGAGAGGAAGCGAAAACGGCCAAGCCTGGCTCGGCGGAAGAAACCGGCTCAGCGAAACCTAAAGAAGAGAAACCGGCAGAGGAAAAGAAGGACAAACGGAAAGAGCAGGCGCGCGAGCTGCAGAAAACGCGTGTTGCGCACGTACCGCTTGAGGGCCGCGGACCGATGGCCGAGCCCAAAACGGTCCTTATCCAAAACGCCACCGTGTGGACGTGCAGCGCGAAGGGCACAGTCGAGAACGCCGACGTCCTTATTGTGGACGGAAAGATTAAGGCTGTCGGCAAAGGCCTGACCGTGCCGACGGAGCAAACGACCCCGCCTCTGGTGATCGATGGCCGTGGCCTCCACGTCACGCCCGGTTTGATTGATTGCCACAATCACAGCATGATCCTGGGCTCGGTCAATGAAGGTACGCTGCCCTCGACCGCGATGGTCCGGATCCGCGACGTGGTGAATTCCGAGTCAGAGAACCTTCGACTCCAGCTCGCCGGGGGCGTGACCGCGGCCAACCTGCTCCACGGCTCGGCTAATCCGATTGGCGGCCAAAACTGTGTTATCAAACTCCGGGATGGAGCAACTCCGGAGCAATTGATCTTTGCCGCCGCGCCACCGGGCATCAAGTTCGCCCTGGGTGAAAACGTCAAACAATCGAACGCGCTGGATCGCGCGCCGACGCGCTTTCCACAATCGCGCATGGGTGTGCGCACCTTCATTGCCAACCGCTTCACCGCCGCCCAGGTTTACCTCGCCGAGTGCGATAAGTGCCGAGCTTCAGGAACGCTTCCGCCTCGCCGCAACCTCGAGCTTGAAGCGCTCGGCGAAATCATCCAGGGCAGGCGTCTGATTCACTGCCACTCCTACCGCCAGGATGAAATCCTGATGCTGATCCATTTGATGGACAGTTTCGGCGTCAAGATCGCCTCCTTTCAACATGTGCTGGAAGGCTATAAGGTCGCCGACGAAATTGCGCGGCACGGGGCCGGCGGTTCGACTTTTTCCGACTGGTGGGCCTACAAATTTGAAGTTTATGACGCCATTCCCTACAACGGCAGCCTGATGCGTGACCGCGGCGTCGTAGTTTCATTCAATTCCGATTCCTCGGACTTGGCGCGGCGGCTCTACACCGAGGCCGCCAAGGCCGTCAAATACGGCGGCACGCCCGAAATCGAGGCGCTCAAGTTCGAGACCCTGAACCCCGCCAAACAACTCCACATCGAGCAATACGTCGGTTCGCTCGAGGCCGGCAAAGACGCGGACTTCGCGGTTTGGTCGAAGTCGCCGCTCGATTCCGAGACCGTCTGCCTTCAGACCTGGATCGATGGGAAAAAATATTTCGACCGGTCGGTGGCGGCCGACCACGCCGCCGCTTTGGCCAAGGAACGCGACGAGCTTCTGGTCAAGGCGAAGAAGATTTCCAAACTGGGCGGAGGCAGTCGAGACGGCGCCGGCGAGCGTGACGCGGGCCCGTCTTTTTTCCGTGTGTCACTGGAGCATGAATTTGATGGCCGCGAACGGGGGTGTTTGGAGGGAGATTAACCGGGCTATGCGAAATTCGATATTTCTTTCCTTCGCCGTAGGTTCGCTCTTCCTTGGCCTGACACTGACGGGTGTCCACGCTGAATCCTTTCTTCTAACTGGTGCGGCGGTTCACACCGTTTCTGCAGAGACACTCGTTCCAGGACAGGTGCTGGTCGAGAATGGAAAAATCTCGGCCGTAGGCAAGACAGTGGCGGCGGGCCGCGCCAAGGTCATCGACTTGAAAGGCCAGCATCTTTATCCCGGCCTCATTGCGTTGAACACTGCCCTCGGCCTGACGGAAATCAGCGGGGTCCGCGCCACCCTCGACACGACGGAGCCAGGCGAGTACACGCCGGACGTGGAGTCCTGGATCGCAGTGAATCCAGATTCGGAATTGCTCCCCGTCGCGCGCGCCAATGGCGTCGCGTTTTTCGAGCCAGTCCCCGAAGGTGGAATTGTAACCGGCCAGTCAGGCTTAATGACGGTGGAGGGCTGGACCACCGACCAGCGCACGATCAAAAAACCGCTTTCACTGCATGTGTTTTGGCCCGCTATGGAACTCACCACGACTCCCCGGCCGCGGGGCCGCTTCGGTCCGGGACAGCCCAAGTCCCTCGAAGAACAAGCCAAAGAGCGCCGCGCGAAGATCCGTGCAACTGAGGATTTCTTTGAGGAAGCCAAAGCTTACGTTCGGGCCAAAGCCGCCTCCGCCGACGGGAATGCTCACGCGCCTGCCCGGGTTCCAGCCTGGGAAGCCATGGCGCCCTACGTCCGAAGCGAGCTTCCGCTCACAGTCCACGCCGACGAGATCCGCCAAATCAAATCAGCCGTCCAGTGGGCCATTACGAACCATTACCGAATGATTCTGGCGGGCGGGCGTGACGCCTGGAAAGCAGCCGACCTTCTGGCCACAAACAATATCCCGGTCATCTATTCGGCAACGTTCACTCTGCCCGCTCGCGACTTCGAGGCTTATGACGTTCAATTCCGGGCGCCGGAAAGGCTGCGTCAAGCCGGGGTAAAGGTCATTTTCTGTTTCGGCGCGACCAGTTTCGACGCCCCGCTGACTCGCAACCTGCCTTACTCAGCAGCGCAGGCGGTCGCGTTCGGCCTTCCCGAAGCCGAGGCGCTCAAAGGGCTGACCCTCTATCCGGCTCAAATCGTGGGGGTGGCCGACCGCCTCGGCTCCATTGAAGCCGGCAAAGAAGCGACCCTGTTCAGCGCCGACGGCGACATTCTCGATATTCGCGTCCACGTGAAACACTTGTGGATCGCCGGCAAAGAAAGCTCGCTCGAAACCCGACATACGAGATTGTACGAGAAGTACAAGAACCGACCGAAGCCGGAATAACTCCGAAGACCGAATGCCGAAATCTGACCCGTCCTCCGTAGCACCATAGGATTCCGCCGGGCCCCCGTACGCGGGAGGGCTTTGGTCGGCAACAGTAGCCTGGGTGCCGTTACTGCAGAGGGTGAAAGGAAATCCGAAATCGGAAACTCGAGGCGGCGACACCATTCCTCCGATAAAACTCAGCCTCTCGCGCCAATGTGATCACGGGTTCTGACCGCCGCTTCTTGCCAAATTTTGGCTGGTGTGGTAGTGTGGGGGCAAATGCCAAATGCGACACTGAATGTAAGTCTAAGCAAGGAGCAGCTTGCCCAAGTCAACCGGGAGGTGCGCTCGGGGCAGTATGTTTCAGCGAGCGAGGTCGTGCGCGAAGCGCTGCGAGACTGGCTGAAGCGGCGTATTGAAGCCGACATTGCGGCCCTGGAAAAGGCGCATGCGGGCGCGTGGGAACGCGATACATCACCCGACGAGCTGCGTGCCATCATCTCTGCCAGTCGCCGTGCTCGCGCCGCACTGGCAAATGGCAAACAGCGCCGCCAGCGCCGGACATGATTCGGGCCGTTTTTGACGCCAGCACGGTACTTTCGGGCTGCGGTTGGGGCGCTGAATCCTACCAGTGCCTGCTTTTGGTAGCTCGTCGGCGGGTGCGATCCTTCGTGACTGAAGCAATCGTCGCCGAATGGCGGGAGACTGTCTCGGAACTCGAGGCCCGGGGCACGAAGTTCAGACGTTCGCCACGACCAACGCTCGAATGGCTTATTGGGGTGTCTCTCGTCATCGGCCCTGCGCCCTTGGGAAAACAGCGGAGCCGCGACGCAACGGACGATTCGTACGTCGCATGCGCGCTGGGAGCGCGCGCTGAGTTCATTATCGGTCGCGATGAGGACCTGCTGGTCCTTGGAAAGCCATTTGGAATTGAAATCCTGACTCCTCGGGCCTTTCTGAATCGGTTGAGAACTGGATTGTAAGGAGCCGCCGCCTGGCAATTCAATTCACTCCTGATCGAATCCACAATGAAATCGGAAAACTGAATGACGAAGGCCGAGTTGAAATCCGAAAACCGAATAACGAAGCCCGAAGGAAATCCGAAACCTGAAGCCCGAAAAGGCCGTGGTTGCAAGCGACTAAGAGTTACACGGCATGCCGTTTCGCGGCTTCGGGCTTGGGATTTCGGCATTCGACACTGGGCCTTCCGGTTGCTGTTTTTCCTCCCGCTTCCCTGTTGCGCGCCTGTTTCTGCCCAAGACTCCGTGAAGCCCCTCACCCGCCTCCACGCGCATAATGACTACGAGCACAAGCGGCCGCTGTTTGACGCGCTCGAACATGGTTTTTGCAGCGTCGAGGCGGATATTTTTCTCATCGAGGGGCAACTGCCGGTCGCACACCAGCGCAGTCAGGTCAAGCCTGAGCGGACGTTGCAGAAGTTGTATCTCGATCCGCTGCGCGAACGCGTGAAGAAGTATGGCGGCCGCGTTTATCCGGCAGGACCGGAGCTCGTGCTCCTGATCGACATCAAGACGGACTGGAAAACGACTTATCCTGTCTTGCGTGAAACGCTGAAAGGATATGCTGACATGCTAACGGTTTACCATGGTGATGCCACCCAGACGAATGCAGTTAGGGCGATCATCACCGGCAATCGCTCAAAAACCATGTTCGCCGGCGAAAGGGTCCGGTACGCGGCTTATGACGGCGAGCTGGAAGACTTAAACTCCGATGCACCGGCGTCCCTAGTCCCGTGGATCAGCAGCAACTGGGCCCGGACCTTTCACTGGCGCGGTTCCGGACCCTTCCCACAGGAGGAACAGCAGAAACTCAAAGAGATACTGGACAAGGCCCACGAGCACGGAAGGCGGGTCCGTTTTTGGGGCGCGCCGGATTACTCGGCGTTTTGGCGCGAGCTGCTGGCCGACGGTGTGGATTTGATCAACACGGATGATCTCGACGGCGCACAGAAGTTCCTTCTTACACAATGACTGGGCAGCAGTCTGCAAGTTCCCTGCTTTGTAGCCGCCGACGCCAGTCGGCGCCGAATCGCGATTCGGGCAGAGTGCGCCGAGAGAGGTCGAATGACGTCGGCGGCTACACCTGTCGGGGAGTTCTACGGGATTTGAGCCGTCCAGGCAAAAAATCATGACTCGAGTTCCGATTTAGCCTCGCGCGATGGAGCGCCGAGCTGTGACTAGTTCTTAGGCTTGCCAGGCCGTGGCTGTCCAGACACGAAACAATCGATACCAAAACTGGACATCCGAGCGGCTCCCAGCGCCCGGGTCGAGAGAAACTCCGCCACGAGGACCCAAGAATTCGAAAAAACCGCAGCTTCCAAAGGCAACCCCTCGGAGTGGATTTCCCACAATCTCGACTTTTTGAATTTCAGGCCACTTTGGGAGGTGGGGCTTGGAATTTGGATTTTGCTCCCGGGCATTCCCCGGGGCCGGGAACTTTGTGCAAGCCACTTTCTCAAGGTGGCATTCCAGTTGCTCCCGAGCAGTCATGTTGGATGTAACACTCAGCATTCTGGCTCTGATAGCCGGTGGAGTTACGATCGAATTGTTCGCGCCCGCTCGGGCCCAGAACGATTCACAGGGCGAAGCCGGAGTGAGCGAGGAATTCCAAACGGGCAATCCCAGCTAGGTCTCCCACCTCGGTGTTGCCGCGAGAGAATTTTGTCCTCCAGAAAAGGAAGACAAAAATGGCCCGACCCCGCGATTATGGCCGCGGTGCCGGCAAACCATAGATAGAACGTCCCCCGCCGGGAACGCTTGTGCAGTCGTGAAATTCCGCGTGTCGCGGCTGCGCTGTCTCCCGGGCGGGGGACTTTTCTTTCCAGCGATGATTTGACCCATGCCCGGCGCTCCGCCCCACCCGCAGTCCGCATTCTGCGCCTGTAGCGGCCACAAACGTTTCACTCTCGCCCCACCGCAAGTATGAGCGGGCGTAATTCCTGCATTAGTTCGGCAAAAACTGCCAGCGAGAGCTGTTGGGTGCCGTCGCTCCAGGCTTCTGCGGGGTTGGGATGCACTTCGATCAGCAGCGCGTCGGCCCCCATAGCCACCGCCCCTTTGCACATGGCCTTCACCAGGTCCGCCCGCCCGGCGCCCTGGCTGGGATCGATCACAATGGGACAATGCGATTCCTGCTTGATAATTGGAATAGCCGCAAGGTCGAGTGTGTTGCGGGTGTAGGTTTCGAACGTGCGAATGCCCCGCTCGCAAAACATCAGGTTGCTGTTTTCGTTGGATAACACGTATTCGCCCGCCAGCAGCCATTCCTCAATCTTCATGGAGAGACCGCGTTTGAGCAGGACGGGCTTGCCGGTTTTGGCGGCAGCGATGAGGAGTTGAAAGTTGTGCGCGTTGCGGGCGCCGATCTGGATGATATCGGCGTATTCGGCGACAAGCTCGGCGTGGTTCTCGGACAGTAGCTCGGTGATCACCGCCAGGCCCGTTTCCTTGCGCGCCTTGGCCAGCAATTTCAAACCCTTCTGGCCGAGGCCCTGGAATTCATAAGGAGAAGTGCGCGGCTTGAAGGCGCCGCCGCGCAACACCGTCGCCCCCGCGGCTCTTACCGCTTCGGCGGTCGTAAGCAGTTGTTTTTCGCTTTCTACCGAGCAGGGTCCCGCCATCACATGGAATTTCTTGCCGCCGATGCTGTGTTCGCGGACGCGGACGGTCGAGTTCTGCGGGTGCGCTTCGCGGCTGATGAGCTTGTAGCGCCTTTGGACCGGCATGACGCTTTCGACGATTTGCGGAAAGACCGCGCCGAGAGTTTCGAGCGACTGATGCGTCAGTTCATCGCCGATCGCTCCGATGACGATGCGGGCGACTCCGCGCATGACGTGAGGTTTGTAGCCCCGCTTGCGGATCTCCTTCAGGATGGTTGTTTCCTGTTTCCTGGAGATGCCGGGTTTAAGGACAATGATCATGGCTGATGTACAGGCCGGAAGGCCGCCCTTTCCGGCGGTTATTTCAGTGAGCCGAGCCGAGGCAGCAACGAAGGGGAACCGGGAGTATTCGCGCTCTCCAACGGCGCGGTGCGGTCTGCGAGGGGGGTCGCGGGAAAGGACCTCATGGATTACTTAATTTCTAAGCTCAAGTGCCGCCGTTCCAGCGTCGTGCCTTCATTGAGGGCGATCTGCGCCAGGGCGATGTTGTAATCAGCCAGGGCACGGATTTCGGTCGAGCGGGCGGTTGTCAGGTCGCGTTGGAGTTGCAAGACTTGAAAGCTGGTGCTCTTGCCGCTCTCGAGCTTCTTTTGTTCAGCATCGAGCGCAGCTTCAGCGTAAACCCTGGCCTCACGCGTGGCATCGACGCGCTGGAAGCTGGTGCGGGCTGTGGCGATGGCATTTTCGATCTGGATCAAAACATTCTGCTCGAGTTGTTTAAGTTGCAGGGCGATTTGGTCCTTGGTCATTTTGGTTGCCCGATAGTTGTTCCGCGCGGCTGTGTTGCCCAGCGGAAAGGACATTTGGCCGCCGATGGTCCAGAAAGGGTTATCGCCCCCGCCTAACTGATCCAGGTAACCGTTGAAGCCCCCGCTGGAGGCCCGGTAGCCGGCGCTCCCGATCAGATCCAATTGCGGAAACAATTGGTTTCGTTGATAGCGGAGGACATAACCTTGCTTCTCCAGATTCAGTTGTTGTTGCAAGAGGTCCGGGCGGTAACGCAGTCCCTTTTCCCAGCTTTCCTGAAGATTGAACTTTTCCGGCACCGCCACCATCGCGGCGGTGGGCTGGATCGCGACATTCTTCCATTTGGAATAGTCGTCGCTGAGCAGGCTCTTCAACACCCGCTCCTGCGTGTCCTCCGTGTTCATCGCGGCCAGCAGATCAGCCCGATTTGCCGCGGCTTGCGCTTCGGCCTGTTTCTCATCCAGCGGCGCCAAAGCGCCCACCTCGACGCGTTTTTTGTTCTCAGCCACCAATCGGTCGGCCAACTCCAGCGCCTTCTGTTGCACCTTGACGTTCTCCTGCGCAAAAATCAGGTCGTAATACGCCTGCTCGACGGCCGTCACGGTGGTGATAACCTGCGAGCGCAGATCCAATTCGGAGATTTTCAGGCTTTTCCGGTCCAGGACAATTTGCAACCGGTTATTGTCGATCCAGAAGTTCTTCAGCAAGGGCTGCCTCAGCTGCAAGAAGCCCGCGCCGCCTGAAAAGATTTCTTGCGACGAAGCCGGGATCGCGGACGGAAAATTGGTGCCGACCAGGGTGATGCTGTTTCCGGTCGTCAGGTCAAGGAAAGTGTTCGTGAAGTAGGTCGTGTTCGTGTTGACGAAGCCCGGGCGCGACGTGGTCTGATCGGCAAGGCTCATGCCCAAGTTGTAAGTCAGACCCCACGGCAGAAGGCCTTGCAGGCCACCGCTGTAGCTGTCCGTCTCGATCTTCACCCCCGGGATTGCCCGGCCTTGAGAATCCAGACCTCCAGGCTGCCGAATGTCATCATGTTCCGCATTAAGGTAGAGCGAAGGATCGTAGGCTCCTTGCAGGGAGCGCAGAGCGAATCTGGAGATATCAGGGTTGAACTTTTTGATCTGCACGTCGAGATTGTGCTCGAGGGCAACGGTCAGGCACTCCTCCAACGACAACTTGCGGACTTCCGTTGCGTTCGTTTGCGCAAGGGCCGCAACGCCGGCCAGCGCCAAGGCAGATAGGGTTCCAATGAGTCTCATCGCGCGCGAAGACTGGACCATTCAGTGTGTTTCGTCAATGACACCGTAGCGGGCCAAAAGGTTTCAGCCCGTCGCCGCCGCTCGTTTCAGACGATCCCGGATGGCCCGCCAGTCAGGGTTGTTGGGAAGTTCTTCCACAACAATAAGCTTTGCGCCGGATTCATCACATTCCTGCAACTCGGCATAGATTGCTCGCGCGAATGCCTCAGCGTCGTGTGGAATGACCGAAACGCGCCCGAGCTCACCACCTCCAGGGATCATGGTATGCGCAATCACGTGGATTCTGCCTTCCGGCACTCCGCTCCTGCCCGCTTGGTCCCTAAGTTCCGCCTCGTTCCTCCAGGCCCAAATCTCCAATCTGGCCCTCGGCGCATAATGTTTTCGCAGCAATCCGGGACTTTTCAGAACTTCCTCGCTCTCGCCGACGCCCAAAGTCAAATTGCCCATCACAGCTAGGAGTGACTCCGCATGGATCATCCCTGGCCGCAGTAGGCGCGGGGGCTCGACCGAGAGGTCCAGCACTGCGGATTCGAGGCCGATTTGAGATGGCCCGCCATCGACGATCAGGGGAATGCGGTCGCCCAAGTGTTTGCGGACGTGCTCGGCAGTTGTCGGCGAAACGTGGCTCGCCAGGTTGGCGCTGGGGGCGGCCAGAGGGAAACGGCATTCGCGAATCACTGCCTGAATGAACGGATGGCTGGGCCACCGCACCCCGACGGTCGATCCGCCTGCCGTCACGACCTCCGGAATCTCCGGCGCCCGCGGCAGCACCAGGGTCAGAGGGCCTGGCCAGAAAGCCCGCGCCAACTTGTCTGCCATGGCAGGCCAGGCTGCGACGCAGCGCCTGGCCATGTCGATGCCGGCGACATGAACGATGATCGGATTGTGCGCCGGTCGTCCTTTGAGTTCAAAGATTCGCGCCACGGCCCACTCCTCGAGCGCGTTGGCCGCCAGCCCGTAAACTGTCTCGGTGGGCAGAGCGACCACATTCCCTTTCCGCAACAGCTCCACCGCTCGCTGCGCCGCCGCCTGAAACAACTGAGGCGTGTGCGTTGGCAGAACTTCCGCTTGTGTTTGGCGAGCCACAAGAGTGAGCCGACAGGCTTATTCGTACCGTAGCGCCTCGATGGGATCGAGCTGGGAAGCTTTGCGCGCAGGATAGAAGCCAAAGAAAATTCCCACCGCGGCGCTGAACACAAAGGCGATCACGATGGAGTCGGCGGAAACGAGCGTCGCCCAGTGTTTGATCGATGTCAGGAGTTTTGCCCCCCAGACGCCCAATCCGATGCCGAGCACGCCGCCGATGGAACTAAGCGTGACCGCCTCGATGAGAAACTGCAGCAGGATATCGCGTCCGCGGGCGCCCACCGCCATGCGGATGCCGATCTCGCGCGTGCGCTCGGTCACGCTCACAAGCATGATGTTCATGATGCCGATCCCGCCCACGAGCAGTGAGACGCCAGCGATGCCGGCCAACAGAGCGGTCATGGTTTCGGCAGCGGCGTTCTGCGTCTCGGCCAGTTCCTGTTGGTTGCGCATGATGAAGTCATCATCGCGGCCGGGCTGGATGCGGTGGCGCTGACGGAGCAGCTCCGCGATGCCGTTTTGCACGTTGGCGATCTGCTCGGCGTTTTCCGCCTGCACATTGATGGCACGGAGCATCGTCACACCGGCGAGGCGTTTCATCACGGTCGTGTACGGCGCGACCACGGTGTCATCCTGATCCGAGCCCATCATGGAAACACCTTTGGCTTTGAGCACGCCAAGGACCGTCATGGGCACGTTCTTGAAACGGATGGCTTTGCCCACCGGATCCTCTTCGGGAAACAATTTGTCGGCGGTGGTCTTGCCCAGGATGCAGACTTTCGATGCGGCCCGCACATCGGCTTCGGTGAACATGGCGCCGGATGCCAGGTCCCATTGGCGGATAGCCAGGTAATCCACTCCCTCGCCTTGGATTGACGTGCCCCAGTTGTTATTGCCCGCCATGATTTGGCCGCCGGTGCGGACTTCCGGGCTGACCGCAGCCACGCCCGAGACTTCCTTTTCGATGGCTTGCGAATCCTCGACCGTGAGCGTGCCGGCCCCGCCAAAGCCGGTGAAAACGCCGCTGCGGTTGATGCTCCCGGAAAAGATCAGGATCACGTTCTGGCCCAGCGCAGCGATGCGGGCCTGCACCTGCGCCTTGGCGCCGCGGCCCAGCGCCACCATCGCGATGACCGCACCCACGCCGATGATGATGCCGAGCATGGTGAGCACCGTCCGCATTTTGTTCCGGCGCAGCGCCCGGAAGGCGACCTTGAAGATGAGGAGAAAGCGTTTCATTAACCGGTCAACTGTGCTGCTTTTTGCTCATCCTGCAACCGGCGCAATTCCTGTTCGGCGATTAAGCGGCTCGACACGGGCGTGTCGCTCACGATTTTGCCGTCGCGCATGACCACCATGCGCCGGGTGTATTGGGCAATGTCCAGCTCATGGGTGACCATGATCAGTGTAATCCCCTGATTATTCAGAGCCTGAAAGACCCCCATGATTTCGATGCTGGTGCGGCTGTCGAGATTGCCGGTGGGCTCATCGGCCAGCAGGAGGGAGGGATGGTTGGCAAGCCCCCGGGCGATAGCGACGCGCTGCTGCTGGCCGCCCGAAAGCTGGTTCGGGGTGTGCCCGGCGCGGTCGGCCAGGCCAACGATCTCCAGCGCCTTCATCGCCCTCTGGCGCTGGCTTTCACCGTGCGCTCGCTTGCGCGCGTACAACATGGGCAGCTCCACGTTTTCGAGCGCAGAGGTCCTGGCGAGCAGGTTGAAGCCTTGGAAGACAAAACCGATTTTTTGGTTTCGAATGTCTGCCAACTCGTCGCGGTTAAGCTGCGACACATCGATCCCGTCGAGAGAGTACTTTCCCTGCGTCGGCCGATCCAGACAGCCGATGATGTTCATCATGGTGGACTTGCCCGAGCCGCTGGCGCCCATCAGCGCCACAAACTCGCCAGGCACGATCTCAAGCGACACACCGCGTACCGCGTGCACGTCCACCTCGCCGGTGTGATACACTTTGTGAACCTGCTCGAGCTTTATGACCGGCTTCACTGCTTGTGGAACATGCGAACTAGAATCCGCGTCTGCCGCCGCCCCCGCCGAAGGGACTGGTGCCTTGGGGCGGTGTCGCCGCTACCTGGACCTGGGGAAGTTTTACGGAAGTAATTACCGAATCTCCTTCCTTCAGCCCATCGGCGATCTCGGTGAACGCGCCATCACTAATGCCAGTCTTTATGCGTACCGGCTGCGGTGTGGGCGCTGCTTCGCCTCCACCGGCGGGGGCGTTTGTGGCCAGCACATAGATGGTGCGCGAAGTAGGCTGGATCGGTCGCGGCCGCGCGCCCGAACCGTTGCCCATCCCGCCAAAGCCGCCTCCGCCGGGTCTTTGCAAGGCTCCACTTTGAAACAGCTCACGGAGCTTCGCCCGGAGCTCCGGCGACGGCTCTTCGCCTCGGTCGCGCATTTCCCGTAGTCGCCGCATCATTTCCTCCGGTGGTTCATTTCCGGTCAGCGGCTGCAGAGCGCCTTCTGAAGCAGCCACTTTGTTCGTCCCGCTGCTCGCGGCAGAAGCTACGGTGTTCGTTGCTTCTTTCTTGTTCTCTTTGCCCAGCCCAATCCTGGCCAACAACCGCGCGGCAAAGGCCTGGTTGGTCGGCGGTTCCGGCGGTTTGAACCTAAGCGCCGCATTGGGGATCCTCAGCACACTCGAGTGGTGCGCGGTCGTGATTGAGACCGTCGCGGTCATCCCTGGCTTGAGCTTCATGTCAGGATTGCTGACTTCCACTACGGTGTCGTAGGTGACAACGTTTTGCACTGTGATCGGCGAGTTGCGAATCTGCACAACCTTGCCCGTGAAGGTGCGGTTCGGAAAGGCGTCAACCGTGAAACTCACCGTCTGGCCGTTCTCCACCGTCCCGACGTCAGCCTCCGAAACATTGGCGTCGATCTGCATTTTTGACAGATCGTTGGCGATGACGAAAATCGTCGGAGCATTCATGCTGGCGGCGACGGTCTGGCCGACGTCCACGTTGCGGGAAATCACAATGCCGTCCACCGGCGCATAAATCGTGCAGTGAGCCAGATCTAGTTTCGCGCGTTCGAGCGACGATTCCTTTATCATCACCTGAGCTTCGGCCTGATGCAGGTCGGCAATGGCCTTGTCGTTGTCCGCTGAGGGGATCAGGTTATTTTTGAGAAGGTCGGCCGAGCGGTTGGCGTTGACTTTGGCCAGCTCAAGACCCGCCTTGGCGTTGGCGAGATCTCCCTCAGCTTGATGGACGGTGGCCACAAATATTGCGGGATCCAATTGCGCCACCACCTGGTTGGACCTCACCAGCGAATTATAGTCTGCGTAGAGCTTCAGGATATTACCGGAAATCTGGCTGCCGACCTGGACATTGATCACAGGATTCAGCGTGCCGCTGGCGGTCACGATTTGCGTCAGGTCACCCCGTGTGACCGAGGCTGTCTGATAAATCGGAACGTTGTCGCGGTCGCTGCCAAAATACCAGAGGCCGACGGCCAGCGCGGCTCCCGCCACCACCAGTCCGACAATCCATTTTACCCATCGGTTCGTTCCGTTGTTTGCCATAAAGCTATTGCCGCCGTAGTTCCGTCCATTGGACAGCCGTACTGGCCGGGAGGTTACCTGAATTTGCGCCGCTGTCGATAGCAGCGCCGGCCCGTCGCGCCCTCTCCGGGAGCCATCAACAAAATTCATTTTCCGTTGTCGCGACCAGACCTTCTCTTAGAATGGATTTGTGCTCGAAGAATTCATCAAGCAGCTAGCCGACGACGAACCGCTCAGGGAAGAGCAGATCGGCACTGCAGTCGAGCAGCTAATCGACGAGAGGGTCGCGACGGCAACCAAGGCCGACTTTCTCACCTACCTGGCCCGTAAAGGCGAAACCGTCGAGGAGATCGCGGGGTTCGCCCGGGCTCTGCGGGCCAAATCCATTCTGCTGGCGCTGGACGCCGAGACACGAGCCCGGGAAATCCTCGATGTTGTTGGCACGGGCGGCGATCGGCTAGGGACGTTCAACATCTCGACGACGGCGGCGATTATCTGCGCCGCCGCGGGCGTCTCCGTGGCCAAGCACGGCAACCGCGCCGCGACTTCACACTGTGGCAGCGCCGACGTACTTGAGGCGCTAGGAATTCCCATCACTCTGCCACCTGACCAGGCCGCCCAATCGCTGCGGGAGCTTGGGTTCGCATTTTTCTTCGCGCCAAACTACCACCCGGCCTTCAACAATGTCGCGCTGGCGCGCCAGCTTTGCGCTGAGCGCGGCCAGCGAACGGTATTCAATTATCTCGGCCCTCTGCTCAATCCGGCACGGCCCAGCGCGATGCTCGTCGGCGTTCCGCGGCTGGACCTGTGCGAATCTATGGCTCGTGTGCTGCAATCGCTTGGCGTCCGGCGGGCGATGGTCGTGGCCGGAAATCTCCAAGGTCCAAAGTCCAAGGTCCAAAGTCCAAAGGCTCAAGACCAAAGCCCAAAGTCCGAAGTCAGAAGTCCAAAGTCTAAAGCCCAAAGTCCCGAGTCTGTGGATGAAAGCTCCGATGAGACCAGAGTTCTGGACGAGCTATCGACGCTAGGGGAGAATTCCATCGCAGAGTTTTACCAGGACCACGGTTTTAGTGCCTCGACATTAGCGCTGGATCATTTTCCTCTGCTGCCTGCCACGCTCGCGGACCTGGCGGGCGGTGATTGCCAAACCAACGCCGCCATAGTCCGAGCACTCCTCGGCGGCAAAGAACGCGGTCCGAAGCGTGATGCGATCTTGCTCAACACGGCCGCCGCGCTCATGGTCGCGGGCCGCACGCGCACGATTGCCGCAGGCTGGGAGCTGGCCGCGAGCGTCATTGATAGTGGAGCAGCGCTGCGCAAGCTGAACGATTTGATCCGCGGGACTTTTAGCCGTTGACTATTTGGCCTTAATATCGCAAGGGAAGGAGCAAAGAAAGGAATCCTATGTATCGAATTATTGGGGCTGACGGAAAGGAATACGGGCCGATCTCAGCGGACGTGTTGCGCCAGTGGATCGCCCAGGGACGCGCCAACGCGCAGACCAAAGTCCGCGTAGAAGGTACGGCCGACTGGAAACTAATCTCTGAATTCCCCGAGTTCGTCGCGGACCTGGCGGCCAAAACCGCCGCCTCCCAGCCCGCCCCGACGATGCTTGCCCCGTCAGCGGCTGACATGGCGGCGACAGAAATTCTCGCGCGCGATTACCAGCTCGATATTGGACGCTGCATCAGCCGGGGCTGGAACCTGGTGATGAAAAACTTCTGGCTTACTGTCGGCGCGACTGTCCTTATCCATCTGATCGTTGCCGTAGTCGGTGGCCTTCCGGTGATCGGATGGGCTCTTAAGGCAGTCTTTATCGGCGGCCTGGATTGGATGTTCCTGAAGCTGGTCCGCGGCCAAAAAGCCGAGCTGGGCGACGCCTTTTCAGGGTTCAACCTGGCGTTCCTGCCACTATCACTGTTCGGGATAGTTTCGACTATCCTGGTTGTGCTCGGCGTGGTCCTTTGTATCGTGCCCGGCATCTACCTGGCGGTTTGCTGGCTGTTCTTTTCGCCGCTTATCATCCTGGATAAGCGCCTCGAGTTTTGGGATGCCATGGAATTGGCTCGCAAAGTCGTCAGCAAACATTGGTGGCATCTCCTCGGTCTCGCTATCGTGTGCGGCTTGGTTCTCATCTGCGGCGCGCTGGTCTGCGTCGTCGGGGTGTTCATCGCTATGCCGATCGTCCGGGCCGCAATCGTTTACGCCTACGAGGACATTTTCGGCGCGCGGCCGGCCCCCGTTTCCACGCCGACGACTCTCGCCGCCTGAGCTTTCTGGTCTCCCGGTAGGGAGCCAACGACCGCGTCCGGCGCTGTGCGCCGGACGTGTCTAATAAATCGCCGAAACCCTTTACAGACCCGTCACGCGATGGCGCGCTTGATAGCTTTGTTGTTTCTGCCGTTCCTGCTGCCCTTCGCGGCGCGAACCGAGGATTGGCCGCAGTGGCGCGGGCCGCAGCGTGATGGCGTCTGGAATGAAACCGGCATCCTGGAGTCCTTTCCGCCAGACGGCTTGAAGATTTCCTGGCGGGCGCCCGTGGGAAGGGGATGGTCAAGTCCGATCGTGGCGCAAGGCCGGGTCTATGTCACTGACATCGAATTCGTAGGTCGCGCCGCCCGTGAGCGTGTTCTTTGCTTTGAGGAAGCGACCGGAAAGCCGCTTTGGACCCTCAGGTACGCGGTGGCCTACCCGGACTGGGCCTTTCACCCAAGCGCGGGCGGCCCACGGGCCACACCGATTTTCCGCAAAGGCAGCTTGTTTACACTAGGCGCTCTGGGTCGCCTCATCTGTCTAGACGGCGCCAAGGGAAAGGTCGTGTGGGAAAAGAGTTTAGCCAGGGAGTACGAAGTCAAAGAGTTCACGGGAATTACAGCCTCGCCACGGATTGAAGACGCGTTGCTAATTTTTTACATATGCGGGAAGCCAGCCGCGTGCGTCGTCGCTTTGAAGACTGATTCCGGCAAAGAGGCTTGGAGGGCGCTTGATGATTCGTTTACCTATAGTTCACCTATCATTCTCGCCGCGGGAGGAAGCAAGCAGCTCGTTGTTTGGACACAGGAAGCTGTGACGTCGCTGCGTCCGGACACAGGTCAGACTTGGTGGCGAGAGTTATTCCGCACCGCGGGAGACCAGGCAGTGTCGACACCGGTCTGCTCCGACCGCTGGCTGCTCATCGCCGGCAGTATGTTCAAACTCGAGGCAGACAAACCCGCAGCTTCGATGGTTTGGCCGGGCACGAAAACTCTCTCACAACGGATTCTAAGCAACACCTCGACCGCCCTTATCCAGGGCGAATACGTCTATTCGGCCAAGACCTCCGGTGAACTGGTTTGTCTGGAGATTCGGACCGGCAAACAGGCTTGGTCCACGAACACTATCACCGAGCTCAAGAATGGCTCCAGCATCCACCTGACCCGGTGCGGTGATAGGGTGTTTCTCTTTACGGACAGAGGCTACCTGATCTGGGCACGACTCACGCCTCAGGGTTACCACGAGATCAGCCGTGCTCATTTGTTGGAACCGACCTCGCCGTTTGGAGCCAGGAAGTGCGCATGGACGCCGCCCGCCTATGCGAACCGCCATGTCTTCGCGCGCAATGACGCCGAACTGGTCTGTGCTTCGCTGGCGGCAAATCCGTAAAGCGTGTGTGCTCGCGAGGAATCCAGGAGCCGGACGAGATACTGACGTGTCTTGACCCGCGAGGGCTAGATGCGCCAGAGTCAGGCCATGTACACAATCATGGGTGCGGACGGGCGCGAATATGGGCCCGCCACGGCGGACCTGTTGCGTCAGTGGATCGCCGAAGGCCGGGCCAATACTCAGACCAAGGTTCGCGTCGAGGGCGGTGAGGACTGGAAACTGCTTTCCGAACTGCCGGAATTCTTTCCGGCACCTGAGCCCGCACCCGCTCCCTCGGCCGCGCCCACCCTTGCTCCGGCGCCATTCTCCATCGCGCCCAGACCACGAAACAATCCTTTCGCCGTTGCCGGCATGGTTCTTGGGATCGCTTCCATCGCTTTCAGTTGCTGTTGTTACGGCCTCCCTTTCAATGTGGCTGGCATCCTCTTCTCCAGCGTTGCCCTGTCGCAGATCAAAGCTGATCCGGTGAACCAACAAGGCAAGGGAATGGCCACGGCGGGTCTCGTGCTCTCGATTCTCAGCATTGTTCTGGCCGGGCTGGTTCTGACTCTCGGCCTGGCCTCACGCTGGAGCCACGTCCTCCGTAGAATGAGGTTCTAACATGTCGGCGCTGAAAGTTCACTTGATGGCGCCGCGGGCAATTGCCTTGGTTTCAGCCGTCACGCTCGCTGCGGCAGCGAGCTTGGTGCTGTTCTTGTTCGATCCAGCCCAATATGGATTCTATCCGCGCTGCTTTTTTCACCTGACCACCGGTCTGCTCTGTCCCGGGTGCGGCTCATTGCGGGCGCTGCACCAGTTGCTACACGGCCATGTTGCGGCAGCGATACACTTGAATGTGCTGCTGGTGCTTGGGGCACCGGTGGCCGTCTGGCTGGCGGCGCGTTCGGCTTTTCGCAATCTGAACGGCCAGAGGCAGTCGCTCGATTGTAATCCAGCCTGGCTCTGGGCCACACTGGTGATGGTGGTCCTGTTCGGCATTTTGCGTAATCTGCCCTTCGCTCACGCGGCCTGGCTGGCGCCGTGATGGGCTCTCGCCCGCTACCAATTCCCTTGCGCCTGCCGCAACGATGGCCTAAAAGCATCCCGGCATCGGCATTCACACACCTATGTACAAGATCATCGGAGGCGATCAAAAGGAATACGGGCCTGTCACTGCTGACGAGCTGCGCCGTTGGATCATCGAAGGTCGCCTCAACGGACAAAGCCAGGCACAGGCCGAGGGCAGCGCCGAATGGCGGCCACTGTCCACTTTCGCTGAATTCGCCGAGGCTATCCGTGCGCAGGCTGGCAGCTCTGCGCCGTCACCCGGCGCGACCATGGGCCCCGCTACCGCCCAGATTTGGACAGCTCAACTGCTGGCGACTCCGCCGCAAGTGCAAATCGGCCGCTGCCTCGCGCAATCGTGGACCTTGCTTCAAGCGAACTTTGGCTTGCTGTTCGGCGCCACTTTCGTGGTGTGGCTGCTCAGCACCGTCTGCCAGTTCTTACCTTTCGGCGGGGTCTTGTATTGGTTGCTACGCGGGGTGCTCTATGGCGGGCTTTATTTGATTTTCCTCAACCGGATTCGAGGACGAACGGCCGCCGTTGGCGACGTGTTCGCCGGTTTCAATATTGCTTTCGCGCAACTTGTGCTGGTTAGCGTGGTGAGCGGCCTCTTGACCGGGATCGGTATCGCCTGCTGTCTGGTCATTCCAGGACTCTACTTGTTCGTTGCCTGGACGTTTAGCGTTCCACTGGTGGCTGATCGGCGACTCGAGTTCTGGTCGGCGATGGAGCTAAGCCGCAAGATCGTTACGCGTGTATGGTTCGAAATGTTCGGACTGCTATTGCTGGCGTTCCTCCCTGCCCTGTTGATGTTTCTGTTCATGGAGGTGAAGGTTTCGCTCAATGCGGCCTCGATGATGCGGGAAATATTGGCCTCCGGCAGGCCCGATTTTGCCCGCGTGATGTCGATGGCTTTCCAAGTCGCCAAGAGCAATCTCGGATTGATCCTGCTCTCCAAGTTCGTCCTACTGCTGAACCTGCCATTTGCCGTGGGTGCGCTAATGTACGCCTATGAGAATCTCTTTGGCCCTCGGACCACGCCGAGCGCTTAGCCGCCAGACTGCCTGCGGATGTCTGACTTCCAATCTCGCATTGCCGGGTTCGGGCTCGTTGGTGGCTGGCCGCCGGGTTGGTTACTGCCAACTGGTGTTGGCCCTGGGCGGCTTCACCATCACCGCTGTGTTCGGTCTGCGCTTCATTGTATGGCAACTGGCAAACTGGTCGCGGTTTCACGGACCGCAAGCCGATCCGGCGGCGGTACTTGGTGAGATTTGGTTGCACCTAAAGTGGGCGTTGCTGGGAATGGGGATTGTCCTGGTTGCCTTCCTTTGGGCCTTGGTGACAAGCCTGTCTATTCTGGGTTCGACCTCAGAGGAGAGCACTGCCAATGAACCTCCGCCGAGGCTCTAAGAAGGGATAACGCTCAAAATGACTGCGCCTCTCGACGTCCAAACTGTATTCAAACGCCACTTTGGCTACACACCCGCCCACGTGGTCCGCGCGCCAGGACGGCTGGAATTGCTAGGCAATCACACTGACTACAACGAGGGCCTGGTCATGTCCGTGGCGGTGGACAAGTACGTCAACATGGCCTCCGCTCCCCGCACCGACGGTAAGATTGAGCTAGTCTCCAGCGCTTTCCCGGGACGTGAATTGTTCTGGATGAGCGATTTCAAGAAGAACCCGGCGGCGCCCTGGGCCGACTATGTCAAAGGCGTGCTCGAGGAACTTCGCCAGCGGGGCGTGAACTTCAGCGGGTTTAACGCGGCGATCCACAGCAATATTCCCATCGGCGCGGGCATGAGCAGCTCCGCCGCCCTCGAGGTAGCGACTGCTCTCACCGTTCGCAGTCTCTATCCGTTCAGCCTTGGCGAGACAGGCGCGACCATTCCTCCCAAGCGCGATCGCCTCGGACAATTGCCTCCGCTGCCTGCCTCCGAGCGATTATTTTTCGCCAAAGCCTGCCAGGCCGCGGAGAACACGTTCGTGGGTGTACAGACGGGTTTACTGGACCAAATCTCGTCGCTGTTCGGGAAAGCATGGCACGTGATGAGCATTGATTTTCGGTTCCTGACGATCGAGCACCAAACGCTGCTCGGCGAAGCGATTATCGTCTGCAACTCCGGCGTCAAGCACGCGCTGGTAGGCGGGGAGTACAACGAGTTGCGCCAATGCTGCGGATCGGCGGCGCGCAAACTCAGCGCCAAAAGCCTGCGTTCGGTCGAACCACGCTTTCTGGAAGCGAACAAAACCAGGCTGACCGCCCGCGAATACGAATGCTCCCGCCACGTGGTCACCGAGATCGCGCGCGTAGTTGCCGCCGAGCGGGCGCTATTCGACGACGACCACCGGCAGTTCGGCCAATACATGTTCCAGAGTCATGAAAGCTCGCGCCAGTTCCTGAAGAACAGCACGCCCGAACTTGACCTGTTGGTGGAAATCGCACGGGCGCATCCGGCGTGCCTGGGGGCGCGCCTCACCGGCGGCGGTTTTGGCGGCGCGACTATCAACCTCGTCACGTATCACCAGGCCGAAGCCTTTATGGAACACATGGCCCGCCAATACGAAAACCGCAGCGGCCACAAGCTCCAGCCGTCGCTGGGCCAGATTGTTGATGGCGCGGCCTGACGAAAAATCCGAAGGACTTATTCCGACCCGCTACGACGGCGCGGCAGCGCGGGTAGAGAAATCCGAATGTCGAAGCCCGAATAACGAACAGCAAAGTGTGAGGCCGGGACCAAAGCTCCCGGCCTTCAAGCTTTCTTCGAGCTGCGGACTTCGGGCTTCTTTCGGCCTTCGGAATTCGACCTTAGGATTTCAAACTCGTTGGGGCATCCAACGCGGGTGATCAGCGCCGCGATTGTCACGTCCCTTCGTCAGCTCGCGCGGGTTGCTTCCGTCGGCGTCCATCATCCAGATCGCCGGCACGTCGCCCGTGGCGGCGCGGCAGAAAATAATCTGCCGGCCATCGGGAGATTCGCAGGCGCGAAAATCCCAAACCGGCGGCTCACACTTTGTCAGCCGCGTGAGTGAGCCGCTGCGCGGGTCCAGCCTCCAGATTTCAGTACCGCCACGCGCCAGTTCCGGTTTGAATTCGCGATTAAAGTGATCGGTATCCGGCCGTTGCGCCTGGAACTCCCACGCGACCTTGGCGCCCGGCAGCCGCCTCGGAAAGAGGATCGCGCCGTCACGAGTCCAGGCAACCAAGTTGGAGCCGCCGCCGCGATTTTGCCGGTTACCATAACTCGCGCCGAACCACATCGATTGCCCTTCGGTCAGCGAATGCTGTTCGGCGCCATCTGGCCGGCTGATGCTAATATCCGACCAATCGTGTCCTGGATCTCGCGCCGGCTCGCAGTCCTCGTAGGCCAGCCATTGGCCGTCCTGGGACCACATCGGCCCGAAATAAATGTGGCCGTGCCGCGCAGCGACGCGCGTGCGATTGGCGCCCTCTGGATCGCAAGTCCAAATCTCGTACCCCGATCCGCCAGCGAGATGGTAGGCCACGCGCTGGCCGTCGGGACTGAGACTCATGCCATACGGAAACCCGTCGTCAGGGCGCGTGAACTCGCGCGCGTCAGTACCATCCAGGTTCATGCTGAAGATTTGGCCAACTTTGTTGCGCACGACCTGGACCAGCATGCGTTCGTCGTTGAGCAACAACTGAGGCGTGTAAAACGCCGCCATTCGGTCGCGCGTGGCCAGTTCCTTGAGCGCGTCGGAATCGAGGTCGTAAACCCAAAGGTGGGTGGGTGTTTGCGTGTAGTACTCGGCGAACGGCCGCCCAGGTCCATCCCGGCGCGCCTCCATGCTAAGAAACAATACTCGGCTACCGTCGGAGAAAAAGCCCGCCGGTTGCCACGTCACCTGATCCGGAACTTTGAATTCGAGGTAGCGCAGCCCTGTGCCATCGGCATTCATCAGCGCCGTTTTGCCGTCCGACACAAAAAAGAAGCGTGTGCGACGCGCGCTGAACCCTCCAGGCGGGCCGGACCCAAGTCGGCACGACACGGCCGCCATTATTGGTGCAAGCGTTGCTGCCGCTAAAAACCGGCGCCGATTGAGCCTGGGCGCATGGTGCATGAGGATATTAATGCGCGGGGAGAAGCCGCGCGACAAGAAGAAGTGTCCTTCCCCAGGCGGAGAGCGCCCGTCCCCGCGCGCAGGAATTTCCCCACGCGCGCGGTCGCATTTTCATGCTGGCGCGACTTTTTTTTGCCTTGGTGCGCCCGTGGACGGGCGCACTCGGAGCTTGATTCGTCATTGAACGATCTGCCCAAAACTGCGTCCAATGACTCATGAATGCTGCCAGATTTCGTGCGACTGCCCGCCGTTGGTGGGTGAAGGAAATCCGCCCACTGCTGATCATGGCGGCAGTGTTGTTCGCTATCCGCTCGTCGCTCGCGGACTGGAATGACGTGCCCAGCGGATCCATGAGACCAACTATTATGGAAGGCGATCGTGTGTTCGTGAACAAGCTGGCCTACGATCTCAAGGTCCCCTTCACTACCCGGCATATTGCCGAATGGAGCAATCCGCGGCGAGGCGACATCGTAGTCTTTTATTCGCCGCATGATGGCAAGCGCCTGGTGAAGCGAGTGGTTGGTTTGCCGGGCGACACCCTCGAGCTGCGGAATGACGCCCTTATCCTCAATGGCCAGCCAGTCGATTACCGCCCGATAGCGGAAGAGTTGCTGCGCGATGTGTCGCCAGCCGAGCGCGCCGGCCGCATCTTTGCCGCCGAACGACTCCCCGGCCAGACCCATGCTGTCGCCGCCTGGCCGGCGATGCGGGCGATGCGTGATTTCGGGCCCTTCCCGGTCCCCGAAGGGCAATATTTCATGATGGGAGACAATCGCGACGACAGCTTCGATTCCCGGTACTACGGCCCCGTCGAGCGCAAACGCATCGTCGGCCGCGCTACCGCGGTCGTCTTATCCTTCGATCACAAGCGGTACTGGCTTCCTCGCTGGCATCGCTCGTTCAGCTCACTGAGCGCTTCAGCATCCTGAGGTTGCGGTTTGTAGCCGCCGACGTCAGTCGGCGCATTCTGGTCGATGAGCAAGTTAGCGCCGACTGACGTCGGCGGCTACGACTAATGAAATGCACAAGCTAACGGGACATTCGTTTCAACCGACCCCTCAATCGCGCCTTGAATTCCCGGACTTTGCTTTTGGCGCGCTCGCGCTCGAGCCAATACGTCACATGCGGCAAGGCCGTCCGGGCGATGTCTTCCGGCGTCGTGTTCTTGACGTCCACACCCGGTGTCAGGTCCAGGCCGGCCCGGCCGAACAAGTGCCGCACGAAAGCCGAGCAGTAGAGCGAGCGCTCGCGTGCCAACAAATTGTCTCGGCCACGAAGCTCAGGCTTCCGGAGCGCCAGGAACGTGCCCAATAGCTCCCGCAAAGAATAGCGTGCGCGGTTGGCAACCAGCTCGAGGCCTTCGCTCAACAGGAGGTCCACCTGCGATTGCGTGAGCCCGAAATCCAGCACTGCCAATATCGTGTAGAGATCCTCATCGAAATACTTGCTGATGCGGTTTTCCTGCACACCTAATTGAATGTGTTTGCGATGAACTTGCAGGTCGGATTCGATGATCCATTGATGGCCGTCGGCGCGCCGGCCCTGAAACAGAAAGGCGTGTGACCAGGCGCTCCAGTTTTCCTCGCTGTCCAAATGGCGTTCGGCGCGGCAAATCGCCCGGTCGATCAGCGTCACGCCGCCCGACAGCCCGATGCAGCCGGCCCGGGCATAGCGTTCCAGGAATTCGCGGTTGGACCAACCGTTGAGGCGGACGATTTGGTTGGGCGGCGGGCCGGTGTGCATAAAACGGCCCCGGCAAGGTAAGACTTATTGCAGGACATTCAAGCTAAGAGCCAGACCCACTTCGAAGTTGTTCTTGAGCGCGGACGCCTCCTTCCTGGCGTCCGCGCTCCTTCTTGCTCCCAAACATGCAGCGGCAGGCCTTCGCACTCCCATGCGGCGGGTGGCCGCGTCGCTCCAGCCCTCACTGTGTCACTGTGATATGATACGTGATTGCCTCCGTAAAGGTGTTGCCCTGGTCGTTAATCGGGAAACTCCCGCCGAAGCTCAAGACATAATTACCCGGTGCCAAGCTGCCGGCGCCTGAGCCCGGGATATACGACCAATAACCATCAGAGACAGCGGGGGACACGGTGCCGCTCACACCATTGATGCCGAAATATTGATAGATGTTGTCCGTTGCCGGCACGCTGTAAGCGAAGGGCGGCGACTGCAATCGCGCTATAGCAACGCCAACAGTGGCTCCGGTGGCCTTTTTAAATTTGTTATCCATCGGCGTGACGGTTGCGTAGGAAGTTGTAACCGCGTTTATGCTGGCAGCGGCGTTGGCCTGGAGTTCAGGGACCCCGAGAACTTGCGGGAACGATTGTGAACCGAAGCAGTTCCCGCCCAAGTGAGGTTTTGCACAAACGTTATCCCATTCAGTGTTAATGAGCGGGAAGAAGAGAGCAGTGCCTTTCTTCATGGTAATCGCACGAGTAACCTGGCCCAGTACATCTCCATTTTGCAATTGTTGAACCGTAATGGTCCCGATCAGGAAGAACAGGTTGCCGTCGCCCCCGGGCGAGACAAAATAGGGCTGGCTCGTGGTCGCCTCGGCGCCAGAAGCGTCGAACCAGGGGCTGACCGACACCGGCACACCGAGGATCCATTCCCACCACACTGCCGACAACTGTGATTGCGTCAGGCTTTGCCATGGCGTTGTGGTGCTCTGTGCCTGGGCATTTTGGAGCAAAGGCCCAAGAGATATCAGGCACGCGACGGCCAAGGCAGCCAATGGTGGTACATGAGGGCGGAGGAACTTCTTAATCGAGGCCTTATTGTGGGTTATGTTTCGAGTCTTCATTGGTTTTCCTTTCTTGTTTTAGGCGGTATCCCGCGCGGTTTATGTTTGTAGTCGCTCCAACTGGATTTTCCAGTAAGGCGTTCAGTTGGAGCGGAAGCAATCGGGGCTGAGCACTGAACCTGGCTTAGGTTTAGTTCCTAGGTTTCCATAAGTGTCTGTCCCAATGTTTATTGTTCTTCCTGCGTGTATTCAGGCGCATGGCCTGAGGTCCTGTGTGGTTATTTGTTTTTGTTTTTTGCCACTTCACGGAGTCCTTTCGGTCCTCCAGGAAAGCACAGCAGCGAATTGCCATTTCATAAGTGCTTCTATCTACACATGCGGAATTCGAGGGCGAAAAGGACCAACAATTATGTGAATAGCTGAAGACTCAAGGAGTCCTGTCTCGCGATAAACTGCTCGTCCAGCGCCTCCACTCCTCGAGCAATTCGTTCCGTCCGGATGCCTGGGAATACTTGTTGACCGAGTCCTGGAGGAGCTGCCGCATTCGCGGCGTCATATGAGCAGGGGTGCGAGCGTAGCAGGTCCGCAGCTCGTGAAAGGCAGCGGTTAATTGAGGTCCCGCCTCGGTCAGTGTGCCCTGCCCGACCATCGCAGCGGCGAGCAGTCCCGAAGCCTCAGCCTTCCACCAGGGGCGGGGTGGACTTTTTCCCACCAATTTTAGGTACTCCTGTGCGAGCGTCGCCGCGTCGGCGTAGCGCTTCTGCTCAAGCCGAAGCTCCGCGAGATTGGCCAAAGTCAGGGAAGCCAACGCACCGTTCACAAGATTGGCCGCGCGCCAGCGCTTTTCCGCCTCACCTAGCAAGTTCTCTGCTGCATCTAGTTGCCCATATCGCATCTGCGCCCGGGCAAGATAATTCATCGCGCGCAACGTCTGTGCATCGTCGGGCCCGATAGTCGTAAGGCGTTGTTGAAACGTTTGTTTAAGCAAGAGCAATGCCTGGTTTGTACGGCCCAGGTCCTCAGCGGCCAGTCCAAGGTTGTTTAGAAAAGTAATCGTGTAGGGATCGTTTGTGGGCAAGAACGTCTGCCCGAGAGCAGCGGCGTTTTCGAGCAACTCGTAGGCCTGCTGGAAGCGGCCCAACTCTCTCCAGGCCAGGGCCAGGTTGTTCATCGAGCCCAGGGTAAACTTATGTCTTGGGCTCAGTACCTCCTGGCGGTTAGTCAACACTTCCTGGTGCAGGGAAGCTCCCCTCGCGAAATTGCCGACCCCGCGGTACTGATCAGCCAGGTTGTTCATCATTGTGAGTGTATCCGGATCCCGAGTTCTGCCGTGCTTCCGAGACAGTTCGAGCACTTGCTCCATTAGCGGAAGAGCCTCTTGGTCGCGTCCTACTGCGCTGTAGATGTAAGCCAGATTGTGTAGGGAGATCATCGTGTCAGGATTCTCAGGTCCCAAATACTGACGACGAAGGCGCAAAGTCTTCTCGAGCAGTGCGATGCTGTCGCTGACCCGGTCGGCCTCAGCATAGTCATGACCCAAATCATTCATCACCGAAAAGGTGTTACTATGGATCGGTCCCCAAACATGGAGGGCCGACTTCAAAGCCTGCTCGAATAACGGAATAGCCTCTGACGGCTTACCTGCAAGCCGCAGGTCCTGACCCAGCCAGTCCTGGGCAGCTATGGTGTCTGGATTATTCATGCCGAGTTGCTTCTGGCGCAGTTCCAGCGCCCGCCGATGTTGTGTCTCGGCCCGCTGCGCATCGCCCAAGTGGTGGTACGTCGTACCGAGCACTTCGCGGATGGAAGCCTCAACCAGCGGCTCGTTCGCGAACGCGTCGGCAATCGACGGTTCCGCGGTGTCCAACGCCGCGCGAAGCGTGACATCGCGCGCTAAACCACCTTCCTGTCCCTTGGGCCGTGGGGCTGCCAGCACTCGCTCCTGAAAGAAGTTGAGTACGGACTGAGCCTGTCTGCGCTCCCGATTGGCCCAGAAAGCCAGGGTCGCGCTTACTATGGCAGCGCTGGCAAGCAGCAGAACGAACCCTGCTGTCACCCCGACACCAGTTCGATGCCGCGCCACAAATTTTTGACAGCGATACACATTGCTGGGTGGGCGGGCGACTACGGGTTCATTTTTCAAATAGCGCTCGATCTCTCTGGCCAGGCCATTGGCGGTTTCGTATCGGCGGGCGCGGTCTTTCTCCAGGCTCTTCATCACAATCCAATCCAAATCGCCGCGCAGCAGATGAATCAACTTGGGCGCTTCTGTCCGGCGCCGCTGGGCGGTACTGGTCAGGTCTGCTTGTTGCAGGGCCTTGAGACGCGTGGAGGGCCGGAGCGGATCCCGCTCCCGGATCGAGCGGCACATTTGCTCGAAGCCCGCCTGGAGGAGCTCCTGCGTATCGAGCGGAGTTCGACCAGTCAGCAGCTCGTAAAGGAGAACGCCCAATGAATAAATATCGCTCCGCGTATCAATATCCAGGCCACTCATTTCCGCCTGCTCTGGGCTGATGTAGGCCGGCGTGCCAATGAACGCACGGAATTGGGTGAAAAGAGTCTTATCAGTGAGACGTCCCTGGGTGGCCTTGGCGATGCCAAAATCGATCACTTTTGGCACCGGCCGTCCATCGTGCAGCGTGACCAGGATATTCGAAGGTTTGAGGTCGCGATGGATGATGCCTTTCTGATGAGCATGCTGAACGGCCTGGCAAACCGTCGCGAACAACTCCAGCCTCTCAGCGACCGGCATTTGGTGCTGGTCGCAGTAGTCGGTGATTTTGACACCTCGCACCAACTCCATCACGAAGTACGGCCGACCGTTTTCAGTTGCGCCGCCGTCGAATACCTGGGCGATATTCGGATGGTTCATCATGGCCAGCGCCTGCCGCTCAGCCTCAAACCGCGCGACGACCTGGCCGGTGTCCATGCCGAGCTTAATTAGCTTGAGGGCGACGCGCCGCTGTACCGGCTCATCCTGCTCGGCCATCCACACCTCGCCAAACCCGCCCTCACCAATCTTCTCAAGCAGCTTGTAGCGCCCAATGCGATCGCCGGTTTTGTCGAGAACGTGCGCGTCCTTTGTGGTGATGTCCTCCGGCGACACCCTGGCAGTGGGGCCCCCGGCGGCATTTGATTCGAGGAAGGTGCCGGCGCCATCATGCGCGATGAGCAGGGCGTCGATTCGCTGGCGCAAAGCTACCTCGAGGCCGCAGGCCTGCTGCAGATAGGCCTCCCGCTCCGGCCCCGCGCGCAATTCCAGGGCCCCTGCAAAGATTTCAATCTGACGCCGAATCAGATCGGCCATAGGGGCTAGCGATACTTTTAGGCCTGAAGGCTTACTCTGGCAAGCGGAAAATGACGCAGGAACACGTATGCCTGCCATGGAATCCTCAGTTCTTCAGTCGATAGAACTTGGGGCCAGTACTGATCGGAACCAGCACGCGATAGCGGTCGCCGACAAGCTCTGGTACCGCAGTGCTTGGCGTCCAACTGGACGAACTCAGGCTGTCGGTCTCCTCGAGCACGTAATCGCCGCAGGATGCCGGCCAACTAATCTCAAATAGCGACCCTTGCCGGACGATATTCAACACGGCACCGACTGAGACGGTAAAGGTGCATCGGTTGGTGTTGCCGCTGGAATCGACTGCGATGCAGGTGACGACTGTTGTGCCGTTTGAGAAGGCTGATCCGCTCCGTGGCACCGCATCCACCACAACATTTGTGTCGCAATTGTCCGTGGCCGTCACCGTGAAATTGACCTGAGTGCCGCCGTTGGTCGGGCAAGGAACGAACATGTTTGAGGGGCAACGGATCGCCGGAGGCTCGGTGTCGAGCACGATCACGTTGAAGCTGCACTGGCTGGTGTTGCCCGCGCAATCCGTTGCGGTGCAGGTGACGAGATTCGTGCCTTTCGCGAAAGTTGAGCCGGAGGCAGGGCTGACTACGAGGTTCGTGACGCCGCAATCGTCGCTGGCAGTGACGGTGAAAGTGACAACGGCAGAGCATCGCCCTGAATTGGCGCTCCGTACAATGTCAGGTGGGCATGCAATGGTTGGCGGTCCAGAGTCAATCAATGTCAGCGCTGCGGGATCGCTGGTTAACGATCCAGCCGCGTTGCTGACGATGACTGAATAGTTCGCTTGGTCCGCGCATTGTACATTGCTGATTGTTAAAGAGCTTGTAGTCGCGCCAGCAATGATGGATGTCTCCTTGCGCCATTGATAACTCAGCGGCGTATCGCCAGTGGCAGCAACCGTGAATGTAGCGTTTGTCTGGCACGCGACGGTTAAACTTTGCGGCTGCACAGTGATTGTTGGAGGGGCAACAGTCACGTACGCAATCTCGTTCTGCGCAAATCGGACCGGATCATTCCAGGAAGGGACCCCTTCAAGGATAAAACTGTTGATGATCGTATGACCCGAGTTGCCAATGATCACAGCAGCTTGGTTCGGGGTCGGGCTACCGACAAACCCTGCGACCGCCCGGCCGCCCCCTGCCGGCTGCAGTTGTTCACCATTGACAGATTGGTAACCGCTGCGATAAAGCGGAGACGTAAGCCCCTCAAAAAAGCTCGACCCGCCCCAATCGTAAACAGGAGGCACATCACCCACGCCCTGTACAGCCACGACAGCATCGAACGCGGCGGCCAGGGAGTCCGGCAGATCTCCGTATCCCGGCACGTACTGCAGGATCGCCCGTCCCCCAGCTTTCGCAAACTGACCCACGCGGTCAAAATTGCGGCCGCCGTATAAAGAATCTATGATTACCAACGTCCGGCCAGGATTTGCATCGGCAAGGGCTCCGTCAGAGTACGTTCGGAAGGTACGGCCTAGATTCGCCAGCGCGGTCACATATGGCGATGAGGCGTCTGTGTAAAGCACGTTCGTAACCGACTCCAGGGGAAAGAGCGTCAACGCAGCATTCGCGCTAGTGATCGTTCCGAGAGAATTGCTCACGCTTACCTTATAGTTTCCAGCGGTGGAAATCTGAGCATTCGTGATCGTCAGCCTGGAACCAGTGGCACCGAAAATTGCGTTTGTATCGTTAAAAAACCACTGGTAATAGGGGGGCTCCATCTGCTGGCCGCCTACGTCCACGGTGAAACACGGGTTCCCCCCTAACACAGCTTTTTGGCTCTGCGGTTGAGAAATGAAATAGAGGCCTCTAGCGTCCAAAAAGTCGATCTCGTTAAGGGCGACCCGGACGCCATCGCCTCTGTTCCTGGTTAGTTCCAATGCTATGCCGTTGAGAATCGTACGACCGCTGTTGCCGATGATGATGCAGGCCTGGTTTGTGGCAGAGCTGCTGACATAACCGGCTACAGCTTGGCCTGAAAGTGAAGGGTTCAGTTTCTGGCCATTTATGTTGAATGAGCCGTCAAACGCAATGGGACTACTCACCGAATTGAAGAAGGGCGTCCCGCCCCAATTGTAGAGTGGCGGGATGCCATAGCCGATCGTATCGTACACGGAAGCGTCAAATCTTGAGGCCAAGCCGCTGTCCGCACTTAAGTTCCAATATTGCAGGATCGAACGGCCCCCCGCAGCGACGAAATTGGAGACAGTGGTGAAATCGTGCGACCAATCAATAGCGTCAATGATGACAAGGGAGCTCCCAACGTTCGCCGCGGCGACCGCCGTAGCAAAAGCGGTATCGTTGCTAATCTTTTGGAAACTGCGGCCCGCAGCAACAAGCGCACGTTCATAGGGGCTGGAAATCCCATATGCACTGTCAGCGAAAAGTAAGATATTTCCAAAAGGCTGGTTGGTCTGAGCGTGCATGATCCGAGCTGAACCGACGAAGCCCACAAAAAGGCCAGCCAATAAGACGTTGGATAAGCAAAGGGTGCTATTCATAAGGTTTGTTGTCATTTAAGTCTTCTCCCGGTTCAGAACGGCCCGTTGTGGCCGTACTTTCTAGCTGTGCGTGCTGAGTTTCCTGGCAAGAAGAAAACGCATCTTGCGATTGTTGATTCTGCATTCTTGTTTCTGCGTGTCCCATCAACCAGTACATGCGGAATTCGGGGGAAAAAAGGACCAGGAAAATTAAATCCGAATGGCGAATGTCAAATGATGAAGCAATTCCAGGGGGACCGGATCGTAAGCCGCACGGGCAATTTGCAAGCAAAAGCTCGAAGCAGCCTAGTCAGTCAAGCCAGCCAGGCCGGGCTGCCTTGGCGGCTTTAGTTGGCTTGCGAAACTGACTTCAGCGTTCTCGATAAGGAGAATTCGATTCGAAGTACGGGATGGCAAGGCGGCCGTGAATTTCGCAGAAAAAGCTGTCGTGGCATCAGATCGCAAGAATCCGGCAATCCTTGACACTTTGGCGGCTGCCTACGCTGAGGCCAGCAACTCGCCGAGCACTCGATGGTTGAACGCCTGCTCCTGTCGCAGATAAATGTCGGTGGCGCCATTCTGTATCAATTCGTCGAACAAGCTGATTGTTTCCCGCGAGAGGGCCTCGGCTTCGGCGAGCAGGCCCTGCTCTCGCAGAAACCTCACGAACTTCACGAGCGAGTAAGCAAATTCCCTGCGGTTATCACGGCTAGCTCTTTGAATTGCCAGCGCCTCACGGTAATTATTCGCGGCCTCCGTTTTCTTGCCTTGTTTCTCGAGCAAGGATGCAAGCTAGCTTCGTCAAAGCCTCGCTTGACTTCGGCTCGGTGATTAGCATCTGACGAATAACATCTTCCGCTTCGATTATCTTTTCTTGCGCGATGAGAACGGATGCAAGCGGCCCAAGCGCCCGGGCTACGCTGGCGTGCCCATCTCGAACAGCCTCTTTCGCCTCACTACCGTCGCACGAAGCATTGCGTAGGCTTTAGAGTACTTTCTATGGCCCTCGAGCAACATGCCCAGGCGCAAGGGATCAGAGGCTGGGGCAGGATCCTCACTCCTGATGAGCTTTCCATAGAGTGCCACCGCCTCCTCGACCAGGGCCTCAGCTTCTGTCATTTTCTGCTCTTCGGTGAGCACGGTGGCTAATGTAACGAGCGATGCAGCTACCGTCGGACTTTCGCTGCCCTGCGACTTCCTGATTGTTAACGCCTCACGCTGCATCGCTTCGGCAACGAGCGACGACTTGGTTCGTATCCATGCCCAGCTTGATCACCTTGAGCGCGACGCGGCGATGAACCGGCTCGTCCTGCTCCGCCATCCACACCTCGCCAAAACCGCCCTCACCGATCTTTTCAAGCAGCTTGTAGCGCCCAATGCGGTCGCCGGTTTTGTCCAAGGCTGGCGCGTCCCTTGTGGTGATGTCCTCCGCCGAAACCCCGGCAATGGAGCCCCCGGCGGCATTTGATTCGAGGAAAGTGCCGGCGCTTTCGTAGGCCTTGAGCAGCGCCTCGATGCGCTGGCGCAACGCAGCCTCACCTCCGCAGGTCTGCTGCAGATAAGCCTCCCGCCCCGGCCCCGCCCGTAATTCTATGGCCGCAGCAAAGATTTCAATCTGACGCCGAATCAGATCGGCCATAGGCGGTAGTCGTTAGCGTCTCTATTCTCTCATGCGAAATTCACGGCCAAACCGGGCCACTCCAGACGCATTTTTAGAGCTGGCTCTTCAGTTCATCGAACAGCCAGGCCCGGGCGAAGGCCCAGAGCCGTTTGGCTGTAGTTTCGGACACCCCCACGAGTTGTGCCGCCTCCGCTTGGGTCAGCCCGACAAAGAAGCGTAGTTTCACAAGCTCAGCGCACTGCTGGTCTGCGGTCGCAAGCCTGTCCAGCGCCTCGTGTATCAGCAGCACTCGTTCGTCGTCGCCGGGCGCGGTTAATTCAATGTCGTCCAGGCTGAGGCGCTGGAGGCCACCGCCATGTCGGACGGCGCGGCGGTGGCGCGCGTGGTCCACCAGAATGCGACGCATGGCCTCCGCTGCGGCAGAAAAGAAATGGGCGCGATTGTCCCACGTTTGATGATTTTGTGCGACTAGGCGAAGCCACGCTTCATTGACCAGCGCGGTGGGTTGCAGCGTGTGGCCGGGCGCTTCGCGGGCCATCTGGCGCGCTGCGGCCTGGTGCAACTCCTCGTAGATCAGCGGCAGCAGTTCCCCACCGGCCTTAGTGTTGCCGTGGCTGACAGCGTTCAGAAGGGTGGTAACGTCGCTCATAGCCGCGGTAGTAGGATGTATAAGAAAACCTGGGCCGGGCGCAAGCCAAACCCTGCGACTGTGGCGGAACAACCGTTGGCGCGAACTCCCGTTGACTAGCTCGCCAATTCTCCCAAGGAGCCGACCTTTACATGACGAACAGAAACCCCTGGGCTTAGCAGGATCCCAGCCTCGGCGCGACGAAACGCGGCGATTTTTGATTTCATTTCCAGCGAACTCGTTTTAAGTTCCCAAGAAGAACGCGCCGTGCCGCATGAACCGGGTTCTGATAATAGATGATGACGCCATGTACCTGAAGGTCATGGAGGAATTGCTTGTGCAGAACGGGTGGCAGGTGCTTCTCGCCAAGGATGGTGAAGCAGGCATTGAGCTTGCCAAGACCCATCAGCCGTCCGTGGTCCTGCTTGACTTGCTGATGCCGCGCACCAACGGCTTCCAGGTTTGTCGTGCGTTGCGCAGTGACCCCAGCCTCCGCAAGATCCGCATTATTGTAACGTCCGGACGCCAGTTCGGCAGTGATCGTCAAGCGGCTTTTGCTGCTGGCGCGGATCATTACCTGGTCAAACCGATCAAAACGGAGGAATTGCTTGAATCGCTCTCGGCCTCCGCCGGCAAGATCCAAACCAGCGTCGAAACCTCCTCCGCTGCAGAGTCGCCGACGCGCGTCACGTTCTGGGGAGTGCGCGGTTCGATTCCTGCCCCCGGCCCGGGCACGGTCCGATATGGCGGCAACACCACGTGCGTCGAAGTGCGCGCAGGCGGCCAGATCGTGATCCTGGATGCCGGCACCGGCCTGCGTCTGCTCGGTCGCAAGTTGAGCGCGGAGTTCAACGGCCAGGCTCTGAACCTGACGCTGCTGTTAACGCACACTCATTGGGACCACATTCAGGGCTTGCCCTTTTTCCTGCCGGCGTATGAGCCGCGGAACCGTTTGAGGATCCTGGGCTATGAAGGCGCCCGGCATGGGCTTGAGAATGTCCTGGCCAGCCAGATGGAAAGCCCGGTCTTTCCGGTTGGTTTGCACGACCTCCGGGCCAACCTCCAAATCGAGGAGCTTAAGGATCTGAGCTTCACGGTCGGGCCCGTGAAGGTCGAGAGCTGCTTCGCCAATCATCCGGGCGTTTGCGTCGGGTACCGTCTGTTTACTCCGGGTGGTTCGGTGGCGTTTTTCCCCGACAACGAGTCTCATATGGGGCACCGCCACGGGTCGAAGAGCGCGGCCGATGGCGACACCAGCCAACGCGCCTTTGCACGGCAAGAGGAACGGAAATTGGCCGACTTTTTACGTGGTGCTGAGATGCTCATCATGGATACGCAGTACCGCCGCGAGGAATACGCGCACCATGTTGGCTGGGGTCACGGCTGCCTGGATGACGTGGTCGCTCTCGCGCTCCAGGCGGAGGTCAAGCGCCTGTTTCTGTTCCATCATGATCCGGATCATGATGACGCCACGATCGATGGGATGGTCGCCCATGCGCGGCGGATCGTGGCGGCCCACAACGCCACCCTTCACGTCGAAGCAGCTCGCGAAGGAGCAACCATCGAGCTGCCTTAAAGCGGGTCCTTGCATTGTAGGAGCCGAAGTAAGGAGGCTCTGATTAAGAATCCAAAATCCAACATCCAAAATTGATCAGAGCCTCCTTACGTCGGCTCCTACAATTTCGGGTCGCCCGGCCACGCGCCGCGCTTTGCGTCGAGACGGAACCAAGGCCGCTTCTTCATTCCCCAATTGTAGTCGCCAGGAGGAAGTCGTCAAAATCGTAGCGAGCAACCGATCGTCCGTGATATTCTCGCGGCGACATGAGCATTCCCGGCTTCGTGTTCCGCAACGCTGTCCGCAACAAACGGCGCCTTGTGCTCACGCTCGGCAGCGTGACGGTCAGCCTCCTGCTGCTGACGGTGTTGCAGGTGCTGTTGAGAGGACTGACGCATCCCGTGCCGACGCCGGACGCCGCCACAAGGGTCGCGGTGCGGCACAGGGTCTCGCTGGCCAACATGCTCCCCGCCAATTACAAACTGCGCATCAAGCGGCTGCCCGAGGTCAAATGCTGCACGCGACTGCTTTGGTTCGGCGGCATTTACCAGGACGAAAGGAAGTTCTTTCCGCAATTCGCCTGTGACGCGGATACCTTGTTCCAGGTCTTGTCCGAGGCGCGGATCGAGGCGGAACAGCAGAGTCAGTTCATCCGCGAACGAACGGCGTGCGTCGTCGGGGCCGCGACGATGCAGCGGTGCGGCTGGCGCCTGGGGGACCGCGTGCCTTTGATTGGGGCCATGTGGCCGTGCGATCTGGAGCTGACGGTGCGCGGCGTATTTTCCGGGACGGCCGATGACTCGATGCTCTTCTTTCATCACGAGTATTTCGATGAGCTACTGGGCGACCGCGGGTTTACGGGATTGTATTGGGTCAAAGCGCAAAGCGCCGCCGCCGTGCCCCGCCTGATTGACCGGATTGATGTGGAATTCGAAAACTCCGATGCCGAGACGCTGACGGAGACCGAGCAGAATTTCCAGCTTGGGTTTGTGTCCATGCTGGGCAACATCAAGCTGCTGATTCGGTCGATCTCGGGTGTGATACTGTTCACGCTGGTGCTGGTCACGGCGGGGACGATGAGCATGGCCATGCGGGAACGCGGCCGCGAGCTGGCGATTCTGAAAACGGTCGGTTTCCGCGGCTCGCGGATTTTCGGGTTGATTGTGGCCGAATCGGTTGGCCTGGCGTTGCTGGGCGGAGCGCTCGGCGGCGGCAGCGCCTGGCTGATCTTGCGGATACTGGACGTTTACCGGTTGTCGCACGGGTTGTTCGTGAGTTTCAAAGTGACGCCGCAAATACTGGCCCAGGGACTTGGCATTGCCTGCCTGCTCGGGATCGGCAGTTGTCTGATCCCGGCATGGACCAGCCTGCGCGTCAGCGTTGCTGATGGGTTGCGGCGCGTCGATTGAACAACGGCCACGGAGCAGGAAACCACGAATGAACACGAATGACGATGAGAATTCCGTTGAAATACAATTTGCGGCATTTGCGACGGCGGTGGCGCTCGACGCTGGGAACACTGTTGGGCATCGCCCTGGTGGTGGCGGTGTTCGTGATGGTGATGGCGCTGGCGCGCGGATTGAGGGCGACTTACGCCAGCACCGGCCAGCCGGACAATTGGATGGTCCTCCGGAAGGGCGCGCTGGCCGAGTCGAGCAGCCAGATCACCGTGGATGAGATTCGACGGGCCAAAAATGCAGAGGGCATCGTGCACGATGCGAATGGCGAACCATTGGCCTCGGAGGAAATGATGATTCTGATCACGCTGCCGCGCCGGAGCGGGACCAAAGCGCACGTCCAAGTGCGAGGCATTGGCCCGCACGGTTTGGCGCTGCGGCCGCAGGTGCAGTTGGTGGCCGGGCGCATGTTCCAATCGGGCCTGCGCGAGTGCATTGTCAGCCGTAGCCTTGCCCAGCGTTTCGCCGGCTGCCGGCTGGGGCAGCGGTTTCGCACCGGTAAACTCGATTGGAAAGTAGTTGGGATTTTCGACGCGCACCACACGGCGTACGAATCGGAGATCTGGATGGCGGTGGATGAAGCGCGCGAGGCCTTCCATCGGACTTTCTACAGCGCGTTGCTGGTGCGCGCGGCTCCCGGCGCGGGATCGGCTGTAAAGGCGCAAATCGAGGCCGACCGAAGCGTCCACCTGCGGGCGGTGCCGGAGATGGAATACTTCCGCGAACAGACCAAAGTCGGCAAACCCATTCAGATCCTTGGTGCGTGCCTGGCGGCGCTGATGAGCATCGGCGCGGCGTTTGCCGCGATGAACACGATGTATGCGTCGGTCGGGGCGCGCACGCGCGAGATCGGCACGCTGCGTGTGCTTGGGTTCCGGCGGCGAAGCATATACCTGTCGTTCATGGTGGAATCGTTGATCGTCGCGGCGGTGGCGGGTGTGCTTGGCTGTCTGCTCGCGCTGCCGCTGAACGGGATCAGCACCGGGACGTTCAACTGGGCCAGTTTCGCCGAAGTGGCCTTCGAGTTCCGCGTCACGGCCAGTCTGCTGGCCGGCGGGATGTTGTTCGCGCTGGGGATGGGCGTGCTCGGTGGGCTGTTGCCCGCCCGCTGGGCCGCGCGCAAACCCGTGCTCGAAGCGCTCCAGTCGGTGTGAACCGAACGACGATGAAGGAGCATTGCCACCCCCCCCAACTTTTGGTTCGAGTAGCCTCGCTTAGTTAGGTTACGGGTAGGTTCGGATAGGCTCGGGTGGCCCAGGAGGAAACATGCAATATGACTCTCAGCCGACCAGGGGGTGCCGAGGCGAGCTGGCTTCCCGAGGGTTAGAGACCACAGGGCGGCAAAGCCGCAACCAAAAGCAACAGACACTCACCGCGGAGTACACGGAAGACGCGGAAGACGGCATGCGTGCGCACAAGGAATCTTCCCGAAATGGCACGATTCTGGGATACAGCACTTCAAGGGTTGTGGCAGGTCTGGGGTTCACAGGCAGATGAGGCGGAAGAATTCTTTCTTTGATTGTCTTCAGGAACCTGGAGATTTTGAAACTCCGGTGATGGTCAGAGAGTGTTGGGGGACGGAATGATATAGCTCTGGAGGAGGCGCAGCATCGCGATTCGGTTCTGGTGTCCTCATTTTCACATCGGCTTCATTTCTGGCTCCCGCATAAATTCGTCATCGTGGTCAACTGGCCGGCGACAGAGAGACCTCAACCAGGTCACGATGCGAATAGCGTGGAGGTCTCGGTAACCAAGAATGCCAAGCCACGCCCGAGGCCTACCTTCTCGGCTCATACCGCATCGCCACCGCCCCCGAGCTGAACTCCAGCCGGCTTAGGAGCTTCAAATCGACGTACTTCGATAGCCCAGCGAACAACGTCGGCCCGTGGCCCGCCAGCCTGGGCTGCACCACGAACTCGTATTCATCGATCAATCCAAGCTCCGCCAATGCCAGCGGGAGCTTCACGCCTCCCACGAACAGTCCCTTACCCGACTCCCGCTTGAGCTGCTGAACGGCCCTGCCCAGATCTCCGCGCACGAGCTCCGCGTTCCAATCGACCCGGTCCAGGGTGCTCGATACGACGTACTTCTTCGCCGCGTCGATCGTCCGGGCGAAGGGTTCCATCCAATCAGGTCTCGCTCCCGTCCGCGCCGACGGCCGCCACGCTGCCTCCATCATTTCGTATGTCACCCGGCCAAAGAGGAGGGCATCGGCCTGGATGAGGCTCTCGGCCCAGTAACGATGCAGGTCTTCGTCCGTGGGGATTGCACGATGATCGCAGCACCCGTCCAATGTGATGTTGATGGAATACCGAAGGGGTCGCATTACGTGAGAGTACCGATCGCAACAGGGCGGCTCTAAGGGTCGTGCTGAGGCAGGGCGGGCCAAGACTGTACAGCGTGGAACAAAGACGGAATCCCGCCCTTGCCTCCAGCACGCTCGTTAGACCACCGATGTCTCATTGTGGCCTCTTGACCATGTGGGCCAGCTTGTCATCGGGAGTGCCGTGACTAGGAACCGCCGACGTCTTTTGCTCCGCCATAACAGCAGGCTCTCGGGTCGATCGTGGCGGTGCCGCAAATACGCGCCTGAAGCTTAAAAAGGCGAGCCAGAGCCCACCGAGAATGAGGCCACCGAAAACCACATAGATAATGATGAACCCGCTATTGAATACACTGGCCCCGGGCACTGAGTCCTTGCTGATAGCCGTGCCGATAAAGGCTACGTATCCGAGCCCAAGGCAGACGAGACAAAATACACAGAGCGCCAAACCAATTCCCAGATGGGAGAGTTTGCTCATATTCTTGGTCAACAACGTTCGACATGAGGTGCGGCCCAAAGCGCGCGAAGCAGGCTTGGGGACGTCGCCTCAATGGAGGGGTTAGATCTGCCGCCTCTGTCCTTTGAACACATAATAAACTCCAACTCCTGTGGCAATGATGAGCAACCAAATCACGGAGTCAACCGCGGTCTGTTCTATCCGGATCCTACGCTTCTCTGCCAGCCACGCTGCCTCGGTCTGAGGCGAGGGGTGCTGACGCCACTCATACCACGCACTCCCGGCACCTGGTTTATCGACGTGCGTGCCGGAAAACGCAGCGAAAAGCAGGAAGAACTCAACGAGGACCAGTGCAGCAACCAGAACTTTTCGAGCACGGCTCATCTTCCTGAACTAACTATTTGATTTCATTAAGCATTTGCAAGCTATGTTGATAAGGGGTGAAAAGCATTGCATTGGGCGGCGGCTCCATTAATGGCCTATTCAGGGTATGCAGGAGAAGCCCGGAAGTCAATCACGGCCAGCAGCTTCACCAGAGCTAGTCCCCCCTTTCCCGGGGGATGTCTGGCTTTCTTTTTCAGCGGCCCCGCCCATTCCAAATGTCTCCGATCACCATTCATTCAGGAAGCGAGGTTGGGCGGGGCCGCTGAAAAACAGATCAATTATTTCGGCTTGTCTGGCTATAAACGGGTCACTGCTGACGGAGTTTCCCCAGGAAGCGGACCGTCGCCCTCCAGCCTGCTCAAAAAGTGGGATGCTCCCCCTCCACTAACGAACAGCAGCGAGGTTTGATTTTTGAGTCGAGCGCGGGCAGACTGGCGGCCAATCACGCGCAAAGGCCGGCCGACAAAGCATGCTTAACTTCCGGACCAAACTGCAAAAGCTGATCGTGAATTTGTTCAGCTCGCTGGCGGGCTCGGCGATTCTCTATCCAAGTCGCACGCTGGTGCTGGCCGTGGTGGCGACGCTTCTGGCGGCGCCCGGCGTATTGCGGTTGAAACTGCGGACCGACGGCCATGCGCTGGTCCCGCCGAGCGCGCCGGAGGTCGTTTACGATAAGGAGATCCGCGACCAATTTGGAATCGAGGATCGGCTGGTCGTGCTGATTCGCTCGCCGCATGCGGACGGCATATTCAATCCGCAAACGCTCCAGTTAGTGCGTGAGCTGACCGCGGACGCGCAGCGGTTGCCTGGCATCAATCCGTCGAATGTGATGAGCCTGGCAACGGAACCCAGCTTCCGGACGCGGCGCGCCTCACTGGTTCACCAGACGATGCTGGAGCCGCCGCTGCGAACCGCCCAGGAACTCCAGCAGTTGAGGGAAGACCTTCACGGGATCCAACTGTACAACGGGACGTTTGTATCGGCCGATGCGAAATCGACGGTGATTCTGGTGGGCATCCCGTCCGGGGCCGATCGCACGGCCATTTACCGCAAGGCCCTGGACATCATCGCGGCGAAGCAGCCTCTGCCGGAGGACGTGGCGGTAACCGGCGCGCCCGTGGCGGAGTCGCTGCTGGGCCTCCATATCCTCGAAGACCTGGGCGTGCCCAAGGCGCTCCTAGGCGCAAGCACTCGGACGACAGCGCAGGAGGCGAGCAGGCAGACCACTTCGAACTTCGGCAAAGTCCGTCTGATTCTGGCTCGCCGACTTGGATTGGTGCCGCTGGCTGCGCTGGTGATGATGGTCATCCTGTTGCTAAGTTTTCGCAACGTGCTGGCGATGCTCGTGCCGTTGCCGGGCCTGGCGGCCACACTGCTGTTTGTGTTCGGTTTGATGGGGTGGTTCGGCATTCCGATCTATTTGACCATCGCGGTGATGCCGGTGCTCCTCACGGCGACGGGCGTGACCAATGACATCTATGTGTTCAGCCGTTACTTCAGCCTGTTGCGGGAGAGGCCGCGCGCCGGCCAGGTCGATTTGCTGCGGGAGACGTTCGATAAAATGGCCTCACCCGTGGCGAACACATCACTGACAACCAGCGCCGGATTCTTCTCGTTCGCCTTTTCACCGCTGGGACCTGTGCGCGCGTTTGGCATTTGCGCGGGGATTGGCGTGCTGTTCGGCCTGGCCTGCTCCTTCACCGTGCTGCCGGCATTGCTGAGGCTGGCCAAACCCGAATGGTTTTTGCGCCGCAGAGAACGCATGGTCGCGACTGGTGAAGCTCGTGATGAAAGCCAAGGCCAGTGGCGCAGCGCGGGCTATCCGGTCCGAAGCAGCACAGGAGCGCCGCAAGTCCCGGAAAAGCCCGGAACGGTGGAGCCTTCGAACATCGCTGCGGACTGGAAAGTCCGCGCTGCAGAGCAACGCACGCCAAGGTCGAGCGCCCTGGCCGGTTGGTTTGGCCGTTTTGGGGAGTGGGTGGTTCGCCGGCGCGGCTGGGTGGCCGCCGCCGCGCTGGCCCTGACGGCGATCACGCCACTGGGCCTGCGACGCCTGGTCGTTCAAGACAGTTGGACCGACGGCTTCGCGCCGGACAGCGAATTCAGCCGGGCGACGAGGTCTGTGAACGAGCAATTCTATGGCATGCACCTGCTGTTCGTTTCCTTCGATATGCCCAGGAGCCTCAAGGGCGAAGTTCCTGCGTCCGCGGTTACCGGAGACGGCATCGCTTTTCCAGCCAAGCTTGTGGGAAACCCGGCTCTCATCGCCGGCAGCGCAATTGCGATTTCCGCTGTCAACCCGAGCGAGATCGGCGGAGCGAGCAACTCGCAATCTAAAGCGCTTCAGCCAAAGGCCGGAGACGCAGCCCGGAGTGCGCCCGTCCCCGGGCGCAGCAACGTAGAACTCTCATTTCGGCCCGCAAGTCCCGGGGCCCCCGCTCGGTCGGTAGCTGCTGCGCCCGGGGACGGGCGCACTCCGCCACCAGGGACTCAGGCCCTGCCGTCTTCCAACACAGTCTGGCGCTCACATATTGAGATGGTCTATGGGCTTGGCACCAATCTGGCCGCCAGAATTCCGCGCCGCGAAATGCCTACCGAGGTGTGGCAATCCTTCGCCCAATCCCGCGGCGTGCGCTTCGAAGTGGTCATCCGGAACCATGTCCGTCCTGAAGTCATCCGGGCGATTGGCGAACTGGCCGACTTTATTCGCGAGCGGAGGCGCTTTGCGGTCGGCGGCGTGCTCAGCCCGGCGGACTATCTTTCGACGACGCGCTTTATGTCGAGGCCAAACGATCCCGCGGCCCGCGTTCTGCCGCCGGATCCCGCCGAGATTAAATTGATGTGGGATTTTTATGGCATCGCGCTCGGCCAGGACCGTCTGCACCAGATTGTCGATACCAATTATTGGCGGTCCCTGACGACCGTTTTCTTGAAGGACGCCAACTTCCAGGATACCGCCCGGCTGATGACCGACCTCCGGCAATACGAGCGGGAGAGGCTGGCGCGTCTGGGGATCAAAATCGGCTTTGCCGGCGACGTCGCGGTGAGCCAGTCGCTGATTCAGGGAATTGTCACCACGCAATTGCAGTCCCTTTTTTGGTCGCTCCTCGGAATCTATCTGATCACGTCGGTGCTGGGCGGCTCCTGGCGGTGGGGACTTTATTGCCTGTTGCCAAGCGCGCTGGCGGTGCTGATTAAACTGGCTGTTATGGGCTGGTGCGGCATTCCGCTGGGCGTTGCCACCTCGATGTTCGCCGCCATGACACTTGGCATCGGAGTCAACTGCGCTATCCAATTGCTCGAGAGCTACGGCCAGGCGCGGGCGGACGGAGCCTCGTTGCCGCAGGCGCTCAACCGGGCTTTCGTTTTGACAGGACCGCCGGCTCTGGTGAACACCGTTGCCGTGTCGCTTGGCTTTGGAGTCCTGATGCTTTCGCAGGTGCCCGCCAATGCGCGGCTCGGGTTGCTGCTGGTCGTGGGCCTGGTGAATTGTTTTATCGCGTCGCTGCTGTTGCTGCCACTGCTGCTGCATTGGTGGCCTTTGAAGTCCGAGACGGGAAGATCGTCCAGCCCCGCAGCGCGAGCAACATAGGAATTCAGCCATCCCTTCGGGACTGAATTGTTTTTGGCACACCTTCCCCAGCGCTGAAGCGGTGGGCTATTTTCGCCTCTCCCTCCGGGACAGAGTTATGCGACACGATCAAACTCGTGGAATCGTGGAATCGGTCTGGAGCGAAGGGGACACAAGAGAGCTACCCGACAGCAAGTGACACTTCAGAGGCGTGTTGCCGAAATGCAAAGCTGGAGGAAGAGGATGAAATTCAGCACCCATCATGGCGCAGAAATTCGAGGGAAACGGCCTGGTCGAAAGGTGCTGCGAGGACCCGCCGCCGCTCAAAAGCAGCTCCGTCGGGCAGGCAGGTCCCACTCCGGGGATTGGCAACCCCACTCAGGATGCGCAGCTCTGGGCTGCGCATCCCTCACAATGAACCCCTTACTGGGCACAGACGCGATAGAACTGGCGTGTCCCGGATGACGGCACAGCAATCGAAACTACGCCGCCCGTACCCGGCGCGGACGACCCAACTGTAAGCCACGTTCCGGTGTTCAGATCCGGTCGCTGCTGGATGGTGTAAGTAGCTCCATTCTGCGTGTTGAAGAAGATCTGGACGCTGGCGCCCAGGTAACTGATGCGCGTGATCGTCGGCCGGGCGACGCTCACAACTACGTTGACGGTCACCTGGAACGAGCAATTGGTGCTCTGGCCGCAAGCATCAGTGCTGGTGCAGTTGACCTGGGTCGTTCCTGGCTGGAACGTGCTGCCGCTGGGCGGCGTGCAGAGGATGCTCGCCGGCGGGCAACCACCGCTGGCCGAACTCGTGTAAAACACGTTGGTGCCGCCTGAATTGGTCGTGCTCACGGTAATATTGGAGGAGCAGGTGATAACGATGGGCGGTCGAACCACTGTCACCGTAAAGCTGCAGTTGGTGACAGTCCCGCACGTGTCGTTGGCGGTGCAGATCACGTTGGTCGTGCCAATCGCAAAGGTGCTGCCACTCGGAGGATTGCAGAAGAGCGACGGTGGCGGAGTGCAGCCACCGATAGCCGAGCTGGAATAGAAGACGGCCCTGCCTTTCGAGTCTGCTGCTGTCACTGTGATATTGGACGAGCAAGTGATGACGATCGGGGTGTTGCCCGGCGGCCGTACAGTGACCTGGAACGTGCAAGTCGCAGACTGCCCGCAGGCATCACTGGCGCTGCACGTCACAATGGTCGTGCCGATCGGGAAGGTGCTGCCGCTCGGCGGATTGCAGACGAGCGACGGCGGCGGACTGCAACCGCCGGTGGCGGTGCTCGTGTAGAACACGGCCGCGCCGCTTGGGCCGGTCGCCGTCACTGTGATATTGCTGGAGCACGTCAGGGTTATGACCGGATTGGTCGGCGGATTTACCGTCACCTGGAAGTAGCAATTAGTGAACCGGCCGCAGGAATCGCTGGCGGTGCAGTTCACGGTGGTCATTCCCACCGGGAAAGTGCTGCCGCTGGGCGGATTGCACGCCACGCTCGTTGGAGCGCAACCACCGGAAACGGCGGGGGCATAGACCACCGCCGCGCCGCTGGGGCTGGTTGCCGTCACGGTGATGTTGCTCGGGCAAGCAAGGGCGAGTGGCGGCCGGACGATCACCAGGAACGTGCAGTAAACAGAGTTGCCGCAGGAATCGCTGGCGGCGCAGGTCACGGTCGTCGTGCCTACCGGGAACGTGCTGCCGCTGGGTGGATTGCAGACGGGAGTCGGCGGAGGATTGCATCCACCGGAAGCAGTGCTGATGAAGGTTACCACTGCGCCAGCGGCGTTGGAAGCGACGACGGTGGTATTCGACGCACAGATGATCGAGAGCGGCGTATTCGTCGGGTTGGGTATGTGCCGCTGGTGCGTCAAAATGATGCCGCTCGGATTGCCCGCGGCATCCAATAACGGGATGGGCTGCGCGGGATTGACATAGGTATCTCCCGGCCCCGGCGGCTTGTGCTTAATCTGCGCCGTCATATGGAGAGGCGTTGCCGGGTGCAACGTCTGGCCGCCGATATGCATTTCGACAAAGACGTCGAAGAAACTGCTCGCCGTGCCACTCGCCGTGAACGGCGGCACGTCCAACGTCCCCGGCGTGTTGTTGGCGTTTTCTTCGATCTCGCCCCGGGACGGATGCGCCGGGTCGAGGTTAACGGTCACCGGCCCCATCGAACTGTTGCCGCTCAAATCCAATTGCGTCATCTCCGTCTGCACCTGGTCCAGCCCGTCGCCGTCGGTGTCCAGCGCGCTGCCGTTGGGAGCAATCGCGACGTGCACCGTTGTCGGTCCGGTGAGCGTTATCGATTCGGTCTGGCCGCTCGGATATTGCAGCTCGACTTGCGCCACGGTGTTGGAGAAGTAATCGATTTCCACGGGCGGCGGATTGGTCGGATTAGGCGTATGGACTTCGCGCAGCACGCGGACTCCCGTTGGATTGCCGTTGGCGTCCAGCAACTCGATGGGCTGCGTGAACGGATTGACATAATTGTCGCCCGGTGACGGCGGCTTGTGATGGATTAGAGAAGTCATGTGCAGCGGCGTGGCCGGATGGAACGTCTGGCCGGCGACCTTCACTTCCACAAACACGTCAAAGAAGCTCGTTGCCGTGCCGGTGGCGGTGAACGGCGGCACATCGAGAATTCCAGGAGTATTGTTGGCGTTTTCTTCGATTTCGCCCACGGACAGATGCGCCGGGTCGAGGGTGACCGTCACTGGCCCCGCAGAGCTATTCCCGACCAGGTTCATCTCAGTCATCTCCGTCTTCACTTGATCCAGGCCATTGCCGTCAGTGTCCAGCGCGGCACCGCTGGGTGGGATATGGACGCGCACGGTCGTCGGACCCGCCAGCGACACGGTTTCGCTCGCGCCGCTGGGATATTCCAGTGTGATAGACGCCGTTGTGTTGGGGAATCGATCCACCTCGACCGGCGGCGGGTTGGTCGGATTGGGCGTGTGGACTTCCTGCAGAACGTAGATTCCGCTTGGTTTGCCTGCCGCGTCGAGCAACTGGATGGGCTGCGTGAACGGGTTGACATAATTGTCGCCCGGTGCGGGCGGCTTGTGATGAATAAGCGACGCCATGTGCAGTGGAGTGGCCGGGCGCAGGATCTGTCCGCCGATCTGCACTTCCACGAACACGTCGAAGAAGCTATTGGCCGAGCCGGTGGCCGTAAACGGCGGCACGTCCAGGATGCCCGGCGTGTTGTTGACGGTTTCTTCGATTTCGCCCACTGACGGGTGCGCCGGATCAAGACTCATTTGCACCGGCCCCATCGCGCTGTTGCCGCTCAGGTTCATGTCGGTCATCTCGGTCGTGACCTGATCGAGGCCGTTGCCGTCGGTGTCCGACGCCGCGCCGTTGGGCGGTATCTTGACCTGGACCGTCGTTGGGCCGAAGAGCGTGACGGCTTCAGTCTGACCGCTTGGGTACTGCAACGTGATTTGCGCCGTGGTGTTGGGGAAATGATCCACTTCGATGGGCGGTGGATTGGTCGGATTAGGCGTATGGACTTCCCGCAGCACGCGGATGCCCGTCGGGTTGCCGAAGGCGTCCAGCAATTGAATCGGCTGGGTGAAAGGATTGACGTAATCATCGCCCGGTGCCGGCGGTTTGTGATGGATTATTGATTCCATGTGCAGTGGCGTTTCCGGACGGAATGTCTGGCCGGCAACATCGATTTCCACAAACACGTCGAAGAAGCTGCGGGCACTACCCGAGGCTGTGAACGGCGGCACGTCCAGGATTCCCGGTGTCGCGTTGAACAGCTCCTCGATTTGGCCGAGCGACGGGCGCAGCGGGTCCAGGTGGACCGTCACCGCTCCCATCGAACTGGTGCCGGTCAGGTTCATGTCGGTCATTTCGGTGTTCACCTGGTCAAGGCCATTGCCGTCCATGTCGATCGCCGCTCCGTTGGGCGGGATGTTGACGTGAACTGTGGTGGGACCGGCCAGTGAGACAGTCTCAATTTGGCCGCTGGCGTACTGCAGCGTGATCTCAGCCGTCGTATTGGTGAAGTAATCGATCTCAATCGGTGGAGGATTGGTCGGATTGGGTGTGTGAACTTCCTTCAGCACCTGGAAGCCGGTTGGATTGCCGTTGGCATCCAGCAACGGGATCGGTTGCGTGAACGGATTGACGTACGTGTCGCCAGGGGCCGGCGGCTTGTGGTGGATGAGCGAGGTCATGTGGAGCGGCCCGGCCAGATAGAGCGTTTGACCGCCGACGTGCACCCGCACAAACACATCAAAGAAACTGGTAGCGGTGCCCGTAGGAGTGAACGGCGGCAGGTCCAGAATTCCGTGTGTGTTGTTGACAGTCTCTTCGATCTGGCCGACCGACGGGCGTGCCGCGTCGAGATCGATCATCACCGGACCCAGGGAGCTGTTGCCACTGAGGCTCATATCGGTCATCTCGGTCGTCACTTGATCCAGGCCGTTGCCATCGGTGTCCAGTGCCGCCCCGTTGGGCGGGATGTTGACGCGGACGGTCGTTGGGCCCGCCAGGAGGACAGTTTCGCTCTGGCCGCTCGGATGTTGCAGAGTGATTTGCGCAGTGGTGTTGGGGAAGTGATCCACCTCGACTGGTGGCGGATTGGTCGGATTGGGCGTATGGACTTCTTGCAGGATAAAGATGCCGGTCGGAGTGCCGTTGGTGTCCAGCAACTGCACCGTGAATGGATTGACATAGTTGTCGCCCGGCGCCGGCGGTTTGTGATGGATGAGCGAAGTCATGTGCAGCGGCGTAGCCGGGTGGTACGTGTTGCCAGCCACATGGACCAGGATGAACACATCAAAGAAGCTGTTGGCCGAGCCTGCGGCGGTAAACGGCGGCAAGTCGAGCGTGCCCGGCGTGTTGTTGAACGTCTCTTCGATCTGCCCAACCGACGGCTGTGCCGGATTAAGATTGATCACCACCGGCCCCATGGAACTGTTGCCGCTCAGGTTCATGTCAGTCATCAGAGTGGTGACCTGGTCCAGGCCGTTACCGTCGGTGTCGCTCGCCGCGCCGCTGGGCGGGATGTTGACATGCACCGTCGTCGGGCCGGAGAGCACGATGGTTTCGGTTTGGTGTGTGGAGGTATTTGTCAGCGTGACCTGGGCGGTGGTGTTGGGGAAGTGGTCGATCTCGACGGGCGGCGGATTGGTCGGATTGGGCGTATGGACTTCGCGCAAAACCTGCAAGCCAGTCGGATTTCCGGCCGCGTCGAGCAGTGGAACGGGCTGTGTGAACGGATTGACATAAGTGTCGCCCGTCGCCGGCGGCTTATGGTGAATGAGCGATGCCATGTGCAGCGGTTTTGCCGGATGCAAGGTCTGTCCGTTGACGTGTATTTGCACGAACACATCGAAGAAGCTGTTGGCGCTGCCGGTCGCCGTAAACGGCGGCACGTCCAGAGTCCCGGGCGTGTTGTTCGCAGTCTCTTCGATCTGGCCCACGCTCGGCTGGTTCGGATCCAGGTTCAGGGTCACTGCCCCCATCGAACTGTTCCCGCTCAAATTCATCTGCACCATTTCAGTTGGCACTTGATCCAAACCGTTGCCGTCAGTGTCATTAGCCTGGCCGTTGGGCGGGATGAACACATGCACGGTGGTCGGGCCGACCAGCGTAATGGTCTCGGTCTGCTGGGTGACGGTATTCGTCAGCGTGACTTGCGCGGTAGTGTTGGGGAAGGTGTCCACTTCAACAGGTGGAACGGGCGTGTGGACTTCGCGGACGATGCGGATTCCGGTTGGATTGCCGTTCGCGTCCAGCAGATCGATGGGCGTCGTGAACGGGTTGACATAAGTATCGCCCGGCGCGGGTGGCTTGTGCGTTATGACAGATTTCATGAGCAGCGGCGAGGCGGGATGCAGGGTCTGACCGGCCACGTTAATCTCCACAAACACGTCGAAGAAACTGTTCGCGCTCCCAGTGGCAGTGAACGGCGGCACATCCAGGATTCCAGGAGTATGGTTGGCAGTCTCCTCGATCTCGCCGAAGCTCCGTTGCGTCGGGTCAAGATTCACGATAACCGGCCCCATCGAGCTGATGCCGCCCAAATCCATTTGCACCATCTCGGTGTCCACCTGGTCGAGCCCGTTGCCGTCGGTGTCACTTGCCTCGCCATCAGGCGTAATGTTCACGTCAACGGTCGTCGGCCCACTCAGAGTCACGGTCTCGGTTTGGCCGTTAGGCAGCTCGAGCGTGATTTGCGCGGTCGTGTTGGAGAAATAATCCGTTTCAATCGGCGGCGGACAGACTGGAATCGGGATATGGACCTCCCGCACCAAGCGGATGCCAGTTGGATTGCCGTTAGCATCCAGCAACTGGATGGGCTGCGTGAATGGATTGGTGTAAGAGTCACCCGGAGCGGGCGGTTTGTGGTGGATGACCGAAGTCATGTGCACGGGAGTGGCCGGATGCAACGTCTGTCCTGCGACGCGGATATCCACAAACACATCGAAGAAGCTGCTCGCGGTGCCCGTCGCGGTAAACGGCGGAACGTCCAGTATCCCCGGCGTGTTGTTTACGGTCTCCTCGATTTGGCCCAGGCTCCGTTGGTTCGGATCGAGATCCACTGTCACCACGCCGGCTGAGCTGGCGCCACTGAGAGACATTTCGATCATCTCGGTCGTCACCTGATCCAGCCCGTTGCCGTCAGTGTCACTGGCCTGGCCGCTCGGTGGTATGTTCACTCGAATTGTAGTCGGCCCGAGCAACTCCACTGTCTCGGTTTGACCGCTTGGATACTGCAGAGTGATTTCGGCAGTGGTATTGGGGAAGCGGTCGATCTCCACCGGCGGCGGATTGGTCGGATTGGGCGTGTGAACTTCCCGCAGGATACGCATGCCAGTCGGATTGCCACTCTCATCCAGTAACGGGACCGATTGTGTGAATGGATTGACATAAGTGTCTCCGGGCGCCGGCGGTTTGTTGTGGATAAGCGCCGCCATGTGCAACGGCGTCGCCGGATGCAATGTCTGCCCCGCGACATGAATTTCCGTGAAGATGTCGAAGAAGCTCAGGGCGCTGCCTGTCGCGGTGAAAGGCGGGATATCTAATGTCCCCGGCGTCTTGTTTACCGTCTCCTCGATCTGGCCCAGCGAGCGGAAAGCGGGATCGAGATTTACCGTAACGGGCCCCACCGAACTGATGCCGCTCAGGTCCATCTGGACCATCTCGGTATCTACGTCGTCCAGTCCGTTGCCGTTGCTGTCCGATGCCTGGCCGTTCGGCGGGATGAAGACGTGCACCGTCGTCGGCCCGTTGAGCGTAACATCTTCGGTCTGCCCGCTGGCATACTGCAGCGTCACTGTCGCGACGGTATTGGAGAAATAATCCACTTCCACGGGAGGCGGATTAGTCGGATTCGGCGTATGGACTTCCCGCAGCACATAAATGCCTGTCGGCTTGCCGCTGGCATCGAACAACTGGACCGGTGTCGTGAACGTATTGGTGTAAGTGTCACCGGGAGCCGGCGGCTTGTGCCGGATGACGGAGGTCATGCGGATGGAGTTGGTCGGATGCAGCGTCTGACCCGCCACTGTGATATGGACAAAGACGTCGAAGAAGCTGGTAGCCGTCCCTGTGGCTGTGAACGGAGGCAGGTCCAGAGTTCCAGGCGTGTTGTTGACCGTCTCCTCGATCTGGCCAAAACTCGGATGGCCCGGATCCAGGCTCACGCTTATCGGCCCCACCGAGCTGGCACCGGTCAAATCCATTTGCAGCATTTCCGTGCTCACCTGGTCCAGCCCATTGCCGTCCGTGTCCGTGGCACGCCCGTTCGGCGGGATGTTGACCCGCACCGTGGTCGGTCCACTCACGGTGACTACTTCGGTCTGGCCGTTCGCGTACTCCAGAGTGATCTGAGCAGTGGTGTTGGGGAACCGGTCGATCTCCACCGGCGGCGGATTGGTCGGATTGGGGATATGCACCTCGCGCAACACCCTTACGCCGGTTGGATTCCCATTGGCATCGAGCAAATCAACCGGCTCGGTGAACGGATTAACGTACGTGTCGCCCGGTGCCGGCGGCTTGTGCGTAATCACGGATTGCATGTGCAACGGCTTGGCCGGATGCAGGGTCAGGCCCGCGACGTGCAACTCGAAGAATACGTCAAAGAAGCTGCTCGCCGAACCTGTTGCGGCGAAAGGCGGCAGATCCAAGATCCCCGGCGTGTTGTTGGCGGTTTCCTCGATCTGGCCAAGGCTCCGATGGGTTGTGTCCAGATTGGCAGTGATTGGTCCCATGGCACTATTGCCGCTCAAATCCAGTTGCACCATCTCTGTCGGCACCTGATCCAGCCCGTTGCCATCGGTGTCGCTCGCGCGTCCATCGGGCGCAATTTTCACGTTCACCGTCGTCGGCCCAGTCAGCGTCACTTCTTCAGTTTGTCCGTCTGGATATTGTAGTGTCACCTCGGCGACGGTGTTCGAGAAGGTGTCCACCTCGAGCGGGTCGGGCTGAGGTCTCAGCGCCACCGTGCCGGGATGGGTCACCGCAGGGGACCACGTCGCACCGCCATCCGTGCTGATTTCGGTAAAGACGTCGAAGAAACTGCCGATCGACCACGGCGTCGGCTGTGGTCCCTGTCGCACGCTCGTCCGGCCCAGGGATGCCTTGGTCGGACTTTCCCGCACCATGACACCGCCCGGCAAAGACCCGCCGGACAAGCTCAACGACAGCATCTCGGTGTCGAAGAAACGTGTTCCGCCCGTGTCCAGGCTCGAGTGGCTGGTCACCTGCACGCTCGCATTGGCCGGCGCCAGGAAGGAGGTGAAGCCTGCTCCACCATTCAACGATATCTGACCGCTGACCATCGAGCCGAAAGTCTCGTTCGTACTGCCTCCGGGCGGCGGCGGCGGCTGATTCTGGGTGAAGCGCTTATGAGAAACGTTGGTAATGATGATGCCATTGGCATACAACGCATGCCACTGCTTCGGACTGATATATTGCCCGTCCAAGGGCGGCAGATTGTTCGTCGGCTCCGGATTCTCCGGCGCTTGCGAGACCAGTTGCATCCGGACCGGCCCGTTGCTTGTCCCCTGCCAGGTCGCGCCGCCGTCGGTGCTTACCTCCGTAAAGATGTCAAAGAAGCTGTGGATTCGGTACGTGCCATCGGACTGGCCCAGGATCTGAGTGATGCCTCGCGACGGCCGTGATGGACTCTCGCGGATCATCACGCCACCAGGCAGCGTGAAGCTGAGCGACAACATCTCGGTGTCATACAAATTGTTGTCGCTCGAGGAACTGGCGTTAGCGACGCTGACCTGCGCCGTGGCATTGTTTCTGACATATTGGTACGTCTGACCGCCATCGGTCGAGACCTGCAAATCCAGCACTGAGCCGAAGTTGTGTATGTTCGTCGTTCCGGGCGCCGGCGGGAGCAATGAGGTTGTGAACAGCTTGTGTCGCACGTCTCTGATCACGATTCCCTGTGCATACAGCGCGTGCCATAACGCCGGGCTGATATACATGTCCGTAGGCGGCGGCAACAACTGCGTCGGTTCGCCAACCGGAGTAACCTGTGCCGGATCGGGCCGCAGCTCCATATGCCCAGCCTGATCGCCCGGAGTCCAGGTCACCCCACCATCCAGACTTATCTCGGTGTTCACATCAAAGAAGCTGCCGATTAAGTAACCGCCGGGTACTGGCCGAACGGTTGTTTGGCCCGTCGATGCCAGTGTCGGGCTCTCTCGCAGGCGAATCGGCCCAATTGCGGACGCGCTGGTCAAATCCAACTGCACCATCTCTGTGTTCAACTCGCTGACACCGCTCGAATCGAGGATATGATTCACAATGACTGTGACCGTCGCGTTGCCACTGGCCGGCTGGTAGCTCCCACCGTTATCGAGCGAAATCTCGAAATCGACTTCAGAATCGAACGTGTGGACCTGGGTTACTCCGACCGGCGGCGGTTCCAGGCCCAGCGTGAAGAACCGATGGCGCACATCGCGGATGATGATCCCGTTGGAATACAATTGGTGCCAGGTCGCCGGGCTGATGTACATGCTGTCCGGGGGTGGCAGAAGCGACGTAGGGAAGAAATATTCCCGAAGCGCGGGCAATACTTTGACCGTGAAGCTGCAATTGGCGGTATCGCCGCAGGTGTCCTGCGCGGTGCAGTTCACGTTGGTCGTGCCGATGGGGAAAGTGCTCCCGCTGGGTGGGGTGCAGGTCACCGTCGGTGTCGTGCATCCGCCGCTCGCGGTTGTGGTATAGGTGACCACGGCTCCGGCCCCGCTGGTTGCCACCACCGTGATGTTCGGCGAACAAGTGAGAGTGATTGGTGTGAGCGGGGTGGGCGGCGTCGGAGACACCCGTATGGCACGGTCCGCTGGAACCCAGCCCTGGCTGGCGTTGTTGCTCAATTCAAGAAAAACATCAAAGAAACTGCTGATGCGGAATCGGGTGCCATCAGGTCGAATCGTGTGTCTACCAAGCGACTGCCTGGTCGGGCTTTCCCGCACTCTGAATGGGCCGATCGGGCTGACTCCTTGCAAATCCAATTGCAGCATTTCTGTATCGTAATTGCTCGTCGAGCCGGAGTCCGAGGTGTGATGCATGCTGACGCCCACCGGCCCATTCGCCTGCACGGGGACCCACGTCTGACCGTTGTCGGTAGAAATCTGCAGGCTCACAATAGTGCTCGGCGCGGAATAGTTGGAGCTATTGTTAAGCGTCGGCGGCAGGATCGGGCTGGGGAAGTTCGTGTGGCTGAAATTGCGGGCCTTGACGCTGCTGGGGCCGGTGCCGAAGCTGATGATGTCGATGTCATTTACCGAGTCGTAAGAGGCGCCGGCTGAAGGGCACAAGGTGTTCGGGCGCGACCATTCGACGGGCAACTCTGGTCTCGAAGTGCCGATCGGCCCCAGCACCGCATCCAGGAGCGCCGCCTGGCCGTTGGGGCTGGTGCAATCATTCGTAATCGTGCCGTGGCCGGCCAGCACGAGGTAACCAAAGATGTCTCCGGCATTCCAATAGGGCGGGTTATTGACCCTGAATTTCACCGGCACGGCCAGAGTCTCTCCGTGGATATAGATCACCGACGGCGGAAACGAGGTCAGGTTGAGGTTCGTGATGACCAATGGGACGTCATTGTAAAGCACCGCACCGGTCCCGGGGAAAGCCGTGCCGGATTGTGTGCCCGGGATCGGCGGCAGGTTCACCTCGACAAAAATGTCAAAGAAACTACGGGCGGGAAAATCCGGTGGTGGCGGACCGTTGGCCACGTTTTCCTGGACCATGCCCAGGCTCCTCGGGCTAACGCCGGCGAAGGTCCCGGCCTTTACCATCGGCCATTGGATCGGCACGGTCGGGATGCGCGGATCTGGCGGACACTGTTTTCCAGCGGTGCCGCCCCCGACGCTCAACAAGGAGAAGTTCTTGATTTCAGTCAAAACTTCCTCAGTCGGCGAAATAGCGCCAGCCCAGGTGGCTGGAATGAGTGCATACGACGCGTAACTCGCGATGCTGTCCCAGGAGCCAGCTCCGATCGCGACTGGGAATGTCCCCGCTGGGTATGGGCGCATGTTCGGGCTGCTGCGGCCGATCGTCGTCGAATTATCGATCAGCAATGGGCTGGTCAGCTTTCCATCCGCCGTGGAGTAACCGGCGTAGGACACCAGCGCTCCGGCCGGACCCATCAGCGGGCGAAAGGCCGGATCGACTGTGATTCGAAAGACGCCCATGCTCGGCGTGGAGTCATCGCCTTGCGGCGGGAACGTTTGGGCCGCGGCTTCCTGTACCCCGAGTACCAGCGCCCCCAAGGCGAGCAAAGTCGGCACTACCGAGTGGGATCGCGTCGGCGTGAACCATGGTGAATGGATAAATCGGAAGTCCGGGGCCGCCTTGTATCCAGATACCTTTTTCATAGTTCGAATATTTTCAGGCAACTACTCACGCCCGGCTCCTGGTGAAGCTTGAGAGCCCGGCGACTCTGCGTGCTGCACTTTCAATTGCCTCCGGCATGAGGTCGCTAACAAAGGCGTCGGACGGCAGTTGAGTCGATAGACTATGTGGACAGTTCGCGATTATTGCCGATTCGGTCCATCTATGCTTCTCCGCAATTGCGAAAATCTATTTGGGCGCGGGCGCGCGCCGCGCTGAGCTCGGAATGAGGAACGAGGAAAGAAAACCAGAAATCGCAGCAGCGAAGACTCTGGGCTGCTAGTCTCGAAGAGGCGGCAGGGCCGGTAGAGCCAGGACGATGGGCGGATCGGTCGGACGAAGCGGACGCAAACGGAGACTTGGCTTTGTTGGCCGACCGGCGTCTTGATTGCGCAGCCGTTGACTGGCGACCAGGCCGACCGGCAGGTTGGCGATCATCGCCGACAAATTGGCGGTAAAAGGAACCAGCACCGCCATCAAATGAAATTCGGCCATCCTCGGATGCTCGATACGAAAGGTCCCGGGTTTGACCAGGACCGTTCCGGAAAAGGGCACACCTTGGGGCACACCGCCGGTAAACGCACCGACGAAAATGAATCCTCGCGGCCTGGACGGTCCGGTGATCGTTCCTTCAAGCGACGGGCCCTTAATCGCCCGATCGCCGGCGAGGTACTTCCAAATCGCCTTCGCAAACTGGCCCAACGTGAGGCGTTTCGGCATCGCGCGGAATTCCTGCGGCGAAACGCCGACCAGGGCGCTGAAGGTTTTGGAAAAGGTGCCGAGCGAGGTGTAGCCGACCTCGAGGCAAACGTCAGTGATGGAGGCCGCCGGCCTCAGGAGCAGCTCCTTGGCCCGTTGCATCCGCAAGCAGGCCAGAAAATGATGCGGCGTTGTGCCAGTGATTTCGTCGAAAACGCGGACCAGGTGGTACTTGCTGATCGCAGCGATCTGCCCTAGATGCTCCAGGTCCAGCGGCTCCTCCAAATGAGAGCGCATGTGGCTGACGACGCGCTCGACGGCCTTTTGGTAAGCTTCAACTGTATCGGCGCGGTGGCTGGCGGTCAGCGGCAGTTCGTCGGTGATAATTGACGAACGGCTGGATCGCGTTGCGCGCTCCCTGCTGCGTGTTGCCGCTCGCATATCAGTCTCGTGTGACTCGGAAAAATCAACCTAGGCTCACTCGGCGTAGGCCGCCAGGGCCTGACGCAACGATGGCGGCACGGGGGCGGGCGCAAGTCCCGACCCATTCCGCCTCATACAGGCGACTTGCTGTTCGCCTCGAGCGACCAATTCCTCGGTCCCATTCCTCTGCCGCCAATATTCGAACGCCAGGGTTATGCGGTTCTGCACCAGTTCCGCCAGTCGCATGCGAACGTTCACTTCGTCGAACACCATCAGTTCCGCCAGGTACTCACAACCGCAACGAACCGTGGCCAGACTGAAGTCGGAGTTCAGATTCTCGACGAGGTCGGGCGCATATTCACGAAGGAACAACTCCCGGCACTTTCCCTGCCAATCGAGGTGATGGGTATAATAAACATTACCGACCAGGTTCGTTTCCTGGAAGGTCACGACATGCCGATATTCATAATAGCGCATGAGGGTTTCGCTGACTGCCCGGGGCCGTGCTCAGGCGACTGCCTCGGCGCAAACGGCAAGCGACGATGCCGCTGCGGCCGAATGAACCGCGATTGAGACAATGAGCGGTGCCACGAGCCCCCGTACCGGCAGAGCGCCCGTGGCAATCACCAACCTGCCCGAACGGAACAGGACCCAGCAGTCGGTCCCGCTGGACGCCAACACCAGCGGCGCTTGGGTAGCCAGTCCGGTCTTTCTCAGGCACTCGGTCACACTCCAGAGTCGCGTCGCGGCGGTATCGAGACTTTCGGCTTGTTCGCCGGAAATCCGCTCAGCCAACTGTAACTTTTCTTTGCCCAAAAGATCCTGCCAGACGGACGCCGCCCTGGACTCAATAAGCTCCAGATCGCAGGCTACACCCTGTTCGGCGGCCACCGCCAGCGTCAGGTCCTGAGCGTGTGCGGCTGAGCAAAACTCGTCGCTAGCAGTCACCGGCTTGCCGTCCGGTCGGCGCCAGATCGGCCCGGCATGGCGGAGGGCCTGTTGCAGGGTCGAATTGGTCGCGGCGGAGCGTGCCTCCAAAAAGTCGCTGGCGCCGATTGTCCGCGCTCCGTTATGCTCAATCACCACGCGCACTGGCGAATGCGGGGCTAATTCTTCGAGCCGGCGCTCCAGGTATGGCGTCAGCAGCCATTGCGGCCAGGCCTGGCTTGAGGCCATTTCTTCGACCGCCCGCAAACGTAATCCCTGCCAGTACTCGATCAGTTCGCCATCGGCATCCGTAATCTCCACGTCATAAACGAAATCATTTCCATCGCGAAACCGTTCCTTCGATCGGGCGATGCGAAGGCCCGTTTCGCCGCGAAGTATCACCAAGTGGTCGATGCCCGTCGGCAGGATCCGCCGGTGCGGGATGCACGCCTGAATAGCGTGCAGGGCTGCGTCGCGCGCGCCGGGATCCCCCAGAACGAGGCCCGAGGGCAAATACGGTCCAAACCAGGAGACGCCGGTATCGGGTTTAATCTCGGCGATGCATTCCCGGGCCGTCGCCAGCCGATAACCGGTCAAACGGCAAAACCGTCCTCGGTGGAAAAGAATTCGACCGTAAAGGTCCTGCGTTGAGTCAACAACGGGCGGATGTGCCGGCAAGCGGGCGGGGCTGAAGCGTTCGGCGCTCCGGTCGGCGGCAACTCCAAAGCGGCAGAAAGCGCGAAAATGGTCCACTTGAAAGTCTGTTTCTTCGGAGCGCAAACAAACTTCGATCAGGTCAGGCGCGCGGCGTAGAGACGCTAGGCGGATCGTCGTGGACCTGTGGTCGAGGACTGCGACGGGTCGCGTCAGCTCGACCCTCTCAAATGCGGGCGGCGATTCGGACTCGGCAAGAGCCATCGCCGCCTGGGCCATCGCTTCGAGGCCAAGCACGGCGGGGAAAAGCTTCTGCTTTTGGAAAACGTGATCCTCCAGGTACGGATCGGCGGCGAGCGAGAGTTCGGCATCGACAACCAGTTCCACGCCCGGATAATAAACGCGGCGCCGTTCAAGAAAGCGGCGCAATGGCAATTCCGGCTGGTCGAACTTAAGGGTTGGCGGTTCGCCGAATCGGCCCCCTACGACGACCGCCGTGGGCAGCGCCCGGTTCTGAACCAGCTCCAGAAGAATTCGCACGCCGACTTCGGGCGGGATGGGCATGATGCCATGCTGGATGAGCGATTCCATCCGGCCCAGGCGCTCGCCCATGCCGATGCTCGACCAGACGGACCATTCGAGCGCCAGACAGCGGCACTGCGGATGACGCGTTTGAAAATCTTCCGTGAACGCCCTCAGCCATTCATTCGCGGTCCCGTAGTCGGCTTCGCCGGGCAGGCCGACCCGAGAGATGATCGACCCAAAAGTGATGAACAATCGCAACCGCTCCGGCTCGACCGCGGCCAGCAAATTGCGCGCGCCTTGCACTTTCGGTGCCACCGTGTTCCTGAAGGAAGCCAGGTCCAGCGCTCCGATCAGTTGAGGTGCATTGGCGCCGGCCGCGTGCATCACGGCCGTTACGCGGCCGCCCAGCTTCTTTTCCACCTCAGCCACGGCTGCGCACACCGCTTGCGCGTCGGTGACATCCGCGCGGGCGTAGCAGGAGGCCACGCCGACACCCGCGATGCGCGCGAGGTTTTCCTTCAACTCTTTGTCCTGTTCCGGCTCAGCCCGACCAATGAGCGCCAGGCGCGCGCCCGTCGCGCGGCCGAGGGCCAGCGCGCATTCGGCCCCGATTCCCTTCCCGCCGCCACTAACCAGCAAAATGTCTTCCGACCCGATCGGCCATTTGCCTGCAGTCCCGCCGGCTTCACTGCCCGCTGCAGGCGCACTTGAGCGCGTCGAAGCTGCGGCTTCGAACGCCTCACGACTTCCCCGAGGCGTCCATTTCAGCCTTGGTTCGCGCCGTACTCCGTTGACATCGTAATGCGCCTCGAAGAATCCCGCAGCGGACCGCGCCTCGGCAACGATCCAATCCACAGCTTCCGGCTGGCCGACTGGCACATCCAGGATGCAGGTGCTCAACCCGGGAGTCTCCAAATGCAGGGTACGCGCGAATGCTGCTCCACCCCAGCCATGTTGCACCAGCACGAAACGCGGTTCCTCTTTCAGCGCCATGGCGGCCCGAGCGCCGTTGAGCAGCAATTCGAGATGATCTACTGTCGGTGCTTCCGGGAGCCAGACCACTACGCCGGCGCCGCCTTGAGCGTTCAACTTGTGCCACAAATCCTTCGCCAAGGGATGATTTTGCGGAGCGAAAACTTGCCACCCGAGTTCGCTGGGGACGGGCGTAAGAGGATGGGCGCCGGGCTGACTCGGACGCGTTGGCTTCGGAGCGGCTGCCAGCTCCACCGCGAAAGTCTCGAACCAGACGTCAACTCCGGGCGGCTGGCGGTGTGCGTCATCCCGTTTGGTCTGACCGCCGCTGCGCTTCAATTCCTCCAATGCGCGGGCGATCTCGGCGACACTGGCGTTGGCAAAATCCGTGAGGCCAACGATACGCGGCAGCGCGAGCCGGCGCGCGGCCTCGGATACAAGCTGGCCAACGGTGATGGAGTTGAGATGCAGATCGCTCAACATGCGATTGCCGTCTTGGACTGCGGCCACAGGCAGCTCCGCGCGGTCGGCGACGAGCTTCCGGATCAGCTCAAGTGGTTGCGTTTCGAGAGTTGTGACCTGGCTGAGCGCGGCTGTGCGCTCGGAACCGGGCTCGTGGACCTGCAAGTGACGTGTCAGAGCTTTCGGTACGGTCTCTTCGGGGACCGGCGCAAGTTCGCATGGGTTCGCGAAAAACTTTGGTTTCGTGTCCAGTGAGAACGGGCGTGTAAATCGGTCCTCGAACAACGCCGAAGTCCGCACCGGCGCGCCCAAGGCGAAGGCAGCACCCAGCGCGCGCAACAGGCCCGTCAACGAATGTCCGCCGGCGTCCACGGCCATGACCGGGATTTGCGTGGTGTCCTGTGCCAGACCGCTCAGGACAGCGCCCGGTCCGACCTCAATCAGCAAGTCAACCGCCGCGTGTGAGTCAGTCGGCCCAGCGGCGACTGACTGCGATTCGTGTTTTACTCCCAGCATCGCCCCGAACGCGCTGGCAAATCGGACCGGTGAAGTCACCTGACGGCAGAGCAAAGCGCGCGTGTCTTCCTCCTCGCCCAGTGGCGCACCGGTGATGGTCGAGAAGACGCGTCGTTCGAGCCGGCCAAAATTCTCGCGAGCCAATTGTTCCTGCAAAACGGGCACGGCGGCCGCCACCAAGGGCGTATGGAAGGCGTGTGAGACCGGGAGTGGGCTGGCGTGCCACCCGCGTGCGCGGGCGCGCTGGGCCAGTTTGCTAAGGGCGGCCGTATCTCCCGCCACGACCGTCTGGCGCGGCGAATTGAATCCTACAATCGTCACCGGGTCGTGGTTGAGCATTTCCCGCACGGCTTCCCACGGCGCTGCGATAGCCAACATTCCGCCCGTTGGGCTGCCCAATTCCGCCATGGCCGCCCCTCGCACGCGAGCGATTCGCAGCAGCGTTTCTTCGGTTATCATTCCCGCCCAGTGCAATGCGGTCAGTTCCCCGAGGCTGTGCCCGACGGCGGCTGTTGCTTCTACACCCAACTCCTCCAGCACCTTCAACCCTGCCAATGATGCCGTGACGACCGCCGGCTGCATCACCTGCGTCGAGACCGTATCTCCGTGGGCCGGCAACGCCGCGCGCTCGTACAACTGCCGGACCGAGTCAAATCGCCGCCGCCAGATTCCGCCGTCCAGATGAGTCGGCGAACCCTGGCCCGGAAAAAGGAACCCCAGGCGTGGTGCGGTTTTTCCCGAACCAAGGAATACGCCTTCGGTTGCTTGGAAACGCGGCGCCTCATCGCTGGATAACCAGGAAATGAGCGTCTCGAGTCGTTGTGTCAGCTCTGCCGGAGTGGAGGCCACGACCGCAGCGCGCAGCTCCGCAGGTCGAAGGCCCTTCTGCAACTGGGCCGCCAAATCGGTCAACTCCGCCCGCGACAAGCCCGGAACGAGCTTGAGCAGCTTCTCAGCAATTGCGCTCAGTTCCGCCGCGCTTGCGGCCGAGAGCAGGAATAATTCCGCGTCCTGGCTCGAGCGCGAGAGCTGCCGTTCGCGCGAACTCAGTTCGGAGCGTCGCTCGGCAACAACACTTTCGAGCACGACATGGACGTTAATCCCGCCGAAGCCCATGGCACTGACTGCGGCGCGGAGGGGACGGTCATTCGGCCAGCGTTCCGCCTCGCGCGGCAACCGCAAGAGGGAAGCCGACCCCGCAACTTTTTCGTGGGGCTGGCCCACGCCCGTCGCCGGTGGCACCACCTGCGTGTGCACGGCCATGACAGCTTTAAGCAAGCCCGCAATGCCGGCGGCCGCTTTGGTATGGCCGATATTGGCCTTGATGGACCCGAGCGCAGCCGGCTGCCCATCCGATTTCGCCTCCCGACGCGCCTGGGACAATACCTCCAACTCGGTGGCATCACCCACAGCGGTGCCTGTGCCATGCCCTTCAAAATAGCTGACGGAATCAATGCCGAACCCAGCGCGCCGGTAAGCTCGCCGCACTGCCTCGAGCTGTCCCTCAGCTTCCGGCCGTGTAATTCCCCCGTTGCCATCGGAAGAAATCCCCCAGCCACGAAGCACAGCATAGACCCGGCAGCCTTGGGCCAGCGCATCCTGATGCCGCATCAAGGTGACGAAACCGCAGCCTTCACCCGGCCAAAATCCCGCCGAGCGGCGATCATAGACGCGCATCTCTTCCGACGCCAGGGCCCCGGTCTTGGCAAAGCCCACCAACTCGAATGGGTCAAGGCTCAAATCCACTCCGCCCGCCAGCGCCACATCGAGATCGCCCGCCGTCAGCGCCGAGCACGCGTTGGCAACCGCCAACAGCGACGACGCGCAGGCGCCATCCACCGTGTAGCCGCCGCCTTTCAAATCGAACTGATTGCAAATCCGGCCGGCAATCGTGTTGGACAAACCGCCCGCAAGCGATTCTTCTCCCACCGCTGGAAATGGAGCTTTGTAGTCCGCCTCGAGCCGCTCAAGGAAGGCATTCCGCGCTTCAGGTTCCCAGGTCTCCCTCGTCAAAGCCGCCTCGATCACGCGCCGCACATACGGCCAGCGCAGACGCATCAGGCCCGCGCGCGAAAACTCGCCGGTCAAAGTGTTTCCCAACAGCACTCCTGTGGTTTCACGCGGCAATCCGCGGCCATCGGCAAAACCCGCATCGGCGAGCGACCGGGAGGCGACCTCCAGTGCCAGCCAGTGCGCCAGGTCCGCCGACCGATACGTGCTGCCAACGACCCGAAAAGCGACACGGTCGAACTCGTAATTTGCGATCAACGCCGCTTCAGCGGAATACGTGCGATCCGGCGCAGTGGCGTCCGGCGAACAGTAATCCTCTGTCCGCAACCGTTCCGGCGGCAAGCGACGGAAGGCGCGGCGCTGGGCCAAAGCATTCTCCCACAGCTCGGCGGGCGTGCGCGCGTCCGGATAGACGCACGCCAGACCGACGATTGCGATGGAAGGGTTCATGGATTGATTGATTAGCTTTTCGGTTGCGAGGTCAGGTCGGCGGCGCGGCGCCCAGCGCGGGGGCCGCAAGCGGCGAAGCCACCGGCGAAGGCTCTGTCCGCGCCCGGCCTGGAGATTTGAAGGCGTAATAGAGGTGAAGCGACAGGCCCCGAATCGCGCAAACAGTCAGCAGGGCGAAAAAGAGTCCAAACACCAGGTGAAGGACCTGGATGATCCCATAGACCATCGCCACCGAAAAGCCGAACAGGGCCTGGCGCCAGGGTTTGAGCGGCGTCGTGGCTGGATCCGGGATCATGTAAAGCGTGAACACAATGAACGCGGCGCTGGTCATTGGCATCAGCGGCACCAGCGCCGGCGTATCGAAAAGGCGCGCTCGAATCTGGCCTTGTAACGCGAAACCGATTATCCACGCCAGCACAAGCGGCATACGTCCCGTGAACAGCGAATGAATGATAATGCCGGTCAGTAGTACAAACCCTGGCAAAATCCAATCCCACACTCCCGTCACATTCTCTGTAAAATGATACGGCGGCGCAAAACCGACCTGGGGAAATAGCACTAGCGTCGCGGCAACGCCAAAGTTCGAGGGATTGAAAATATGCTGTGTGCGGCCTTCACCCACAGGAGCCCGAATCAGCACCTTGGAACCAATCGAGAGCACCACGGCAAAAATGATCGGCCACAGCCGTTCGTTCGAATACAGAAGCATGGCGCAGGCGAAACCGGGAATAATTGCCGCGGGCAGGAAGTTCAAAAAATTTCCGAGCCCGCCGGCGAATCGTAGTTCGCGGTTCTTGGAAGTGGCATCGACCCATTCGAGCAGCATCTGCATTGCAATCGCCGTCCCCACTCCCACGAACGGTGCCGCCCAGGGTTGCTCAAACCCGAGATAGGTGTGGCCGAGAATGTTCCAGACGATCATCAGGATCGCGAAGTACCACAGGGCAAACAGCCGCAGGTTGGGGTTCTTGTTCGGGTAGAAAAGCAGCGTGGTGTTGAAAGCGGGTGTTTTCATGAGACTGACTCGTGGTGTGTTGTGCGAGCGAAGTGCCCGGCCAAAAAGCAGTGTAAGAACCCAATGCTCCCGCTGGAGCTTGGAACTTGGGGTTTGTTTGAGATTTGAATTTTGGGTTTTGGAATTTCCAGCGTGTTCATGGTTTGCTGCTCCCCGTTGCATTGGCCACCTGCACTTCGGCCGTCCTGCCGAGCAATACCGTATGCCACCCCGGCGCCAGCTTGAGCGACGTGCGTTGCGGATGGCCCGCCAGGTCGCGCCATCTGAGTTCGATTTCAACTTTTGATTCGGCAGGAAACTTGCCAAGCCCGAAATGAATGTCCGGACTGCGACGGCCCGAGTGACCGGCCCCGCCATCAACCTGGCCGATTAATTTGCGGCCATCGGGTAAAACCAGGCGCGCCTGAGCGCCGTATGCCGGTCGCCCATGAAGGTCCGCGCCCGGATGACCTGACCGCTCGCGCATTGCCACGGCGGCCTCCGCGGCCAGCGGCAGCAATAAATGCAGGCCCAAAAATGCGCCCGGTTCGGGTGCCACATTATGGTAATAGAAAGAAGGTTCCCACTGATTCGCCATCACCATATCAATCCGGCCGTCACCATCGACGTCCGCGAGCGCGATGCCTTTGCTGACCATCGGCTCGGTAAACCCAACCTCAGGACCGACGTCATAATATCGGCCGTCGGACGCGCGCACAAAAAACGGATTGAGATCGTGGCCGCTTAGATCGGCGCCAGGCTTGAAACTGGGCCAGAGCCGCGGATCATGGACAATACGATCGTTGCTCGTGCCCAGCGATTGCAGTTCCGGCCAGCGGTTGATTTTTCCTTTGATAAACCCTACCGCCTGGATCGCCTCCGGCACGCCGTCATTGTCAAAATCGGCGAACCGGCAGTCCCAGCCCCAACCGCTGCGGGAGAGTCCCAGCTTTTCGCTGCCCTGCACGTAAGGAGCGATGCCCTCCTTCATTTGCTCCACTTTGCCGGTGCTGACCCAAACCAAATGGCTCTCCGTCAATCCGTAGCGAGTTGCGATGTTGCTGACGTAAATGTCAAAGATTCCGTCGCCGTTGACGTCGGCGAAATCACAACCCATGCCTTTGAACGAATCGAAACCCAGCACGCACGACTTGGGATCGGTGAACCGCCGCTGACCTTGCAGCACGGCAAATTTCAAATGGCCGGGCGTGGAGCGATTGTGCAGCAGCCGGTCCGGCCCGAAATCGTGGCTGAAATAAATCTCCGGCAACAAATCCCCATCAAGGTCGGCGGCGCCAATCGCCAGGGTCCAGCCATGCTCGACCGCCGGGTCAAAAATGCCCGTCACCTCGCGGAACTGGACTTTGGGTTCGCTGCCTGAAGTCGCGCCTGCCCACAGAAAGACGTGCTTCCTACCACCGTTGAGTGCCTTGGCTTTCCCCTCGTGCATGCATTCGACACCTCCAGCGGTCGCGTCCAGAATATGCCCGCCATCCTGAAAATAATTGCCGATGATCAAATCGACGTGGCCGTCGCCGTCTAAATCTGCCTGCACCGCGCCATTCGAGAACCAGCGTTCGCCACTGTCGGTCAGTTCACACGGGGAATACGAAGAAGCCTTGAGCGCCACGGTGCGGCCAGGTTCAATTCCTTCGGTCTTGCGCGCCAGGAATATCACCGGTGTTCTGCCCCAGTAATAAACCAGCACATCGAGCAAACCATCCTCATTGAAATCACCCACCAGCACACTCATCGGCGCCATTCGCCTCCCATCGAAGGGCAATGGCGAAGGATTCAAAGTAAACGGCACGTAGCGGTCTCCGGTGCCGGGAACCGGCGTGACCGTGACCAGATCGGTTCGCGGATCGACATAGCACAAATCGTTCGGCAGACCATCCCCATCCAGGTCCGCAAGCGCGGCAGCGGCGCCGAGCGTGGAAATCCAGGATTTGATGCGCTCGAGGCTTGGATGCACCTCGCGCACATGCTTATAGGATGGATGATCGGCCACTTCCGGCAGCGGCAATTTGTCGAACTTGAATCGCGCCGCGAGGGCAGCTCGATCCCCGACTGGCAGGCTAGGGAATTGAGCCATGTTGAAGGAAAAGCCGATGGCTACCAGCGCGATCAGCGGCGTGAGGTAGCGGCGTATAGGTGAACTGGAATTGGAACTCATAAAATCTGGAGTTGGGCTATGGGCGCGCGACGCCCGAGAGCCTCCCGCGTGGCCGAAAGGCTCGGCGGGTTGTGGATTTGAGAGAAGTGTCGCTGAATGCGCTGGCGCCAAACTTCGTAGGCTGGAACATCGCCGGTTTGGGTTAGATTCTCCAACGTCGCATCGCATAAGCGCGCGGCCTCGAGAGCCGGCATCCCGCAAAACGTTTGGGAAGCCAAGTCCGTGTAGTCAGTCAGGTTTCCTGCCCGTTGCCGGGCCTTGGAAGCGAACGCCGCGCCCTGGGCCAGACAAGCCCGATGATTCCCGGCCCCTTCCCTCAAAGCTTTCAACCCCTCCGGACTGGCAAACCCCGCATAGGTAGCTGCCAACCCGAGGCCGCTCCACAAATCGGATTGGCGCTCCGCAGGAAATGCGTCGATGGTGCGAATGATTAGGTCCGGATTCCCGCCGTTCACAAACCAGAACGACCGGCCCAGGCCCTGATCGAAAACGCGTTTCGCGTATCCCGGCGCGCCAGACGGCTTTCGCGGCTGCGCCTCAATGTACTTGGGCCAGTGAAAGAATCCCTCATGAAATCCCCAACCGTCGAAGGCCAGCCACCTCAGCAACGGATCGAGTTGCCGGCGCGCGCGCTCAACGCCAAATGGCACCCGGGCCCAGACCCAGCCGACCGCGACGTGGACCATGTAGGCGTGCGGATTACCCAGGCCACGGAAAAATCGCTCTGTGCGCGTGGCGCTCCAGGGCGTGAACCAATCCAGCAGCGCAAAACCCATCGCCGCGCCTTCGAACGCGAACCCGCCCAGCTCCGGCTCGACCCGGTCCAGCGCCGGTCCAATTCTTTCCGGATCGCCCGCTTCCAGGGCCGCGTGGTAACCATTCAAGAAGACCGACCCGATTTGTTCGAGCCTGGCTCGCATCTCCTCTGTTGCACCTCGAAAGCCGCGCTGAACGTACCCGGTTGCTTCTGGCGGCAACCGGAACGCCCAGCAACGCAATGGTCCCAACATCGTGTTCATGGGCTTCTCGAGTGATTACTGGCCGCCATGTTACCTATCCGCGGTTTCGATTGCAAGAAAATTCGCAATTTCGGAGAAATGCCTTTTTGAGGCAAAATGGCTGAGTTTAACCCTCCACCCCCTCGGGATGGGTCGGGCAAACCGACCGTTCAGGAGGTCGGAACAGATTCAGCAGCGTCGAGAATGGTTGCCGGGCCTTGACCTTGTGATGCAGACGTGGGGCAGGTTGGAACGAGAGAAAAGACAGGCGCAGTTTCCCCTATTCGCGACCGCGCGCTCCTTTTCGTTTAAGGTCTGAACTGTGATTCGCAGCTCTTGAGGCGTTTCGCGAGGAAGGCTTGCTCAGAGTTTATTTCAGCAAGCTGCAAGGATTTGCGGAAGTGAGCCGCGGCGGCGCGGGAATGTTGGAGGCGGGCCTCGAATTCGCCAAGCACGGCGTAGAGTAAATAATAGGACTCGAGCGAATGGAGGTTGTGGATCGCATTGACGGCCACAAGCCCGGCCTGGGGTCCGTGGACCTCGGCCAAGGCCACGGCCCGGTTCAACGCCACCACCGATGAGTCGTCAAATTCCAGCAGCCGGTCGTAGAGTACGAGAATTTGCCGCCAATCAGTTGAAGCGTAGTCCCGGGCCGCGCAGTGGCAGGCGGCGATGCCGGATTGAAGATGATACTCGGAGAGTTCTTCGCCAGCCGCCGATTGGGCGAAGTGATACATGCCGCGCGCGATCAGGGCCTGATCCCAGCGCGTGCGATCCTGTTCGTGCAGGCGCAGCAGGTTGCCGTCGCGATCGACTCTCGTCGCGAAGCGCGCGGCATTGAACAGCATGAGCGCCAGCAACGCGTGCGTGCGGGGCTGGCCGCTGGCCGGGAGCTCAGCCAACAGTCTGGTCAGACGAATCGCCTCGCGGCATACGTCCTCGCGGACCAGTTTGTCGCCGCTCGATGCCTTATAGCCTTCGTTGAACAGCAGGTAAAGGCATTGCCGCACGCCATCTGTGCGCCGGGCCAGCTCTGCTCCCTCTGGCAGCTCGAACGGAATTCGCGCTTCGCGGATCTTCTGCTTTGCGCGCGTTAACCGCTTGGCGATGGCTGCTTCGGTGGTCAGGAACGCCTTGGCGATCTCGGCGGGGCTGAAGCCGCACAGCGTTTTCAACGCCAGCGCCACCTGCGCCCCGGGCGGTATCAGTGGATGGCAGCAGACAAACATCAGGCGCAGCGTGTCATCGCTGATTTCCTGCCGCGTGGCCACCGCCATATCCGGCGCATCGGTCTCCCGCTCCGTCCAGCGCGCGATCTCGGGTTCCTTGTCGCGGAATACCTTCTGGCGGCGGACTATGTCCAGCGCGAGGTTGCGCGAAGCCCGCATGATCCAGGCTGCGGGGTTATTCGGCACGCCGTAAAACGGCCAGGTCTGCAAAGCTCGCGCCAGCGCTTCCTGCACCACGTCCTCAGCGAGGTGCAAGTGTTCGATCCCAAATATCCGCGTCAGGGTAGCCACCATCTTGCCGCCCTCGTGGCGGAACAGATGCTCGACCACGGTAGAAACCTCTGGCGACTCGGGAACCTTGGACTCGACAGCATTGATGGCCGGAGGAGGCGTCAAAAGTTCGCTGATACTCATGGCTTTTTTTGGCGTGCTTGGAAAATCGCTTCGGATGTAGGAGCCGACATCAGGAGGCTCTGATCAATTTTGGATTTTGGATTTTGGATTCTTCGGTCAGAGCCTCTCCCGCCTTGCACTATCGGCTTCTACAATTATTGATATTCAACCTCCAGCCATTGCGCCCACGATCATAAACGGCTCGGCGCCGCTGACGATCTCCTCGGGCAACGGCATTTCCGGCGGCGCCAGCGAAATATCTTCCTTGCACGCGAAGAATCGAACAAACGCCCTCCGTTTCAAAGTGCCGTGATCCCGAATTGTGCCGCGCAGGACCGGGTAGCGCGCTTCGAGCGTGTCCAGCAGCCCTTTGACGGTGGCGGGACTCGCGATGTCAAGCTCCACCTCGCCATCGACACGCGCCAGATTGCGCAGGTGATAGGGCAGTTCCACACGGATCATGGCAAGGTCTGGACCTCGACCGAATATACCGGCGGCAGGTCGCGCACGATCGCGTTCCACGAGTCCCCGCCATCGGCGGAGCCATAGACTTGTCCGCCGGTCGTGCCGAAATAAATGCCGCATGGTTCGAGCGAGTCCACTGCCATCGCGTCGCGCAGCACGTTTACATAACAGTCCTGTTGCGGCAGGCCGCGCGTCAGCGGTTCCCACTCGTTGCCCCCGGTGCGGCTGCGGTAAACGCGGAGCTTGCCATCCGGGGGAAAATGCTCCGAGTCGTTCTTGATAGGCACGACGTAAATTGTCTCCGGCTCATGGAAGTGCACGTCGATCGGGAAGCCGAAATCGGTCGGGAGATTGCCGCTGACCTCACGCCACTGGTCGCCGGCATTGTCGGAGCGCAGCACGTCCCAATGCTTTTGCATGAACAACACGTCCGGCTTCGACGGATGCAGCGCGATGCGATGCACGCAATGGCCAACCTCCGCGTCCGGGTCCGGCAATTCGTACCTGGATTCCAAGCCGCGGTTGATGGGACGCCATGATTTGCCGCCGTCCTCGGTGCGAAACGCACCCGCCGCCGAGATGGCAATAAAGATGCGGTTCGGGTTCTTCGGATCGATCAGGATCGTATGCACCGCCATCCCGCCCGCGCCCGGCTGCCAAAGGTTTCCTTTGACCTCGCGCAAGGCAGGAAGCTCCTTCCAGGTCCGGCCACCATCGGTCGTTTTGAAAAGCGCCGCGTCCTCCGCGCCCGCATAGACCGTGTCCGGATCGTTGAGCGAAGGCTCCAGGTGCCAAATCCGCTTGAATTCCCACGGGTGTTGCGTGCCGTCGTACCACAGGTGCTTGCCGATTTCTCCTTCGTAAACAAACTTGTTGCTCTCCCCGCGAGGCATTCCGTCCGCGCTCGGCTCCGGCCCGCCGCCGGGAGTGTTCCACGTCCGGCCGCCATCGTCCGAGCGCTGGATGATTTGCCCGAACCAACCGCTGGTTTGCGAAGCGTAGATCCGGTTGGGATCCACCGGCGAGCCTTTGAGATGGAACAATTCCCAGCCGGCAAAAAACGGGCCGTCAACCTTCCACTTCCGGCGCTTGCCATCCCCGGTCAGGATGAACGCGCCCTTCTTCGTGCCGACCAGGACCCTGATGCTGCTCATGGCAGTTCTTATGCGTGGGCAAGTTCCGCTTCCGCGCGCGCTTCTGCGGCTACGGGACATTCAGCCGCCACTGCCCGGACTTCGACCTTCACGCCGTAAGCCAGGCCCGGACATTGCTGTGCAATGGCCACCGCTTCGTCCATCGTGGCCACGTTGAGCAGGAAATAGCCCCCAATCGTCTCTTTAGATTCAGCAAAGGGACCGTCCGAGACAACGCGGTTCCTGCCGGAGACTATCTTTCCCTGTGGTTCGAGAGGATTCCCCGCCACGGCCGCGCCTCGCTCTTTCAACCCTTTGAACCACGCCATCCATTGATCGGCGATCTGTTGCATTTGTTCCGGCGAAAGACCTTTGTGCCAGTCATTCCCGCGAAAGATCAGCATGTATCCATTATTCTGTGTTTGAGTATTCATACGTTTGGTTTGGTTGTTTTGATGTTTGAATTGTTGTGTCCGTTCACGGATACGACGAATAAGCAGGTCTCGTGGGGACAACTATTTTGCGTTTTTGTTCACCTCCCAAATGGCGAAGGTGTTTTTCTCCGTGTCCTGGCACAGCGCGAAGTAGCCCATGCCCGGGACTGCAGTTTTGGACTGGCAAATGCTGCCGCCCAGTTTCTTGACCTTCGCCATGAACCGAGCCAGCGAGGGAACATTGATGTAATTGGTGATCGTGTGCATCGGATGCATCCGCTTCATCAACCCGCCATCGGGCGTAGCGTCCGCTCCGCGAGTCTCAATGTGTTGATAATCCGGCATACCGGGAAAAGGGCTGATTTTCCAGCCGAACAATTTGCCGTAAAACGTCTTGGCGCGCTCGGGTTTGTCCGCCGGGATTTCAAACCAAATGATGCTCGCGGGCACGGAGTTTTTTGTTTTGCTCATATTTTGCTTGTGCGTTGTTGTTATGTGTTGTCGTCGTCGCAAACCTACGACGAACAACCGGGCGGGTTCTGGACAATAGAACGCACAATTCTTGCTCGGTCAAATGTCGTTTTTGCTTAAGTTGCCCAAATTTTCTGATACCATTTTTTTGGCGTCGTGCTATCTGGGCTTGATTCGGTTCTGCCCATTTTGCTGCGGATAACAGCAATATTCCAACCTGTGAGGCCCGCCAGTGTTGCAGCTTCGGTGTCTTGCCTAGCGGCAAGTTGTTCGAAATATGTTTTGGCTGCGGGACAATCCGATGTGCCGATCCAGGGATGCCGCAGCACGTAGCGGCCCTGGAAATTATTGCGATCGGCTGTCTCCTGGAAAACGAGGTCTTCAGGGAAATGCTGCGCGTCGTAACGCAAATGCAGCCGCGTGATGAATGCATTTTGCGGACCAGCGGTAATCGGCCGACGCATTGGCCTTGGCTGGCCTGGCGGCGTGGTCGAATCCAGCCAAAAGACCCCTAGCTTCCTGAATTCATCATTGGAAAGCGGATCAGCCGCGCAGGGATCACACCAGCCCATGTCCCAGGCGTATTCCTGAAAGACGACGCGCATATCCTCTTTTCGGACCTTTGGCGTAGCCGGGCGTGCAAATCTGTTCCACCGTCACGTTTGCAAACACGGCACCCGGCGTCTTCTGATGATCGGGCAATACCGGATCAGCGGCTCTTAATGAAAGCGCCACTGTGAATGCAGCTACAGCGACGAATGACTTGGCCTTCATGGAACTTAACTTTCGTTCCGTCGCCATTGCCGGGCAAGCCGGTATTTCTAGAGTTCGGGCGCAGCACGACAGTGTCACCTCTTGCCTAGCGGAATGGAGTGGGGACGGCCTGGTACCCATCGGTGTTGCAAGGTACGCGTGGAGACCGGGGACGAGGCCGACCCCGCTCCGACTCATGGCTGTGTCAAGGGGCATCCCATTGCGGCAGAAGGGCTATTCGTGCCTTGACAGGGCGGATCCGGTTGCTAGACTGGCTGTCATGCCCGTAACCCCAGGCGCAGTCGGCTTCTTTTGCCTAAAAGGCCCCGGTTAACCCCATGAATGCAGCCTCGACAGCGCAAGCGCCTCCCGCAGATCCGCGCGTGGTCTTGTGTCACGGCAAGCGCGAGTTCACGGTCGAGGACGTGTCGGGGATGGGCTGGTTTCTGGGTCGGTTGCAGCCCGTGTGGTCTCAATTGATGGAAGCCGTTTCCTGCGAGCAGAGGGCGAACGAACTGGAGCTGGAGGCGGACGATGAAGTGCTGACGTCGATGTCGGAGGAGTTCCGGTATGAGAGAGATTTGCTGACGGTCGAGGAAACCGAGCGCTGGCTGGCCGACCGCGGTATGACCGAAGAGCAGTTCAGCGACTACTTGATACGGCGCTACTGGAGAGAGAATCCTCCCGATTCCGAAGAAGCTGAGGAAACGGACTATCTCGAGGGTTCGCCCGAGCTTCGCAAGTTGCTGCGCGTGGAGCTGATGTTGAGCGGCGAATTCGATCGGATGGCGCGGGCGCTGAGCTGGCGGATCGCAGCTTCGTCCAAGGAGGACGCGAGCGAGAAGAAACCGGAATTGCTCGAGGTTGAACGCGCACGGTTCTTCGAACGAACGGGACTGGATGAAAGCTCGCTACCCGAGGCGCTGAAGCAATTGGGCCGGACATCGGAATGGCTGAACGAGTGTCTGCAGATGGAGGTCAACTATCGCCAAATCTGCGTGGGCCTGCTCACCGATGAGGCCCGAAGGCGCACCCTGACAGTGATGCGCCTGCCCTTAACGCGCGTTGAAATCGAAAAGATGGTTGTTCGGTCCCGGCATGCGGCGCAGGAGGCAGTGCTGTGCCTGAAGGAAAAGCTGCTCTCGAGCGACGAATTGGCCAAAGAATGCGGGTCCACGTGGGAGAAGGATGAGTTCTTTCTGGACGATTGTGCGGCCGATGTTCAGCAGGAATTGCTTTGTGTCGCCTCGGGAGATGTGCTCGAGCCGAAAGAGACCGATACGTGCTTCCTCGTGTACCGGATAGCGGCCAAGATCGAACCGGATTTGGAAGATGCTGAGGTCCGGGCGCGTATTGATGGGCGTCTGCGAGAGGCCCATTTTTCGGAACTTGCCAGCAAGACCGTCCGTTGGCGTTGGCGAATCCAACTGTAGTAGGTGGCAATGGAGTCATCTGGTACAAGCGTGGAATCGAATGGGCCGTTGGCGGCTGACGGAAACGGCGATTTTTCGGCCATATTGGCGCGCTCGTCGGTTTTCCGCTTCGTGCCCGAGGCTCAGCGCGCGCGGCTGAATGGCTTGTTCAAGCGCGCGCGTTATGAGTTCGGCGATTTGATTATCAAGAAGGGTGACGCGGCCGACGCGTTTTTCGTGATGCTCTCCGGCCGCGCGCATGTGCTGGGAACGAGCGAAAGCGGCCAGGAACTTTCGCTGAGCATGCTGGGAGCAGGCGCCGAGTTCGGGGAATCGGCTCTGTCGTCAGGAGGCACGCGGAACGCGACCGTCCGGTGCAGTTCGGGCGTCGAGGTGCTACGTCTGGAGCGGAGTGAGTTTCTGAAACTCGCCGAAGAATTTCCCGAGGTCAAACACTCCCTGGAATTGACGGCGCGCTGGCGCGCGCTGCACGGTTTTCTTTATGAGTTCAGCAACTTCGGCCGTTTGCCCAACCGCACGCTTCAGGCGCTGGTTGAACGACTGAAGCCCGAGGAATTTGCCAAGGGCCAAATCGTCCTGCGCGAAGGCGATCCCGCGGGGCCGATGTATATCATCGAAAAGGGGCGGGTGCGCATCTTTTCGGGAAAGGATGGACAGATTCGCCAACGCGCTTTTCTGCGTGATGGAGATTTCTTCGGCGAATTGTCCATCCTGAACAACGCCCCGCGAGCTGCGACCGCGCAGGCGATTACCGATTGCCGGTTGCTGGCGCTGGCGCCGGCGACCGTGCTGGAGATGAACAAGCAATTTCCAGAATTCGCGAAATTGCTGGAGGAGCGCAAGGCGCAGTATAACCGGGACACCGAGGCGCGAGTGCCGCTTGATTTTTCGCAGGAGGAGCTTCCCGCCGAGGCGAGCACGGCCAACAAAGTGGAACTGGATCAGCCGGAAGAAGAAGCGCCGGCGGAGCCGGAGGAGGAGTCGAAGGAAGAAACGGCGGAAGAGGAGGAGGAACCCTTCGCCGACGAGAAAGGCTTCTTTCGCAAGCGCAAGGGGCGAATCCGCAGGATTCCGCTGGTGCAGCAGATTGATGAGACCGATTGCGGGGCGGCCAGCCTGGCAATGGTTTGCAGGCATTTCGGCCGAAAAGTCAGTCTTTCGCGCATCCGGCTCTTGTGCCACACCGCGCGCGACGGGACCAGCCTCAAAGCCTTGTGTCATGCGGCAACCGAACTTGGGCTGGCTTCACGCGCCCTCAAGGTATCACTGCGCAATCTGCCCCACATGCCCTTGCCAGCCATCATTCATTGGCAAGGCAACCATTGGATGGTGCTGATCGATGTCGCTGAAAAATATATCCGCGCGGCCGACCCGGCCACCGGGACGGTGCGACGGCTCCCGCGAGCTGACTTTGAGCAAAAATGGTCCGGGTATGCCGCTCTGTTCGACTATACGGAGGCCTTTGAAAAAGCACCGGAAGGCCGGACGACACTGGCCTGGTTGACGCCGTTTTTCAGAAAACACCAGCGCGCGCTGCTGCAAGCGGTGCTGCTGGCGGGAGTCGCGAGCGCCTTGCAACTCCTGTTGCCGGTGTTCACACAGGTGGTCGTGGATAAAGTGATGGTCGAACAGGACCTGAACCTGTTGAGGTTGTGTGTGATGGGAATGATCGCGGCGGGGGTGTTCACGCTTGGCTCGAGCCTGACCCAACAATACTTGCTGAGTTTCATCGCAGTGCATCTCGATACGGGGATCTTGGATTTCTTGATGCGCAACCTGCTGGCGCTGCCGATGTCTTATTTCGAGAACCGGCGCACGGGAGACATCCAACGGCGGCTCGACGGGGCGCGGCAAATGCGGCTGTTCATGGTCCAGCACGGGATTGGCGGCTCTCTGGCAGCCGTGCAAATCGTCGGCTGTCTGGTGCTCATGGGCTTCTACAGCCTGCAATTGCTCGGTGTCTTCGTCTTAATGATTCCTCTTTACCTGGGTCTGATGCTCTTTTCCGTGAAGGTGGTCCGTCCTCTCTTCGCCGAACTGGAAGAAGGGCAAGCCAAATACAGTTCGTACCAAATCGACGCTATTAAAGGAATCGAAGCCGTTAAGGCGGCGGCGGCGGAAACGGCATTTCGCGATCTGATGCTGAACGAGTTTCTGGGGCTGTCCCGCAAAAGATTTCGCTGGAGTTTCATCGTCATGTCCTATGACAGCGCCGTCCAGACGATCAGCGTGCTCTCCACGGCCCTCTTTTTGTGGGTGGGAGCCGGGATGGTGATCCACGGCCAGATTTCGATCGGCGGTTTTGTTGCCTTCAGCGCGCTGCTGGCCATGGCCTGCGCCGCTCTCCTCCGGATGCTCACGGTTTGGGAGGAATTGCAGACAATCGTGGTTCTGATCCACCGACTGAACGATATTTTCGAGCAGGAACCCGAGCAAGGGCGCGACCGTTCGCGGCTCAAACCGGTCCCGACGCTCGAAGGCCATCTGCAGTTGCGCAACCTCGGCTTCCGGTTCGGCGGGCCCGAAGCGCCTATGATCCTGCAAGGGATCAATCTGGAAATCCTGCCGGGCAAAATGGTGGCGATCGTGGGCCGGAGCGGTTCGGGCAAAACGACTTTGATCAAGCTGATCGCCGGTCTGCTCGAGCCCACGGAAGGAACGATTCTTTTCGATCGGGTCGATTTGAAAGATCTTAATTATCGAGACTTGCGCAACAAGATTGGCCTGGTCCTGCAGGAAAACCATCTGTTCAGCGACACGATCCTGCGAAACATTTCCTTCGGTGATCCCGAGCCTGATTTTGATCGCGTTTTGTGGGCGGCCCAATTGGCAAATGCTCATGAGCTGATCTCCCGGCTGCCGTTCGGTTACGAGACAAAAATCGGCGAGACCGGTCTGGCTTTGTCGGGCGGCCAGAAGCAACGCGTTTGCATCGCGCGCGCGCTTTACCATGATCCTCAAGTCCTAATCTTCGATGAAGCCACCAGCGCCCTGGATTCGGAATCGGAGCGGGCCATTCAGGAAAACCTCAACCGCTTGATGGCCGGCCGCAGTTGCCTGGTGATCGCCCATCGTCTTAGCACCATCCGCGAGGCCGATAGCATCGTCGTGCTGGAGCGCGGCAAGGTGGCTGAGGTGGGAAATCACGACGAATTAATGGCGCGCCGCGGTTTGTATTTTTATCTCTCGAGCCAGCAGTTGGGAACTTGAGCTCGTATGAATGTTTCGGAACAATCGACACAGCCGCGCTCCCCGGCTTACAGTCCGGGCCAGGGACCGGCGCAACAAGCCAGCCTCGGCCCGGGTGAAGCCGAAGTGCTGCCCCATGAGGTGCCACCGCAGGTAATTCGTTGGACGGCGTGGCTATTGATCGGGATGTTCACTGTCGCTTTTCTCGCTTCGGTGTTGGTCCACATTCCGGACACGGTCCGATGTTCGTTCGTGCTGGTTCCTGAGAATGGGGCCGACCCGATTCAATCGCCGTTGCTGGCGGTGGCTCAGGCCGTCAAAGTCGCCGAAGGCCAGGAAGTGCCGCAAAATGCGGAGTTATTCGTCCTGCGTTCGGACGAAATCTGGGCCTGGCAAACGCAACTCCAAACTTCTGAGGAGGATTTGCGCACCTCCCAAAAGCGCACCGCAAAGCTGGAGGAGTATTTTGCCGCGCAATTGGGGATAAAAAAGGAGGAGCTGCAGCAAGCGGAACGGGACGTGGCCTTTCGTGAAAAGCACCTGGACACCAGCCGGGACTTGGTGAGACGCAATCAAACACTTGCCGACGAGAAACTAGTGTCGGAGATCGAGATGATGCGATACCGGCTGGCTCTGGCGGAATCAGAGAAGGACCTGCATGCCGCCGAGCGGCGGGTCCTGCAATTCGGCCTCGAACGGCAGCAGTTGGAGACCGAGCGAGCACGCCAGCGGGCAGATGAACAATCGGAAATGGAAAAACTAAAGGTCCGGATCGAGGCACTGAAACGGCAATTGGTGAATTGCAACGGAGATCTGATGACCATTCGGGCGCCCTACCGAGCCGCGGTGATTTCTCTGGCGCACCGCAACGCCGGGGGCGTGGTGCAAAATGGCGGTGAGCTGTGTCAATTGGCCCGAGTCGAGGGTGAACCGCGGGCGCATCTGCTGCTGCAAGAGAGGGGCGTGCCCAAGCTGGCGCCTGGACAGACGGTGCGCCTTTTTTTTGAGGCCTTTCCCTATCAACGGTACGGAACGATCACGGGCAAACTGCAATGGATTAGCCCGGCGGCCGTCAGCTCGCCCGAAGGCCAACGCTTCACCGGGCGGGCGACCCTCGACCGAACAAGTTTCAGCACACGGGGCCTCGAACGGCCGCTACGGGTGGGAATGAAAGGGGAGGCCCGGCTGGTGGTCGGCAGTCGCACTCTCATCGAGTACGCCTTTGAACCATTGCGGCAACTGCGTGAATTGACGCGCAATTAATGCGCTCGAAATGTCGGCACACGCTCCGGCAAAGCCGGAGGCTTGAAATGATGAATGAGTCAGAACATATGAGCCTGGTAGATGTCGGCCGGACCTCGGATCCGAGGCGAGCAAGGCGCTTAGTGGGAGCGGTTTCTTCCCCCTCACCCCGGCCCTCTCCCCGTGGGAGAGGGAGTCCGCGCGCCCCCCACTCGAATGTTTCGGCGCCTCACGATTCGCCAACCGACAGCCGACAATTCTCCCTCTCCCCAAGGGAGAGGGCCGGGGTGAGGGGGAAAAGGAAGTCGCCTAACCCTGCGCGCCGGGTTACTCCAGGAAGCGTCGATCGCTGGCAGTCTCCCGGGCAACCGGAGATTTCCTGAAGGATTAAAATGCTCGCCCATAGCCTCAGCAATTTAAGAGTGCAAGACCTTTTTTCGGGCAACGAGGCCATGCGCCGCTGCCTCAAGCTGGCCGCGCTGGCATCGGAATCGGATGTGCCGGTTCTCATATTGGGTGAAACGGGAACGGGAAAAACTCTGCTGGCGCAGGCGATCCACAATTCCTCGGCTCGGGCCAAGAGCCAGTTTATTTCCTTCAATGCCTCAGCGATGAGCGACACGCTCTTGGAGAGCCAGCTTTTCGGCCACGAGCGGGGCGCTTTTACCGGCGCGCAAAAGACGGTTAAAGGAAAATTCGAGCTGGCAGACTCTGGCACGCTCTTCCTGGACGAAATCGCCGATATGAGCCCTCTGGCGCAGGCCAAAATCCTGCGAGCGGTGGAATATGGCGAATTCGAACGGCTCGGATCAGAGCGGATGCTCCGGGCCAACGCTCGCATCATCTCCGCGACGAATACTTCGCTGCGCGAGCGAATCCGTCAGTGCCGCTTTCGCGAGGACTTGTATCATCGGCTGGCGGGCTTGATTCTTCTGATCCCTCCCTTGCGCGAGCGGGTCGAGGACTTGCCCGGGCTGATCGCCGCGGAGCTGGACGCGCAAGCGCGGCGCATTGGCAAGAATCTTACGGCCATTCATCCGGCTGCGATGGAGCGTCTCCTCCATTACCGTTGGCCGGGGAATTTGCGCGAACTTCATCACACCATCCGCACCGTCGTCCTCTTTTGCCAAACCGAAGAAGTCCAGCCCGAGCATGTGGTTTTTCAGCCAGCCTTGAGCCTGGCCGAGGAGGGCGTCGCTCACCTGCCCGAACACGGCTTGGTTGTCGCACAACCCGGAAAGTTGCCGGCCACCACGAACGGGGACGATCTTTCACTAGGTGGCCCCCTCAATCGGCCTGTATGGACGATCTACGAACGGACCGGGCGTAACCAGCGTCGACCCGAAAAGTTGCCCGGCCTCTCGTGGCCCCGGTTTGCTCGACACACTCGGGTTCCGG
>JACXTT010000229.1_pt1 | contig 91481 bp, 54 predicted proteins | sample 9270951 | NCBI WGS metagenome assembly JACXTT01 (sample SAMN15532306, study PRJNA645909) | rock metagenome | isolation source: weathered quartz diorite | place: Puerto Rico | collected 2017-06-21 | reverse complement strand
TGTCTACGCGCACATAATGTCCTTTTATATACACTCAAATTTAAGTTGGAAAATCCAGTGATAACCACATACAAACAAATTAAAAATAATATTTAACCAAATTTATGTTTTATAATTTAAATTCAGAAATTATATTGCTTTAATTTAATTAAAAATTCCCATTTTACACCCCCCCCCCCCCCATAAAAAAAGCGAATGAGCATCGCTGCCCATCCGCTTTAAAAACTATAAAAAAACGTATTAAAAAAAGCTTATTTAGGTTGCTGACCGCTCAACAAGCCATCCAACGTAACCGATACATAGTACAGGCCACCAATGGTTGGGCCGCCGGCATATTGATAGTACCGCTTGTTAAAAATATCGGTCGCGCCCAATTTAAAGGTAGCGTAGTATACAGGTACGCGGTAGGTAACTTGGGCATCAACAGTACCAATAGCAGGCACCGTGCCGGTAACAAGCGGGCTTTCCCACAGGAATGATTCCTGCCATTTGTATACCACATTGAACCCAAAGTTTTTAACCACTTCACGGTTACCAAATGATACGTTGCCCGACCATTCCGGTGTGTTAAAGCCGGTCACAAAAATATCAGAGGCCGATTGAGCTTTCAGTTTATTAAAGCTTACGTTGCCTGATATAGTATACCTTTTATAAAAGTTATAGGTGATACCAGCCGATGAACCATAGTTATTGTAAATGTTTTTGGCATTGGTATATACACGGTACCTGCTTTGGCCCTGGCTGGCCGCATTGGTTGAGGTTGCCGTAGTTGGGTCGCGGTTAATGTCCAACATGGATAATACGGCCGCGTCTGTACCCACAGTAGTTCCATTGGGTACAAATACCTGTACCTGGCCCAAAAAGCCGTTATAGCGGTTGGTATAGGCATCTATGTCGATAAATACTTTGTTATCCGCAATAATACCTTTATAGCCCACTTCGTACGAGGTGATTTGTTCAGGGCGGGCAGGCGGCAGATCGGCCACTTGCAGCAGCTTTCTGTTGGCTAATGCATTGGCATCGGTACTACCACCCGGCGCCGCATTTACAGCTGCATTAAAGTTAGTTACCGATGTTTGCGTATAGCTATTGCCTAAGTAACCCAATCCATCATTGATAAATGGCAAACTACCCACACGTTTCACACGACCATTGTTCACATAGGATAAAGCCTCAAACAATGATGGGAAACGGTAACCGTTCTGAAAAGTAAACCTGAAGTTATGGTTCTCGTTCACGGTATAAACAGCTGCTAAACGCGGCGTGAATTTAGGGTCGAAGTAAGGATTATAATCCCAACGGATAGATCCAAATAATTTCAGCTTTTCATCAAAAAAGGTTTTGGTTACCTGGGTAAAGGCGCCGTACTTTTTGTAGATCACATCTTTGCCAAAGCTTCCGTTGGGCAAAGGTGTGTTACGATCAGCAATCGGACGGCTAAAGTCCACAAAGTTATTTCCGTCAGGAATGATAGAATATACACGCACATCAGCGCCAGCCAGCAGGTCAACCACTTTTACACGGCTGCTCAGGTCCCATTGTGCCTCGGCATTATACATATGGCTTTTTTGTATCAGTGCGGCACCACCGGTTACAGGCGCATTCGGGATCAGGCTCGATTTGATATCCCAGTTATTAATACCGATAATGGTTTTACGCAGATCGTTAAAGGCCTGTGTTCCGGGTTCTACCCTGCCCTTATCAGCAGCGGCTCTTGCAAATTGCTCAGCAGCGGCCAGGTTGGCTGATGTTAAAACACCGCCATTATATGATTTAAGGGCGTTTCCGTATAAAGTAGCCCAGGCTGAGTTACTGGCATGATTCAGATCGAGGTTATCAGCCAACGGTTTTACGTTGAATGAATTACCGGTATTTTCTATGGATTCATATGCACGAATCAGGAACTCTTTGCCTTTTAATTCCACTTTATGGTTCTGTACAGTAGCGCCGTCTAAAGAAATTTTGTTACCACGTTGGAAAACGCCATCCATGCGTCCATAGCGGTAGGTGTATGACAATATGGTGTTTGGTGTTATTTTGTAAGATAAAGTACCATCCAGTTTCAGGTTAGTCACGTGCGGATCAACCAGATCAACCTCATTATAACCAGTACGCGCCACGGTAAGATTTGGACGAGCAACACCATTAACGCTGATACCTTTAATAACCACGGTATTGCTACCCGCAAGCGCATCGTCGCCATATTTGTTCCAGCCGTCATAAGCCGCGTTGCTGGTTCCCGTCAGTTCAGGGTAAGCAGGGTTAGCCGTTTTCAGGTAGCCTGGGTTTTGGTCTTTCTGAGTGTTTGATTGCCAGTCGGTGCCCTGCAAATAGCTAAAGTTTACTTTGAAGGCGAATTTATCGTTAAAAGCTTTAGCAAATCTTAAAGCATCCTCGGTTAATGAGCTTGTACCCAGAGGGTCGTTACCCACATGGTTTATAGCCTGGCGATGGTAGAAACTAAGGCCCTGGTATTTAAAAGGATCTTTGGTAAAAAGGTTAGATAAACCGTTGATGGCATTGGTACCATACAAAGCTGCTGCCGCGCCTGGTGTAATCTCAATGCTGGCAATATCTAACTCGGTTGGGCCAATGGCGTTACCCAGTGGTACACCTAAAGTAGCCGACTGCATATCAACCCCGTCAACCAGTTGCATAAACCTAAAATTGTTGGGGCTGTTAAAACCACGGGTATTGGGTACTTTAAGGGTGATACTGGTGGTGGTCATCTGTACACCTTTCACGTTCTCCAGCGCATCATAAAAACTGGGGCCCGGGGACTGTTTCAGCGCGTTGATGCTCAGTTTCTCGATGGCCACCGGCGAACGTAGCAACTTTTCTTCCTTACGCGACGCGGTAACCACCACCTCATTGATTAATAAAGATTGTGAAGTTAGCTGGATATTTAAAGCGCTATTAGCATTTTTAATATAAAACTCCTGCGGTTGAAATCCTACCGCGGTAAAAACCAGTGTATACGGTAATTTAGCGCTTGTGGTTAAAGAGAATTTACCGGTACTGTCTGTAGCGGTTTTATTGGTCGTGCCTTTTATGCTAACGGTGGTACCTACTAAGGGCTTGCCATGTTCGTCGCCTACTTGCCCGCTTAAAATATAGGAGCCGTTAAGTTGCGCATAACTGACGGCTGGCGCAAGTAAAAGCAAAAGTACAATGAGTTTTAACGAATGAGTAAAAATTTTCATGTAGGAAGGTTGGTGTTGGTGGAAAACTAAATTTGGGTTGATTAATGTTTTGATAGATGTAGGGATCAAAAGCATCAACAACAGGCAGCAGAGTGCTGCATATTTACAAGGGGCATTAAAGTAATTTTATAATAATGATACATTGTCTATAGAATTAGTCGACAAAAATAGAAAAAAAATGACTTTAACAAATCTTTTTTGATTTTAATTTTTTAGCGTATTTAATCGGGTACTATAATTTGATACTTTTTAAACCTTTCAAAACACTTCAAAAATTTGTTAAAAAGTGTTAAAATGGCGTTAAAGCTTTGTTAAAATGGCCAAAAAGCATCCCATTTTTCCCTGATTTTGACTAAAAAAGTGTTAAAATTTAAGGTTTAAAAAGTTTTCCGGATAAGTGCCCCGATAAAGTATTTTTAACTAAAGCAACTCTTTGAGACCCTACTCCTCCCTCCTTTTGGCCCCATTTTAATTAGTAATAATTGACTAAATTTAGCATTAATTATAGTTATTTAAGCCATTATTTAATACAAGTAGATTGTATATTGATAATTTTAGATCGTAAATTAACATAAATTGAAATTAAATGGCTTAAAACATCTGTAAATTATATAAAAATGGTAAATTTTAACTAAAAATAGACTTATTGTATGTTAAAGTGAGTTAATATCAATCAAAAAATATTATTTTTGGATCAAAATACGATCAGCAGGAAATGGCCTTCAACTATCAACGCATCATTATCAAAATAGGCTCTAACGTTTTTACCCAGGAAAATGGCTTGCCCAACCTGCAGCGTATAGAACACCTGGTTGAGCAGATAGCGGCGATCAAAAAACAGGGTAAAGAAGTTATCCTGGTATCATCAGGAGCGGTGGCTTCTGGTCGTAGCCTGATCACTATTTCCGAAAAATATGATGCCATCGCCGCGAGGCAATTATTGGCCTCCATAGGTCAGGTAAAGCTGATCAATACGTATTCCAGTCTTTTTGAGCGCTTTGATATCCTTTGCTCGCAAGTGTTGGTCACTAAAGAGGATTTCAGGGATAGGATGCACTATCTGAATATGAAAAATTGCCTGGAGCTTTTATTACAGCACCAGGTTATACCTGTTGTGAACGAAAATGATGTAGTATCGGTAACAGAATTGATGTTTACAGACAATGATGAGCTTGCTGGTCTCATAGCCTCCATGCTAAATGCCGAGGCACTTATTGTGCTAACTAATGTAGATGGTATTTATAATGGTAATCCAAATGCACCGGGATCTTCTGTAATTGAAGAAGTTAATGGTTCTGTAGTTGATTTTGCAGAATTTGTTTCCTCAGGTCGGTCGCAATTTGGCCGTGGTGGCATGATCACCAAATCAACCATGTCGCAAAAAACAGCTCAATTAGGCATTGCGGTACATATTGCTAACGGTTCCCGTGACAATATTTTAACCGATGTGCTGGAGAATAAAGTGATACATACCCGCTTTATTCCTACAAAAAAAGCATCTGGTAAAAAGAAATGGATTGCGCATTCCGAAAAGTCGGCTACAGGTGTAGTACAGGTTAATGACGGTGCCAAGGTCGCGCTTACATCCAGCAAAGCCACCAGTTTATTACCTGTTGGAATTACTAATGTATTAACTGATTTTAAAAAGGGAGATATCATTAAGCTGGTTGACGAGAAAAATAAACAGTTGGGTTTGGGTATAGCGGAGTATGGAGCAGATAAGGCCAGGGAGCGCGTTGGGCTTAAAAACCAAAAGCCTTTGGTACATTACGATTATCTTTATTTACAGAGTTAATGGCAACAGTATACGATAATTATTTTCAAAATGCGCTTGTTGCAGGCAGAAAACCCACTCTTGCCCCTGCTCTGATCAATCAGGTGTTGCAGGATGTGGCGGCTGAAGCTATTGCTCAAACAGGTTACTTACTGACCGAAAATCAGAAGGATCTTGACCGGATGGACGACACAGATCCTAAGTATGATCGGTTAAAACTTACTGCTGCCCGTATTGAAGCCATAGCTGGCGATATGGTAAATGTGGCGCTTTTAGATAGCCCGTTGGGTAAACATCTTTCCAAAACTAATATACCAAATGGCTTATCCATCACAAAGGTTAGGGTTCCATTGGGGGTTGTTGGGGTTATTTACGAAGCCCGGCCTAATGTTACCTTTGATGTATTTGCGCTTTGCTTTAAAACAGGGAACGTGAGTATTTTAAAAGGAGGCAGCGATGCCGACTTTTCCAATCGGGCAATTATTTCGATCATATATAAAGTATTGCGTAAGCATCAGTTGGATACTGATATCGTGACCTTACTGCCTGCTGATCGCGAAGCTACTACAGCTTTATTAAATGCAGTTGGCTTTGTAGATGTGCTGATCCCGCGTGGAAGTCAGTCGTTAATTAATTTTGTTAGGGATAACAGTAAAGTACCCGTAATTGAAACCGGGGCTGGTATTGTTCATACTTATTTTGATGAGTCGGGTGATCTGGAGAAAGGCGCAGAAATTATCGCCAATGCCAAAACACGCCGGGTAAGTGTGTGTAATGCGCTCGATTGTTTGATTATTCACGCATCACGTATTGCTGATTTGCCAAGGCTTACACATTTATTAAAACAGAAACAGGTAGAGTTATTTGCCGACGAAACTGCCCACGAGGTATTAAAGGGTAATTATCCCGATGGCTTGTTAAATAAAGCAGCTCCAGAGCATTTTGGTACCGAGTTCTTATCTATGAAAATGGCTATTAAAACGGTAGCTAATTTAAACCAGGCGCTTGAACATATTGCTGTAAACGGTTCAAAACATAGTGAGGCTATTATTAGCGAAGATGCCGATCATATAGCTACATTTTTAAATAATGTAGATGCAGCTGCAGTATATGCTAATGTCTCAACCGCATTTACTGATGGAGCCCAGTTTGGGCTCGGTGCCGAAATAGGCATCAGTACGCAAAAACTCCACGCCCGCGGCCCTATGGGGCTTGAGGAATTAACCAGCTATAAATGGTTAGTTAAAGGCAATGGTCAAACCCGAAATCCATAATTATAAACCTAATACCTACACTTTGTCGCAAAAAAAAGGTGCTTGAAAAAGCACCTTAAATTTTTCCTCACTGTCCGGTCTGTGTAGTTTATTTAATCAGGTAATTTGCTATAGCAACAAAACAAATAATCACTAAAATCACTCCTTGCAGTTTTTGCTCTAATGTTAACTGGCTTATCATTTTAAATTAATTAGGGTATAGCAAATTTAAAATGTAAACGGGATGTTACAAGAGCGCAATACACTTTTGCATTTTTTTTAACAAAAAACTTACATGCTTTTTACAATGGTCAGCTGCACATTTATTCATTAAAATAATCGCAAAAAAATGCTTGCCCTGTTAAAATTTATTTAGAGACTAAACATAGCCAGAATGATAAATTTTATGCTTCATGATTAATTTATCTGCATTTTTTAGATAATTTTTGAACTATGTGTTTTTTTGTGTTTTTAACAAACAAGAATATTAAAGAGTATTTTAGTTGTAAATATTCTTTAAATAAAAAGTTTCTATGTTGATTAGGATGATATCTTCTAAATAAGGAAAAGTTTAATATTATTAATTTAAGCATTTGATTATCAATACTATATTAATTAATAATTAATTTGTAAATTTTATATTGGCTTTCCATTTTACTCTCGGCTGACCTAATAATCTATCAACATCAGAATCAAAAAGGTATCTTTGCAAAATTATGAGTAAGCACGGTAGGATCTTAGTGGCAATGAGTGGTGGTGTTGATAGTTCAGTAGCGGCAGTAATGCTGCATGAGCAGGGCTATGAAGTTATTGGTCTTACCATGAAAACCTGGGACTATGCCTCATCCGGTGGTAGTTCAAAAGAAACGGGCTGCTGTAGTCTGGATAGTATTAATGATGCCCGTGCTTTAGCTGTAGGTTATGGCTTTCCACATTACATATTAGACATCAGAAACGAATTTGGTGATTTTGTGATCGACAATTTTGTAGACGAGTATCTAGCCGGCCGTACCCCCAATCCATGTGTATTATGTAATACCCATATTAAATGGGATGCCCTTTTAAAGCGCGCTGATAAACTCGATTGTGAATTTATTGCAACAGGGCACTATGCTAATATCCGGTTGCAGGATAACGGGCGTTATGTGATATCAAAGGGAAAAGACGAAAATAAAGATCAGTCTTATGTATTATGGGGCGTATCTCAGCAAAATCTTGCCCGCACAAAATTCCCTTTAGGTAGTTTCTCTAAACCGGAGATCAGGCAAATGGCTATGGATATGGGACAAATGGAACTTGCCGGGAAAAGTGAAAGCTATGAAATATGCTTTGTGCCAGATAACGACTATAGAGCCTTTTTAAGACATAAAGTTGAAGATCTGGATGATCGTATAGGTCCGGGTAACTTTACGCTTACCAACGGTACTATAGTAGGCAAGCACCAGGGATATCCGTTTTACACCATAGGGCAGCGTAAGGGTTTGGGTGTAGCATTAGGACATCCTATGTTTGTTACCGCCATAGACCCGCACACCAATACCGTTGTTTTAGGTACAGCTGATGAATTGGAACGTAAACAAGCCTGGGTTAAAAACCTTAATTTGGTTAAATATGCCAATATTAATGAACCTATAGAAGCTATTACTAAGATACGCTACAAGGATGCCGGTACACAAAGCAGCATTGTACAAATGGGCGAACATATGAAAGTTGATTTTCATCATAATGTATCTGGCATAGCACCAGGCCAGTCGGCTGTATTTTATGAAGGGAATGACCTTCTTGGTGGTGGTTTTCTGATGTAGATCCTCCTTTGTCGTAAGCTGGCGATAAACTGTTATCTGTAATTTTTATTATCAAAACATCGTAAAACGTTGCTTTAATAATAATCCTGCATTCCAACTATTTATCAGTTTGGCCGTAAAAGCTTCGGGGCTTTTCCTAAAACAAATTTGCGTTTCACTTTCTTTATGTTTTATTTGCAAAAAAATAACTGCTTAAATGGCCAAAAACCTACTTATAGTTGAATCTCCGGCGAAAGCCAAAACCATCGAAGGATATCTTGGGAAAGACTTTACGGTTAAATCAAGTTACGGCCATATCCGTGATCTGGTAAAATCTGAAGATGCTATTGATATAGCTAATAATTTCACCCAGAAGTATGAAGTGCCAGCCGATAAAAAGCAAGTTGTCAGTGAATTAAAAAAATTAGCTAAGGAAGCCGAAATGGTTTGGCTCGCATCGGACGAGGACCGCGAGGGAGAAGCCATATCCTGGCATTTATTTGAAACACTAGGTTTAAAAGATGCTACCACCAAACGTATTGTTTTTCACGAGATAACCAAACCTGCTATTTTAAAAGCGATTGATACGCCTCGTAAAATTGACTATAACCTGGTTAATGCCCAACAAGCCCGCCGCGTGTTGGACAGATTGGTTGGTTTTGAACTCTCCCCTGTTTTATGGAAAAAAGTAAAACCATCTTTATCTGCTGGTCGGGTTCAATCAGTAGCAGTAAGATTGATTGTTGATCGAGAAAGAGAGATCAATAAATTTAAATCAGAAGCCGCTTTTAAAATAGTAGCCATATTTGGCAAAGGTAAAGAGGCATTCAAAGCCGAGCTTGCTGAGCGTTTTAGCAAGCAGGAAGACGCTGAAAAGTTTCTAGCTGATTGCATTGGAGCTGATTTTGATATCCGGTCATTAGAAACAAAACCCGCAAAACGTTCCCCTGCTGCCCCCTTTACAACATCCACATTACAACAGGAAGCCAGCAGAAAATTAGGTTATTCTGTAGCCCGTACTATGCAGGTTGCTCAGAAACTATATGAATCGGGTAACATTACCTATATGCGTACAGACTCGGTTAACTTGTCAGAAACCGCGTTAAATGCCGCACAGCAGGAAATTGTTTCTGCATATGGAGAAAAATATCATCAGCATCGTAAATATAAAACCAAAAATGCCAGTGCCCAGGAAGCGCATGAGGCAATAAGACCAACTTATTTTACTAATCATACCATTGATGGCGATTCTTCTGAAAAACGCTTGTATGAGTTGATCTGGAAACGTGCTATTGCTTCACAAATGAGTGAAGCACAGTTTGAAAAAACAACCGCGAAGATCAGCATTTCCAGTCGTAGAGAAGAACTGACGGCCAATGGTGAAGTAATGAAGTTTGATGGGTTCCTGAAAGTGTATCTGGAATCTGCCGACGATGAAGAAGAAGACACGCAACAAGACGGTGAAAATGCGATGCTGCCTCCTTTAACAAAAGGCCAGCGTCTGGCATTACAGGAAATGTCGGCCACTGAGCGTTTCTCTCGCCCGCCTGCACGTTATACAGAGGCCAGTTTGGTTAAAAAACTGGAAGAATTAGGTATCGGTCGCCCGTCAACCTATGCCCCTACTATTTCAACCATACAAAACCGTGGTTATGTGGTTAAAGAAGAGCGTGAAGGAAAGATACGTAACTTCAGAGTATTGACCCTAAAAGGTGACGCTATTGTTAAGGAAAACAAAACCGAAAATACTGGTGCTGAACGGGGCAAACTCTTCCCTACCGATATTGGTGCAGTAGTGAATGATTTCTTGGTTCAATATTTTAACGGTATCGTCGATTTTAACTTTACAGCAAGCGTTGAAAAACAATTTGACGAGATAGCGCAAGGTTTAAAAGAATGGACTGATATGCTCCATGCTTTTTATAATCCTTTCCATAAAGAAGTTCAAAGCACCATAGAAACTGCTGATAAAGCTACGGGCGAACGCGAACTAGGCGTACACCCAGAGAATGGTAAAAAAATATCGGTACGCATTGGCCGTTACGGCCCGTTTGTACAGGTAGGCGACAGTGCTACAGAAGAAAATGAAGAAAAACCGCTTTACGCGAGTTTAAGAAATGGGCAGAGCATAGAAACAATCAGTCTTGAAGAAGCTTTAGAGCTTTTTAAACTGCCAAAGGTTGTTGGAGAGTACGAAGGTAAGGTAATGAAAGTGGCTATTGGCCGTTTCGGGCCATACATTAGCCATAACAGTGCGTTTGTTTCTTTACCAAAAGAAATTGATCCGCTGGATGTCACTGAGGAGCAGGCAATCGAATTGATCAATGCTAAACGTAAAAAAGACGCCGAAAAATTGATCAAATCTTTTGACGAAGATCCGGAGGTTAAAGTATTAAATGGTCGCTGGGGACCTTATATCGAATTTGGTAAATTAAATGTAAAGATCCCTAAAGATAGAGATCCTTTGACCCTTACTTATGAAGAGTGCAAGGCCTTGGCTGATGCTATGCCAAAGGATGCTAAAAAAGGACGGTTTGGTAAAGCTGCTTCAGCAAAACCCGCAGCCAAAGCACCGGCAAAGAAAAAAGCTGTAGCAAAGAAGAAATGATTTCCAGTGAATGGTTTATTAGGTTGATTGAGTAAATAGTTGTTCTATCAGCTATTTAACCGCCCACTTAATCAACTATTCACCCAATCAAAAAAACATGATAAAAGATCTTCCCGAAAATAACGTACAGGATATAGCAGTAGCAGTTGCATTAGAGGGTGAAAATATCGAAAGCAAGATTTGGTATGTATACCTCATCAATCTAAAAAATGAACCTATAGAAAATGTACTGGTTACATCTAAAGGTTATGGTGAAAAAGATGGTGTACAGGTAAAAACTTCAACCTTGAGACACATGTTTCCCGAAGTTCCGGGCCAGGCATTTAAGCTTATTGAACCGATTGATGAGCAAACGTTTGGTCTTAATAACGAATATTGGCTTAGTTATTATATCGGAAAAAATATCTACGATAAAAAGTTTATTTTTTTGCCTGAAAGCATCGTTGAAATGAACTTTATCAAACTCCCGGTTTTGAATAAACCTGGCGTTATGATACTATAATTTCATAAAATAAGTTTCCGTTTAAATTATTTATTCTCATAAATTTTATAATTTACATGATTATAAATAAACCTATTCCATGGAGAACGGATATACCAGATTCCGCAGACGCAAAAGTATTATTACTATCTGCGCGTCACTTGCGCTCATCTTATTAGTTGTTTACATTATTGCTAATGGACGTAAAAAAACGGCAGTCGACCCGGCTTTTAGCAAATATATTGAATCATATACTACGGGGGTTATCTCGAAAGAAAGTACTATCCGCATACGTCTTGCCGGACAGGTTCAGGTTACCCACCAGCAAAACGAACAACTTACTGATGATCTTTTTGATTTTTCCCCATCAGTAAAAGGTAAAGCATACTGGGTTGATGCCAGGACTATTGAATTTAAGCCAGCCGGCAAACTTGATCCTGAAAAAAACTACACGGTAGATTTTGATCTAAGTAAACTGATCGAGGTTCCGTCGAAATTTGCCCATTTTAAATTCGGGTTTCAAGTAGTAAAACCTGATTTTAATATAAATTTTGATGGTTTAACAACCGCAACAAATTCATCTGTTGACGAAATGAAATTGGGGGGGACCATCCAGACCGCTGATGCAGAAGATCCATCGCTTGTTGAAAAGCTATTAACCGTTAATTACGAGTTCCCTGTTAAAATAAGCTGGGAGCATAATACAGGTACCAAAGCTCATCACTTTAAAATAACCGGGTTAAAAAGGCAATCTGGCAAGGCTACACCAGTTAGTATTAACTGGGATGGTAATAGTTTGAATATTGATAAGAAAGGTAATCAACATTTTGACGTACCCGCCATTGGCGATTTTAAGGTATTGGATATACGTGCCGTGCAAGATAATGATCAGTATGTATTGGTTCAGTTTTCTGATAATATACTGATTGGGCAGGAATTGAATGGCCTTATAGGCATCAATAATATTACCGATCCTGCTTATACCATTGATGGCAGTACGGTAAAAGTCTATTCGCCAGAAAGTCTTCAGGGCAATTACAGTGTATTTGTAAATGAAGGGGTTGAGAATATCTCGCATAAAAAAATTACGAAAACGTATACAGCCAGTGTCTTTTTTGAGAATCGGTTACCGGCTGTAACCATACCTGGTAAAGGCGTTATCCTCCCCGACTCCGGTAAATTGATGATGCCATTTGAAGCGGTGAATTTGAATGCTGTTGATGTGAGTATCATTAAGATTTATGAAAGCAATGTACCGCAGTATTTCCAAAGTAATGGTTTTGATGGTGGGCAGGAATTACGCCAGGTTGGTAAACCTGTAGTTCAGAAAACCATCAGGCTTGATAATGATAAAAGCCTTAACCTAAATAAAAAGAATCGTTTTATGCTGGATCTGGATCAGATGATCCGCACAGAACCAGGAGCGATATATCGTGTCGTGATCGGCTTCCGGAAGGAATACTCCCTGTATAACTGTAGCGTTGCCGGAGCAGGCGTAAAAAGCAGTAATAGCGATGATGAAGGATATGATGGAGGGGAATATTATAATGATAACAGCAAGGTAAATGATGAGGATGACGACTTTTGGTCGCGTTATGACAATTTTTATCCGGAGGGTTATAACTGGCAGGACAGAAACAATGCCTGTACCCCATCCTACTTTACCAAACAGCGCTGGGCAACACGTAACATTATAGCTTCAAATATCGGGCTTATAGCCAAACGTGGTACCAACAATAGTATGCTAGTGGCGGTGACTGATATTCTAAGCGCTCAGCCCATGGATGGTGTGGACCTTGAACTGCTGGATTATCAGAAACAGGTGATCTACAAAACCACGTCGGGCAGTGATGGCATTGTCAAATTTGATCTTAAACGGAAACCTTACTTGCTGGTTGCCAAAAAAGGCGCTCAGCGCGGTTATCTGAAGCTGGATGATGGCAGCTCCCTGCCCCTCACCCGTTTTAATGTAGGTGGCGAAGAAGTGCAGAGCGGTCTTAAAGGTTTTATATATGGCGAGCGGGGTGTGTGGCGCCCGGGCGATTCCATATATGTATCATTTATACTGGAGGATAAACTAAAAACACTTCCGGCAGATCACCCAGTTCAGTTTGAGTTATATGACCCCAATGGTAAGTTATATAAGCGTATCAGCAAAACAACAGCTTTAGATGGCTTTTATAGCTTTCATACTGCTACAGAAACCTCCTCACCAACCGGTAACTGGACTGCTAAGGTAAAGGTTGGAGGTGCCTTATTTGAAAAGAAGATTAAGGTAGAGACTATTATGCCTAACCGCATGAAGTTGAATCTTTCGTTTGGCGGTGCTGCGGAATTAACCAAAGGCAATAATGCCAATGGTAAGCTGAGCGCACAATGGTTATTTGGTGGGGCTGCGCAAAATCTCAAAGCCAAGGTCGACGCTTTTTTAACACCTCAAACCACAAGCTTTAAAAAATACGAGGATTATGTTTTTGATGATCCAACACTGGCTTTTAACACACAAACCCAAACGGTATTTGACGGCAAGCTCAGCGCCGATGGCTTAGCTGACGTAGATGCTAATATCAATGTAGAAAAACAGGCACCTGGACAGCTAAGGGCTAATTTCCTGGTTAAAGTATTTGAACCTGGCGGTAATTTTAGTATACAGCAAACTACCTTGCCTTATAACGTATATCCGGGCTATGTAGGTATTAAAACACCACATGGCAGCGAGCTTTCGGGCATGCTGGTTACGGATCAGGATCATGAGGTTGACATAGCTGATGTAGATGTACATGGCAATGCGTTGGCCGGAGCCCGTAATGTTCAGTTAGAATTGTATAAAGTACAATGGCGCTGGTGGTGGGATCAAACCGGCAACGAAACAAGTAATTTCACACAGGATAAATACAATAAGCTTATTAAAGCCGCAACTGTAGAAGTTACCAACGGGCATGGTAAATGGATCCTTCGTGTACCTAAAGCCGATTGGGGCCGCTACCTGATCAAGGTAAAAGACGAGCAAACGGGACACTCGACGGGAAAATTCATTTATGTAGATTGGCCAAACTGGTCGGAAAGGTTACAGCAAACCAACCCTACTGAAGCAGCAATGCTGTCATTCACATCCGATAAAACCGGTTACAAAGTGGGTGAACAGGCAACATTAACCATACCAACAGCTGCCGATGGTCGTGCATTGATCAGCTTTGAAAACGGCAGCAAGGTTTTAAAAACAGCCTGGATAGATACAAAAAAGGGCCAAACGCAATACCATTTTACTGTTGATGAAACTATGGCCCCTAATGTATTTGTGAATGTTACCTTATTACAAAGGCATTCGCAAACCGTTAACGACTTGCCTATCCGTATGTATGGCGCTATTCCATTACAGGTTGATAATCCGGAAACTATCTTGAAACCAGTGATCAGCATGGCGGACAAAATACGACCTGAAACACAGTCGGCCATTACCGTATCTGAGGCATCAGGAAAGGAAATGACTTATACCATTGCCATAGTTGATGAAGGCTTACTGGATATCACCAATTATAAAACACCCAACCCGCATGAAGCTTTTTACGCAAGGGAAGCCTTAGGTGTGAAAACCTGGGACTTATTTGATTATGTAATAGGCGCTTTTGGTGGCGGCCTGGAACGTATTTTAAGTATAGGTGGAGATGGCAACCTGGGCACTAACAAAAATGTGTCTGTGAATCGTTTTAAGCCAGTTGTGAAATTTATGGGGCCATTTCATTTGGGTAAAGGCGAAAAGCAAACCACGCCCTTTAAATTGCCTCAATATGTAGGCTCTGTTAAGGCGATGGTAATTGCTGGCCACGATGGCAGTTATGGTTTTGCTGATAAAGCCGTGGCCGTGAAAAAACCACTGATGATATTGGCCACATTACCTCGTGTGCTTGGCCCAACAGAAAAAGTGCAGTTACCTGTTACTGTATTCGCTATGGAACCGAATATTAAAACGGTTACGGTGTCGGTACAATCAAACGCGTTCAGCAACCTGACGAATAATAATACCAAAACGATAACCTTCGCTAAAACTGGAGACCAACTGGTTACATTTGATCTGGATGTTAAAGATTTTGTAGGTGTAGGAAAGGTAAAGATCATAGCCAAAAGCGGTTCTGAAACTGCTGCTTATGATGTGGAGCTGAATGTGCGTAACCCTAATCCACCAGTAACCAGAGTATTGGAAAAGGAACTCAACCCAAGTGAGGTATGGAGTACAGCATATCAGGCCATAGGTATTAGCGGAACTAATAAAAATACTCTGGAGATTGCTTCTATACCTCCTTTAAACCTAAGCAAACGACTCGATTATCTGATAGCTTATCCGCATGGTTGCGTAGAGCAAACTACATCTTCGGCTTTTCCGCAATTGTATTTAGGCCAATTACTTGATCTTTCACCTATTCAAAAGGCTGAAGCGGAACGTAATATCAAAGCTACCATTAACAGGCTTAACGGCTTCCAGGTACAGGGAGGTGGTTTGAGCTACTGGCCAGGTTATGGTGACGCAGATGAATGGGGAACCAATTACGCCGGCCATTTTATGCTGGCGGCCCAGGCTAAAGGTTATAGTATGCCGATTGGTTTTATTGAGCAATGGAAAAAATATCAAAAACAAAAGGCCCAAACCTGGGCACCAGATCCGCATAAATTTTACGGTGATGATTTGAATCAGGCCTATCGTTTATACCTCCTTGCTTTAGCAGGTGCCCCCGAATTAGGCGCAATGAACCGGCTCAGGGAGTTTAAGTATTTAAGCATTGAGGCTAAATGGCGTTTGGCAGCAGCTTATAAACTTGCCGGGCAACCCGAAGCCGGCTTAAGAATGATTACAGGTTTACCCACCACCATAAAGCCATATAATACTATGTATGGAACTTATGGCTCCGACCTGCGCGATGAAGCGATGATACTGGAAACCCTTACTTTGCTTGGACAACAGCAAAAAGCAGCGGGATTATTACGCACTGTGGCTTCGAGATTATCCCAGGATGACTGGTACAGTACCCAAACTACAGCTTACTCGCTTATCTCCATAGCGCAATATTGCGGACAAAACAAAGCCGCTAGCAAGCTTATTTTTAGTTATGATGGCGGAGCATCAAAGGGCAATATCAATTCTGCTTCTTATATATGGCAAGCTGGTTTGGCCGCAAACGGTGGAAAAGTGGTGGTTAAGAACAATGGCACCAACAAGCTATATTTAAGACTCATACAAAAAGGCCAGCCTTCATCAGGGCTTGATGTAAAAACCTTTATTGATCCGCAGGTGATGGAAATGAGGGTAGGTTATTTTACGATGGGTGGTAAACCTATTGACCCAACAAATTTAAAACAGGGTACCGATTTTGTTGCCCAGGTGAATATTAAAAATCCAGGCAGACGTGGCCGGTATGATAATTTAGCACTTACACAGATATTTCCATCTGGTTGGGAGATATTGAATAGCAGAATGCTGAACAATGACGAAGCATTCAAATCCTCACCATCTGATTACAGGGATGTTCGGGACGACCGGGTGAATACTTATTTTAGCTTAGTGGAAGGTAAAGAGGTTACCTACTATGTGATGCTGAATGCCGCTTATGCCGGCCATTACTACTTACCGGCAGTGTATTGTGAAGCTATGTATAACAACTCCATCAATAGCTTAATTAAAGGACAATGGGTTGATGTAGTAAAGTAAAATAAGTCACATGGTATTATAAACATTATTGATTTAAAACAAAAAAGACCCGCTAAATAGCGGGTCTTTTTTAAAAGATCATTTTTCTTTACAGCGAAAATAATTTATAAGCCAATGCAAGGCTAAAAACGTTTACCCGTGTATGTGAATTACCATCACCGTAAGCAATTTTGTTTAAACCCCCTTCGTAACGTAAATCAACCGAGAAACTTCTGATATCAACACCAGCACCAATCTGAAAACCATAATTGGCACTTTTATAATTTAGATGTGTAGCTTCACCAGCAGATTCTGCAAAACTTTGATTTTTATCTACAGCAAAGGATAGTACAGGTCCGCCGTAAAAACGGCCGCCCAAACCAAATGCACCTATTTTGCCGCCTAACAATAGAGGCACATCAATACTGGTAAATTTAGCTTTATTCTCAGGTTCATTTGGAGCACTTACATTAATATTCTTGCTGGTAAGATAAAGTTCTGGTTGAAAATTAAACCCTAAACCACCTACCCTGGCCCAAAAACCCGCCAAATAACCTGCACGATTATTATTATTAAATACTCCGTTTGAAGGAAAAGAGGCATAGTTTAAACCACCTTTTACACCAAATGAAAAACTAGGTATTACCTGGGCAGAGGCCATACCGATAGTGAATAAGCAGATACTTAAAGTTAAAATAATTGTTTTTTTCATGTTTTAGAATTGTTTTTAAGGTGATTGATGTAAAAGCGTTAATACTGTTGTAAACTAAACGTTTTATAATTAGCAATATCCGGCTCATAATGTTTTATAATTTTATGCAAAACACTATGAGCCGGATATCAGGATTTAAAATCTGGGAATAAAAGTATAAATTTTTTACAGAATCAGTGTAATTCTATTTACCATGATAGCCGCCCCATATAGTAATCAAGTACTTTATTATAAATATAACAATCGTAACGAGCATTAATGAGATTGATATTGGCCTTATCAAAATTATTTTTAGCTACTACAAAATCAACTGAAGTTAGCACACCTGCATTAAAACGGATCTCGGCCGTTCTGAACGATTCTTTGTAAGCTTTAACCTGCTCTACCAATACATTGTATCTGTTATAGGCCAATGTCATATTCACATAAGCTTGTTCTACATTCTGGCGTAAAACATTTTTGGTGTTTTCCTCTATATATTTTGATTCCTGCAGATTAATCTTGGCAAGCTTAACCTTGTTTTGGTTTTGAAAATAATTCAAAATGGGTATAGTTAATCTAATACCGAACTGCGTTCCATAGTTGTTTTTAAACTGGTCATAATAACCTATGTTTTTGTAGACATTATCATATTGTGTTGTATAAACGGTGTTTTTACCTGTTGGGGTATTAACAAATTGCTTAGTTGGTACTATAGATGAATCGCTAACGGTAGAGTTTTGTGCGGCACTTGAGTAGTTAGTTGTTATTCCGCCAAATAAAGAAATTGTAGGTGATAAGGCCCCCTTGGCTACCTTTACACCTTTTTCGGCGCTTTGTCGTCTTAATTCTGCAGCCTTTACATAAGCGAGTTGTTTTAACGCAGTATCAAATACCTGATCAGCATTTTCACCGGTTTGTTTGGCAACATCTTGCACACTTATAGGTTCCAGTTTTATGTTTCTATTATAAGGAATATTCAATATCTGAACCAGACTCAGTTTCGATGCCTCCAGATTGTTCTTGGTATTTACTAAGTTAAGTTCATTATCACCATAGGTACCCTTTAGGTCATACAAGTCTGAAGGCAATTTATTAGCACCATCTTTTTCTAATATCTCCAGCCTTTCAACCTGTTTCTTTGATACATCAAGTTGATTATAGGCCTGGGCTAATAGCTCTGTATTATCTAATACTAAAAGATAAGCGGTTATCACATTAATAGTTACCTGATCTTTTGCCTGTTGAAAATCCATTTTACCAGCCTGATAGGCCAATGACGTTTGCTTAATAGCATTTAAGTTTTGCAGCCCGCTAAACAGGGTTAAACTGGCATTTAAGCTGTAATTGCCAGCTGTATATGATTGAGTTACATAGCTGTTTGTGAACGGGTTGATACTGCGCCCACTATTGAGGCTATGATCAACCTGACCGTTTAATGATGGTAACAAATTCTCTTTAGCCTGCGTATAGCCTATCTGTAAGCGTTGCATCTGAAGGGCATTTTGTTGTACTACCAGATTGTTTTTTATAGCAAGATCTATACACTGGCGTATAGTGGTTAGGGTATCTGTTTGTGCCTGCGTTTTGACGGCTGATAACATCGCCAACCCAAAAAATATAGATTTAAAGTATCGCATTATTGTATGATCAGAGTTGTTTTGAAGATTCGATTTTACCATCTAAAAGATTAATGATACGCGAACCGTATTCGGCATTTTTTTCGGAGTGCGTTACCTGAATAATAGTAACCCCGTCTTCTTTATTTAGCTTACGAAATAATTCCATAATCTCTTCCCCTTGTTTAGAATTTAGGTTACCAGTCGGCTCATCAGCCAGTAACAATTTGGGTTTAGCTATCAGTGCTCGGGCTATGCCCACCAACTGCTGTTGTCCGCCTGATAATTGTGCAGGAAAAAGATCTTTTTTGCCTACAATATTAAAACGGTCTAATATATCGGCTACCATAGCTTTACGCTCAGCTCCCTTAAAATCCTGATAAATTAATGGTGTTTCGATGTTTTCGTAAACGGTAAGCTCATCAATTAAATGGTATGCCTGAAAAACAAAGCCAACATACTGCTTATATAGCGCAGAACGTTGCTTTTCTTTCAATTGGTGTACTGCATGACCGGCAAAATAATGGTATCCTTCAGATGGTTCGTCAAGCATACCGATGATATTAAGTAAGGATGATTTACCCGAACCCGAGGGCCCCATAATAGAAACAAACTCGCCTTCATCAATTTCAAGACTAAGATCATTAAGAACAAAATTTTTAAGCCCGCTTACCTGGTAGTATTTCGAAATATGTTGGAGTGATAGCATTTTAAATAATCGTTTTGGTTAGTACTTATAAGTTTTTGTTTAAAAATATCAATTCATTTTTTGCAATCAAGTATCAATAATATACCAAACTATTAATTATCTAAAAATCAATTGATTATACCAATCATTGTCATGGATACTGTTCGCTTACGTAACACGGAGCGTACGGTTATGATACAATGAAAAAGCCGAAAACTTAAGGCAGAAAGTTAAAATCTTTCTTGTCCTAAGCTTTCGGCTTTTTTGTTTATTCGCTTCTTAAACTTTTTACGGGATTAGTTATTGCAGCTTTAATAGCCTGGAAGCTGATGGTTAATAGTGTAATGACTATGGCCGCCACAGCTGAAATAAGGAAAACGCCAGGGCCAATACTTATACGATAATCATATTTTTGTAGCCAGTTTTGCAAAAAGTATAAAGCCAGCGGCGATGCGATAACACAACTGATAATAACCAACAAGACAAAATCTTTCGAGAGCAGGAACCATAATTGGCTTACCGTTGCCCCTAAAACCTTACGCACACCAATTTCTTTGGTGCGTTGCTCTGCTATATAAGCGGCCAGTCCAAATAAACCCAGGCATGATATAAAAATGGCCAGACCTGCAAATATGCCTGATAACTTTCCTATTAATACTTCCTGACTGAACTTGCGATTGTAATCGTCATCAACAAACCGATAGGTGAAAGGATACGCTGGATTATATTTAGAAAATATCTGACCAATTTTTTCAACGGCACTATGCGGATTTACATTTGGAGAAAGCCTATAGATGATATTATCCTGTGGATAAGTGCTATAAACAAACATGGTTGGATCTGCTTTGGAGAATGGTGAGATCATTAAGGCATCTTTCATCACACCAACGATCTTCATTTTGTTTCCATTATATTGTATAATTTGGCTGAGCGGTTCCTTTAATCTTAAGCGTTTAACAGCGGCCTCATTAAATATCAGATTTAAAGTATCTGAAGCAACGCCGGTATATTCCCTACCTTCTTTAACATGCATGCCCAAGGTTTTAAAATAATCACTGGTGATAAAAACGACTCCCATTTCAACAGTTTCACCCGCCAATTTACCCGGCCAGTGATCAATATTATTATGTAAATAAATATCAGTAGCCGGACTGGAAGCTTGGGTTATACTTTGAACAACACCACTTTGTAACAATTCATCTTTTAATGCCGGATAGTTTTTACCCAGGTCACTATTAGAATTGGTTGTCATCAAACTATTAATATTATAGCCGGAAGGCCGGTTTCGTGCGTATTGGATCTGTCTGTAAATGACTATGGTACCGATGATAAGTGCAATAGAACAGCTAAATTGCATCACTACCAGTATCTTTCTTGACAATGAAGCGGAACGCCCCGCCTGTATTGTCCCCTTTAAAACCTTTACGGGGTTAAATGACGATAAATAAAATGCGGGTCTGCTCCCGGCAATAAGCGCAGTAAGTAATACACAGCCAATAGCTATTAGCCAAAAAGCGATATTTTGAAAAGGTATGCCAATAGTCGTGCCCGTAAGAGCATTAAAAGGTGCTAATGCTATTTGTACAAACAGTAACGAAAACAAGAATGCTATAAATGTAATGATGGTTGATTCGGTCAAAAACTGAAAAATCAAATGCTTACGTTGTGAGCCGATAGCTTTCCTGATACCAACTTCCCGGGCACGTTTTTCAGACCGTGCCGTTGTGAGGTTAATAAAGTTAATACAGGCAATTGCCAGAACCAAAATTCCAATTATACTAAAAATACGCACATACTCAATAAAGCCCCCACTGGCTACCCCATTTTTCCAACTATTGTATAAATGCCAGTCATGCATTGGTTGTAAGATAACCTCGGAATTTTTTGCATTGATGTTATTTTCACCTTTTTCCATGTTTTTTATCTTCGGTGCTAACTGACTATATGAAGCCCCTGCTTTGAGCTTTACATATATCAGAAAAGCATTGGCGCCAAAACTTCCGCTACGCGCCTGTTTTACATAAGGCTGTGTTGCCTCCATGTATGCAAAGGGGATAAGATACTTAAATTGAAAAGACGAATTACCAGGCAAATCCTGTAGTACACCGGTTACTTTTAAATTATCCTTATTATCAACTTTTACTGTTTTATTTATAACATCTGTAGAACCAAACAAAGCTATTGCGGTAGCTTTTGTCAGTACGATAGAATACGGGTCTTTAAGTGCATCTTTCATATTTCCCTGAAGCATGGGATATTGAAACATTTTTAAAAAATCGCTTCCTACTTGCGAACCATTTAGATAAAACTTTTTTTCGCCAACCATTAAGCCGTGGGATCCATTGCCGTCTGTTTCTGCCGCATATTCTATTTCCGGAAAATTATTTCGAAGTGCATCGGCCAGCTTCAGGGATGTACTGCTGAAGGTAAGTGTTTCACCATTGCTGTTGAAATTACGCCAAACCTGATATAATTGCCCATAATTCGGTAAAAACCTGTCATATGAATACTCATTATTTACCCAAAGGGCAATAAGCAATGCAACCGCCATCCCGGCAGCCAGTCCAAGTATATTTATGGCGCTGTAAACTTTATTACCTACCATATTGCGCCAGGCTATTTTAAAATAATTTTTGATCATGTTTTATAAATTCCAAATTCTAAGCCTTCAATCCTAAACTATAAAAAACTTTTATTCTCTATTATTCACTCCGTAAACTCTTTACCGGATTAGCCGTTGCCGCCATAACGGAACGATAGCCTACTGTAATAGAAGCAATAATGAATGTAGACAGGATAGATGCCAGGAAAATGCCTGGCCCAATGGTTATACGATATTTAAAGTCCTGTAAATAATTGTGCATAGCCCACCATGCTAGCGGCGCGGCCACTACGAAGGCAATGAGTAATAAATAAGTAAACTCTTTACCAAACAACCATAATATATGCGCAGTATCTGCTCCTAATACCTTACGTACTCCTATTTCTTTGGTTTTACGTACGGCCATAAACGATACCAGGCCGTATAAACCCAGGCAACCTATCAATATAGCTATAGCTGCAAATGCCTCAACTAGTTTTAGTTGTATATTATCCATCTCGTAAAACTTGCCAACACTATCGTCAAGAAACTGGTATGAGTAAAGTTCTTCTGGGAAGGTTTCATTCCATATTTTTTCAAATGCGGCCAGTGAAGTTTGAGCGTTACGCATATTTATCTTAATCGCCAATGTAGAATATGACCGGTAATCTGGCATGATACAAATAGGCGATATTTCAGTATGGAATGAGTAGTTATAAAAATCTTTTACTACACCTACAATGGGGGCTGTAGTTGATCGCCCATTTACAGACAGCATTTTACCGATCACATCCTGAGGCTTAAGATTAAGCTTTTTTACAAAGGTTTCATTTACCAAAAATTCACGTGTAGTGTCTGCCGGAAAAAAGTTACGCCCGGCAACTAACTTCATTCCAAAGGTTGATAAATAATTCTCATCACCCGGTTTGGTATTGATACCCCAGTGCTCATCATCGGCCCGGTGATTGAAACGAACATCTGTACTGTTGTTTGATTGAGAAGCGGGCGGTCTGTAACAATAAGATAATTTCTCAACTCCTTGTACCTCACTAATCCGATTATGCAAAGTACTCAGCTTAGCCTTATCATTCTGGGGTACTGGTAACAATACAACAGCGTCTTTATTAAAACCCAGATCAGCATTCTGTGAATAATGTAATTGCGACACAATAATTATGGCTCCTATAATCAGCACCTGTGAAATAGAGAATTGCGTAACCACAAGTATGCGGCGCAATGAAAACCCACCTACATGTTTTTGTGAAAGCTTGCTTTTAAGCGCCAGTATCGGTTGAAAACGGGCTAATACTAACCCAGGATATGAGCCGGATAAAAATACCACCAATACGCTTATCAGTACAATAAACACAGCAAGCTTAGAAAACTCAAATGTCATTTCTGAGTGAAATAAATTATTTATCACAGGCAGTGTCATAAATGATAAGGCTACAGCCACAATAACAGCCACCAGGGTAATTAAAGCAGTTTCGGCTATAAACTGCCAGAATAATTGGCGTGGGAGACTACCTAAAACCTTTCTTACCCCTATTTCTTTGGCCCGATTCAATGCCTGAGCTGTAGCCAGGTTAACAAAGTTTACACATGCGGTAATGATCAGGAACAGGCCGATGAAGAATAAGGCCCATAAGTATTTCTTGTCGGCATAACCATCAAGGTCGGAATTGAAGTGTATATCTGAAAGGGGCTGTAACTTAAATTTCCATACCTGTAAATCATGACCTGTATAATGTTTTTTAACAATAAGTGCCATGGCTTCATTTGCACTGGTCAACGTAGTTGATGGTTTTAATAGCGTAAACACTTCGCTTCCGCTAAAAACACCGCCCCAATTATCTTCACGTCGCTTATCAGTATATTCATCCATATTACCATACGAAACATATACCTGTTGTTTACGATCGGTATTGGCGGGAAAATCTTTCAACACTCCAGTAATCGTAAAATTTACTTTATTATCCAGGCGAATAACTTTCCCTATTGGATTATCATCACCAAAATATTTTCGGGCGGTTTTTTCGGTTAGTATGGCTTCACCTGGTTTTACCAGTATCGTTTTTTTATCTCCTTTTAATAACGGAAAATTCAGGATACTAAAATAGTCTGGTTCAGTAAAAGCAACTCCATTTTCTTCATTAAATTTTTTAACCTGATTACCCTGAGTAATGCTGATCAAATTGTCGTGAAAGCTGATGACACGGGCAGTTTTCTCTGCCAGCGCAAAATCGTTACGAAAGGTTTTTCCCAAAGGTTGCGGCACCCCCTGCGATCTGCCAATGCCATCGTCATGCCATTCCGTATATAAGCGGTAAACTCTGTCGGGGTTTTTATGAAAATTATCAAAGCTGAGATGATAAGTGATGAGTGTAAAAATCAAAATACCACAGGTAATGCCCAGGGTTAATCCCGCAACACTGATAAATGCGTAAGCCTTATTGCGTTTTAAATTACGCCAGGCTATTTTAATATAGTTTTTGATCATAAGGGTTAACTTCTAAACTGACATACTTTTTATTTACAATTACTCGCTGCGCAAGCTTTTTACGGGGTTAGTTAAAGCTGCTTTTATAGCCTGGAAACTGATAGTTATTAATGTAATTACAATAGCTGCTGCTGCCGATAATACGAATACTCCCGGGCCAATAGTGATACGATAATCATATTTTTGCAACCAGTGTTGTAGAAAATAAAATGCTACCGGTGATGCGATAATACAGCTTATGCCTACCAATAAAATAAAGTCTTTTGATAGCAACAGCCATACCTGAGCTACCGACGCCCCCAATACTTTACGTATGCCAATCTCCTTTGTTCGTTGTTCGGCAACGTAAGCAGCTAATCCAAACAAACCAAGGCATGATATTAAAATGGCCAGGCCTGCAAATATTCCTGCCAGTTTACCGACCAGTATTTCCAGATTAAATTTATGATTGTATTCTTCATCAACAAACTGGTAGATGTACGGATAAGCTGGGTTATAAGAGTCAAATATATTAGTGAGCTTTTTAATGGCCTCCTGCGTATTGGCATTGGACGATAAACGGTACATGATATTATTGGCTACGTGGCCATGACTAAAAATGGCCGGTTCAACTGGTGTAAACGGCGAGCCCATCAAGGCATCTTTTACTACTCCAATAACACGTACAGGTACACTGCTACCATTCCAGCTTACTAATTGATTTATTGGATTTTTCAAACCAATTCTTTTTACAGCAGCTTCATTAAGTATAACACTGGTAGAATCGGCTGTCCAGCTGTGCGTAAAATCACGGCCTTCTTTAAGGGTCATTCCCAGGGTTTTAAAATAATCATCCGATACAAAAACAGCCGCGATATTCACTGCTTCATCGCCGGCACTTTTACCTGGCCATTTATCGAGTGACATATGGCTATATATATTGGTAACCGGGCTTGAGGCCGCAGCAACGCTTTCTACATACCCGCTCGCCAGTAAGTCGTTTTTTAAAGCATCATATTTTGTATTCAGATCCCCGCTCATGTCAGTCATCATTAGTCGGGCTGCATTATAGCCTGTTGGTCTGTCTTTGGCGTGTTGTATTTGCTGGTACACAATGATTGTACTGATGATTAGGGCAATAGAGCAGCTGAACTGCGTTACCACTAATATTTTACGAGGTAGTGATGCCGATTTCCCTTCTTTGATAGAGCCTTTTAAAACCTTCACCGGATTAAATGAGGATAGATAAAATGCCGGCCTGCTTCCAGCCAGCAAACCGGTTAACAGCACATAAATTAACATGCTGCTCCAAAATATTGGATTGGCGTATGGTATACTAATAGCACTGTTAACCAATGAATTAAAATATGGCAGCGATAACTGTACAAACAATATCGAAAATAAGAAAGCAATAAAAGTGATCAGCACAGATTCGGCTAAAAATTGGGTGATCAGGTCGCTACGTTGTGAACCGATTGCTTTTCGCACCCCTACCTCCCTTGCTCTCCGTTCAGAGCGAGCAGTTGACAGGTTCATGAAATTAATACAAGCAATCAGTAACACCAATATACCAATGATGCTGAACATCCGGACGTAATCGATAAAACCGCCTACAGCCTTGCCATTTTTAAAATCAGTATACAAATGCCAATCTTTTAAAGGATGTAGAATCACTTTTGGTTTTCCTGGCCTCATTTGCGGGCTATGCTCATATACCAGGTTTTTAATTTTAGGCGCGATTTGTTCAACCGTTACACCAGGCTGTAATTCTACAAAAGCATTGAATGAATTATTTGTCCACGTGGTACGGGCGCTTTTCATCCAGCTTTCTGTTTGTTCTTTAAAGCTAAATGGAGTTAAAAAGGTGAACTGCTTGGTAGCGTTTTTAGGGATATCTTTTATTACACCCGTTACTTTTAAATTCTGCTGATTATCAATACGGATGAATTTATTTATCGGATCGGCATTACCGAACAAAGCTCTGGCAGTTGATTCATTTAAAACAATAGAGTAAGGATCGGTTAATGCATCTTTAGCACTGCCTTTAACAAAAGGGTATTGAAATATCTTTAAAAAATCAGGGGCAGCTGCGCCTCCGTTTAAATAAAGCTTTTTATCGCCAACCACTAATGAATGCCACTGCCATCCTACCCAATCTGTTTCGGCAGCATACTTTATCCCGGGTATATCTTTTCGCATCACATCAACTAATGGAATAGCCATAGCAGCCTGCGTATGCTCTCCATCGTGCTGAGTAGTGAAATTTAATTCAACCTGGTATAACTGTTTATAATTGGGCAAGAATTTATCAAAAGAATATTCATTCACCACCCACAACCCAATAATGAGCGCAACAGCCATACCCGCCGCTAACCCTAGTATATTAATGGCGCTATAAACTTTGTTGTTGACGATGTTACGCCATGCAATTTTTAAATAGTTCTTGATCATTATATTTTAAATGATGAAAGCTAAGATTTCAATTATAAGAAAGACTTTTAGTAGGATCCTATTCGTTCCTTAAACTGTTAACCGGATTAGACAAAGCAGCTTTTATAGCCTGAAAACTGACTGTTGCCAGGGCTATAAACATGGCTAGTATACCTGCAGCCGCAAAAACCATCCAATTTATAGTTATTCGGTATTGATAATTTTGTAACCAGTTACTCAACGTCCACCAGGCAACCGGGAAAGCAATAAGGCAGGAAATTCCAACTAATTTTAAAAAATCCTTTGAAAGCAGACCAGTTAAACCGGCAACAGAGGCACCAAGTACTTTTCTGATCCCAATTTCTTTGATCCTGCGCTCAGCTGTGTATGCTGCCAAGCCAAATAAGCCCAGGCATGATATAAGTATAGCCAGCGAGGCAAATACACCCGCCAGTTTACCTGTTAAAGCTTCTGTTTTAAATAGCTGATCAAAATCATCATCCATGAATTTGTATTCAAAAGGATAACCTGGATTATTAACCTTAACAATAGCACCAATTTTTACCAGTGCGTCCTGTAAATTCACATTTCTTTTGATACGTATGCTTAATACATCTGTTCCGGTTGGATTGTTATATAGTAAAAGTGGAGCTCCCGCGGCATACATATCATTGTAAAGGAAATCTTTAACTATACCGGCTATCTCATAGCTTTTGTTACTAACATCGCGGATAATTGCTCCTACATGCCCTTGTTTGCCCATTTGTTTGGCAAGTGCCTCATTAATAATTACGCTATTACTATCTAAAGATGAATTAGCATAAAAATCTCTGCCAGATGTTAATTTCATTCCCATAGTCCGTACAAATTGAGGACTCACATTTTCAAAGGAAATAAGCGGGTTTTGTGTGGGTTGTTTCCCTTCCCATGAGTAATTATCGGTATTTTTCCATACCTGTAATACCGGAAAATCGCTTAACGATGCTTCTTCTACAACCCCGCTTTGTTTAAGCTGCTGATAAATGCTTTCAAAATGTGCCGAAAGTTTACCTTGTGTATTTACATAAATAAGGTCATTCTTATTATAGCCTAAGTCCCTGTTTTTTACATGCTGAATTTGTTGGTAAATAATGATGGTGCCAACAATGAGTATGATAGAAATAGAAAACTGAATAACCACTAATCCTTCTCGGATAAAACCTGCTCCAGCCGGTAATTTCATACTTTTTAATACTGTGATTGGATTAAACGACGAAAGATAAAAGGCAGGATAGCTACCTGCCAATAGACCAGTAACAATACCTATGGATACTAAATAAGTAAGATGCAGTGGCTCAGAAATATTAATAGACAGATCTTTTTGAACCAGATTATTAAATGATGGCAGCACAAGATATATAATTCCAATAGCTATAAATACTGCTATAAAAGACATTACAATAGCCTCACCAATAAATTGAGCTATCAACTTACCTTTACCTGCGCCCATCACTTTACGTACACCAACTTCCTTGGCCCGTTTCTCTGACCTGGCGGTTGAAAGGTTCATGAAGTTAATGCAGGCTATAATAAGAATTATAAAGGCGATAATAGAGAATAAACGTACATACTCAATACGCCCGCCATCCATTTTTCCGTTAACAAAATTATCGTGCAGGTTCCAATCGTTCATGCCAAAAAGAAAACATTCTGTTTGGGTACCGTTATTTTTACTGGCTAAATAATGCTGTAATTTTTTATTAACCCCATTAACATTGGCTGATGGCACCAATTCAACATAGGTAAGCGCCCAGTTGGCACCCCATCCGGTCATCCAGGGCATTTTATGGTCAATATTGGCTAATGGGGCCAGCCACTGGAATTTAAACGTTGAATTTTTAGGCAGATCAGTAAAAACTCCGGTTACTGTATATTCTTGCTCGTTATTTATTTTTAACGTTTTGCCTACAGGATCTGAATCTCCAAAAAACTTTTTGGCCATGGTAGCATTAATCACAACGGAGTGTAATTCCTTAAATACGTGGGTGATATCTCCATGAACAAATGATAACTTCAGCATGGAAAATATTTCTGGATCCGCGTAACTGCCTTCTTCAGTAATAGCTTTCTCCCCCAGAGAAAACAAAATATTATCCGTGCCGCCTGTACGGGCAATATTCTTTATCTCGGGTATTTCGGCCTTGATTGCTTTGCCCATAGGGCCGGGAGTTGCATGAAAGGTGGATATTTTACCTTCGTAGGTTTGGTTTTCATAAATGGTATACAGGTTATCCCGCTTCTCAAAATTATGATTGAAGGTCAATTCATCTTGTACCCATAAAAATATGAACGAAGCACAGGCTATACCTATGGCTAAACCGGCAATATTTAAAAAGCTGTAAGCGCGGTTTTTGAGCAAGCTACGCAGGGTGGTTTTAAAATAGTTACCTATCATTGCAATTGTTTTAAGTTTTATGGTTATTCGTTCCTTAAACTTTTAACCGGATTTACCAGTGCTGCCTTTAAGGCCTTGTATCCTACAGTGATCCAGGCAATAAGAACCGAGGATATAATAGCCAGTGCAAATACCCAAACACTTAATGATATCCGGTAAGCGAAATTTTGCAGCCAGCCAGTCATCAGATACCAGGCCGTTGGCATGGCAATAACAAATGAAATGGCTATCAGCACCATAAATTCTTTGGAGAACAGATAAATAATACTGCTTACTGATGCACCCAATACTTTACGGATACCAACCTCTTTGGTGCGCTGTACAGCCATAAATGATACCAGGCCATATAAACCCAGGCAGGATATAAAAATGGCTATACCGGCAAATATTTTATAAACCAGAGCCATCTGATTTTCCTGCTTATAAAAGTCAGCTATATTTTGATCGAGGAAATATCCGTTATATGCGTATTCCGGATAAGTTGTCTCCCAAATTTTTTGCAATTGCGCAACTGTTTTATTCAGATTTGCTGTTTTAATCTTTATGGCTACCTGCGATTCATAAGATTTTTGGGCCGATATAACAATAGGCTTTACGGTTTCACGAAGAGAGTTTGTTTTAAAATCTTTAACCACACCGCTGATGGGTAAAATAGACCCTTTGCCTAAGCGTACAGTTTTACCTATAGCTTCTGTGGCGTTTTGAATGCCCAATTTGTGAATAAAGGTTTCATTAACTACTACCTGTCGTGCTGTATCGCTTACGTCATATTCTTTACCCGCAGCAAAACGTAATTCATAGGTTTTAAAATAGTCAGCATCCCCATATTTTAAAAATGTGCTAAAGCCGGGGTCTTTAATGGAATGATTAAAATAGAAATTAGTAGCCGAATTATTTTCAGATGATGGGGCATCTGATGAAAAGCTTACCGATTGTACCTGTGAGTTTTGCAATAACTGCTGTTTGAAGGAATCCATTCGGCGCAGACTCAAACTATCTGTATAGCCGGGTATGATTAATACAGCGTTTTTGTTAAAACCAAGATCGGCGTGGTTTACATAATCCATCTGAGTTACAGCTACAATGGTGCCTATAATAAGCAACTGAGAAATAGCAAACTGCCCCACTACCAGAGCCCTGCGTAAAGGTATACCACCTATAGAGGCAGCGGTTATCTTATTTTTCAAAGCCAATACCGGTTTAAAACCAGAGACAACCAGTGCCGGGTATATACCTGAAAGTAAGATCACGCAGACCATTACCATTGCCGCAAATAAGATATTCTCTGGATTGAAAAGTCCGATATCTACGGGCACGCTGGCAATATGTTTTAAGTAAGGGATAGCCAGTTTAGCAATAACAAGCGCCAGTAAAACCGATCCTATAACAATTAAAGTAGTTTCGCCTATAATTTGCATGATCAGCTGTTTCCGGGTACTTCCTAATACCTTACGGATACCTACTTCTTTTGACCGGCCCACTGATTGCGCGGTAGACAGGTTGATAAAATTAATGGAAGCCATAACAATGATCAGTATGGCAATAAATGATAACGTGCGCAAGGTAGCTTTGCTCATAATATGATCACCCAGCGTGTTACCGAAACGGGTATCAAAATGTAATAACGATAATGGCTGAGCGAAAATAAGTTTCTTTTTGGTGCCGCTTTCATAATGCTTTTTAGTGAAAGATATGAGCTGGTTATCTATGTTATTAACAGAGGTATTAGGGAGTAGCATAAACACTTGATGACTGCTGCTTATAGCGCCCCAGTCGTTTTCGTAATAATACTCGTTGGGGTGCTGTTTCCAGGTAATATAAGACACCATTATTTTGAACGGAAAATCAGTATTTACTGGTTGATCTTCCGTAACACCTGCAACTTTAAGATCAATCAAGTTGTCCATTTTCAGGGTTTTACCAACGATGTTAGTCCAGTCGCCAAAATATTTCACAGCTATACTTTTGCTGACAACTACGGTATTAGGTTCTGTTAAAACAGATGGCGTTCCTGCAAGCCATTTAAAACTGAAAATATCAAAAAACTGAGGTTCGATAAATACAACACCTACACTCTCCGTAAACTTTTTATCACCGGTATTTTTACCTGCGCTAAGATCCTGCACGGTGAACTGACTGCCATAACTGGAATTTAAAGCGGCTATTTTAGCTTGAGGGAAGTCAACCCGTAAAGCATCAGTGGCGGGAGCAGGCAATCCAGGAGTATAATTAAACCCATCCTCATGGGTTTGCTTGAGTACAATATGGTAGATATTTTTAAAATTGGGTTGGCTGGTATCAAAACTCATCTCGTAACGGATGATAATGAAGATCAGCAAACAGGCAGAAATACCTAATGTTAACCCTGCTATATTAATAGCAGAGTATCCTTTATGACGAATTATATTTCTCCAGGCTATTTTAAAATAGTTTTTCAGCATTTTTCGTAGTTTAATTCATGTTAATAATTAAAACACATACCAAAACACTAATACATTGATTATTAACTAATTAAATATTTATTTAAAAACAAGGTGTTCGTAAGTGTAACAACACATGTACGGTTATGATACAGTGTTTCTTAGGCTGATTACAGGCTACTAACTGGATACAGAAATCGATATTATTACATTTAGTAGCAATTCATAAATGATGCCAATTACATCAATATTATTCGCTGCGTAAGCTTTTAACAGGATTAGCGATAGCTGCCTTAATTGTTTGAAAACTCAGTGTACACAAAGCCGCCAGCAACATACAGGTACCGCTCAATATAAATATCCACCAGCTGATGTTTGTACGGTCGGCAAAGCTTTCCATCCATTTATGCATGGCGTACCAGGCCAATGGGGTAACTAAAATAAAAGCTAATACAATAAGAAATACTAATTCTGTTGATAGCAACGTAACTATTTGGGAAACTGATGCGCCTAGCACCTTCCTAACTCCTATTTCTTTGGTTCGCAAATTGGTTGTGTACATAGCCAGGCCAAGCAAGCCCAAACAGCTGATGAATACCGATAATCCGGTAGCCCAGGTAAGTAAGGTTGATGTCTGTTGTTCACTTTTATAAAATTTGGCTATGCTTTCATCAAAAAAGCGATAGTCAAAATCATCATCAGGATATACTTGCTTCCATGCTTTTTCTATACTATTTATAGCGGTTTTCCACTCATTTCCACCTTCGATTTGTGGTTTTAAAGCCAAATGGAATGTGCGGTTTATAAATTTTGAAGTAGTTAACATTGCCAACGGTTTTATAGGTGAATGCAATGATTTTTGATAAAAATCGCCCACTACGCCAATGATCTCTGTTTTTTTATCGTTATAGTCCACCATGTGCCCAATAGCAGCCGCAGGGTTTTTGAAACCCAGTACACGCGCGTAGGTTTGGTTAATCAATATAGCCTTTACCGAATCTGAAGCTTGCAGATTGCGGCCTGCGAGCAGTTTTATGTGATAAATTTTAATGTAATTTTCATCTACAAACTTTTGCTGAACGTCTGTTTTAATCTCTTTTTTACCATCCTTATACTTAACTTCTGTTGACATGGTGTTACCTGATGATGGTGCAGGCCCGCCTACGCTGATCATTTCAATTTGTGGTATTGTGTTAATGGCATTCATAAATACCTGTTGCTTTTTATGGCTGTCCAGGCCTTTAAATGGTATACCAATATTTAGTATAGCTTCTTTTTTAAATCCCAGGTCTTTATGTAAAGCATAATAAACTTGTTTACTCACCAATATGGTAGCCATAATAAAAAATTGAGCAATAACAAACTGTGCTACGGTCAACGATTTACGCAGTATCGCATTTCTGGTTTTACTAGTGCCAAAATTTGCCTGGTTTTTAAGAACCAGAGCTGGTTTATATCCGGAAAGAACCAGCGCAGGGTAAAAACCCGACAAAAGACTTACAGCAAAGGTTAGCCCTACTAAGAAAAGTATAAGATTAGGCTGATGCAGGTAATCAACTTTAACGCCGGCTGGTATAAAATCTGCAAATAGTTTTAAAATAAAGGGAGCTATTAAAATGGCTATGATTACTGCTAATATTGTAAGTAAAAAAGTTTCGCTTAAAAATTGTAATATAAGTTGCCTGCGGGTGCTGCCCATGGTTTTGCGTATCCCTATTTCTTTTGCCCTTTGTGACGCCTGGGCTGTTGTAAGGTTTACAAAATTGATACAGCCTAATGCCAGTAAAAAAGCAGCAATAGCCAGCAAACCATATAACGTGGCTTTATTAGCTATGCGACCATTGTCAAAATTGGAGTAATCCTTGTTAAAGTGCAGATCGTTCAGCGGTTGTAGGTGGTACACCCGTTTATTACCTGCATCTTCTTTCCGGCCAGGGTTATGCTTTTTGAACAATACATTCAGTTGTTTCTCTACATTGGCTGGATTAACATTATCGGCCAGCTTAATAAATAATGCCGATGCCGAGGTAGTACTCCCCCATTCTGTTAATTGTAAACTACCTTTCAGATCGGCATTGCTTAAACCCGTACTGTATGATATAAAATCCTGAAAGTAAAGATCTGTGTTCTGTACAGGTGTTTGCACAATGCCTGTTACGGTAGTTTTAATAGTATCAAAGATCACAGTTTTACCAAGCACCTGGTTATATGGAATATTCGGGAAATAAATTTTAGCCTGGTCTGAAGTAATAACTAATTGGTATGGTTCATTTAGGGCAGTTTTAGGTGAGCCAGCTAACCAATTGTATTTAAATAGGTTAAAATACCGGGCATCTGCTAACACCGCATTCTCCTGGTTTTTAAACTTAGCGGGTACATCTGCTCCTGCTTTTGGCACAAACACATTTACCTGGTTTAAGGTAAAAAATGGCACCACATCCTTAACACCGGTAACTTCAGATTTTACCGCACCGGCAAGCGGTCCGCTTACGCCACTGTTATATCCTACTTCACCGGAAAATGAAAATTCGGTTACCGCCCTGTAGATCCTGTCGCCGTCCGGATGAAATTTATCAAACGTAAAATCAAAATGTACGATAAGGTAAATAACCAAAGCCGCACTTATACCTACCGATAACCCAATAATGTTGATCAGCGTAAATAATTTATGCCTGCCAAAGTTGCGCAAGGCTATCTTGAAGTAATTTTTGATCATGATGATATAAATTCTAAAATCTAACTTCTAATTAACTTTCAGTTTTACTCACTCCTCAAACTTTTAACCGGGTTGGCAATTGCTGCTTTAACCGTTTGGAAGCTCAAAGTGCACAAAGCAGCCAGCAGCATACCGGCGCCACTCAAAATAAATATCCACCAGCTGATAGTGGTGCGGTCGGCAAAATTTTGTATCCATTTATGCATGGCATACCAGGCCAGTGGGGTAACTAAAGCAAAAGCCAGTACAATAAGTATGATCAACTCCGTTGATAACAGGGTAACAATTTGAGTTACCGAAGCACCAAGAACTTTACGTACTCCTATTTCTTTGGTACGCAAATTAGTGGTGTACATGGCTAAACCAAGCAAACCCAAGCAGCTTATAAATACCGACAATCCAGTGGCCCATGTCAATAAAGTTGATGTGTGTTGTTCCGCATCATAGAATTTGGCAATATTTTCATCAAAAAAATGATATTCAAAATCGTCTTCAGGATAAATCTCTTTCCAGGCCAATTCCATTGCCGAAATTGCTTTTTTCCAATCATTACCACCAGCCGATTGGGGTTTTAATGCGATATGAAACGTACCGTTATTATAACGTTCTTTACTGGTTAAAATAGCCAATGGCTTAATTGGTGAGTGCAGCGATTCATGATAAAAATCCGCAACCACTCCAATAATCTCCATTTTGGTATCACCATTAAAATTATCTATTAGTTTACCAACTGCATCTTTGGGGTTTTTAAATCCGAATATTTTTGCACAGGTAGTATTAATTAAAAAGCCTCTGGAGGTATCTGCTAATCGTAGATTGCGGCCGGCAATTAGTTTGATCTTATATACATTAATGTAATTTTCATCGCCATATTTTTCTTCCAGATTTATTTTGATATCCTTTTTTCCATCTTTATAAGTAGCTTCTGTTGAGTTACTTGAGCTGGAAGATGGAGCATCTTTGCCCACGGCTATCATCTCTATTTGAGGTATAGCTTTTAACTTATTCATAAATACCTGGTTACGACTCACCGTACGGCTTTTCCAGGGGGAGTTAATTACTATAATAGCATCTTTTTTAAAACCCAGATCTTTATGAAGCGCGTAATATATTTGTTTACTAACCAGCACCGTTGCCATGATAAAGAATTGAGCTATAACAAACTGTAAAACTGTTAATGATTTACGTAGCACCGCGTTACGTGTTTTATTACTATTAGCAGCGTTTTGGTTTTTAAGCACCAGTGCAGGTTTGTATCCTGATAGTAATATAGCCGGGTAAAACCCAGATAAAAGGCTTACCACTATAGTTAATATAAACAGAAAAATTATTAAATCGGGATGACCTAAAATATCTATCGTGATGCCCTGCGGAATAAAATCAGCAAAAAGTTTTAGGATAACAGGAGCTATAGCTACAGAAACAATTACGGCAATTAAGGTTATTAAAAATGTTTCACTTAAAAACTGGATAATAAGTTGTACACGACTGCTACCCATTGTTTTACGGATGCCTATTTCTTTAGCTCTTTGTGTAGCCTGAGCGGTAGTTAAATTCACAAAGTTGATACAGCCTAATAACAACAGGAACAAGGCAATCACCAATAAACCATATAGTGTAGTTTTGTTGGCACTACGACTGGCACCGGTATCAAATGTTCCGTATATCCCGTTAAAGTGCAAATCGCTTAATGGCTGTAGTGTAAAATTTCGGGTATTGCCTTTATCTGATGGTTTAGGTGGATTGTTTTTCTTTAATAACTCATTTAATTGTTTTTCGATATGGGCAATAGTAATGTTTGGTGATAACTTGATAAAAAGTTGAGAGGCAGATGTTGTACCACCCCAGTTTTCCGGTCTTATTTCATTCTGAAGAGCCTTATTTGAATTTACAGAAGCATGCGATATAAAATCATGAAAAGTAAAATCGTTATTGCCTTTTAATGGTTCCACTATACCGCTAACGGTTGTGGTTAAAGTATCATAAGTAACCGTGCGTCCTAACATTTGGTTATAGGAAAGCGAGGGAAAGTATTTTTTAGCTTGATCTGTAGTCAATACCACCTGGTTGGGTTCATTAAGCGCGGTTTTAGCAGAACCTGCTTTCCAACTATAATTAAACAAGTTAAAATAACGGCTATCAGCAATAACAACATTATCCTGGGCCTTGAATTTAACCGGAACACCCGATTTTGCAGGAATAAGTACATTGGGTTGACTGAGGGTAAAAAAAGGAGCCGAAATAGCTACACCGCTAACAGATTTCATTGCCTCGGGCAAAGCTCCGGTAACTCCCCTGTTATGTGCCTCCTCGCCAGAAAACGTATAATTAGAAACTATGCGATATATCCTGTCCCCATCAGTAAAGGATTGATTAAAAGTGAAATCAAAATGCACGATCAGATAAATAACCAATGCCGAACTTATACCAATGGATAGCCCGATAATATTGATCAGCGTAAACAATTTATGCTTACTAAAGTTGCGTAAGGCGATCTTGAAATAATTTTTGATCATGATGCTATAAATTCTAAAATCTAATTTTCAAATCCTGAACGTTCTTGAGTTCTAGCTTTCTGTGTGTAGCTTTTACTCGCTGCGTAAACTCTTTACCGGGTTTGCTGTAGCTGCTTTGATAGATTGAAAACTAATGGTTACAAAAGCGATCACTAATGCAATAACACCGGCCATTACAAATACCCACCATTGTATACTGATACGGAAGGCAAAATCAAGCAGCCATTTACTCATGGCGTACCAGGCCACAGGTAAAGCGATCACTGAAGCAATGAGCACCAGTTTTAAAAAGTCTTTGGATAACTCTGTTACGATTTGCGGGATACTTGCTCCAAGCACCTTACGTACCCCTATCTCTTTAATGCGTTGGCTAATGGTAAATGCCGAAAGACCAAAAAGTCCGAGGCATGCTATAAATATGGCAATGAAAGAAAATATGGTGAACAAGTGGCCTTGTTGCTGTTCGCTGTCATATAGCTTTTGAAACCTTTCGTCCAGAAACGTATACTCAAATGGTGTTTCTGGCTGTAACTTCTGCCAGGCTTGCTGAATTGTATTTATAGATGAGTTTATATTATTGCCAGCAATTTTTATGGATAGCCTGTCATAATTTTCGCCGCCTGAATTATTGTGGCCTGGCATACGGAATAACAAAGGAATTATACTTTGATGCATCGACTCAAAATGAAAATCGTTAACTACCCCAATCACTTTACCCCTTACTCCGCCATATGCAAGATCTTTTCCTACGGCATTTTCAGAAGTTTTCCAACCAAGAACTTTTGCAGCAGCAGTGTTAATAACATAGTTATTGCTATCGGTACCAAAATCACGCGAAAAATTGCGCCCGGCAGCCATTTTCATACCAAAAGTAGGAATAAAGCCATAATCTGTATTTACATATTTGACATCTGCCTTAACTGGTTGTGATTTACTCCCTTCAAAAACTGATATATCCCGATCATCCAATAATCTGCCAGACGGAATGCGTGATGAACGGCCCATTTCTTTAACCCCCACATTTTTAGTTACTTCATTTTTAAATGTTTCGAATTGGTTATTGCTGAATGGGTTACTCATTGTGATAACATGCTCCTTATCAAAGCCCAGCGACTTTTGTTGGATATAACTCAATTGTTGAAATACAATAGTAGTAGCAACTATAAGCACGATAGAAACAGAAAACTGCACTACCACTAAAACTTTACGAAATGATATACCACCTGTACCTATTTTTAATATCCCTTTCAATACTTTAACAGGTTTAAATGACGACATGAACAGGGCAGGATAAATTCCGCTTAGGATACCTATAAAGAATGGCAATATTAATATGGTTAGTAATAACCCTGGCTGATATAAACTGCTGAAGTTCAATCCCAGGTTTGATAATCCATTAATAAACGGTATTAATAACCAGGTAAGTACTAATGCCAATATCAATGAAAAGAAAGTGATCAATACCGACTCACTTAAAAACTGCGTAATTATTTCTTTCCGCTGAGCCCCTATAACTTTACGGATACCGATCTCTCGAGCCCTTAATGCCGAACGCGCGGTCGATAGGTTCATATAATTGATACAGGCTATCAGCAGGATAAATAAGGCTATTGCCGAAAATATATAAACCCGCTTAATATCGCCATTGGCTTCTATTTCAGAATCCAGGTGCGAATGCAGATGTATGTCTAACAGTTTCTGAATATGCAACTTACTGTTTTGTGACTCCCGAAAATTTCCTGGTTGTCCGGGGAAATGAACATATTTATCTAAAAAGCCCGGGAATAATGATTCCATATGCTCTACATTGTAATTGGGTGGTAAAAGCATATACGTATAAAAGTCATTGTTGCCCCAATTGGTATGTAGTTGTTTATCGCCATACAACCTACTATCCTTTAAAGTAATGAACGATAAAAGCATTTCCGGATGAAGGTGGGCATTAGCCGGGAATGGTTTATAAATACCGGTTACCTTAAAGTTAAACCGGTTACCCAGTCTAATCTCCTTATTCATAGGATCCTCGTTACCAAAGTATTTACGGGCCATGTCTTCGGTCATCATCACCGTGAAAGGATCAGAAAGAGCGGTTTTAGGATCACCTTCAATGGTTTTTACGGTGAAAACATCAACAAAATTTTCATCGGCAAAGTAAGATCCGTTTTCATTAAGTAATTTATCCTTATAACGCATGGAAATGACACCGTTCCCACGTAGCCGGGTTATTTTCTTGATATCGGGAAATTCATTTTTTAATAAGGGGGCAAATGGTGGTGCTATTGACCCCAGGAAAAGCGTTTGAGCACCATCTACGGTGTTAAAGCTCCTGGTTACCCGGTAAACATCCCTGGCATTGGTATTATACTTATCGTAGCTCAGTTCATTTACAATATATATGAGGATAAGCATACAACAGGTTAAGCCGATAGTTAAGCCAAAAATATTGATGAACGAAATAAATTTATGTCGTGTGATATTGCGTACTGCGCTTCTTAAATAATTCTTTAACATGCCTGTAAATATTAAATTATAAAATCTGATGTCCTCATCTCCATCTTCCCTGCCTAGGCAAGTAAAATATGTACCAATTATATAAACTACTAATAAACAGTAAATTATACATAATTTAATATTTTAACTGTTCGCAGACGTAACAGTGGGTGTCCGGTTATGATACAGTAAAATAAAACAAAAAAGCCTGTTGGGTTAATTTTCCAACAGGCTTTTATATAACTAGTAATTAATTAGTTAACATTCAGATTAACCCGGCCGTTCCCTCTTACTTCAACCAATGCACCACCACCGTTGAGTTTACCCCTTACTCTGTCTTTTTCTTTAGTTCCGTCAAAGTTTCCAGTAAAATTAGTTTCTACCTTTTGGCCACGAAGGTCCAGATCAACACCCTGTTTTGATGGCAGATCCAAATCAATATGGCCAGAACTTACATCTATCTTAACATACTTACCCACGCTGTTAAACTGCGCGTGAAAGCTACCTGCACTGGTTGAGGCCTCAAGTGCGCATGATAATTGAGTAAGGTTAATACTGCCACCGCTCGTACCGGTTATCAGTTCGCCATTAATGCTGTTACCACGAATACTACCACCACTCGTTGTTGCATCAATATTACCCTGTAATCCTTCTAATTGTAACGAACCTCCGGATGTTTCTAACCTGATGTGCCCAATGCAATTAACTGCAGTGATGCTCCCACCACTTGTTGACAGGTCAATATCCTGACCAGAATTACTTACATGAATACTGCCTCCGGAGGTTCGGCCATGTATGGCACCGGTTAATCTGTCCATATGCAAACTTCCTCCGCTGGTTTGAAAATCTTGTTTACCGGTTAAATTATCCAAACTGATGCTACCACCGCTGGTATTCAGATCTGTAGTTACCTGTTTAGGCACAAATACCTTAAATGATATATTAAGAGAGTTATTCCAGTTAAAAAGACCTTTACTTTTAGCCTTTGCTATAGCCTGTACTTCGCCATTGTTAACGGTTACCTCCAATACATAATCCTCTAAACGTTTTTTTATTTCATCGTTCGAAATATCATTAGTACCATTATTTCCACTGATATAAATCTCAACACGCGGCGCTTCGCCACTTCCACCAGTAACAGCAATGCTCCCACCGGATGTTTTAACCACAGCCGATCTGATTGCGGAGCCTGATAATGATTTAGTCATATAAGGAGTTTGCCCACTACGCTGAGCAAAGGCTACGTAACTTTGACTGGCGACAAATAACAACAGTAAATATTTTTTCATGATTTTTTGTTTAATTCAGCTATAAGACCAACTTTAATAGATTTTGGTTGCATCTGGTATAAAATATATCAAATTCAATAAGCGATTTCAAATCTAATACAATTCAAAACCAGTTAACCTTATTCGCTCTTTAAACTTTTTACCGGGTTGGCCAATGCCGATTTGATAGATTGAAAGCTGATGGTTAAAAAGGCTATTAAAATTGCTCCTGCACCAGCCAATAATATTATCCACCACTGAAAATTAACACGGTAAGCAAAACCTTGTAACCATTTATGCATAAAGAACCAGGCCAATGGTGATGAGATTACGATAGCTATAAATACCAGTTTAATAAAATCTTTGGTGAGCATGGTTACAATAACCGTAACATCGGCTCCTAATACCTTACGTATACCAATCTCTTTGGTACGTTGCTCGGCGGCATAAGCGGCTAACCCAAACAGACCCAGGCAAGCAATGGCAATAGCCAACGAAGTAAAAACCACAAATATTTTTCCAACGCGTTCTTCTGAACGATAAGTGGCTTCAAAATCCTGATCCATAAAGGAATAGACGAAATGTTGATTAGGTACCAGTGATTTCCATTTATTTTCTATCTGTGCCAGCAATGCTGGAATATTTTGCGCATTTACACGTATACTTAAAGCCCCGCGATCTTCTTCCAGAAATAAAGTAACAGGTGAAATATTATCCCGTAAGGAGCTGAAATGAAAATCCTTAATAACGCCAATGATATTGAATTTCCTGATGTTTTTACCCGAACTATCCATTGGGCGGTAAATAGACTTATTTAAGGGCGAAGTAAGTCCCAATAAACGGGCGGCGGTTTCATTGATAATTATGGATGACGAATCGGTAAGCAGTTGTTCTGAAAAATTACGACCGCTGATCAGCTTGATCCCCAAGGTATTGATATAGTCTTCATCAACCGACCATATTTGCGGTAAAATTCCCCGCTTTTGATCGAGAGTTGGATCCTGGAACAACGCAGAAGTATTCCGGTCATCAGCAGTTGGTAAGTATTCGGTCATGGTGGCATTAACTACCCCTGGAAGTTGTTTAATTTCCTGTTTGAAAATTTTTGCCTGATTACCCAATGCGCCCGTGTTTTTTACAATGAGTACCTGGTTTCGGTCATATCCCAAATTTTTATGCTGAATATAGTTAAGCTGATTATAAATAACCAAAGTGCCAATGATCAGGATAATAGATATGGAGAATTGAAAAACCACCAGGAAACTCCGGAGCCTGCCGCCTTTAAAACCTGTTGCCAATTTCCCCTTAAGAACATCAACAGGCTGAAATGCTGATAAAAAGAATGCCGGATAGAAACCGGCTAAACAGCCTATACCTAAAGATATGGTGATGATGACAGGCAATAACCATATAAATGATTGTGAAGTTATAGCCAACTCTTTATTAGCCATTTGATTAAAGAAAGGCAGCATAAGCCATGCCAACACCACGGCTAAAAGAGTAGATAAAAATGTCACCAAAACAGACTCGGTTAAAAACTGAGCAACTAATGCACTGCGCGCAGAGCCTAATACTTTACGTACCCCAACCTCACGTGCCCTGTTTGAGGAACGTGCTGTAGAAAGGTTCATGAAATTGACACAAGCTATAAGCAAAATAAACAGCGCAATTGCCGAAAGTATATACACGTACTGAATACTGCCATTACGCCCCAGTTCACCTATCCGGTTGGAGTGTAAATGAATATCGGCAAGCGGTGTTAAATTCAGCCTGAAATAATTACCTGCTTTCTCAAATTCATCCATGGTTAAATGTACCATGCTTTGTAACTCGGTATTAACGTGCCTGCGTAGTAAAGCCGGAAGTTGAGCATTCAATTTTTTATAATCGGCACCTGGTTTTAATAATACATAGGTGTTAAAGTTATTGCTTAACCATGTTGTTGACCTGCTTTCGGGAAATGAGGACATGGAAAGGAAGAAATCGTAATTGAAGTGCGATTGTTTGGGAATGTCCTTTATAACCCCGGTAATTTTATAGTTCTCTTTATCATTAAACAGGAATGTTTTACCTACTACATTGGTGCTGTTAAAATACTTTTTAGCTGTGCTCTCTGTAATTACCACGCTATTGGGTTCTACCAGGGCAGTTGCCGGGTTACCATTAACCATGGGCAGGGTAAAAATGTCGAACAAACCAGGATCGCTATAAATCATCATGTTTTCCAGGATGTTTTCATTATCCTTTTTTACGCGTACCCCTCCTTTTGCTTGCATGCGCACCGTATTCTCTACATCCGGAAATTCTGCCTTCAAAACCTGTGCTAAAGGAGCCATGGTTTGGGCATATATGGAATTATTGCCGCCAAATTTCAGTTCAAAATTCATGCGTACAATGCGGTCGGCTTTTTTGTTGAACTTATCGTAACTCAGTTCGTCCATCACGTAAAAAACAATCAGCAGACAGGTTGCCAAACCAACAGACAGGCCTAAAATATTGATAGAGGTAAAGCCTATATTTTTTCGCAGACCGCGGAGAGCGGTTTTGATGTAATTTTTTAACATGATTTTTAAAATTTTAAATACTTTATACTAAAAAATTTAAACCGCTCATCTCAAAGTCGTCATCTACATCATATACAGTTCAATGCTCCATTACCCCTATTCGTTTCTCAAACTTTTTACCGGATTTGCCAAAGCCGCTTTTAAAGACTTAAAGCTGATGGTAAACAGGGCGATTAAAAAGGTTAAAACTGCCGCTAAAACAAATATCCACCAGTGCAATGTGGTGCGATAAGCAAAATTTTGCAGCCATTTATTCATACAGTAATATCCAACAGGCATAGCAATAACCGTAGCCAGTAAAACAGGCTTCAACATATCTTTTGATAGTAGCAGCAAAATATTGGGCACAGATGAGCCCAGCACCTTACGTACACCTATTTCTTTGGTACGTTTGGCTGCTGTAAATGAGGCCAGACCAAATAAGCCTAAACAGGCAATAAATATGGCCAGGCCAGAAAATATACTCAACATGGTTTGCTGCCTGATATCATTTTTATAAGTGGTATTAAATTGTTGATCCAAAAAGCTGTACTCAAAAGGATAAACAGGCGCTACTTTGGCATATATTTCTTTAATACTGGCCAATGCAGCCGGTATATTTCCAGGTTTTAGCTTGATCACTACCACCCTGCGATCGTCATTTGGCGCGATCACCAACGCATCCATATTTTCTTTAAGTGATAAAAAGTTAAAATCTTCTACAACGCCTACTATGGTACGTGGTTTATCGTCGCGCCCATTATTCCTTATCCATTTGCCTAAAGCTTGTTGGGGCGTGTAACCCAATTCTTTGGCTGCAGTACGATTAAGCAACACCGCATTAGCAGTATCTGTAGCAAATTGTGCCGAAAAATCCCGACCAGCTATGATCTTTAAGCCCAAAGTTTTTACATACTCAAAATCGGCAAACTCGGTTCTCGACCTGAATACATCATGCTGACCTTCGGCTGTAAAAGTGTGCGTATCAAAAAAGCCTCCCGGCTGACCCGACATAAGAGATACCGATGATACAACACCAGAGTTTTGAAGTTCGTCTTTAAACTGACGCCGATGGTCATAAATATCATTATTGTCTATGCTTACGGTAATAGTTTGCGCTTTATCGTAACCCAGTGACTTACTTTTGATATAATGCATCTGGTTCATGATAACAATAGTACCTATGATGAGTAAAACAGAGATACTAAACTGCAGCACTACTAAGGATTGCCTCAGCATGGTGCCTCCTTTGCCCAACCTTAGTTTTCCCTTTAACGCCTGGATTGGAGAAAATGCGGAAAGAAAAAACGCAGGGTAACTGCCGGCCAAAAAACCTACAGTTAATATCACTCCCACCAGAAATAAATAAATAGGTGGTTGGTTCCAGGCAATAGATAGCTTATAACCTAATAACTGATTATACCATGGCATTAACATGAGCAGTAAACCAATGGAAATAGCACAGGAAATTAATGCCAGCAAAAGTGATTCACCAATAAACTGAATAATTAAATGGTTACGTAAAGCGCCCATTACTTTGCGCATACCAACTTCTTTTGACCTCTCAACCGCACGTATAGTTGATAGGTTCATGAAATTGATACAAGCAATAAGCATGATGAGTACGGCAATGGATATAAAAATAAATACTACAGTTTTATCGCCGTGCTTCACATTATCAAATGATGAGGCATCTTCAAAATAAATATTTTTTAAAGGGGTAAGTTTCAAATCGAACTTAGCGCCAAAACGTTGCATATCCTTGCTCATGTACTTATTCATAAACTCGGTGAAATGACTTTCGAGCGCCGATTGTGTACTATGCTCGTTTAGCAAAAGATAAACAAACAATCCGTTATTGATCCAGACATTAAAGCCTGCGTCTTTGGTATAATTAGCTATAGGAAAAACAACATCAAAGTCAAGATGCGAATTTGAAGGAACGTCTTTTGCAATACCGGTAACCTTCAATTGCAGGGTCTTATCTATCTGAATTACCTTGCCCATGGCATTTTCTGTGCTGCCAAAATATTTTTTGGCTGTGGTTTCGGTAAGTACTACACTGTTAGGGTTTTCCAATGCGGTTGCAGCATCTCCCTTGATAAGCGGAAACGAGAATAATTTGAAAAAGCCTGCATCGGTTGCGTATACTTTCTGTTCGTTGAATGCTTTTTCACCAAATGAAACCAAATTGTTTTGTGGCCTTACCCGTACCGCCATCTTGATATCTTCAGGATAATCATTCAATAATGCCGGCGCATAAGGACCTGAAAGATAAGCCGTACGTGGTTTTCCCGGCTCGAAGCCCCGCATCACCCTGTAAATATTTTTGCCTTGCTTATGGAAACTATCCACGCTAAACTCATTGGTGATGTACAGGAATATCATGAGGCAAACGGTAATGCCCATGGTGAGCCCAAGGATGTGGATAAGCGAAAAAGTTTTATTCTTATAGAGATTTCGCCAGGCTATTTTGATGAAGTTTTTTAACATGATATTTTAAATTCTAAAATTTAAGCGCTAAACTTTAAATTATTTATCCTTTTGTCTACTACCGTTTTACTCATTTTTTAAACTTTTTATCGGGTTGGTAAGTGCAGCTTTTATAGATTGAAAACTAACTGTTGCCAAAGCAATGATCATAGTCAACAACCCTGCTGCTATAAATACCCACACCTGAATATTGATACGGTAAGTATAATTTTGCAACCAAACGTGCATGCCATACCAGGCTATCGGCGATGCTATCAAAAATGATATCAATACCAGCATTAAAAAGTCTCTGGACAATAAAGTGGTAAGATGAGAAACTGATGCGCCCAATACTTTACGCATACTGATTTCCTTTTGACGGTTTTGGGCCATATAAGCTGCCAAACCAAACAAACCAAGGCATGATATAAATATGGTTAATCCGGCAAACAAGCTGGCCAACGTGCTTGTTCGCTTTTCGTCATTAAACTTACGGGCGTATTCCTCGTCGGCAAAATGATATTCAAACGGATATTCCGAATTGTATTTTTTGAATACACCTTCTGCCCGTTTCAGATTCTCGGCAGTAGTGTTAGCAGGATTTAATTTATAATGAATTACGCTAAACCATGATTTTGGACCCTGTACGATCATTGGCCGAACAGGTTCATAAGGTGATTCGATAATAAAATTTTTGACTACACCGATAATATGCCAATCGTGTTCATCTCCATTTTTTACAATCTGGCCTATAGGGTTTTTAAAACCCATAACCTTGGCGGCGGCTTCGTTTAGCATCATAGCCGTGGAGTCGGTTGGATAAGCGGCAACATCAATGTCCCTGCCGGCTACAACTTTCAATCCCATTGTTTTTGTGAAATCCCCATCGGTATTGTAAATAATAAAGTCAATTTTCTGACTTTGATCCTTTCCTTTCCAATCATAGCCCCAGCTATCGCTCCAGCGCTGTGTAATAGGCGAACTGGTTTTGGTTACCGATGTTGCTGCCCCGCTGCTAATCAATTCGCTCCTGATCATTTTATAATTCTTCTCTATACCACCCATCATCATGGTATAAACCAGGTTATCTTTTTTGTAACCAAGCTCGCGATCCTGTGCGTACTGCATTTGATTACGCACAATAATGGTACAAATGATGAGCACTATAGCAAAGGTAAACTGTATAACTACCAGTAATTTACGCGGGGTAACTAAAGCATTTGCAGCTTTAAACGTTCCCTTTAATACGCTTACCGGCTTAAAGGATGATAAATAAAAAGCTGGGTAACTGCCAGCTATAGCGCCGGTTAACAGTATAAACAAAAGGCATATAAACCAAAAAACAATGCTGCTAAAGGGTATAAATAATTGCTTATCGGTTAGCTGATTAAATCCTGAAAGACTGATTTGCACAATAATGAGCGCTAATGCACCGGCAATTAGGGCAAGTAATATCGACTCACCCAGAAACTGCCCTATGAGCGAACCTTTTTGCGCTCCTACTACTTTGCGGATGCCTACCTCCCGCGCACGCCGTTCACTGCGGGCAGTACTTAGGTTCATAAAGTTAATACAAGCAATAAGCAAAATAAACATGGCTATCAACCCAAATAACTTTACCGTATTGATACGGCCACCCACTATTTTACCATTTTCAAAATTAGAGTACAACCGCCATTTACTTGCGGGGTGCATAAACACCTCATCATCTTTTTGGTCGGAGTGCGATTTGGTTATATTTAATACCTGTCTATTTAAGCTAGCTTCAGATACATTGGGTTTGGCCAACACCCAGGTTTGTACAGAATTGTTGCCCCAGTTTTTCTCATCCACATGTTCTGTTTTTACCAAATAGCTCCAGGGTACCAGGTATTCAAAATCAAAACGGGTATTATTAGGCAATGCCTTTAAAACACCGGTAACGGTAAAATTATCTACACTATCTATCCTGACAACTTTACCTATGGCATCATCATTACCAAACAGTTTTTTAGAAAGCTGCTCGGTGATCACTATAGAACTAACTGTATTAAGTGCTGTTTTAGGATTACCATTCAGCAAGGGAAAGCTAAACATGGTCAGGAAACCCGGATCAGTAAAATAACCAGGAACGTTCAGGTGCTTATCACCAACGGTAAACAAAAAATTAGCCGATGTGGTACGTGCAGTTTCTTCTACTCCAGGATATTCCTGTTTTAAAGTTTTGGCCATCACCTTAGGCGTACTTGACCAGCACCAAAGCTTACCATCAAAAATCGCCCGGTTATAGGCCAGGTACAAACGCGATTTATTGGCATGAAACTGATCGTAACTTACCTCATTCTGTATCCAGAATAAAATAAGAGCTGCGCTTGCCATCCCGATAGCTAGTCCGGCTATGTTGATCAGCGAAAATGATTTATGACGTAATAAATTTCGCCAGGCTATTTTTATAAAATTTTTGATCATAATGATTTGAATTCTAGACCCTAATTTTTAATCTCTAAACTTACAAGCGTTTATTTACAACTACTCGCTCCGTAAACTTTTTACCGGATTTGTCAACGCGGCTTTAATAGCCTGGAAACTAACTGTCGCAAATGCGATAACAAGAGCCAGCACACCCGCAATAACAAATACCCACCAACTAATGCCTATACGATAGGCAAAAGCCTGTAACCAAACATGCATACACCACCAAGCTATTGGAAAAGCAATAAGTGATGATAGAAGCACAAGCTGTAAAAAGTCTTTTGATAACATATTTACTATGCCGGTTACTGATGCCCCCAATATCTTACGTATGCCAACTTCCTGTGTACGCTGTAGCGTACTATATGATGCTAATCCAAATAACCCCAAACATGCAATACATATAGCCAGTACAGCAAAATACATAAACAGATTGCCGAAATTAATCTCTGCAGCATATTGTTTATTAAATGTATCATCAACAAACGCATAATTAAAGGAGCGCTCAGGTACTAGGCTTTTCCATTTGTGTTGAATAGCTGATATGGTTGCAGGAATATCGTTTGATTTAATTTTTAAAGTGAACGTACTGGTGAGTTCTGGATTAATACGCATGCTTAAAGGTTGTACGGCTTCCTGTAACGATTGATAATGAAAATCTTTTAATACGCCAATGATTTTACCGGAACGTTCGTCTTGAGAGAAATTCCGCCCGATGGCTTCTACAGAGTTGCGGTATCCAAGGATTTTAGCGGCTGTTTCATTAATTATTATGGCCTGGGAGGCATCGGTGCCAAAAGCTTTTGAAAATATGCGCCCGGCGGACAGTTTCATTTCAAATTGCGGAATGAAATCATAATCTACTTCGTACAAATTAATAACCATATGTTGCATAATCCCAGCTTTATTCTCTATTTGGGAGTCACGATTGCTATTACCAAACCCGGGGATACCTCTGGATGTTGTGGCAGATACAACATTAGGAATCTTTTTCAGTTCGCTCTTTATTAATTCCGAACGGCTTTGCACTGCTGTGTCACGATAAAAATCAATAGCAAGCATATGGTTTTTTTGAAAACCAAGCGGCTGGCTACGCATATAATTTAGCTGGTTGTAAATTATTATAGTACCCATAATTAACACTACAGATATAGTAAACTGAGTAACCACTAATCCCTTCCGTAATAAAATACCGCTGCTTGATTTGCTGAACTTCCCTTTTAAAGTGGCTATAGGCTTGAAACCCGAAAGTACTAACGAGGGATATAAACCTGCTATAATACCAATACCACAGGATACTATTAAAAGTTGCAACAGATAGCTACTCGAAAAAATGCTAGTGGTGATCACTTTACCCGATAGCTGGTTGAAAAATGGCAATAATAAATAGCTGAAGAAAGCCGATAGCAAAAAAGCGATCAAACATATAATAACCGACTCGCTTAAAAACTGGATAGTCAACTGTTTTCTTGCAGCACCAATTACTTTACGAATACCCACTTCTTTAGCTCTCTCCGTAGCCCTTGCTGTTGTTAAATTGATAAAGTTAATGCAGGCTATCAGAAGTATAAATACGGCAATAAGGGAAAATATTTTAACATTATGCAAGTCGCCAGTTTCAGGCGCCCTCCTCACTGTATCCATATAAACATCCTTCAAAGGTTGCATTGAAAAAGCATAGTCTGCCCCTTCCTTTTTATCTGCTGGAGTATAGTGTCTGTTTGCAAAAGCAGATAACGAGCCTTCTAATTTGTGATAATTGTATCCTTTTGACAATACGACATAAGTAGAGCACCCTAGGTCTGCCCAATTGTCTATACTGGGATATAGTACTTCGCGTGTGGCAAAGGAGATCGCCATATCAAATTGAAAGTGCGAGTTTAAGGGTACATCTTTTATAACAGCGGTAACCAATGCAGGCAATTTACTATTTAGGAGTAAAGATTTGCCAATAGGATTGATATTACCAAAATACTTTCTGGCCATGGTTTGCGTCATCACTACTGTATACGGCGCTTTAAAGCTGTTTTTTACATCACCTTTTATAACGGGCAAAGTAAAAACGGAAAACAAGGAAGGATCGGCATAAATTAAATTATCTTCCTGAAACTTTGATTCTCCGTATTGTACCAAAAAATGTGCGCCAGAAATTCGCGTGTTAGCTTTTACTTCCGGATAATCCTGCTGCAAGGATGGTCCCATCTGCACAAATGAATTCCCGGTATAAATTGTTGAATTAGGATGTATTATATCAGTTGAGACACGATAAATCTGATCAGCTTTTTCATTAAAGCTATCATAACTCAGCTCAAACTTTACATTTATATAGATCAGGAAACAAGCTGCCAAACCTATTGCCAGGCCGATAATATTTATTATCGAAAATCCCTTATGTCTCCAAAGGCTTCTGAGTGCTATCTTGATGTAATTTCTGATCATGCTTTATAAATTTTAACAGCCAAAATCACAATACTTTTCACACGTAACTACTCGCTTCGTAAACTCTTCACCGGATTACGCAAAGCCGCTTTAATAGCCTGCCAGCTTACCGTAATCAGGCACACGGCCACGCTTATACTTATAGTTACTACAAATACCCACAAACTTATATCGGTACGGTAGGTATAATGCGCAAGCCAGCGGTTCATGTAATACCAGCTAATAGCCGATCCTATCACAAACGAAATAATAACCAGCTGTAAAAACTCTTTTGAAAGATTAAACCAGAGACTGCTGACTGTTGCACCTAATACTTTACGTATACTTATTTCTTTCTTTCGCTGCTCGGCCGAGAATGAGGCAAGTCCGAATAAACCTAAGCAGGATATAACAATAGCCAATATGGTGAACGCGGTTGATATGGTGCCCAATAATTTTTCCGTTTGAAATTTGCCATTAAAGCTTTCGTCAACAAATTTGTATTGAAAAGGATACTCTGGGTTGTATTTTTTGTAAATGCTTTCTAATTTGGCCAAACTCGCCGAAACCGGCGCTTTGGGGTTTAAACGTAACCCCATTTGTCCGGCCCAGCCTTTATCAAACCCTATAATCACCGGTTTAACAGGTTCATAAGGTGATCCCCATACGAAATCCTTAACTACCGCTATTACAGCACATTGTTTTCCCTGCCATTTTACTATCTGGCCTAGTGGCTGTTTCAGTCTCATCAGTTTTACCGCGGCTTCGTTGAGCATCAAAGCCAATGTATCGGCCGGGCGGCTTTCATCAAAATCCCGTCCTTGCAAAATATGCAAACCAAAGGTTGATATAAAATGATAAGATACCGCAATCTGATCAATAGGTATTTTGTCTTCACCTGCAAGCTGTCCGGGCCATGTAACACCCCATGTACTACCGTTAGTATTGGCAATGCTGGTTGATGTAGCTGCAGCGTCCGTTACTGCTCCTGAATTAATAGCGTCTAGCCTGAAGTTATTAAACTGATCGATCATTTTACCTTCCAGGCCAAACTCCACCAGTCCGTTTTGCGAATAACCAACAGGCCTGTTTTTGATATAAGAAATTTGTTTATATATCAGAATGCTTGATATGATCAAACAGGTAGCAAATACAAATTGGGTTACAACCAGTATTTGCCTGGTATGCCATGTTCGCTTCCCGGTGCTGCTATTACCCTTTAAAACCCTTACTGGTTTAAAGGATGATAGAAACAAAGCTGGATAACTACCCGCCAAAAGGCCGGTTATTACTGTTACCGCGATGGCCGCTGCCCATGCCCCATAATTAGCATAAGGTATGGTTAATTGCCCCCTGATAAGCTCATTAAAATATGGCAACAACACCGACATCAGTAAAACGGCAAATACAAATGCCAAAAATGCGGTAAGTACCGATTCGCCTAAGAATTGCTGTATGATAGCGGTTCGCTTTGCTCCCACAACTTTGCGGATACCAACCTCTCGTGACCGGCGCCCTGACCGGGCTGTTGAAAGGTTCATGAAATTGATACAGGCAATCAGTAAAATCCCAATAGCCAATAACAGAAACAATCTTACATACTCAATATTCCCCCCAACACTCACACCATTCTTAAATTCACTATACAAATGCCATTTGGTAAAGGGAAATAAAAACAACTTATTCTCTTTATTATCTGCATTATACCGGGCTATCACGTTTTTTATTTTGTTGCTAAATACATCAGGGTTAATACCTGGTTTTAACAATACGTACGTCATGAAGCTATAATTTCCCCAACTTGAGCCTTTTACCCAGGGTTGTGCCGACTCATAAAGCTTCCAGGGTATAAGTGCTTTAAACCGGAAAGTTGAGTTTTGAGGTAGGTCTTTTATTACCGCACTTACCTTAACCAGCTGATTACCATTTAATTTTACGGTTTGGCCCATTGGATCTTTATCGCCAAACAAAGCCTTAACCACCGACTCCGTTATGATCACAGACGACATGTCTCTAAATGCGTCCTGTTTGTTGCCTTTAACAAAGTCGAGCGTAAATATGTCCAAATAAGAAGCATCAACCGACATCAGGTTAAATTTCAACGGCTTATTGTTGTAGTTAAGCAATTGATCGTAGCCCCAATTGGTACGGGTTATAGCTTCAATTTCGGGATAATCTTTTTGTAAAGCACCGGCAAGCTGTACTGGCGTTGCATCGCCGGTATTTATTTCGCCGTTGGCAGGCTGATTTTTCATTACCTTATATATCCTGTCCTTATTTTGATGAAAACTATCAAAAGTAACTTCATTATATACGTATATCAGCAGTATAAAACTTACGGCCATACCAGCACCTAACCCACCGATATTGATAGCGGAGTACAGCTTGTTTCTGATAAGTCCGCGCCAGGCTATTTTAAAATAATTTTTAAACATGAGCTTTAATTTAAGTCTGCTATTCTATTCGTTTTTTAAGCTATCAACCGGGTTAGCAATTGCTGCTTTGATGGATTGAAAACTTACGGTAATAACTGCTATAAATAATGCTGCCATGCCGGCCAGCACCAAAACCCACCATTGGATATTAATCCGGTAAGCAAAATCCTGTAACCATTTATTCATCAGGTACCATGCTAAAGGCGAGGCTATCAAAATGGATATAAACACCAGCTTAATAAAGTCCTTGGATAACATACCCGCAATGGCCGATACGCTGGCTCCCAGTACCTTCCTTATACCAATCTCTTTGGTGCGCTGTTCTGCAGCATAGGCGGCCAAACCAAATAAACCCAGACAAGCAATTACAATAGCAAGAGAAGTAAACACTATAAATATCTGGCCTGTACGCTGTTCTGTGCGATAGGAGGCGTCAAACTCCTGATCCATAAATGAATAGTTAATCTGCACGTTAGGCGATAATTCCTTCCACCTGTCTTTTATTTGGGATAGCAGCGCCGGCAGGTTTTTAGTATCTACCTTAACACTTAGGGCACCTGTATTTTCGCCAAGTGTCATCACCACCGGACCTATACTTTCGCGCAGGGAACTAAAGTTAAAATCTTTTACTATACCCACTACATGATATTGCTTTACATTATCCAGCGTATTTTTGCCACCCTGGCTCCTGTACAGGATTTTATTAACATCGTTAAAGCCCAGGAATTTAGCGGCAGATTCATTAAGTATAATACCCGTAGAATCTGTAGGCATATCTTTGGAGAAGCTGCGCCCTGCCACCATCTTCATATCCAACGTTTTTACATAATCCTCATCAATTTCCCAGCTTTGGGGGAACAGGGATTTTTTTTGATCGAGCGTAGCGTCTTTATAGTATATAGCCGTGCTTTTCCAATTGGAAGTAGGCAGGAAACCCGTCATGGTGGCATTCATAACCCCTGGAATTTCTTTTACTTCCTGTTTAAATATTTTAGCCTGTTTGTTAAGCTCAAAAACATTTTGAACAATAAGCACCTGGTTACGGTTATAACCTAAATTTTTTGTTTGGATATAATTTAACTGATTATATATCACCAGGGTACCGATGATCAGGAAAATGGATATCGAGAACTGGAAAACAACCAGAAAACTCCTGAGTCTTCCACCTTTAAACCCGGCAGCTAATTTTCCTTTTAAAACATCCACCGGTTGAAATGCCGATAAATAAAACGCCGGGTATGACCCAGCAATGGCACCAACAAATAAGGATATAAATAATAATGATGGGATGATCCAAACCAAAGACTGGCTATTAATTGCCAGTTCCTTACCCGATAACTGATTAAATAGTGGTAATAAAAATAAGGCTGCTGTAAAGGCCAGTAAGGTTGCTACAAAGGTAACCAGAACAGATTCGGTTAAAAACTGGGCGATAAGATGTTTACGGTCGGAGCCTAAAACTTTACGTACACCAACCTCACGTGCCCGGTTTGACGAACGCGCTGTAGAAAGGTTCATGAAGTTGACACAGGCTATTAAAAGAATAAAAATGGCTATTGCCGAAAATATATAGATATACTGTGTGGTGCCATTAGGGCCTAATTCACCGCTCAGGCTCGATTTCAGGTGAATGTCAGTCAGTGGGATCAGGTTCATTCTGAAAAAACTGCCGCTTTTTTCAAAGGCATCAATACTCATATTCATATCCGCCTGCATTTGGGCACCGCTGAATTTTCTTAATAATTCAGGAAAGCTGGCCGCTAATTTCCCGGCATCGGTAGAATTCTTTAATAAAACATAAGTATTATAATCACTGCGTAACCACTCATTGGAACGGCTATCGGGCCAGGTAGACATCGACAGAAAGAAATCAAAATTGAAATGCGACTGCTTGGGCACATCTCGAATTACACCGGTAACTTTAAATGGAGTATTATCATTTAATACTAACGTTTTGCCTACAGCATTAATGCTGTTAAAATATTTTTTGGCTGTACTTTCGGTAATTACAACGCTATTGGGTTCGGTAAGGGCCGATGAAGGGCTGCCTTCGATCATCGGTAAGGTAAAAACATCAAACAACGAAGGATCGGCATAAACCAACCGGTTCTCCAGTATATTGGAATTTCCTTTTTTAACATGCCAGCTACCGGCATTTTTTAAGCGGACAGTATTTTCAACGTAGGGATATTCTGTTTTTAGGGTTTTAGCCAGCGGGGGCATGCAAACGGCATATTTTACGCTGTTATCTCCCAGTTTAAGATCTTCATTTACCCGGTAAATTCTGTCGGCTTTGGTATTGTAGCGATCATAGCTTAATTCATCAACTACATATAAAATGATGAGGAGGCAGGTGGCCAATCCCAAAGCCAGGCCCAGGATATTGATGGCGGTAAACCCTTTGTTTTTTTGAAGACCGCGGAAAGCTGTTTTTATATAATTCTTGATCATTTACTTGAGCGTTAAATATTTAACTATTATAAAACACCATTTCTACATCTTCCTTAATACCGAAGGTTTATCTCATGTTCTTTTAAAAACTAAAGGATATTTTGAGTTATCCCGATGGAACTAAATCATAAAACTCAAGCTAACCCCTCCTGATAAGGAGAGGATAGCAAGGCACTTACTAACTTATATAAACTATTTTCTTTTGGGAAGAGGTTTGGGTTTAAACCATGATATTTTCCATTACGCTCTGACCATCCAATAGACGGATGATACGGTGGCTATAACGGGCATCGTGTTCAGAGTGCGTAACCATAATAATGGTAGTTCCCTGCTCATTTAAATCGGTCAGCAGTTCCATTACGTCGTTACCGTTGCTGCTGTCCAGGTTACCAGTGGGCTCATCCGCCAGTATCAGTTTAGGTTTGTTAACTACTGCACGGGCAATAGCCACACGCTGTTGCTGACCACCTGATAATTGTTGCGGATAGTGGTTACGGCGATGCATGATCTGCATTTTGTCCAATACCTCTTCTACCCTTTTTACTCTTTCGGCTGATGCTACACCAGTATATATCAACGGTAACTCTACGTTTTCAAACACAGTAAGCTCATCAATCAGGTTAAAGCTCTGGAACACAAAGCCAATGTTGTGTTTACGCAGATCGGCACGTTTACGCTCAGTAAAATGAGCTACCTCAATATCATTAAAAACATAGCTGCCCGCATCCGGATCATCAAGCATCCCTAAAATATTAAGCAAGGTTGACTTACCGCAACCAGACGGCCCCATGATGGCCACAAATTCGCCGGTAGCAATTTCAATCGACAGCTTATTTAAAGCTATGGTCTCTACCTCTTCTGTACGGTAGAATTTTTCGAGATTAGTAATTTTTATCATTGGTGCCTCCTGCATCATCCCCGCCCAGTGGCGGATAGATTTGTTTTTTTAAGTTTCGTTAAGTTAATTAGTTTTATATATGATGTTTTACAGCTGCTTTTCGTTGCAGTTTTATTCATTTATTTTTTCAATACCAATTCCTGTATATCGCCATAAGTTTCATAGCTCGAGGTAATTACCTTGTCGCCAGGTTTCAATCCATCGGTTATTACAAAGTAATCCGGGCTTTGTCTGCCTAATTGTATATCTACCTTATAGGCCTTGGTACCATCTTCGCTTACTTTAAATATCCAGTTACCACCGGTTTGCTGGTAAAAACCACCTTTAGGAACCAATATAGCCGTGGTTTCATCGCTCAGCGCCAATCTTACCTGCAATGTTTGTCCTTTTCTGATACCTTTAGGTACCTCACCCACAAACTGCATATCAACCTGAAATCTGCCGGCAGTTACCTGTGTGAAAACCTTTTTGATTACCAGGTTATAGGTTTTATCAGCAAACTGAAAATCGCCTTTTAAACCAGTATATATACGTGACAGATAATGCTCGTCAATATCAACCCTTACTTTATAGCCTGATTGAACATCGATCTGCCCCAGGTGCTCACCTTGCTTTTTGTTTTGACCAACTTCTGCATCCATTGAAGTTAACTGACCATCAATAGGCGCTCTTAAAACCAGGCTGGCTACTTTTTTACGCATCAATTCCAATGTGGTTTTCATGTGCGCATATTGTTCCTGTGACTGCGAAGCCTGCTGTTTAACCAGTGAAGTATCCTGCACTAATATTTGCTTGGCTAATTTATAACGGTTAACCTGATAATCATACATATTTTTATCAGATTGGTATTGTTGTAAACCAATAGCTTTTTGATCGTAAAGATGTTTATCCAGCTTATATACCCTTTCGGCTTCTTTATAAGCGTTTTCTACATCGGCCATTGTATTTAACTTGGTAATGGTGTTCTGCTGCGCGTTGTTATGCGATATCTGCATCTGGGTTTGCTCGGCATATACAGCAGTTTCCTGGTTAGCCAGGCTCAGTTCCAGATCGGTATTGGACAGTTTTAAAATCGGATCACCTTTTTTCAGGTTGGCGCCATCTTCCACAAACTTTTCTTCAACCACACCACCTTCTGATGCGTCAAGATAAATAGTGGTCAGTGGCATTACCACGCCATTAACCGGGATAAACTCCTGGAAAGGGCCTTTAGTGATGGTGCTGATGGTTATACGTTCGGTGTCAACATCTAATTTACTTTTACCAGATGTAAAATAAATACTGCCGCCAACTAATAAAATAATGCCTGTTATGCCCGCAATTGTTAGTATCCGTTTATTATTCCAGGTCTTCTTTTCAATTTTTCTGTCCACTGTAGTTTATTATATTTTGAATAGTGATAACAAAAAGATATGCCACAAATTAAATTACTGTATTTCAACACATTAAACAGCAAATAAGCAATTAAAGCGTACGCTTCTGTTACAGCAAGTGTCCGGTTATGATACAGTGATACAATTTTGCTATATCCGTTCACTATTGATTTACAGTTTAATACTTGTATTATAATAAATGGTATGAAATTTAAGCATTCAATTACTAATTTGCAGAAAGTTTCTATGGTTCATAGATCATAGTTCATAGCAACAAAACGCTATTTGGCTTCAGTCATCATCCCTTTTGGATAAGATTTAGGTGAGGCTAAATAGTTATAAAGGCAAGAACTATCAATTACTAACTATGATCCATGAACTATCAACTATGAACTATATAAATATATGATATTAAAAAAAGCTACTATTTTAATTGTTGACGATGACCCGGATGTGTTGACCGCCGTTAAGCTTTTACTGAAAACAGAAGCGCAGGAAGTGATTACCGAGAAAAATCCGGAGAATTTGAATTGGTTATTGCAACGCAACGAAGTTGATCTGGTTTTGCTGGATATGAATTTTAATAGCGCTATAAATACCGGCAACGAGGGCTTATACTGGTTACGCAAAGTGAAGGACTGGAAACCCAATGTATGCGTGATCATGATAACCGCTTATGGCGATATTGATTTAGCCGTACGTTCTTTAAAAGAAGGCGCTAATGATTTTATTGTAAAACCATGGCATAATGAAAAGCTAATAACTACCATAAAAGAGCTCCTTGATAAAAAAGAGGGTGTAAAAACCACCAAAACCGCTGTTAAAAGTACAGCTGGCGATACTTCTATCCTTGGCGAATCAGAAGTGATGCAGGATATTTTTTACAAGGTGAATAAAATTGCCCCTACTGATGCCAATATCCTGCTCCTGGGTGAAAATGGCACCGGTAAGGATTTGATGGCCAAAGCCATACATGAACGATCGCTGCGTGCCGATAAGCCTTTTATTAAAGTGGATGTGGGCGCCCTTACCGATACTTTGTTTGAGAGTGAACTTTTTGGTCACAAAAAAGGCGCGTTTACCGATGCCCGCGAAGACCGTACCGGCAGGTTTGAAGATGCACAGGGCGGTACTTTATTCCTCGATGAAATTGGCAACATTAGCCTGCAGCAACAGGCTAAGCTGCTTACTGTATTACAAAACCGGCAGGTAACCCGTTTAGGTACCAACAAAGCTGTTGATATCGACATTAGGCTGATTTGCGCCACCAACGTGCCTATGCATGAGCTGGCTAACGAAAACCGTTTCCGCAAGGATTTGATATACCGCATCAATACCGTTGAGATTAATATGCCTCCATTGCGCAAGCGTAATGAAGATATTACGATACTGGCCAGGCACTTTGCCAAATTATATGCCGGCAAGTACCTGAAACCTTCGATGGATTTTGATGCCGCGGCTCTGCAGAAATTAAAATCATACAATTACCCTGGCAACGTACGCGAATTACAATATACGATTGAACGGGCGGTGATTATGGCCGACGAGAATATACTACGCCCCGACGATTTGATATTCTCGATCCTGGAAACGGCGCCTGAAACCGTTGCCGATGATGATAACATACAGCTAAGTACGCTGGAAAAAAACGCCATACTTCGGGTTATCGAAAAACACAATGGCAACATTACACGGGCCGCTAAAGAATTGGGATTAACCCGCACAGCCTTATACCGCAGATTAAGCAAATATGATATTTAACCGATATGAATGGCGGCTGTTGCTGCGTGTATTTCTGATGTTCCTGGCCCTGGTTGCCGCCGCTTTTGTTATTGTTAGCGGTAAACCTTTATACCTTGTTATTTTTATCCCGCTCATTGTATATGCGGTTATTGAAATGATCCGTTTTCAGAAAAAAGCACAGGACGAAGTAAACCAGTTTGTGGAGTCGATCCATTACCGCGATTTTTCACGCCACTTTGATGTTCGGCGCGCACCCAATGAGCTGAAGCCATTACGTAAAGGATTTAATGATATCAATACCACTTTTAAACTCATCAGTCGGGAACGTGAAACGCAATATCACTATCTTCAAAAGATTTTGGAATTGGTTGATACCGGTATTCTTTCGTTCGAGGAAGAAAGTGGCAATATCAGCTGGATCAATGAGGCTTTTAAAAACCTGATTGGCATCCCCTATCTTAAATCTCTACATTCGCTGGAAAAACGAGATCCGGCCCTGTACCATGAGCTCATCATTGTAAAACCTGGTGACAGTAAGATCATCACCATTACCCGTAACCAGCAATTGGTTAAAATGCTGATCACCGCCAGTGTAATGCGCAGTGATAACATATTATACAAATTGGTAGCCTTTCAGAATGTAAGCGAAGCCCTGGATGAAACGGAGTCAAAAGCATGGTCAAAACTGCTTAACGTAATGACGCATGAGATCATGAACTCGGTTGCGCCAATATCATCATTGGCTGATACCCTGAAAAACCGACTGCAAAGCCCCGAAATAACCGGTGCTATTCAAAGCAGTGAACTGGAAGACCTGGAGCTGGGCATCGATACCATTAAAAGACGAAGCGAAGGCTTGCTCAAATTTACCGAAAGCTACCGCAGTCTCAATAAGATCACCAAGCTCGATCTGAATAAAATCCTGGTGCGCGACCTGTTTGAGAACCTGGCCAGCCTGATGCGACCAACACTCGAGAAAAAACATATCGAACTGGAAATCATCCTTCGCGATCCTACCCTGGCTATACAGGCCGATATTAACCTGATTGAACAGGTAATGATCAACCTGTTGGTAAACGCCATAGAAGCGGTAAAAGACCGTGAAGAGCCCCGCCTGATATTATCAGGCGAGTTACAGAATAACAGCAAAACCCTGGTAAAAGTGATAGACAACGGTTTGGGTATGCCGCCCGAACTGCTCGATAAAATTTTTATCCCCTTCTTCAGTACCCGTAAAACAGGCAGCGGTATAGGTCTTAGTTTATGTAAACAGATCATGTTACTGCACAAAGGCAATATACAGGTACAATCAACCGAAGGCAAGGGGTCATCGTTTATTTTGCAGTTTATACCGTAAGCCCCCTAACCCCCTAAAGGGGGAACTTTTGATTGACTTAGTAATAATTTACAGGGTAAAACGATGTCATTTTGTGCGGCTCCTTCACTACCTTTGGTACAGTGTCTTTATTTGTAAATAAAGACAGTACAGTATATGAAAACCTATAAATTTGAGGCATTCACTTCCGATATTGAAAAGAATATCCGAGACGGAATTTATAAACCCGGTCATAAGCTCCCTTCTGTCCGCGATCTGAAAAAGCAATACCATACCAGCGTTAGTACCATTCAAAGTGGTTATGAGCATTTAATTATCTTAGGTTTAGTAACCAGCATTCCCAAATCCGGCTATTATGTAGCGGTGCCATCAATCCCCAATAAAAAAAATACGCTACGAGATAATCCAGTGGTCAGGGATGCCATTTTTGAAAGAAATATCGAACAAATAACCACATCCCGGAACGAAAAAAAACTAGCAGAGTTTAATGTAGCCACTCCCGGCGATCTTATCATTTCTCAAAAGTTGCTACTGAGAACAATGCAACAAGTTATACGAGAAAAAGGCGCAGGCCTGTTAAGATATTACCCTACAAATGGGTCCGAAGATTTAAAAAATAACATTATAAAACATGCGGCCGGTTATCAAACCCGTATCAATCCACAGGAATTGCTGATCACCGATGGTGCATTACAAGCGCTTTATATTGCCCTTTCTGCCATATGTAATGCAGGCGACGTAATCGCTGTAGAAAGCCCCTGCGTTTTTTCTATATTGGAGGTTATCAGGGTGCTTCATCTCAAAGTGATTGAAGTGCCGGTAGATTTGGTGAATGGTTTTGATGTTGGCTTTTTTGAAAAAGCCTGCCAGAAAAACAAAATAAAAGCTGTTGTTATTACACCCAACTTTCATAATCCTACAGGTATACTACTTGCTGATGAGGTTAAAAAAGAATTGGTTAAAGTAATACAGCGATACAATGTTGCCGCTATCGAAAATGACATTTATGGCGATTTAAATTTTAGCGGAAAGCGTCCATCTACGCTAAGGAGCTATGATGATAGTGGCCTGGTAATCACTTACTCATCATATTCCAAAACCCTTGCACCGGGTATTCGCCTGGGTTGGTTAGCCGCCGGCAAATTTCTGGAGCGTGCAGAACAAATTAAATTTTCTATGGGTAGTACGGTTTCCCCCATCTACCAGGAAACTGTCAATCGTTTATTAGATACCAGCAGCTACGACCGGCATATCCGGGCTTTCAGAATGCAGTTGGCAAAAAACGCACACTTTACCATCAATCTTTTATCAACTCATTTTCCTAAAGGTACATATATCGTACCTCCTTCAGGAGGTTATAATATATGGGTAAAAATGCCCGATCAAGTGGATATGAATAATTTTTACCATCAGTGCGAACGAATCGGTGTCAAATTTACGCCAGGCTATACTTTTTCTTTTTCGGCCATGTTTGCCAACAATTTCAGAATTGTATTCGCAGATAAATATTCCTCATTAAAAATCAAAGCGCTTGAGCTACTGGGCGAGGCTGTTTCACTGTAACTGTACTGCTTGTTTTTACATATTCTGTATATGTATCAATAGTATCGTAGAGTCTAATTTTGGCAATATAAAATGTCAAAATGGATTCAATCATAACCAAATTTACTATTGCTACCCAACAAGGCATGGAGGCCTTATTATACCTCACCCAAACCATTGCCAGGGAAAAATTTTTGCCATTGCTCACACAAAAGCAGGTTGAGAATTATCTTTCAGAAAACTTTAACGAAAAGGCGTTGATGGCAGAAGTCAACAGCATGTCCAATCAATGGCTTGTAGTTTACGCCAACGATAAACCGGCAGGCTTTGCCCGCATTACATCTAAAGGAGAGCGCCCCAGGCAGATAGTTCAAAATCGTATTATCCGCATTGCTGATTTTGGTATCATTAAAGAATACACAGATCCTGCTATCAGACAATCATTATTTGATAAATGCTTAGCAGTTTGTAAATCCTATGAAGCCATCTGGATTAATGAATATGTGGAAAATCCCTTCATTGGTTTTTTTGAATCGGAAGGTTTTGGCAAACAAGATGAAAAACCCCAACTGCACGAACTCCCATTACAATCGGTTTGCCTGATAAAACACCTTTCCTAAAAAACGATCAACAGTTTTTATCATGCCTTTTATACCGGTAAAAGCAAAGCGGTTTTTATCACTATGGGATAAAAAATCATGTCTATGGAAGGCTGTTGCCTACCTCTTCATCAAAATATACTAAAAATGAAATCAGATCAACAACTAACTGCCAATCCCCCGTCAGTTACTCATATTATTGCACCGCCAATGTTCCTGGTAGTTATTTTATCATTGGGAACTTTCATCATCTTTTTTCAGGGATTTATGGTCGCGCCGATTTTGCCAGGGCTGGCCATGCTATTTCACGTATCTGTGCGTCATGTAAGTTTTATTGAACCAGCTTACTTATTAGGATATGGGTTTGTTACCTTGGTTTACGCGCCTTTATCAGATAAATACGGCCGCTTTCCGGTCATCTTGTTTTCACTAACCTGTTTTATCGTATTAACAGCGTGCACAGCCTTTTGTCATTCCATCACACAGATGATTATCCTTAGGCTATTGACTGGTTTGGGTGCAGGCGGCGTGGCCCCAATTACCATTGGATGGATTGGTGATAATTTTCCATACGAAAAGCGTGGTCATGCCCTGGGCATTTTTTTCGGATTTATGGCCGGTGGAATGGCCTTTGGTTCCAGTGCTGGAGCTTTGCTTACTGCTCAGTTAGGCTGGCAAATGATGTTTTGGGTTGCGGCTGCTGTAGGTGCTTGCGTTTTATTGGTGTTAATGGTTAACGCTAAACATTTTTTACAAAGAAACACTAGACATGCCGGCGGCTTCCGTATTATGTACCAATCTCTTAAAGAGATTTTTTGCCTGCCGAGGGGCTGGCGAACTTACCTGTTTGTGCTATTCAATGGCATGTTTCATAGTGGCGTTTTTGCCTGGACAGGTTATTTTTTTTATAAAAATTACCATCTTAATGAAAGGGAAATCGGCTTTGCGCTATTGGGCTATGGCATACCCGGATTGCTGTTTGGGCCGATGTTGGGCAAGCTAGCCGATAAGTTTGGGCGCAATAAAATTATCCCGATAGGAATTTTAGTGGGGGCCTTATCTGCAATAACATTGGGTATAAACTATTCACTGGCCATATCCTGCATGGCTATTGCCACTTTATCCTTAGGCTTTGATTTAACTCAACCATTATATGCAGCCATTATTACAACCCTTTCGCCAAAAAAAGGGGCGGCCACGGGCCTGTTTGCTTTCTTTCTTTTCATGGGTTATGGGTTTGGAAGCCTGATTTTTAGCCTGATTGTAAATATAGGACTGAATCAAACTTTCCGGTTATTCGGCATAGTTGCTGTTGTTGTGGCCTGTATCGCCGTAAGCAATTTTAAAAATGAAAAATAAGAAGAGGGTAAAATTTTAAGAAAACGGAAAGCAATCTTTTGTTTCTTCTAAACACATAGCAAGGTTCCGGTTAAGTAACCACTATATTTGAGTCGAGCATTGATAGAATATCACGATGAACAAACAATTTCAAACAGATGATACGCCCATTTTACAAAGAACACAACTTCTAGCTATTTCCGGGAGTTTAAGAATAGGTTCATCTAACCATCATATCCTAAAATACCTGGCCACCCAGGTTCCTGACAGTATTAATTATACCATATACGATGAACTGGCACTGATACCGCCATTTGATCCGGGTTTGGATAATGACACACCGCCCGATGCCGTTACACGTCTGCGTGGACTTTTAAATACCGTTGATGGTGTGATCATTTGCACGCCCGAATATGCTTTTGGTGTGCCTGGGCAGCTTAAAAATATGCTGGATTGGCTGGTATCCAGCAGTTCACTGGTCGAAAAACCAATAGCCCTTATTACGGCTTCCCTTGGTGGCGAACATGCCCACGCCTCGCTCCTGCTTACGCTGGGTGCGTTAAATAGTCATGTTATTGAAAGCGCAACATTACTTATCCCTTTCATCCGGTCCAAAATAAACGCGGATGGCCATATTATCCATCAGGAAACCGAAGAAAGCTTAAAATTATTACTACATAATTTTTTAACTTTAGATTCACATCCATCTCAATAAATTTAGCCCCATGAAAAAGATCACTTTGTTGTTTTTTGCACTCGCTATTGGCTTGAGCAGCCATGCGCAAACCACCAATCCATCGGCCGATGAGGTATTAAAGCAGGCTTACTCAAAAGCTACCAAAGAGCATAAAAAGGTAATGCTGATATTTCATGCGTCCTGGTGTGGTTGGTGTAAAAAAATGGAGGCTTCGCTGAATGATCCGTCCTGTAAACAAATGATCGATAACAATTATGTGATAGCCACATTGGACGTACTGGAACAGCCTGCCAAGAAAAATCTGGAAAACCCGGGATCGACGGAGGCTTTAACCAAATTCCATGGGGAAAAATCAGGATTACCCTTTTGGTTGATCCTGGATGAAAAAGGCAAAGTTTTAGGCGATAGCCAGGTAAGACCAAAAGGTGCTTCGTTAGATACTTATGGCGATAATGTAGGCTGCCCGGCCAGTGAAAGCGAGGTAGCTTATTTTGTTCAGCTGTTAAAATCAACATCCAAACTAAGCGACCCTGATTTGGCGGTTATCGGCAAACGTTTCGCGCAAAACCAACCTGCCCCGGCACCAAAACCAGCAGGTACAAATTAAGCGAATAACAAATACATGAATCAGGCATTTAACGATGCTCCGGGATTTTCGTATACTGATATCATTACCCAGCCCGGTTCTCTTTTATTCAGAGAACCGGGCTGTTTAGTTAAAGGGTAAAAGGCCTCAAAAAACAGTCGATATCTTAATACTTTTTAAACCTTTCAAAACACCTCAAAAATTTGTTAAAAAGTGTTAAAATCGATGGTTTTAGATCGAATTCCGAGGCGTTTTTAAGTGATTTTGATTGTTTTTGGGCTCAAAAAATGTTAAAATTTGAAGTTTAAAAAGTTCCGGGACTTAAAATTTAACATTTGCCGGCCGGTATATCTTCAAAATTCTTTACTGACAATTTGACAACATCACCGCCTTTGGAACAGGCATTGATAGTTATCGACTGAAAATCATATTAAATCAACCATATAAAAATATTATGCAAGAAAAAGGCAGTATTTCGATTCACACCGAGAACATTTTTCCGATCATTAAAAAATTCCTTTACTCTGATAATGAAATATTTCTGCGCGAACTGGTATCAAATGCAGTAGATGCCACCCAAAAGATCAAACGTTTGGCCTCTCTGGGTCAATACAATGGTGAACTGGGTGATCTGCGTGTAGAAGTAGCTTTCGACGCCGACAAAAAAACTATCACTATTTCTGATAACGGCCTGGGTATGACTGCCGAAGAGATCAAGAAATACATTAACCAGATCGCTTTTTCGGGCGCTACCGAGTTTATGGAGAAGTTTAAAGAAGCTAAAGATGCCAATGAAATCATCGGTCGTTTTGGTTTAGGTTTCTATTCGGCTTTCATGGTGGCTGATAAGGTTGAAATTCAGACACTTTCCTACCAGGATGGTGCCGAGCCTGCTTACTGGGTTTGCGATGGCAGCACCGAGTTTGAAATTGGCGAAGGCGTATTGGCAGAACGCGGTACCGAGATCACGCTATATATTAACAGTGAATCTGAAGAGTTTTTGAACGAACACAAGCTGCAGGAGATACTGGATAAATACTGCAAATTTTTACCTGTGCCTATTAAATTTGGCACCAAAACCGATCGCGAAGAAGATGGTGTTGATGAAGAAGGAAAACCAAAATACATTGAGGTTCAGCACGATAATATCATCAATGAAACCAATCCTATCTGGACAAAAGCGCCATCAGAATTAAAAGATGAGGATTACCTTAACTTCTACAAAACACTTTATCCTTTCAGCGAAGACCCCTTATTCTGGATCCACCTGAATGTAGATTATCCTTTCAATCTAACCGGTGTACTGTACTTTCCTAAGCTGAAAAACGATTTTGAGATTCAAAAAAACAAAATCAAATTATTCAGTCGCCAGGTATTTATTACCGATGAAGTAAAAGATATCGTACCTGAGTTCCTGATGTTATTGCATGGTGTTATTGATTCACCGGATATTCCGCTTAACGTATCACGCAGCTTTTTACAAGCTGATAGTAACGTTAAAAAGATCAACAGCTATATCACCAAAAAAGTAGCTGATAAATTGTCAGAACTGTTTAAAACCGATCGTAAAGCCTACGAAGAAAAATGGACGGATATAGGTTTGTTCGTAAAATACGGTATGGTGAGCGAAGACAAGTTTTATGACAAGGCAAAAGACTTTGTTTTGGTAACCAATACCAAAAACGAGAACTTCACCCTGCCTGAATATAAAGATAAGGTTGAAGCTGTTCAAACCGACAAAGATGGTCAGCTGGTTTACATTTACACCAACGATCCGGCAAAACAGGATGCCTTTATCCAGTCTGCAGGTAAAAAGGGATACGATGTGCTGGTGATGAACTCTCCTATTGATAATCACTTCATCAGTCAGTTGGAACAAAAGCTGGAAAAAACATCACTAAAACGTGTGGATGCTGATGTGGCTGATAAATTGATTAAGAAAGATGACGCTCCTGAAATTGTTTTAACCGAAGAACAATCAACCAAGGTAAAAGACATCTTCAATAAAGCTATTAATAAACCTGCATATAATGTTCAAATAGAGAGCCTTAACCCTGACGAACTGCCTGTAACCGTTACTATGGATGAGTTCATGCGACGGATGAAAGATATGGCAGCTATGGGTGGTGGTATGAGTTTCTATGGCAATATGCCCGACAATTATAAGGTGATTGTGAATGGTAACCATAAATTAATCAACCGCATATTGCAGGAAGAAAACGAGGATACCCAGGCTCAATTATCAAAACAAGCATTCGACCTCGCTTTGCTTTCCCAAGGCTTACTTACAGGTGCCGAGCTTACCGAATTTGTTAACCGCAGCGTTAATCTGATATAATATAAAGTCTGCTTATTGATATAAAACCACCCGTTTTACGGGTGGTTTTATTGTTTAAATAATGCTTAACTTTAATAGTAATCAAACCTAAGTATTACTTTATTGTCTAACCTACAAATACTTAATTATGAAATTATTAAAGAATATATCAGCATTGCTTTTACTGACCTTTATCAGCATTAATATAGCTCATGCGCAAAGCTCTGGGAATGACAAAAAAGCTGCCCGTGCCCTGGCTGTAAAAAACATGGTAGAGGCTCAAAACTATGTATTTAAAGCCAATTACGTGATGCCAATGCGAGGCGTAGGCAGATCATTAACTTCTGAGTATGATCTGACTGTATCTAAGGATACCATTGCTGCATTTTTACCTTATTTTGGCAGAGCCTATACAGCGCCTTATAATCCTACCGAAGGGGGCATTAAATTTACCAATACCCACTTTACCTATACTTCAAAAGTTGGTAAAAAAGGAGGTTGGAGCATTACCATAAAACCAACCGGCAAAGACAAAAACATTAGTGATTGGCGCGATGTGCAAACTTTAAGGCTTGATATTTCTGCTGATGGTTATGCATCATTACAGGTAACCAGCAGCAACCGGGATCCAATTTCTTTTAACGGAACTATCGAAAAGCGCGGGAAATAAGTTTTTCTGTCTCCTCCTGGTCTTCTCAGAGTTTAAGAACCTAAGGTATAAAGTGGGTTTACACATAAATCAATTATATAGTAGAAAAATACATATATATATAATTAATAATCAATCATTTACATACATGTAAACTATAAAAAAGTGTAAACCCATGTAAACCCACTTTTCGTCTCCTCGGGCTTTCTTTTAGCTTCCTCAGCTTTCCAGTAATCCGGCGTTATCCTTAAGCATCACGCCTGATAATTTCCGTTTAAACGCCTCACTGATAAGGTAGAATATTTTTTTTGCCGCTTCAGCATATGATAAACCTCCAGGCCTGATGTTGGATACGCAATTACGGGCTTCATCAGTAAGGCCTGGTTTAGGGCCATAAGTGAGATAAACGCCCAGACTATCCGCCGAACTTAGTCCCGGCCGTTCACCTATCAATACCAGGGAAAGTTTTGCATTTAACCCATGTCCAATGTCGTCACCAATAGCTACGCGCCCTTGTTCAACCAGGCTAATGGGAGCTAATTTAAAGCTTGATGCGGTCAATTGCGGGATTAGTACCTGTAATAATTCCAGTGAGTTTTTATTGACAGCAGTTGCCGATAGACCATCGACTATAATGATAGCTATATCTGTTGGGGCATAATACCCTTGTTGAAGCAGATTAATAGATTCCTCGTTTAATCTGCGGCCCATATCTGGTCTTTGCAGGTATTGTTCGCGATAACCAACTCTACTTTGAAGTTGTAAAATCGGCAAATTGAACAATTGAAGTAACTCTGTTAAGTTATTGATATCCAATTCAGAATATACTGCATCACGTGCATGCGCATGGGCCAGTTTAAACTCCAGTGATTGCTTTAAAGGGATACTGGTGCCTACCCGCCCCAAACCTATCCGGGCGGGTGTAAACTCCTGTAGCGCCTTTAATGGCTGTATTTCCTGGGGGATATTCCTTTTCATGCTATTTGATCATGGCATCCAGTAAGCCATGTGATTGACTCACAGGTAACATATTTCCACTGTTATCAATTATTCCTTGTTTAATGAGCCATTTTTCAAACTCAGGTGCGGGTTTTGTCCCTAGTACCTTTCGTAAGTAAAGTGCATCATGAAATGAGGTAGACTGGTAATTAAGCATAATATCATCGGCTCCTGGGATTCCCATGATGAAGTTACAGCCAGATACGCCTAGCAAAGTGAGCAGGTTATCCATATCATCCTGATCTGCCTGGGTATGATTGGTATAACAAACGTCTACACCCATAGGTAAACCAAGCAGCTTTCCGCAAAAATGGTCTTCTAAAGCAGCCCTGATAATTTGCTTGCCATCGTATAAATATTCGGGGCCGATAAAGCCGACTACTGTATTGACCAGTAATGGTTTAAATTTTCGGGCAACCGCATATGCACGCACCTCGCAAGTTTGTTGATCCACGCCAAAATTGGCATTGGCCGATAGTGCACTACCCTGCCCCGTTTCAAAATACATCACATTATGGCCGATGGTTCCACGGTTTAATGATAGTGTGGCTTGATACGCTTCTTCAATTAAGTTCAGATTAACCCCAAAGCTCGTATTAGCCTGCTCCGTTCCGGCTATGGATTGAAAGCAGAGATCAACAGGCGCGCCCTGGTTAATCAACTGCAAAGTGGCAGTAATATGGCTCAGTACACAGGTTTGCGTTGGTATATCAAACTGGTAACGAATATTATCCATCAGATTGAGCAGGTTATTTACCGCTGCAGGGCTGTCTGTAGCTGGATTAATACCTATACAAGCATCTCCGCTACAATTTAACAAACCATCAATAATACTCGCCGCTACACCCTTTGGATCATCAGTAGGATGATTTGGCTGTAAGCGGGTACTGAAATGCCCCTTTAAACCAATGGTATTGCGGAAACGAGTGACCACCTCGCATTTTTTACCTATGGCGATCAAATCCTGATTACCCATTAGTTTAGATACCGCTGCAGCCATTTCTGGCGTAATACCGGCAGCAATATTGGTCAAAGTGGTTGTATCGGTTTCATCACTCAGCAACCAATCACGCAGTTCACCAACGGTTAAATGGCTTACTTGGCTAAAACTTGTATTGCTATGGGTGTCAATTATCAATCTGGTTATTTCATCTTGCTCATAAGGTATTATGGCCTCGTTCAGGAAGGTTTTCAAAGGAACATCGGCCAGGGTTATTTGGGCTGCTACACGCTCCTCATAACTTTCGGCAACAACGCCGGCTAATTCGTCGCCAGATCGGTATGGCGAAGCCTTGCCCAGTAAAGTTTTCAGATCTGGAAACTTATACACTTTATTGCGTATGGTGTGCTTGTAGGTCATCTACTTTCTAATTGGCATTAAGTCAATGGTTTCGTCGTTTAATGACTAAATACCTTAATGATTATATTCCGGCGTCGTCATCATTTCATCGGTTAAGGCTATTTTATGTTTTCCCATCCATACAAAAATCGCAATTACCACAGCCAAACCAGCAAAGAATATACCGCTTACTTGTAAATTAAACCAGATAATGGCAAAAAGGCACACTGCTGATATGATAAGGGCGGTAGCCGGGAATACTGGGTAAAAGGGTGATGCAAAGGGTCTTTCTAGTCTTGGTTCCTTTTTACGAAGGATAAACAGGCTCAGCATGCTCATCAAATACATCACAATGGCTCCAAGTACCGATAGTACTATAATTTGCGCTGTAGTGCCACTATAAATGGCTATAAAGCTCACTACCCCACCAGCAATAAGCGCCCAATGTGGCGTTTTAAACCTATGATTGATGCCTGCCAGCCCTCGTGGCAGGTAGCCGCTGCGCGCCATGGCAAACACTTGTCGTGATGAAGCTAATATGGTGCCATGCAATGAAGCAATAAGCCCAAACAAGCCTATGCTGGCAAATATTTTTGTAAGACCACTTGCTTTACCCAAAACAATTCCGATAGCTTCAGGCAAGGGATAATCCAGGTTACTGAGTTTGCGCCAGTCGGTTATGCCTCCGGTTAATATCATCACCCCCAACGCCAATGCTACTAAAGTGGCCAGTGCAGATATATAGCCTCTAGGGATATTCTTTTTAGGCTCCTTAACTTCTTCGGCAACCATAGCCACACCTTCAATGGCCAGGTAAAACCAAACAGCGAAGGGTAACGCAGCGAATACTCCGGCCCAGCCAAAAGGCATTGGGTTGCTTAGATAATTATCCATTTTAAAATGTGGCGATACAATGCCCATATAGAGCAACAGTTCGGCTACGGCCAATATGGTAATGAATACCGAAAATGTGGCCGATTCCTTTACCCCGGATATATTCAATACAATAAAGGCCAAATTGAATAGCATAGCCGACTGCATAATGGGTATAGCCGGATATAAAAAGTGAAGATAACTTCCCAGTGAGATGGCTATAGCAGGCGATGCCAGTAAAAAATCGATCAATGTGGCATAACCTGCTACAAGACCGCCAATAGGTCCCATAGCCCTGTAAGCATATGCAAATGCCCCGCCTGCATGCGGAATAGCAGTGGTAAGCTCTGTATAGCTAAAAATAAAGGTGATATACATTACTGTGATCACCAGGGTAGCAATCAGAAAGCCAATGGTTCCGGATACGGCCCAACCCAAATTCCAACCAAAATACTCGCCGGATATAACCAGACCAACAGCTATTGCCCACAGATGAACAGGTTTTAATACGCGTTTTAACTGTTCTGCCTTGGGTGCTGCCATGTTTTTGTTTTAATGCGGCTTTAAGATACTTAAAGCCGCTGTTAAATCAAAATGATGACATATTATGGAATTGTTAAGGCCAATATTTCATTGAAGTTATTCCTACTTATTCAATAACCCAATGAATTAATAACCTTACACTTTCAATGTATTTTTCAGATAGCTGATGCTGCTGGTGATACTTGCCAACGGATCTTTAGGCATGTCATGCTCTACAAAAAAGTGTTTCATGCCTGCAGATGATGCAGCAGCAAAAATGGGCTTAAAGTCGATAGTTCCACTACCTACAGGCAATATGGTTTCGCGTTTAGCATCCAGATCTTTAACGTGCCATAGCGGGAAACGGCCAGGATGTTGTTTAAACATTTCAACTGGGTTTTTACCGCCTTTGATAGCCCAGGCAAGGTCAAGTTCCATTTTTACATTTTTGGCGTCGGTTTCGCTCAACAACAGATCATAAGGGACTTTGCCGTCAACCTGATGAAACTCCATGTCATGATTATGATAGGCAAATTGTATACCTACTTTTTTAGCGGCCTCCCCTGTTTTGTTCAATACCTTAATGGTCGATTTGATCTCATCCAGCGTGCCTGTGGGCGAATTGGCGCAAACCAGGTATTTGATTCCCCCTTCAGCAGCATCGTCAACCAGTTGCTGCATATCGTCGCGCAGGTTTTTCATAGGCGGTATCACCAAAGACTTTCCATCGGCCCCTACAGGCATTTTTGCTCCCGGAGGAAGCTTAAACGGTGCTCCAAGCACATGATGTGATGTCCAGGCCATACCCAGATCGTTCACCATAGCTTTGAACTCTTTTGGACTCATGCCATAAAATCCTCCTTTTTTACTAAAGGCCGATTCCAGCTCTTTATAACCCAAAGCAGCTATTTTAGTGAGGGTGCCTTTTACATCTTCGTCAATCACTCCAAAAAATGTAAATAATTGTAAACCAATTGCGTGTTCACCTTTTACATTATTGAGCAGTGTAGCTGCTTTGCCGGATAGTGCCATGGTTCCAAGAGCCAGTGCACCAGCGCTTTGGATAAACTTTCGCCTGTTGTAATTCATGCTGATAATTTTTAGTTTTTGTAAGTGGTACAGTAAAACTAAATAATTTTTATATCGAATTAAATTTTATTGTGTCTTTTTTACACAATAAAATTTTAATGAATGTTTTTTTCCAGATATTTCCAATAAAGTGACAGTAAAAACAGGGATATTTTTAGATGCTTTGTCTGGGTCAAAACTTTTTAAAACTTGAATTTTAACACTTTTTTGATCATAAACGAGGCAAAATGCATTGTTTTTTGTGCTATTTAACTAAATTTTAACGCCATTTTAACACTTTTTAACAAATTTTTGATGGGTTTTGAAAGCTTTAAAAAATTTTAATTTCTTGATTAGTAAACAAAAAATTAAAAACAGGCTGATTTTTTGATCTTATTCTCCTTTAACCAAACAGCCCGATTCTCTGTTAAAAAGAGAACCCGGCTGTTAATAATATAAATATACGAAAAATGGTCTGAATTTTGGCTACTTTTTAAGCTTATCCAGACTTACTACCGCGCCAATATAATTAGTGAAATAATGCAGGTTCCCGAAAACAGCACGGTACTCTCCGCCAAAGGCTATATCAATTGGCGCTACAGTTGTTATTATTTGATATTTAGCTAAATAAAAACCTTTAATATCTCTTGGTGGGCCTGTGCTAGAAAAACGCTGTGTATAATCAAACGAATCCGGGGTAACCGCGCTTTGTATAGAGGCAAACCCTATGGTTTGTGTAATATTAAACTTAAGCTTGTTTTTCATGTTGATTTTGAGCGGAAAACCTATGCCGTAGTAATAATCATAAAAGGTTGTTTGTTTGTAAGAATATGGTACGGCCGGATGCGCCAAAATGTTGCTTTGCGGAATAGTGGTATTAATTTTAGGATTATAATTAATGGTATCCCTGGTTGTATAGGTTACTGTAGGACTATACCTCTGTGTTGTAATCAAAGCGCCGAAATGTAAACTAAGATAAAACGCGGCAAAATCATTTTTGGCAAAACGAAAAGTAGGCTCTAAGTAAACACCCCATATATTATAATCAACCTTTCGATTCACGGAGTAATTTCTGTTCACAATTTTTGTACTATCATAGGGTCTGTAGGCGTCCTGCGGATTAAGATAATATTGATCGCGACCATTAAATGAATTACTGGAGTCGGCCTGAAAATAGTGGTAATTAAAAAGCCCGAACTGAACACCAAAAGGAACCTCGGTACCAAATAACTTTAAATTGATGATGTCTGGTGTTACAATATTCATTTCGCCGGCAAAATCTTTAATTCGCGGTCCGTTAAAAAAATCAAAGTTACCGCCAGTAATGATCCTCACATCCCACCTTCCTGTATCCGGTATTATGCCAGGGTCTTTGGAGGCATCTGTAGTATCACTGATCACCTTCACATCGGCATTTAAGTTGATAACTAATTTGTAGGTTGATGTTTTAATACCAACACAAGAAATACTAATTATAACCGTTGTTTTTTTCTTGGTGATAGTTTTAATATCGAAACTAAATATGTTGTTAGCGTTATATTTAATGCTTTTGTCTGTTAAAGGCAATCCGGTAATTACATAATCTGTAGTACCAGTGGCGGTGCCTTCGTCACTATCTTTTACATTAATAATTACCGACTCTCCTTCTGCCATATCATTTATTTTAAAGCTGAGGGTAGCGGTTGGTAAAATTTCGGCTTTGGGTAGATTAATGGCGGTTTTTGGGGTGAGCTTAATGTCCTTATTGGCAACAACACTAATGGTTTGGGCATGAAGCAACAACGGCAAGAGCAAACCGCTGGCAATACAGATGAGTTTTTTCATTTCGCGATAAGTTTGGTTGCCTAAATTTATCACAAACGCCTGATATTTACAAGTTTAACATCCTATTTATATACATTTGCAGATTATTTATTAAAATATAACTATAAAGAAAAAAGGCAGAAGAAAATCTTCTGCCTTTGACCTGAAAACTATAATTTTTTATCAAATAAGTTTAAAAAATATTGCCAGACAAGCTCACTTTACATATACAGACAGTTTGCTATCAGCCCTGTCCAGCCGGTTTGGTGCGATGCGCCTGCCCCGCGACCATTATCGCCGTCAAAATATTCGTAAAAGAGAATGTAATCTTTAAAATTCGGATCCGTTTGCATTTTGTGATATTGGCCAAATACCGGGCGGTTACCATTATCGTCACGTAAAAACAATTTGGATATGCGCCTGTAAAGTTCATTGGCTACCTCTTTAAGACTCATATAATTCCCCGATCCTGTAGGGCATTCTACTTTAAAGTCATCACCATAATATTCATAAAAACGGTGCAGACTATCAATAATCAGGTAGTTAATAGGTATCCAGATAGGGCCACGCCAATTGCTGTTACCGCCAAATAAACCACTGTCACTTTCGGCTGGGATATATCCAATACCAAAATCAACACCATTTACATCTACATGGAATGGATTATCCAGGTGATATTTGGAAAGCGAGCGGATACCGTAATCGCTCAGGAACTCTTTTTCGTCCAGCATGTATTTCAGGATGGATTTCATCCGAAAACCACGTAACAAACTAATAAGATGTTTGCCATTAGTACTTTTCTCATTCCAGCGCGATACCAGCGAGGCCAGGTCGGGCCGGTTTTCGGCAAACCATTTCATCCGGTCGCGAAATATGGGACTCTCTGTTATATCACTTTCATTGAGCACTTCGGTAGCAAACAGTGGAATAAGCCCAACTATGCTGCGTACTTTCATTTTGATGGAACCATCATCCGGAAAGCTAATCTGGTCGTAAAAAAAGCCATCCTCATCGTCCCAAAGCCCTTCATTATTTTCACCCAGGTTTGACATCGCCCCTACGATATAAATAAAATGCTCAAAAAACTTCGAGGCGATATCTGAATAAGCATCATCTCCAGCTGCCAGTTCTGTAGCTATACGCAACAAGTTAAGGGAGTACATGGCCATCCAACTGGTGCCATCGGCCTGCTCCAGGTGCTGCCCACTGGGCAGATGCATGTTGCGGTCAAAAACACCAATATTGTCCAAGCCCAAAAAGCCCCCTTCAAATACGTTGTTGCCCGATGAATCTTTACGGTTTACCCACCAGGTAAAATTGAGCATCAGCTTATGAAATATCCGCTCCAGGAAGTAAGTATCGCCTTTGCCATTATTGGCTTCCTTATCTGTTTTATAAATACTCCAGGCCACCATAGCGTGTACCGGTGGGTTACCATCACCAAAATCCCATTCATAGGCTGGTAATTGCCCGTTAGGATGCATGTACCAGTCGCGCGTAAGCAGTATGAGCTGATTTTTGGCAAAGGCCATATCAATGCGGGCCAGTGCCAAACAGTGAAATGCGAGATCCCAGGCAGCAAACCATGGATATTCCCATTTATCGGGCATGGATATAATGTCGCGGGTATTCAGGTGCATCCACTTACTGTTGCGGGCGGTTTTACGCTGCTCTGGGGGCGCTGGTTGTGCCGGATCGCCACGGAGCCAGTGACGTATGTCGCAATAGTAAAATTGCTTATTCCACATCATCCCTGCAAAGGCCTGTCGTTGTATCAGGCTGCGGTCTGTATCGGGTTTACTGGTGTATACATCCTTATAAAATTGATCGGCCTCTGTAATACGGGTATCAAATATATGGTCGAAATCTTCAAAGCTATAATTGGCATCAGGTGATAAACGGAGTCGCAGTGTAACGCTTTGTTTAGCAGCTATGGTAATATCATAGTTAACAGCAGCTTTGGTGCCCGTATTCCTGGGGTTGAGGGTATCAGCGCCATGTATAATATGATCATTAATGCCATCCTTATGGTATTTGATGCCATTATCGTAATTATAAAGCCGATTGGTATTGGTTTCGTTATCACAAAATAACAGTTCAGGCGAGCCTTCGGCATGCAGCCATAGCTGATCAAGGTCTTTATGTGATACTTCTATCCTACCTGCTCCATTGGCCGTTAAATAAGGTTTATAATCATTATAGCCCCAGCTCCAGGTATTGCGAAACCATATAGTTGGCATTACATTTAACGCCGCGTCCTGGTTGCCGCGGTTGTGGATAGTTATTTTGATGAGGATATCATCCTGCGCGCTTTTGGCATATTCGGTAAATACATCAAAATAAGCGTCGTTGTCAAATATCCCGGTATCGATGATTTCAAATTCCGGATCTTTACGCGTGCGGCGTTTGTTTTCGGCCACCAGCCATTCGTAGGGGAAAACCTGCTGCGGATATTTATACAGGGCTTTCATGTAGGAATGTGTAGGAGTACTATCCAGGTAGTAATAAATCTCCTTTACATCCTCGCCATGATTACCTTCGGGGTTACTGAGGCCAAAGTAGCGTTCCTTGATAATGGGGTCTTTTTTGTTCCACAGAGCTATGGCAAAACAGAGGTTCTGTTGCCTGTCGCAAATGCCTGCTATACCCTCCTCGCCCCATCTATAGGTTTTGCTGCGGGCCATGTCATGTGTTATATAGCTCCAGGCATCGCCATTGGCGCTATAATCTTCCCTAACGGTGCCCCATTGACGGTCACTTACATACGGGCCCCATTTTTTCCAAGTGGTATCTTTTAACCTTGATTGTTCTGCATTCATGATAGATGATAATGCTTTTTTGAAGCAAGTGTTTGCAAATTAGGCTTATTTAAGGAAAGATAATAGGATTGGATGGTTTGTTTTACATGGGGATGAAGAAGCCTCACCTAAATCCTCTCCAAAGGAGAGGACTTTACTCAACATGTTTTACTCCCTCTCCTTTGGACAGGGCTGAGGTGAGGCTTTAGGCCTCGCTGCTATCAGGGCGAAGAGTCGACTCACCCGCCCGTTGCTTCGCTCGGGCACCCTCTCTTCGGCTTCGCCGGAAAGAGGGGATTTACAAAATATCAAAAAATACGTCATTGCGAGGTACGAAGCAATCTCTATACTATACTGAGTGGCCCTGCTTATCGGGGATTGCTTCGTATCTCAGCAATGACACGTGGAGAGAAAAATTCCCTACCCTCTTTCCGCCGCAGGCGAAGAGAGGGTCAACAAGCGCAGCGACGTTGGGGTGAGTCGGCTCCGCGGCCTTTACGCCCAGGCCTTTCTTAAAAACCTCAGCCAGTTGCCGTGCATCATGTTTTCGATATCCTGATCGGTATAGCCGCGTTTTTTGAGCAGAGCAGGTACTTTTTGCAGATCGGCAATGGTTTCCAGATCATACGGGCATTGTTCGCGGCCGAAAGCTCCATCAAGATCGGAACCCATACCGATGTGCAGGGCGTTACCCGCTATCTGGCAGATATGATCGATATGATCAACCATCACTTCCAGGTTACAGTTCATGCCTTTTGGAGTAGATTGTCCTCTTACCCAATTGGGTACCATCATCCAGGCATCCAGTGCGGCACCTATCACTGCGCCACGATCAATCAGGGCTTTAATCATTTCATCGCTGTACTGGCGGTTATGGTTTACCAATGCACGGCAATTATTATGGCTGGCCCAAACATGGCCGTTAAAATGGTCAAGCGCTTCCCAAAAGCTATCATCGCATAAATGGGTAGCATCCAGGATAACGTTGAGGCGTTCCATTTCTTTCAGTAACTCGTGCCCTTTCGGCCCCATGTAGCCTGTGGCATCTGTGCCCTGGGCGTAACGACCCGGGCCGTAGTGTGCAGGCCCAACGGCACGTAAACCATAGTTATAGGCACGTTCCAGATGTTGAACGGTAACGATAGAATCTGCACCTTCCAGGCTTAAAATATAGCCTATGGGTTTATGTTCTGTGGATTGTCCATCGCTCCAAAGCTGCAGATGTTTCTCCAACGATGGCAGATCATTTACCTGTACCATTTCGCCGGCATCTTCCATAGCTTTATACCAGGCAACCTGTCCCTGCGTTTGCGCCCAGGCCTGCTCTGGCGAATGCCAGCCCGGCAGTGGATTATCGGGCGCAACGTAACGGCCTATCTGCGTAGCTACCACCAGGCCGATATTGCCTTTGCGCAGCTCGGGTAAAGTAACTACAGCTTTGGCGCGGTCGGGTTTGTCGGTCAGGCCTTCTTCGCGCTGGTTAACTTCGGATAGCGGACGGGTAAGGTCGCGGTTCCACTCGAGCGCGTTCATGCTCAGGTCTAAATGGGCATCAACTATAAACATATTAGATGGTTATTTTTCTGTCGCGGGCAGCGTTGAGCCACTCACTATTAAGTAATTTATTTTCAATAGTATAAGCACGTTCATATAAAGCTACAGTTGGGCATATATGATGCGGTATACCATATAGCACATCGCCTATCTGATAAGCATGCCCTTCGCCTGCTTCTACTACCAGATGTTCTTCGCTCTGGCTAACAGGTACCAGTTCAGGGGCATTTAAAAAATAGATGCGCTTACTTAGTTCATTCTCCGCAGATACGGATTTATGCCCTACATCCAGGCAAAGTTTGGTAGTTCCTGGCAGGGATATTACCCTGGAAATAACCAGCGCAGCGGGTAAAAAACCTTGTTCGGCCATGCCCAGCTGATAGCCTTTATCCCAGTAAACAAAAGTACCGGGACTGCATTCTACCACTCCTCTTTTGGCATGTATAGGAAAGGTGGGCGATCCACCGGCTATAATTACCGGTTCGGCATAACCACGCTTTTTAATATCCTCCTGTAGTTTTAAAACTGGCTCAAAACTGTTATTACAACGCTCGGCACGGGTGGCCAGATCGGCATCATGGATATGACCATCATAGGCGTGCAAGCCTACTGGATTTAATCCTGGTAATACGGCGCAGTCCATATATAGCTGCAGCGCCTCAAAACCGGCTTTTATACCCGTACGGTTCATACCTACATTAATATCAAGATAAACATCAACCCGCAGTTTGTATTTTTCGGCTACTTCTGATATTTCATTCGCAGCTACGGCGTTATCAACCAGGCAAGAGAATTTAGTACCCGGATACGCGTGTATAAGCTTTATAAAACGGTAAAGCTTTGGGCCCACCGGCTGATAGGCCAACAGCACATCCGGCGCCTTGCATATGGCTAAAAGTTCGGCCTCGGCAATGGTAGCGCATTTGAATTTTCGGATACCTGCTGCCATAAGCAACAGGGTAACCTCTTTATTCTTGTATGTTTTTACATGCGGGCGCAAGCGGGCAACATCATCGATCATGGTTTTAAGCAGATCGATATTAGCCTTTACCCTATCCGGATAAACCACTAAAGCCGGAGTATCCAGCTTTTCTATATCATCAATTGTGTACCAGTTGTTCATTTTTGAGTTTTGGGGCTTTTTCTGAACCTTGATTTCCGTGATTAAAGGATTAACAGGATTTTTTCACCTTTATCTATACTGGCTCCATCCTATCATGATAATCCTTCAATCAGGAGAATCATGGTCAAAACCTCTTAAATTATTCGGCTAATTCAAACAGGGCCTCAATTTCAACCGGGATATTGTCTGGTAACGAACCCATGCCCACAGCACTGCGTACACCGATACCGTTCTCTTCGCCCCATATTTTGGCAAAAAGCTCACTGGCACCGTTAATGATAAAAGGGTGTTTCTCAAAGTCGGGGGTGCAATTCACCATACCCAATACTTTGATCACTCTTTTTATTTTATTAAAACTGCCAATATTAGCCTTAATAGTGGCAAGCATGGTTAAACCAACCTGCTGAGCCGCCAATTTTCCGTCTTCCTGTGAAACGGTATCGCCGATACGGCCGATGATCAGGGAAGCATCATCCTGAACCGGGCCATGACCCGACAGGTATAAATATTTACCATCAACTAAACATGGTTTATAAACGCCAAGTGGCTTTGGTGCGGGCGGCAGGTTTAAACCCAGCGCCGCGAAGTTTTCTTCGGGAGTGTTCATGCTGGTAAAATTATAAAGTTTGCGCCATAATTAACAATAAAAAAGCCGGGGATCTCACTTCCGGCTTCAATTAATCAACTATATGTACTGTATGGTTATTCTATTTAAATTTAAAGGTAACGCCAACGTTAACGGCATAATCAGCAAAAGCAGCATCACCCTGGGTATATACACCGGTTTGTTGTGTGGTAAGCTTGTCAGGTACGCTCTGCGTACGATCCCGTTTCAGGGCCACAGGAACAAAGGCATATATAGATAGCATTTTAAGGCGATAAGTAATACCCGGTTCGGCCGAGATAATATAGCCAGGCCTTCTGAAGCCATTACTGCCGCCGATCAGGTCTTTTACCGGTAAACACTCATAACGTACGCCTGCCGAAAAGTCGAACTTACCAACACCATAGCTGGCGCCTCCTCTGATCATGATCTGATCAGGAACGCTCATTACATCACTTCCATTAGCCACTGCTTTGGCACTTGGCGCACTGCCGCGTGCTGTAGATATCCCATTCTGCTCACGTGGACTAATGAGGTAATAAAAACCACCGTACAGGCCAAACTGATGGGTGAAGTTATAGTAAGCGTTGATCTCGGTAGTGATGCCTGTGCCACCGTCACCCAGTTGTATCGATTGATCAACAGGGCCCAGCGTACGGGTATCATTAGCACCGGTATGGTAAAAATAGTCCTGATAATTGTAATTACCGGTAGGCAGTTTAAGACCCAAACCAACCTGAATATTTCCTTTCCGCGCTTTAGCCGGGTTAAGCAGCCAGGCATAAGCGGTTAAGCGGATGTCGCCCAGGCCAAATGAATGGGTACTCAAGCGTTCTTTACCACCGTGCTCATATAACGATGACCGGCTATTATCCAAAATAGGCACATCAACCGCAAATGACCAGCGATTGTTAAAGATTCGGGTAAGTGTAAGATCTTGGGTATAGGAATGATTGATCACATTAGTGCCCTGGGCAATACGTTGTTTTTGCTCCTGAGTACCTATAAAATGCTTGTATGACCGAAAATAACGGTTATTACTGTTCAGTAACCAGCTGCTGTTGGTATTATTACTGTCGGGGTGCTCATCCATAGTGCACAAACCACCCGTACTGCGAATGGCTACACAACCCTGTGCATTTGCACGGGTAGTGCTAAAAAAGACGTAAAAAGCGATAGAAAAAAGTAAGCGTAGAGTTAATTTCATATTTATTGGGTTAAAATTGGTCTATGGTAATTTGTTTAATAAAGCCAGGTTTCTCAGGCCTGGCTTTCACCTGCTCTCATACAGGATTTTTTATTAATCAACTAAATCTCAAATCTTTGGTATTTTTCCAGGGAAACACGATAAAACCCGATGGTGCTTTTTTTAGCGCGAACCATAAAGCCAGCAGTACGCCGTAACTGCCGCCCCGCTCTACCCATTCAAATATTTCGTAATGAGGATAAAACAGCTCGCTGGTTATTTTCCAGATGATAAATACAAGTAATAAATTTTTAAACGGATGGATGAGTATGGATAAAGAGGCTAATATTTCAAAAGCGCCGGCGATCAGCGCTGTTTTAGCCGGGTCATGAAAACCCAGGGATTCATATTGTTTCAGCAATCCAGCTTTTTGTATGAGGTTAAGCCAGCCATGCCCCAATAACAATAAAAATGCAATCACCCTTAAGCTGTTGATCACCGTTTTTAATGCCAGTGGTTCAATTACTACCTGATCATTCATACGAGCGAACCATTGCTTTAAGGGGATCCTGATTCCTCCTTGTACAATCAACAGCACTAATGGAGCACCAAAGTTACCGGCACGTTCAATAAACTCGGCAAAAGGTTCACCGGATAAAGGGCGGAAGGAGGCCGTAATGATGCCCCAGATCACCAGCCAACCTGCAACCGCCCTTGTTGGGTATACCAGCATGGATATACCCATCAAAATATCAATGGAACCTACAACCGGCATCAGGCGATAGGCCTCATCATGCCCTATACCCATTACCGCGAAATAGTTACACCATATTTGTTTGGTAATGATACCAAATGCGCCATGCCCTATAAAACACATAGCACACGCCAGCCTTAGTGTAAAATAAATTTTCTGATCAGTTGTTAAACGTAACATATACTTCGATTAAAGATTTTGGGACTATGAGATTTTAGGACAAAAGAAATTGTATAAATCATTTTTTTAAATCTTTTATCCGAAAGTCCTGTAGTCTCACGGTTCTATTTATCTGCTCCATCTGCTTTTCCCCTCAGCACTGCGTACTGCCCTACTTTGGCACCGGTTTGCAAACCTACCTCACAATCACTACGGTAATGTATGGCACCATATAGCCGTGACATGGCCGCGTCATGCGCCAGATCGGTGAACTTGGTACCTCTATCTGGCAGTAAATAGGTTAATACCGCAGCTGCTGCCGCGCTAAAATTAGAGTGCCCCGATGTATATGCCGGAAAATTTGGCACCCCTGTCAGCGTTTTAATATTAGGATTAGCCTGTGACGGCCTTTGGTTAAAATAAAAATATTTGGTATCCCAGCAAACAATGGCGGCATCCATTTCGGCCATATTCAGTAATGCTAAATTTCGGGCCCAACGAACTTCGCTGTAATTTTGCTTTACAAATTCATCAGCAGCAATAGCATTCCAATGCCCAGGAGGTGTATATGTACCTATACCATCGGCCCAGAAAGCTACCTGCGTTTCATGATCACGGGAATGATCTTTACTAAATGCCAATACTTCCTCAGTTTCCTTTTTAAATTCAGGTGAGTTGGTTAAGTAAGGCGGCGCTGGTCTTAAAGCAACCACTGTAAGTGTGTCAAACAAAAAGGGTAAAACTTTTGAAAACAAAGGCAGCATCGGTGGTCTTTTGGGTGTTTCCAGGCTCACCCAAAATTGTTCGCCTTTGGCAGTGGCGGCTGTTTCAAAACCTTTCCAGATAGCGGGTGTTCCAATAGCCTTGCCTGCACGATCATTACGGGCACGGTTAGCAAATATGGCCGCCACCTGTTTGCCTAAGGCTTCACCGGCATTAAGCTCACCGCGGGTATTTGCGCCAGCCATAATGCGGTATAGCTTTTCTTCATCCGATTTTTGCTGTATATAAGCAATCTCCGTAGGGAATAATAATTTCATAATTTCCACCGTGGTTCCGGCCACAACTGCATCTTCACTAGGGTACGATGGCAGATCTGAAGTGGGTACCAATGGTTTTACACCTGTATCATTTTTATATGGTGCTGTGCGCTTGTACAGGTTTTTAAAATGCCAGGCAGCAATTAACGCATCGTATTGGCTCGCGCTTACATAAGCGTAAGCTCTTGCTGCATACGGCGGATTGGAAAACGGGAATTCTGGATAATTGAACGGATTGGCCGAGTTGGGGGCAGGATAAGTGCCATCTGGATTTTGGTATGGAGCCACATTGTGCTTAGCTACCAGATCGCGCAATATCTCGTTCCACCTCAAAACCGAACCTGCGCTCCAGTATTTAATGCTTGCTTTCTGATCATCAGTCAGACTGCGTTGAAGAGCCTTGATCTCGTTGATATCAGCCACATAAGCCGGCGAGGTTACCGCGTCGGGAGCAGCTACGGTTAGTGTGCTAAAATCGGTTACCAGTACCGGTTTCCAGGTATCCGCATTCAGGTCGATATTGGCAGGTGCCAGCGCCGGGTACAATGTTGTACGATCGGTAATATCTTTTTTGCAGGAGCTTAAAAAAGCGGCACCCGAAAATAATATTGGGACTATATAGCGTAATGTTTTTTTCATATTGATCATCGTTAAGTATTAACCTGCCTATTTCTCTTTCTTAGTACTAAAAACGTAATAAACCCCTCCGTAAAAAGTCCGGGTTTGCCCCACATTGCGGCCACTCAGTACATAATTTCCACCAGCGGTAAACTCCAGGCCGCTAATAGATTGCAGGCTGTATTTCAATATAACACCGGCCAATGTTGAATTCATTTTATTGCTGGGAAAAGGCATATCGTTTTTACGGATATCAAATCCGCCCAGTGTGGTCACTTTGGTTAATACAGCTTCGGCATTGAATTTTAAACTCCTGTAGCCAGAGCTTACCAGGAAGTTGGTCATATTAGGCATTTCAACCTCGTTGGTATAATGCAGCTCGGTAGTATAATAGGAATTTCTGTCGATAGTTATATTGCTCCGACGAATATACTGACCGGCCCCCGCAACAAAAAAACGGCCCGTTTGGTAGTTTAACAAGGCTCGTAAGGCCACATTTTTGCTATGAAGACCAATTGATAAGGGTAAATAATCAGCTTCGTAGTTGCTAAGCGGTATCGATCCGGATAAGATAGCATGTAAGCTGAACAGCCCTCTTCCAATTTCTTCTTTTAATGCCATCCATTTGATAGATGCGCTCAAGTCCTGGAAATTGTGTTCGCCTCTTAATGTACCAGCGGTAGCGTTGGTAGTTACATAAGGTACCATGAATAATAAATTAATACGGTTGGACAAGCCATAGTTACCGCCTAAACTGTACACATTAGAGCTTACTGTACCCAGGTTCAGGTTATCGCGTTTAAAAGTACCTTCCCAGTAATGATCCCAGCTGCTGTGGGTATAGATACCGGCGGCACAAAAATAATTCTTGGGGATCATCAATGCATCAGCATCTGTTTGCGCCCTGGCAAAAGGCAATAAAACAAGGCAAAAAGCTATAACTAAACAGCATCTGCAGAAAAGTTTTGATAAATTTTCTATCATATATAATTAATTAGGGTGAGGCTAATAAATCAATCTGTAACCGGGCTATAACCCGTTGAACGGGTATTGATAACCGGTTTTTATAACCAATTAGCAATACAAAAGACAATCAATCCGTAAATTGTGCTTACAAATAGCTTGTGTATATTCTAAATACAACTTAAACAGTAGTTCAAACTGTAATCAAATACAACGGCAGCCTTAAAATAAAGCATGCAAAGCCATTCAATAACATCATTTAAGGTTGCTGGTTAGCAAGAAAAATTGGGAGGTTTACCGGGAGATTCAATGAAGGGAGAACTCAAGTGGTAAGATATAGGATTCATGGCAGCTTTAAGCGTGGTTGAAAACGCCAAAAAGCGATAATGCATCACTTCGCAACTATATTCACTACCGAAGGTTACTTTTTTAAGCGGTGCTTCGTGCCCTTTCTTGCTCAGGGGCACATCGCAAAATTCTTTAGCGATAATTAAATTGGCGGTAACCAACCTGGTTTTTACACTGTTGGCAATGCAAATAAACGACATGGTGTCGCGGGTAACCTTATATCGTAAATAATTATAATAAACTCCTTTGAGTTGCAACTGCCCATGGTCAACTACATAATCATTCCAGTCACGAATGCCCGGTAAATGAACAGGAAGCTTTATTTCGACAAGTTGAGTGGCATCTACTTTATTTTCGTAGATCTGTTTAACTATCTGAACTTCTGAACGGTGAATTAAGTATTTAAAAACCAAATTATACCCGCCCAAATTGAACAGATGCACATTTAGTAAGAGTATGGCAATAAACCTTTTCACCAGAAAGAGACAATTAATAGGGTATAATCTATTGTAAATATATTGATACGCTTGATAAAAACAAATAAAAAATCAATAATTACTTAACAAGTAGTGTATTGCTCACACAATAAATATCTTTACCATAATATAGCTATTACGTATCATGTTGGATATTTTAAAACACCCCTGGCCCTGGTATGTTGCCGGTCCTTTAATTGGCCTTGTAGTACCTGCTCTTTTATTAGCGGGTAATAAAGCGTTCGGTATATCATCATCATTAAGGCATATCTGCGCAGCTTGCTTACCGGCAAATATTTCTTTTTTTAAGTACGACTGGAAAAAGGAAAGCTGGAACCTGTTTTTTGTTGCCGGTATCATATTAGGTGGTTTTATAGCCACGCAATATTTATCGGGCAATCATCCAGTTCAGATCAATCCGCACACCACTACCCTGCTCAAACAACAAGGCATTGCAGACTTTAGCGGGCTGTTACCACATGATGTATTTAGCTTTAGTCAACTGTTAACCCTGAGAGGATTCATTTTTATAGTTATCGGAGGTTTTATGGTGGGTTTTGGCACGCGGTACGCAGGCGGCTGTACATCTGGACATGCTATTATGGGTATATCCACATTACAATGGCCTTCTGTAGTGGCTACCTGCTGTTTCATGGCCGGTGGTTTTGTTATGACCTGGTTCATTTTACCTTATCTTATCAGCCTGTAAACTATGCGCAATATTAAATACCTCATCATAGGGATGCTTTTTGGCATTGTGCTGGTTAAATCGGAAGTAGTATCCTGGTTCAGGATACAGGAAATGTTCCGGTTGCAATCGTTTCATATGTATGGCATCATCGGCAGCGCTATTGTAGTAGGTCTTATCTCTGTTTTGCTCATCAGGCGTTTCCAGGTAAAAACCATATCAGGAGAAGCTATTATTATCCCTGTTAAGAAATTTCATTGGGGTAACGTTTATGGCGGATTGATATTTGGCTTAGGCTGGGCCATAACCGGAGCATGTCCGGGCCCACTGTTTGCTCAGATAGGCAGTGGTTTTGCCGTGATTATTGTCACCCTGTTTAGCGCTATAGTTGGTACCTGGGTTTATGGACTCCTTAGGGACAAGCTCCCGCATTAGTTTGCTATAAACCTGATATAATGGAAAAGAAAAAATTAAGCGTTGGCAATATTATCTACCTGCTATCGATAGCTATTTTGGTCATTATGCTCATTAATCCAACGGCCAAAAGTTTATGGATAAGAGGTTTAATAAACATTGGCTTTTTTAAACCAGAGATCCCGGCCCAGGTATTACCAAAAGTTTTGACCAACCCTTCCAATATAGCTTTCAGAGATAGTACAGGTAAGGTTTTAAATATAACTGATTTAAAGGGTAAGGTAATATTTGTGAATTTTTGGGCCACCTGGTGCCCACCCTGCATTGCAGAAATGCCGAACGTTAACGAGCTGTATCAACAATATAAAAATACTCCCAATGCGATTTTCATACTGGCTGATGTAGACAATAACTATACAACAGCCAATGCATTTATGAAAAGTCATCAGTATGATTTACCTGTTTATACATTGGTTGGCAACATGCCCGAAGATATTATGGACGGAACCATCCCTACCACGCTGGTATTTAACAAAAAAGGCGAGCTGGTATTTAGGCATGCCAACACTGCGAATTATAACAGCACCAGATTTGCAGATTACTTTGCCAGGCTGATTAAGCAATAGCCTAAAGCGTTTTATTAATTGTTTTGCTAACACCAAATAAAATCATTTCAATAAACAGGTTTTTATTTAAATTAATTGTTGTTATTTTAACACTTATTAGTTTTTTTTCTTTTCTTTACAATTCCAATATCAAAACCTCATTCAATGAAAAAGAAAACACTTATCCATCTGTTTACTTGCTTGCTATGTTTTGGTTCCACTGCTGCCTTTAGCCAAAACGGAACCATTACCATTAGTGATAATTCAAAAACTACAATCGACAAAAACATCTACGGGCAATTTGCCGAACATCTTGGCCATGGGATATACGGTGGTTTTTGGGTAGATAAAAGCCTTCCGGTAAAAAAACAAGATCGCATCAGGCTTGATGTTGTTGAGGCTTTAAAGAAAATAAAGATCCCAAATCTGCGCTGGCCCGGTGGCTGCTTTGCAGACGAGTACCATTGGCGCGATGGTATAGGTCCCACAGCACAACGCCCGCGCATGGTAAATACTAATTGGGGCGGTGTAACCGAGGATAACAGCTTTGGCACCCATGAATTCCTGGAGCTTTGCAGTTTATTAAAATGTGAACCTTATGTTGCCGGTAATGTTGGTAGTGGTACGGTTGAGGAAATGTCAAAGTGGATCGAATACCTGAACTCCAACAGCACAAGCACAGTGGTACAGGAAAGAGCAAAAAATGGGCACCCGGAGCCTTACAAAGTTACTTTTTGGGGTGTAGGTAACGAGAGCTGGGGTTGTGGCGGTAATATGACACCCGAGTATTATGTGAACCAGTTTAAGCGCTATGCTTCTTTTGCTAAAGATTATCCTGGTGCAAGGCTTAAAAAAATAGCCAGCGGCCCCAATGCCGATGATTATAACTGGACAGAAGTGTGTATGAAAAACATACCGCTGCATATGCTTTACGGTCTGTCGCTTCATTACTATACTATACCAACCGGTAACTGGGGTAAAAAAGGCTCAGCAACTTCATTTAGCGAAAGCGAGTATTTCAATACCATGGTAAATTGCCTTAAGATGGAGGAGCTGGTAACCAAACACTCGGCCATCATGGATAAATACGATCCGGAGAAAAAAGTGGCTTTAATAGTTGATGAATGGGGTGTTTGGACAGATCCTGAGCCTGGCACCAACCCAGGCTTCCTGTATCAGCAAAATAGCCTTCGTGATGCGCTCATTGCAGGTACCACGTTAAATATTTTTAACAATCACAGCGACCGGGTAAAAATGGCCGCGTTGGCACAAACTATTAATGTTTTACAATCGCTCATTTTAACTGATAAAGAAAAAATGGTACTTACTCCTACCTATCATGTATTTGATATGTACAAAGTGCACCAGGATGCTAAATATCTCCCCATCAAATTAGATGTACCAGATTATGAAGTAGATGGTAAAAAAATAGCGGCAGTGAATGCTTCGGCTTCGCAGGATGCTGCAGGTAAGGTACATATTTCATTGGTTAACCTGGATATTCATCATCCTATAACCATTACAACGGCTTTGCAGGATATCAAATGGTCGGCAGTTAGTGGACAGATATTAACTTCGGCCAACGTAACCAATATCAATACTTTTGCCGATCCCAACAAAATACACCTGAGTAATTTTACTGGTGCCAAAAAAGACGGCGACAAACTAGTGGTTACGTTACCGGCCAAATCAATTGTGACTTTGGAGTTGAATTAACACCTGCCTACACATTGTCATCCTGAGCGTAGCGAAGGATCTATTAACAGATAGGCATATCGAAGAGCAGATCCTTCGCTACGCTCAGGATGACAAATTGTTCTATAAAGGGCTACTTCACCTTAATCTTCCAAATATCACTCAACGCTTTTTTAGCTGCATGATAACCACACATACCATGTACGCCGCCACCCGGTGGTGTGGATGAGGAACAAATGTAAAGCCCCTTAGTTGAGGTTTTATAAGGCGACCACCGCAGCGCAGGCCTTGTAAATAGTTGTCCGATATCAATAACGCCGCCATTGATGTCCCCACCAATATAGTTGGGGTTATACTGTTCCATCTGCATGGTATTGAAGGTATGTTTGGCCAATATGGTATCTCTAAAACCTGGTGCAAAACGTTCCACCTGTCGTTCAATAATAGTGGTCATATCTTTTTCAGAACCGTTGGGTACGTGACAATAAGCCCAGGCGGTATGTTTGCCTTTTGGCACGCGTGATGCATCAAACTGACTTTGCTGCGCCAACAATACAAATGGTTTTTCTGGATGTTCACCTTTCCATATGCGATGCTCGCCGTCGGCTATTTCTTCGAATGTGTTACCTATATGTACGGTGCCGGCTTGCTTAACTTGCTCTGCTTTAAAGGGTATTGGCGTATCCAGAGCCCAGTCTATTTTAAATACACCCATTCCGTAGCGGTAGCGTTCCAATTGCCATTTATACAAAGATGAAAATCGATGCCCTGCTATTTTGAGGAGTTGTTTAGGCGTGATGTCAAACAATACGGCGTGTGCAGATGGCAGTTGACCTAACGATTCAATATAACGGTCAGTTTCTATCTTCCCTCCTATCGAAATAAAATA